>JGI12316J15310_10000016_pt4 | contig 344269 bp, 277 predicted proteins | sample MarCyaLeptolynsp_FD_15310 | JGI IMG/M metagenome (IMG submission 15310)
CTTGCGATTGGATCTGCGCCGGACGTTGAAGGGCGACGGTTGGGACGAGGAGCCGGAATGAGGTCAAGGGTTGGATTGTTGAGGGAAGGGGGCGGCCGCCCCCTTCCCTCAACAATCCAACTCAACCCCCGGGTCAGCGGAACGAAGCGAAGAGGGAGCGAACGGGAAAGGAGCGAGTGTCACATATGTCCCGTGAACGTTTTGTCACATATGTTTGGTTGCTTGACACGTGAGCCCGTGACCACGGTCGCACGTAAAACCCCTTCCTTTCGCGATCAAGAGTGGGACACCAGTAGCCCCCAAGCACTCTTCCTCCAGCAGAGCCGCGACAGTGAGAAGCTGTGAAAAAATCAACGGCGGTCGGATCCGTCAGAGCCCGGTACGTGAGTGCCGGGTCCCAAGGCGATTCGCGAAGCGAGAGCCCGTTGCTCATCCCGTAGGGCTCCATTTCGTAGCAGCCCTCAAGGGAGCAGCGCCAAGGGAGCTTAAAGGGAGCTCTCCCTTTCAGCCCTATTAAGCGCAATCAGCGAACACGCAGCAGCTCGTACGCCTCTCCGGCGCACCAAAGCGCGTGGCCGAAGAACTGAACGGGCGTGAAGAAACCCCACTCAGCAAGTCGTCCAGACTCGGCCGCGTACTGAGCCGCGCGCAGCGTCATGGCCGCGCCGGCCAAGGGGAACGCAGCAGCACGCAGCAGTCGCCGCGCCGCCGGCCAGGCTTCGGATTCCAAGCGCAGCCGCCCGAAGTCGCGACCGCGCGAGAAGCGGTCGTGAGCAAGTTGAGCGACGCTGAGCGGATGGTCGTGGACGACAACGGCGTCCGGGTCGTAGCGGATCTCGTGCCCGGCCTGGACCGCACGCCAGCAGATCTGACTGTCCGAGGCAAAATGCTCAGTCTGGTAGCCCTGCAACTCGTCCCAGAGCGCTCGCGAAAAACTCTGGTTGGCGCTCGGGATCTCCGGCCGCGTGGCGGCGGGCCCGCCGGTCATCCACCAGCCGTAGCGCGTCCAATGGAGCGCACGATTCCACAGCCCGGGCATGGGAGCGACGCCCCCGCCCGCAATCTGCCAACCCGAATCATGGGCGGCGACGAGGCGTTCAAGCCAGTCGGGCGAAGCGCAGCAATCGGGATCGGTAAAGACGAGAATCCGTCCGCGAGCGCGCGCGGCGCCCACGTTGCGCGCCTCGTGCGGGAGCATGCGGCGCTCGACCAGGATCAGCTCGACGTGCGGAAAGCGGCGGACGACTTCCGCGGTAGCCCCGTCGGGAGAGGAGTCGACGACGATCGTCTCGAAGTCTTGGAAGGTTTGAGCGGCCAGCGCGTCGAGCGACCGGGCGACCGTCCGCTGGGAGCGGTAGGCGGGCAGGAGGACGGACGCCGCGGGAGCGTCGGGCGAAGCGGAACTCATCTCCGCTTGAGCGCGAGCTCCATCTCGGCGAACTGCTCTTCAGCCTGACCGGCGCCGAAGAGGTAGCCGAGCGCCTCGTGGAAAGTCATGTGGACGTAGAGCGGTATGGTGACAGGCAACCCGACCAAAAACTGTCCCCAAAGGGCCGGGCGCGAGGCGACCGATCCGGCCAGACGAGCCAAATGCAGCGGCGGCGCGACGACCATCGCCGCGGCGTAGAACAGGCGTTTCGGAAGGCCCCAGTCGCCGGAGACCGAGGCGGCGTTGAGTCGCTTCATCACGGCGTTGGCGTGCAGGCCGTCGCCGAAGGCGTACCAGTCCTCGTGTTCGGCGATCGCGTCGGTCGCCTGCCAACAGACGCCGCCTTCGGAGAGGATGCGCCGGTGCAACAGATACTCCATGCGGAACCACTCGGCGAGCGGCTTCTCCTGGGCGTAGCGCTCAAGCACTGAGCGGCGGTAGGAGATGTTGTTGCACGAAGGGATGGAGACGGGACCCGGGCGGGCCGGATGCATCCAGCGGCCGTACTCGGCCATCAAGAATGCGCGGCTGAAGTAGGTGTGCGGTTGGACGTCGGTGAAGGCGTAGTTGACCATCGCCGCTTTGGACTCGTCATAGGCGTCGATGACGCCCTGCGCCCATTCGGGTTTGGCGAAGGCGTGGTCTTCGAGCATGGCGACGTACTCGCCGCGGGCCTCGCTCGCTCCCTTGGCCCCGGCTTCGGCGAAAGTGGCGCCGGGAGCGAGGACGACGCGCGGCTGCAAGCCCGAACCCTCGACCGGGAGGGGGCCCGAGTCAGGATCCGTATCGACCCAGACCAACTCGATCGGGTCGCGCAGCTTCTGAGCCCGGAGCCGTGCGATGGCCTCACGAGCGCGGTCTCGGCGGGCGCCGATGATCTGGACGACGGAGAGGCGGGGCGCTACGGCGGGTTCGCTCACGAGACCAGCGTAGCCCTGACCGGCGTCGGAAGCTACTGTTGCCGGACCCTACTGCTCCGGGTGTTCCAGAATCTCGGTCGGGCGGTTGGCGCCGTCGACCAGGCGCAGACGCGTCTGCTTACGACCGTCGAGCATCTCCTTGGAGATCTCAAACCGTGCCGCGATCAAAGCGCCGCGCGTCTCGCCGGATTCGATCTTGCCTTCGTGCAGCAGGGGCTCGTCCTTCATGCCGCCGGTCTCGGGGAAGTACTCGAATAGGTCTTGGAGATCGTAGCTCTGGACGATCCGTCCGATGCGTCGATCGCCTTGCGCGTCGATGACTTCAAGGCGGCGATCGTAAGCGACGAAGGGATGGGGAGTGACGTTCTCAACCCGAAAGTTGACGAAGGCGACCGAAGCGTTCTCTTCCACCGAGAGGGTACGAACCTGGGTGATCTCGCCCGCGAGTCGCGCCTGAGGGCCGCGCGTGAGAAACAGCGCGCCCAGAGCGACGGCGCCGACGGCGAGCAGGGCGATGGCGAGTTTGTTCATGGCTTTGTCCGAACTGACTTCCTGCCGACGACCGCGGCTTACGGCGCAACGTTGGCCGCACGCTCGATCGGTACGCGTGGTTTCCACCAAGTGACGAGGACGGAGGGGTTCCGGTTGCGGAAGGCGCCGACAGCTTCAGGCGATACCGCGGTCCCGCCGACGTAGAGACGCTCCAACGCCGGTGCGTCGTCGAGAGCGGCGAGTCCCTCGTCAGTCAGTTGAGTCTCGGCGAGATCGAGGCTGCGCAAGCTCGGGAGGGACGCCAGCACCGCGGCGGCCTGGTCATCGACGCGCTCGGACTTCCACAGGCGCAGCTCGGCGAGTTGCGGCATCTTCCGCAACGACTCAAGCCCCTCGGCGCCGACCAGGGTTTGGCTGAGGTTCAGCGAGCGCAGGTTCACCAGCGGCTCAAGTAGCGCCATACCGGCGTCGGAGATCTTCATCTGGTTGACGTCCAACGACTCCAGCTCCGTCAGGTCGGCCAAGGCGCCCAGGTTGAAGTCGCTCAAAGCCAGCGCCCAAAGGCCGGAATCGGTGCGCTGCAGGCCGCCCACCTCAAGGTGCTTGAGCGACGGCAGCATCTTTAGCAACGGCAATGCGCGGCCGCTCATCTTGGCGCCGCCAAAGGCGAGCCGCTCCAGCTTCACCAGAGGCGCCAGGTTCTCAAAGCCTTCGTCCTCGACCCGGCTGTGGCCGACGCGCAGATGACGCAGATTCTCGAGGTGCGCGATGTGCTCGAACGAACGGCTGGTGACGTCCGCGCCCTCGAGATTCAGGACCTCGAGGTTCTTCCAACCCTTGAGCGGAATCACCGCGGCGTCGGTGACGTAGTCGCAGTAGTAGAGGTTGAGTTCGCGGACGTTCTGGAGCGGTTTCAGGCGTTCGAGTCCCAGATCGGTGACCCACGTATAGGCGAGGTTGATGCGCTCAAGATGCGGAAGCCGCGCGAGCAAGGCGAGGTCGTCGTCCGAGATCCAAGCCGAGGCCAGATCGACGGCGACGATCCGACCTTGGTCGTCCGTTTCATACGAACCGGATACGGAGTCGATCCAGGCGCCGACGTCCTGCTCGCCGGAGACGACCGGGGCGGCCGCAAGCGGCGCGGCTAGAGCCGCTAGAAGAGTGAGAACGAGTAGGGTTCGCATCTAGCTGCGCCTCCGGTTCGGTCGGCTCGATTCGATGTCGAAGACGACCTCCAATTCGGGCTTCGCCTCGCCGAGTCGGGCGCGTCCGGCTTCGGTGACCATCGTGTGATAGAGGTCGACAAACTGGAGTTGGGGGAGTCGGCTGAGGGCGTCGATCGCGACGTCGCTGACGTGGGTCGAGTCCAAGTGGAGACGTTCGAGCTTGGACGTGGCGGGAATCTTTGCAATGCCCTCGTCGGTGACTTCCGTGTAGTCGAGCACGAGGACGCGCAGCTCAGGCAGGCCGGCGATCGCCGCGAAGCCTTCGTCATGGATGAGGTCGCGCACCAGAGCCAGCTCACGAAGCTCAGCCAAGCCGCTCAAGGAATGAAGCGCCTGATCCGTGACGCGGGTGTAGCTGAGATCGAGGAAGCGGAGTTCGGAGAGGCCGCCGATCGGAGCGATGCCGTCCTCGCCGAGTTCGGTCCCGGCCAGATCGAGCCGTTCGAGGCCGGTCATCTTCCCTAGCGAGGCGCCGGCGGCGTCGGTGACGTCCGTGTAGGCGATCGAGAGCGCCTGGAGCGAAGGCAGTTCCGCAAGCGCCTCCACGCCTTCATCGACCAGCGCACAGCCCAGCAGACTGACGTCTCGGAGGCTCTTCAAGCCGACGATCGACTGAAGCCCGGGGCCTTCAACCAGGGTGTGGTCAAGCTGCAGACGCTTGAGCTGCGTGAGGCCGCTTAGCGAGGCGAGGCCGACGTCGGAGGCGGTCGTGTGCTCCAGCAGGAGTTCTTCAAGCGAGCTCAGCCCGGCCAGTCGCTCCAGGCCGAGGTCGCCGATCTGAGTGGTTCCGAGGTTCAGCTTCTTGAGGCCGTCGAGACCTTCGAGGTTGGCCAGCTCGGCGTCAGTCACCGGCGTATCGGCGAGCGAAAGAGCGACCAGCTTGCCGTCCTCGACCGTCGCCTCTCCGCCCAGGTTGCGGGCCCACTCGGCGACGGCCTCGTCGCCGCGGACCGAGCTGATTTCGCGATCGGTATCGGCGGCCGGCGCCATGTCGATGAACTCGATCCGACAGTCGGGAAGGGCGGCCTGGAGCCGGTCGACGCCCGCTTGGGTTACGCGGGTGTAGCGCAGGTCGAGCTGACGCAGCTTCTTGAGTCCCGACAAGACGTCGAGCCCGGCGTTGGTGATCTTGGAGCGATACAGATTGAGGACCTCCAAGTCCTTTTTCTCGCGCAAGACTTCGAGACCTGGATCAGTGACCTCGGCGCCGAGCAGTTCCAGGCGCTTCAGTTTAGAGAGCGGAGCGAGATGGGCGATCCCTTCGTCGGTGAGAGCCAGGCCGCGCAGATCAAGCTCTTCGAGCTCGGTCAAGTCGGCGAGGTGCTCCATGCCCTCATCGGTGACGGCGGCGTCGCGGATCCAGAGCTTGCGAAGCTTCTTCATGCCGCCGATCTGTTCCATCGCTTCGTCGGTGATGCGGGAGAAGGTGAGGTCTAGCTCTTCCAAGCCGGTGAGCGGACCGAGCGTCTCGCCCTTCATCTGCGTGCGTCGGAGGCGGAGTTTCTTGAGCGTCGGCGCGGCCGGGGCGAGCGTAGCGACGCCGGGGTCGTTGAACTTGATGCGAGCGAGGAAGGTGTAGCTAAAGGTCAGTTCTTCGAGTTTCGGCAGGAACGCCAACTGCCCGAGCCAGACCGAGTAATCGCCTCGGAAACCCGCGCGGGGATTCCACATCGGCCCCGGCAGGTGGACGCGGCGGAGTTCGGGAAGCGGCGAAAGGTGGGCGAGGTCGGGCGGGTCGATATTGGTCCCGACGAGGTTGACTTCGGCAAGTCGAAAATCCCCGGCAGGGAGCTGGTCGAGCGAGCGGAGGCGCTCGGATTGCCCGTCCAGCACGACATGTCCGCCGACGCGGAGGGCCCACTCGGCAGCCTCGCGGTCGGCGGCGGGAGGCGCCTCGTACGCATGGGCCGAAAGGGCGGCTAGCAGGCCTAGCGAGAGGGCAAATCGCAACATCGGACTCGTCTAGAGACTATCAGAGGTCGCTTGGGCGGGCGGTCGTGTTGAACGCGCTAGCCAGGGTCGACCTTGGTCACGCGGCGGTAGCTAGGAAGCTCCTTCTGCTTGGCGTTCTTCCAACTGTCCGGATCGGCGCAGTCTAGGGCGGCGAACCAGGCGTCCATTTTCTCGCCCAGGCGTTGCTGCTCGGCGGCGTGCGCGGGGTCGTCGTAGAGGTTCTCCCTCTCGCCGGGGTCGTTGGTCAGGTCATAAAGTTCCGACGGAAACCCCTCGGTGCGGCGGATGAGCTTCCAATCCGTTTCCCGGATCATGCGGCAGTACTGGTATTCGCCGTAGACCGTATCGTCCCAGTCGTCGATCGTCTCTCCGCGCAGGGCCGCGGCATAGCTGCGGCCGGGGAGCGGCTTGGCATGGACGAGACCCGGGAGGCCGAGATAGTCGAGCATCGTCGGCGCGAAGTCGTAAAAGCTCGTATGGACGTCGCTGGTCGTGCCGGCGGCAATCGATCCCGGTTGGCGGTAGAAGGCCGGGACGCGCATCGACTCGTCGTACATGTTGTACGGCCACGAAGTATTGCCCTTCCCCCACAGACCGTGGTGTTCGAGCATGAAGCCGTGGTCGCTCAAGAAGACGACCAGCGTCTCTTCGGCGAGGCCCAATTCGTCGAGCTTGTCCGCGATGCGGCCGACATTGTCGTCAATCGCGGTGAGCATCGCGTAATAGTGGATCTTCGATTCGCGATTGCCGACGTTGGCCTTCGACAAGTTGTGCGCGACGGGTTCGTTGAGCGGTTCGCCGGGAAAGGCCTCGAACGGACAGTCCCGGTACATCTCCAAGTACTTCTCGGGCGTCCCGCTGTAGGGCGTATGCGGCGCGTTGTAGCTGACGAACGCAAAGAAGGGCTGATCTTTCGATTCCTCGATGAACTCAAGGGCTTTGTCGGTTATGACGTCGGTCGCGTAGCCGGGAAAGACCTTCTTCTCGCCCTGCCAGTACATCTCGGGGTCCTGGTAGCGCGACCCGCCGCGCGGCATGGCGAACCAGAAATCGAACCCGCCGTGGGGGCGTTCGCTGGCGCCCATGTGCCACTTCCCAGAGAGCCCGCAGCGGTAGCCGTGACGTTGGAGGGTCTCGCTGAGCGTGGCTTGCCCGGCCAGGTAGGCGACGGCGCCTTCGCCTTCGTTGCCCTCGTTGATCCAGTCGTGGACTCCGTGCTGGGAGGGGATTTGGCCGGTCATGAGCGTCATCCGGCTAGGCGAGCAGACGGGCGTCGTACAGAACGAGTTCTTCAGCAGGGCGCCTTCTTGGGCCAGGCGATCGCAGTTCGGCGTCTGGATCTCGGGGTTCTCCAGAATGCCGAGCGTGGCGGGCGCCTGATCGTCCGTGAGGATGAAGACGAGGTTGGTCTTCTTCTTCGGCGGAGGGGCGCCGCAAGCCGTTGCGAGCAGCGCGGCAGCCGTCGTTTGGAGGAGGTCGCGACGATCCATCGGCGACATTGTAGGCCGTCCACGACGTTCGTCGTGCGAAAGAACACCTGGCAATTCCGGCCAAAGCGCTGATAATAGACAGAGATGCGTCCGCCTGGGAGCCTGCCGGAGGACGACGCCGCGGAAATCTTCTCCGACTGGACCGCCCCAAGACGTCGCGGCGCCGTACCTTCCTTTCTCTTCTCGCTTGCCGCGCACGCGACCGTCGTCGCCGTGGCTTGGCAGGTCAACCCGCGTCCGTCGCCGACCGAGTTCGAGGCGCCCACCGTCGAGCAGCTCCTCGCCGAGAGCGACCGCCGGGTCGTCTGGTATTCGCCGAAGGCGGAACTGCCCGAGGTCGCGCCGGTCGAACCGAAGGCCTCGCCGGCCGAGGCGGAGACGCCCCGCTACAAACTGCCGCAGCGCGTCAACGCCGACGATCCGAATCCCCAGAGTTCCCAGCAGATGATCGTCTCCGATGCGCCGGAGATTGAAATCCAGCAGGATCTCGACCTGCCGAACATGCTCTCGTGGAAGGCGCCCGAGGTGGAGCGTCCTCGCTTCCAGTTGGAGCAGCCCAAGCTGGTTGCGCCGTCGGAGCGGACGATGGCCGCGGTCACGCCGCCGAAGTTAGAGACGCAGACCAACCAGGCGCAGGTAGACGCGTCGCAGTTCAACCAGGCCCCGCAATTGCGCTTCCAGCGCGAGCAGCAGCTCGACACGCCGGAACCAGAACGACAGGCATTGGCGGCGGAAGCGGCGCCCGAGCTGGCGCTCAATGCACAGGCGCCCGCGCTCGACCCGTCGCAATTCCAGGGCACGACGCGGCTGCGCTACCAAGGGCGCCGCCAAACCTCGCCGAATCCGTCGCCGACGCGACAAGCCTTGGCGCCGGGCGAAGCCCCGGTGATCTCGACGACGCCCACCACCCGCGCGGGCGTCAACCCGGCCGACTACCAGCAGGTCTCGCGGTTGCGATTCCAGTCCGGAAGCGGAACGCCCAACCGAGAAGCGCCCCAGGCGCAGGCGCTGGGCGCGAACGGGTTGCCCGCGCCGAGGGTGACGAATACGCCCGACGGCGGACCCGGCGTGAACGCGGCGGAGTTCCAGCAGCTCTCGACGTTGCGCTATCAAGGCCCGGCAGGCGACCGCCCGTCCGGCCCCGGAACGGCTCCGAGAGCGGTCGGCGACTTAACCGGCGGACCGGCCCCGAGCGTCTCGGCCGCCACCAGCAGCGGCTCGGCCAACGAACAGATCGCACGAGCGGCTTCGGCGCTCAATCGCTTGGAAGGGCCGGGCGCGCCGCCGCCGAGTCTAGGCGCGCCTGGGGGAGATCAATCAGGCGGCACAGGCGGCGACGAGAACTTGGTCGTGGCGGGCGTCAACCCGGGGAACCGCATCCCGGACCAGTTGCCCAAGGGACGCCGACGCGGGTCGTTCTCCGCCGGTCCGAACGCCACGGCCGACGGCGGTCGCACGGGATCGGCAGGATCCGATTCAGCGCGACTGCGAGTTCCGGGCCTGGGCGTCGAGGGGCCGAACAAGGCGACGCAGCGCTCCAGACTGCCCGGCCAAGGACCAGCGGACGACCTGAACGCGATGTTGCGCCGAGGCGGTCTACGCAACGCCGCCGCTCCGCCTCCCGAGGTCGAGATCGTCTGGGACCCGAAGCAGATCGACGTCGAGAACCCCTTCGTCGGGCGGCCGGTCTACAAGACGGCGATCAACATGCCCAACGTCACCAGCTATCGCGGCGACTGGATCATCCAGTTCGCCGAGTACGATGAAGCGGCAAGCAAGAAGCGTCGCGGCGCCCCGACCGAGGATATCGAGGACCGCGCCTCGGCCCGGCCGGAAGGGATCGAACCGCCCTACCCCAAAATCAAGGTCGATCCGAAGTACAACCCGGACGCGGCGCGCGACCTGATCGAAGGCGAAGTGATCGTCTACGGGATCATTCAGGAGTCCGGGTCGATTACGAACATCACGCTGCTCAAGAGCGTCGACGACATGCTCGACGTGAGCGCCCAGGAAGCCCTGGCGAAGTGGAAATTCGAACCCGCGCGCAAAGACGGCAAGCCCGTCGCCGTGGAAGCGCTAGTGCGCATCCCCTTCCGCCTAGACCCCTCGGTCAAAGTGCGCTACTGAGTTCCGACGCCTACTGAATACGGACCTGGAACACGTTCGATACCGAATCGTCGACCGTCACGACGATGTTGACCAGTCCGCGTCCGCGCAACGTCTTGGGAATTCGTACGTTGACTTGGTCGAGCCCCAGAAACTCCCCCTGGGGCCCCGCATAGAGGACCTCCGCTTCGACGCCGCCGATGTTGACGCTGACTTGGCCGAGCGAGGAAAGTCCGCGAATCCCGGTCCCAAACAGCAACAGGAGGACGTCTTCGTCGTCGCCGCCGAGGTCGATTCCGCGAGCAAAAAGGCTCCCGTTGCTGCCCGCGAAGACAGTGGATTCGGTCTGACGCGAACCGTCGGGCAAGATGCGCAGGACGAAAGCCGCGGCGACGTCGGGCCCCGCGGTGAAGACGCCTGGGCTGACGGCGTCGACGCGAATTATCCCCTGACGAACCGTCCCGTCGCCGGCGGTGATCGTGACGAGGGCCAGCCCCGGAGCGACGCCCGGCGGAACGAAGTAGTTCACCTGGTTCGGGGAGGCAAAGTAGACGCGGCCGGCGTGTATCGCGCCGTTCACGTCGCGGATCGAGACGCGAGTCCCGACCAGCTCCTCCGGCCAGTCGGCGTCGGAGGCGGTTGCCGTCGAAACGGCCAGGTCTTGGCCGAATGCGGCGACGATCGAGGAGGGCGCGATGAGACGCGCGCGGTTCGTCGCGGCCGAAAAGTTCAGCAGGAGAGGTTGCGGCGTCAGCAGGGAGCTGAAGACGCCTTCGGTGCGGCCGTTGGCGTTGTCGACGACGGCGAGATCGGGCAGGCCGTCTTGGTCGAGGTCGGCCGCGGCCAGGGCGACCGGATCTTGTCCGCCGGGGGCGTCATTCGCACGAAACGTGCCGTCCCCGGCGCCCCACAGCTCGGTCAGATCAGTGCCTCCGCAGCAGTGGGCGAGGACGGCGTCGGTCAACCCGTCCTGGTCGAAGTCCGCCACGGCTACCGACGAAGCGGTTCCGTCGACGTCCACGAGTGCGGCCTCGGTGAAGCCGCCCTGGCCGTCGCCGAGCAGCGCGCCGGCGACCGTACGAAATCCGCCGCCGGCGGGAGTGCCCGACCAGATCAGATCAGCTCGTCCGTCGCCGTTGAAGTCTCCGATCCCGACCGCCCTGACTTGCGCGCCGGGAAGCAGCCGAGTCGCGGCCCCGAGCGTACCGTCGGCGTTGGCCGCCATCACGCTGAGGCCGCCGTTGTCGCCTGAGAACTCAAACGTCCCTACGGCGACGTCGTCGCGTCCGTCGCCGTTGAGGTCGCCGACAGCCAAGTCTCCAGACGCGGCTCCAACGGCGTGCGGGTAGAGCGCGGGAGGCGCGAATGCGCCGTCGGCGCCGAGCAGGTAGACGACGACGCTCGCCGATCCCTGGTTGGGTCCTTGGGCCACGACGAGGTCGTCCCGGTCATCGCCGTTGAGGTCGGCGACCGCGACCAAAGACGGGTTGTCGAGACCCGCCAAGGTCTCCTGCACAACGAAGGTTCCGTCTCCGCGTCCGCCTAGGATGGTGATCTGATTTCGACTGGGATGCGCCACGGCGAGGTCGGGCAGGTCGTCGGCGCCGAAGATGCCGGAGGTGATCGCCGTTCCGAAGCCGCGCGTCAGCGCATCGTCGACGGGAGCGAGTACCGGGTCTTCAAAACCGCCGTCTCCCAGGCCCAACAGCGTGCGGACGGCGCCTCCCGCGGAGGCGACCGCCGCATCGAGCAAACCGTCGCCGTTGAAGTCGTCGAGGGTCAGGGCGCGGGCCTCTTCGCCGACGAGGTACGCGGGCGGCCCGGTCAGGTCGGCGGTCTCACGATCGACGGGGAAGTAGTGGAAACGAAGCCCCGTCGAATCCGGCGCGAGGATCGCCGTCGGATCGTCTTTGTACTCGAGGATCTGGAACGAGCCGGCGCCGGTCCCGGTCAGGTAGCGGCCCACATGAGCCAGCGACCCGTCGGCCTGGCCGCGCCAGGCCGACAGTGTAGCCGAGACGGAGTGCAGCACCATAAGGTCGGCGCGGCCGTCGGCGTCGAGGTGGACGGCGCCCAGGTAGTCGGGCGCGCCGCCGACGTCGATGTCGCGGGCCGGGTCGAACGCGCCCCCTGCATTGCCCAGGAACAGCGAGACCGTCCCGGAATCGCGGTTGGCCACAGCCAGATCCGGACGCTCATCGCCGTTGAAGTCGGCACAGACAATCGACCATGGATTCGTACCGGCCGGGTAGACGTCCGGCGCCGCAAATCCCCCGGCGCCGTCGCCGTAGAGAACCTCCAAGGTACCGGCCCCGCCGTTCGAGTTCGAGCGGCCTACGGCGAAGTCCATTCGCTCGTCTTGGTTGAAATCCCCGACAAAGAGCCCGCGGGCTTGGCCTCCGACGGCGTGCTGCGTCGGGGCTGCAAAGGTTCCGTCGCCGGAGCCCAGCAGGACCGAGACGCTGGAGTTGTCCTGGTTGCGGTCGCCCGTGTTGAGCACGAGGATGTCGAGGCTTCCGTCGCCGTTGAGGTCGGCCAGGTCCAGCTTGGCGGGGAACGAACCGGTCGGATAGTCGACGCGCGGCCCGAACCCGCCGTCGCCCAGACCGAGCTCGACGGACACGCCGCCCGTGTTGGCAGGCAGCGTCACGCCGTCCGTGATGCCGTCGTCATTGACGTCCGCGAAACGAAAATCGATCGGCGCCAGTACGGCGGAACCGGTCGCGACGACGGCGTCCGGGATCCCGAAGAGCGCCTTGATGCCCTTCGGGACGTTCAACAGAGCGCAACCGCTCAAGGCGCTCGCCCAGGTCCCGCGGTCGACCGTCATCGTGCCCGGCGAACTGCCCCCGCTGACTTTGACGACGATACTGCCGGGCTTGAAGAACGAGTTCTGCTGCTCGCCCGGCTTCGGCGGTTTCTCGCCAATCTTTTCCACGGTGACTCCGTGGTAGGTGAAGCCCTTCTGCGTAAACCAATCGTAGTTGATGACGCACAGCTTGTTGTTCTTGGCACGGCAGACCGCCGGAGACAAGAGGCATAGAACAAAGAGGAACGATACGGCGAGCTTGGGCACGGCACACCTCCGAGCTGTTCGGCGGACCAAATTCAAAGAACCGGCGAACGCCGGCGCTCTACAGACTAATCGAAGTCGGGCGACGGGTCACGCGGTATTTACAGGTTTTGCTCCGGGCTATTCTTTAGCGAGCCACGGCGATCGGTTGATAGAACCCGGATTCCTCCGGCTCGACCCACCGCACCCGATCGAAGCCAGCCGCTAGATAAGCCGCCTCGAACTCCGCGCGCAGCAGAGCGCGGTAATAAGAGACGAAGTACAGCGTTCGCCACTCGCCCTCGTCTTCCAACGTGAGATACATGTGCAGGCGATAGCGATCGTCAGCGGTCCATTCCCAGACCTGATGGCTGAAGCGCTTCACGCCGCCGCCCTCAAAGAAGCTCGGCGGTTCGACGAGCGGTCTTTCTTTGCGCAGCTCGTCGTAGTCGCGGATGCTGATGACGGCCAATCCCCCAGGCGTGAGCTTGGCGCGCATGGAGCGCGCCGCGGTTTCGAGATCGTCGTCCGACATCAGGTGCGGGACGGCGTTGTCGGCGGCGAGCAGCACGTCGTAGTCGTCGCCCGGGACGGCGGCGAGGTCGCGCAGGTCGGCTTGATGGAAGTCAATTGTAAGGCCGCGCGCGGAGGCTTCTCGGCGTGCCCGTTCGAGAGCCGGCGCGCTCAGGTCGGAGCCGGTCACGGGAAACCCGCGCGCCGCCAAACCAAGCGCCTGCGTGCCGACGCCGCAGGCGCAGTCGAGGATCCGCGGAGCTTCGAGGCCGGTCTCGCGGCGGATCAGATCGCCGAGCGATTCGGCCTGACGGGCGATCGAAGCGTCCCAATCGGCGAAGCGTAGATGGTAGTGTTCGGCGAGGACGTCGTACATGCGATCTCGTCCCACCTTAAAGCAATGGCTACATCGAAACCGTTGACGTCAACCAGTTGGCGGACGGGCTCGGGGTCGATCCGGAACCGGCGGACTAGAGGAAGAACCAGAGGTCGTCTTCCGACAACACGACCAATGCAAACAGCGATGCGTTGGTCACCGCGTGCGCCAGGATCAGTGAGCCGATGTGCTTCCGCCGATACAGCCACAGGTTATAGATCAGCCCCGCCGCAAACGCGACTGGCCATTCCCATTCGACGTGCGTGAAGGTAAACCAAGCCAACGTCACGCCGAAGCTCAACCAGCCGAAGGTACCGACGGCGACTCTGCGGAAGTCAGGGTCTTCCTCGTTGTAAACCTCGACCACGCGGATCAGGTAGCTGCGCACCAGCAGCTCCTCAATGAAGGGCGTCACCAGCGCGAAGCCCGCGAAACGCAAACCGAGAATCAGCATCCGGTTCGATTCGCCGGCCGAGTTCGGATCGAAGGCCTCGGCGGCGTCGGGCTGCAGATTCGTCCAGATCAGATAAGGCGCCACCCACACGGCCGTCACCAACAATCCGACCAGGACGTCGAGCAGCGCTCCGCCGCCCGGGTTGAAGTTCTTGAGCTCGGGGTAGCTGCCCCCGGTCCAGAAGTAGAGAAACAAGGCGGCCGGCACGACGATGCGAGCAACCATCAGCGGCAAGTCGTATCCCTCGCCGACGTATTCGCCGAGCGTCAGGATGCCGATAAAGCCCAGCATGGGGCCGAAATAGGGTAACCAGTCAGGTCCGGGGCGCATGGGGTCTAGAGTAACCCGCGGTACGCGCCGGCGGAAGGGGCCTCGGGGTCCCAACAACCTCAGCCGCCGAACGAATTCAGCCAGGAGAGGAAGCGGTTCGACGGCGCCGCGCAGTCGGCGGAGGCGGTCTGCTGTTCAGTCAGATGCCGTGCGGTCGAGAGATCGACGCCGGTGATCTTGGCGCGCCGCAGATTCGCGCGTTCGAGCGACGTGGCGTGGAACTTGGCGGCACGCAGATCGGCGTCGACCAGACGCGCATCGGCGAGTTCAGCCTTGTAGAACTTCGCGCCGCGCAGGTCGCAGCCGGTGAACGAGGCCTCGGGCGCCGACGCCTCGGAGAAGTCCGCCGCCGTCAGCCGAGCGCCGTCGAAGCATACGCGAGCCAGCCGCGACCGTTCAAAGTTCGCATAGCGCAAATCCGCGTTGCGCAGGTCGGCGTCTTCGAGGTTGGCGTCCTGGAAGGAGACCCCGCGCAGGTCCTTGCCGCGCAGGTCGACGCCCGAAAAGTCGGCCTCGAAGTCAGGATGTTCTTCGCGCCACCAGTTCCAATTCTGGACGCTTTTCTCGAGCTTCGCCGTGAGGTTGCGCGAGGCCATCGCCTCTCATTCTAGGAACCGCGCAACCGCGACAAATTCCGCTTTGTGTGTCAGACTCTGGACATATAAAGGAATCCTAAAGATTCGCGAGCCCCGTTTGGAGCCCGATTGACGCGCCGAAATTGGTTGCGAATCCTTGTCCCGCTCGTAGTCAGCCGACAAGAACTGGCGGCCGGAGTCCCCGCCAAGAGAGCCGTCTATCGAGGCGGCACCGTGTCCGATCTCCAAGTCCCGGAGACCGGCGTCGTGAGTTCGAACGCCCCCGGATACTTCGTCTTCCTATGGGGTGCGGGCGAACTGCGCATCCCCTATGAAGGCGTAAATTCGCTCGAATACGGCCAAAACGCCGGTCGACGGTTAGGACTGGCGATCGTCGTATCGCCGCTGTTCTTGCTGTCGAAAAAGCGGCGGCATTACCTCACCATCGGTTTTCAAGACGAGCACGGAGTTCAACATGCGGCGGTCTTCGAACTCGGCAAGAAGATCGTACGGTCGACGCTGGCCGGACTGGAAGCGCGCACCGGTTTAGCGGTCGATTACGAGAGCGAAGAAGCGAGGAGGTCGGCGAAGAGATGAGAAATTTTCTATCGCTTTTCTTAGGAATCCTTTCGATCACAGTCGCCGCTCAGGCGGGAGATCGGTCGTTGGTCGCCGAACAGGAACGCAAGCTGCTCGAGGTGCGCACGCTCTACGTCGAGGATCTGGACGGCGAAGGCGCCGCGGCGATCCGCGACATGCTGATCGGCTCAATCCATTCGACCGGACTGTTCGTCTTGACCGAGAACCGGGAAACCGCCGATGCCTTCCTGCGCGGTTCGGCCGAGGATCTGATCTTCACTGACTTCGATCGCTACCGCAACGGCATCAACGTGCGCGGCTCGGCGCGATCGAGCGAGCGCGAGAGCGGCGAGTCGTCGTCGCGCGGCACGAGCTTCGGCATCGGAGAGACCGAGGAGGCTTCCAACCGAATTCGCAAGCACGAGGCCGTGGCGGCGGTGCGGATCGTACTGGCAAACGGGGAGGTGGTCTGGACCTCGACCCAGGAGAGCCAAGGCGCAAAGTATCGCGGCTCGGCGGCCGACGTGGCGGCGAAGATCGCACGCGAACTAGAGAAGGCCGTAGAGCGAGCGCGCGCGCCTAGTGCATCAGGATTTCCGCAAACTCCTGAACCCGAGACCAGGTAATGCCATTGCGCTGCTCGGCGCTGAGAGGGTGATGCTCATCCCGAACTAGGACCAGAGGTATCTCTCCAACCGGTCGCGTCCTCAAGGCGACTGGCAGCCCTACCGTTTCCGGGTAGGGCGCCAAAGAGGTTGCGAGAAAACCCTCAGTCTCCGGTTCGTTTTCGCGGGTCTCCTCTAGCCAAACTTCTTCGGCTCTGAGAAAGTCGCGTTCGTCGATCTGTACCCAGACGAGCCACGAGAAGGTCTCGTTCGTTTCCGCCAGCGGGAGCAAGATCTGGCCGCGCAGAAAGAAGGAATCGCGCCCAAAGAACCATCGCCTAGAAGCGATCACGCACCCATCAGACGTGAGCTCTGCCCGTCGAGCGCGCTCGCTTTCTGACAATTCATACCAAGCGATTGGAGCATCGGCTCCGTACGACATCGGCAAACCTTCGTGCCAATCGCCGCAGGTGCGGCAATGAAAACCGTTCACCGGATCTCCAGCCCGTAAGGCGAGACCGCCAGCAGACCGCCTTGCAACAGCGATGGCAGCGTCGGCGTCGGCGCACGCAGCGTCTCCGGGGCCAACCGCAGCAGGCTCGGCGTGCGCACCATCGCGCCCTGCTCGAGCAGCGCCTCAAACCACGGCTTCGGCGCCGGATAGGCCACCAGACGAACATCGTCATCGACGCTGATGTCTGCTTTCTGCTTGGCCAGCGAGATCACTTCCGCAAACCCGCCGAGCTGATCGACCAGGTTCTGATCGAGCGCCTGCGTACCGGTCCAGACGCGGCCTTGGGCGACCGCGTGAACATCATCCCAAGTCGTCCCACGCGCGTCGGCCACCTTCTGGACGAACGTCTCGTAAAACTGCTCGACGCTTTCGCGCAGCTTCAAACGCTCGGCCTCGGTAAGTCCGCGCGAGGCCGTGTCAATGGCGGCAAAACGTCCGCGCGTCAGGATCTCAGTCTCGATGCCGAGCTTCTCATAGAGCCCTTCCAGATTGACCTTGCCGAAGAAGACGCCGATCGATCCGGTCACCGTTCCCGGGTAGGCGACCACCGGCGTATCGTCGGCCATCGCCATGTAGTAGCCTCCCGAGGCCGCGACGTCGGACATCGAGACCACCACCGGCTTCTTCTCGCGCAACCGGGCCAGCGCGCGCCACATCTGGTCGGACGCAATCGCGTCGCCGCCGGGTGAATCGATGCGCAAGACGACCGCTTCAACGTCGTCGTCCTCGGCCAGCTTCTCAAGCGTCTTCGAGAACGAGTCCGAACCCAACACCACCGCACCGCTGAACGGATCGGTCTGCGTCGAACCGCGCATGATGTTGCCGATGCCGTAGACGACGGCGATCTGCGGGTCGCCCGCATCGCCGAGCAGCGTCTCGCCCTGGGCGGCGATGTAGGTCCCGAGCGAGACCGTCTCATACTCGGCGTCCTCGTCCGCGTCGATCTTCTCGAGCACAAGCGCTTCAAACTCGTCGTCGTAGAGCAGCCCGTCGACGATGCCGAGCTCCTCGGCTTGCTTCGGTAGGAACGGCCCTTCGTCCAGCGCGGCGCGCAGCTGCTCGGGCGACATCGAACGCGACGGAGCGACGGCCTCCAGATACTGCTTGAGCATCTCATCGAGCATCGAGTCGATCACTTCGCGGAAAGCGTCCGACATGCCGTTCTGGGTATACGTCTCAGGCGCGTTCTTGTACTTGCCGATGCGCTCGGCCTCCACTTCGGCCCCGATCTTGTCGAGCGTGTCTTTGTAGAAGCTCACCTCGGCGCGCAGCCCCTTCGCGTCCAAGACGCCTTCGGGGAACAGGTAGAGTTCGTCGGCCGCCGAAGCGACGTAATAGTCGAGCATGCCGCCGACTTGGATCCGCGCGATGACCGGCTTCCCCGATTCGCTGAACTTCGTCACGGCGCCGCGAATCTCTTGCGCCTTCGCCCACCCGACGGCCAAGCCGCCGCAGTCGAGTTCAAGCGCGCTGATCCTGTCGTCTTCGGCGGCGGTCAGGATCGCCTGACGCATGGAGAGCAGCGTCGCCGGAGGCCCGGACTCGATCCATTCAAAGGAGAAGTCCGAGGCGAGATGCTCCGGCACCGAACCGCTGAGATCCAGCTTGAGCACCGACCCGTCGGCGATCGCCGGAGCGCCGCCGCCGCCGGAGGCCGCCAGCATCACCAGCAGCAGCACGAAAACAAAGCCGAGCAGGAAGACGAGAAGGATGCCCGAAAGCACGCCGAGAAAGTATTTCGCCATGGAAAGTCGGCACGAAAAAAGGCGCCGCTACGGATGAGTATAGCGGCGCCGATTTTCGGCCTATTCGGTTGTTCGCGCGGAGAGCAGGCCACGGAGCTGCGAAAGAATCGGCCGCTTCAGATCCATATCCACACTCGCCAACTCTACTGACGACCGTCAACGAACAACGGCGCCCTTCGCCAATCCTGCAACGGCAAGAGCTACGAAGACTTCGACCATCCATTCACGAACGCCCGGTTCATATTTCTCACACCCCAGAGGGGCTGTGAAAAAACCAACGGCGGTCGGATCCGTCAGAGCCCGGTACGTGAGTGCCGGGTCCCAAGGCGATTTGCGAAGCAAGAGCCCGTTGCTCAGCCCGCAGGGCGTCATCTCGTTGGCCCAGGGCGCAAGCCCTGGGAATACAACGCGGAGCACGCGGCAACGCCGTTCAACTACCGCCTAGGGCAGCTCCACAGCGATCTCAACCGTGTTCGAACGGCGACCGCCGCTGGTGAAGTCCAGGGTGACGCCGGTGCGCGGATCCGCCGGCGCGTCCTCCGGAACTACGACGTTGATCTGGAACAGACCGACGAAGCCGGGGGCGAGACCGACGAAGATCGGCGGATTGCTCGGGCCGAAGGCTCGCCGCGAGAAGCTGACGATGGGAACGTCGACGCCGTTGGCCAGCGGACTCGCCGGAGCGGCTTGCCCGGTGGGAACGACCGGAGACGTCTGTCCCAGCCCGGTGGCGAAGATCGAGATCACGTCGCCCGGACGCGCAGGAGCGGTATTGAATCCAGGCCGCGAAAACTCGCGCGGAAGCGGGAAATTGCCGCCTTGCGTGTTGTTGACGATGGCGCCGTACTCGCCGATCCCGAAGCGGAACAGTCCGGCCGAGCGCGCACCGACGTCGACCCCGACCAGGTTGCCGACCGTACCGTCGCGAGTGACCTGCACCATGCGCCGTCCGCCGCCGACCTCGTTGGGAACCTGGGCGTTGATCTGCCCGGACGAGACGAACGTCAGCGGCGCCGGTACGCCGTCGATCGTCACCGACGTGCCGGCCATCTCGGTCGGCAGCGGCAGCGTGGTCGCCCCGGCGAATCCGGTCGAAAGCTGATCGCCGAAGATCGAGATCAGCGTCCCGGGCGCGATCGGCAAAGAGGAATCGAACGTGGCGCCGTTGACCGTGCCGTTGAACGTCGCGGCGGGCGGCAGTTCCGCGTCGACCTGGAAGGAGACCGGCACCTGGATCGGCGCGTTCACGGCGTTCGCCTCAACCAGGATCGTGCCGCTGTACAGTCCCGGCTCGACGCCTTCAGCCGAAGCTCGGATGCGCAGCGCCCCGCCGTCTTGCGAGATCAGAGTCAGCCAGCCGCCGCCGTCGACGGTCGAGAGCGTGACGTTCGAGATCGCCAGATTCCCCTGGCCGCGGTTGTTGACGATGAGGAACTGGTCCTGCGGAATGCGCCCGGTGACGCTCTTGAAGCTCAATCGCTCGGCCGAGAGCACGGCGATCGGGTTCGAAGTAACCGTCAGCGAGACCGGCACGATGCGGTTGTCCGGCGCGAAGCTTGAGCCCGAGACGAAGATCGAGCCCATGTTCTCCCCAGCGGGAAGTCCGTCGCCCGAAGCGACCAAGCGATGCGTATGCAGGAAGCGCATCGAGCCGAGACCGTTCGAGCTAATCGAGAGGAAGCCTCCGGCGGTTCCGAACTGAGGCGTGGGTCCGGCCGGCGTCTGGAAGTCGACGAAGTCGGCGGCGCCCGGCGTCGGGGGAACGTAGAGGTCGAAGCGCGCGGGGATGTCGCCGCCGACGTAAATGCGGATGGGAACGAAGCGAGGCGCATCCTCGGCGCCCGGAGCCTCCACCCGGAGTTCCGTGTTGTATTCGCCGGGGGCGAGCGCGCCGGCCGCAAAGACGAGATTGACCGGCGTACAGGTCACCGAACCGCAGGGGGCGGGAGCGCCGATCGTCGCGCTCAGCCAGGGGGCCGGGCTGGAGGCGGACACGGCCAACGTGCCGTCGCCCAAATTGGCGGCCTGCAAGACGATGTCGGCAGGGCCCGCCGCGCCCTCTTCAATCCAGACCGGACAAGTAGTCTGCTCGCGGCAGGCTTCGCTACCCAACGAGTTAGGCAGCCGCAGGTCCATCCGGGGGGCCGCCGGCAGAGACGCGGCAGCGGAAAAAAGGCCCGTGAACAGGGCGAATCGAACAAGCTTTCTATACATGGAAACGCAACTCTCGCAACGGACGTGCGACGCGGACGGGCGACTGGAGTAGTTTATCGAATCCCGTGGGCGAACGCTGTGACCCGACGCACCCCAGGCGACCGCGGACATGTTAGACTCGCTGGTCATCGTGAGAAAACTGCACCTGGCGCTATTCGCTCTCCCTCTGCTTTTTGTGGCCTGCGGATCCGAGACGGAGACCGCCGAGGCGCCGGCGGAAGAGCCGACTCCGGCCGCGACCGCCGCAGCCGACGAAGAAGGTTTCATTTCCCTTTGGGACGGCGAGTCGTGGGACGGCTGGAAGAAGGCCGGCGAGAACCCGGACACCTTCACCATCGCCGACGGCGCGATCATCGCCAACGGCCCCCGCGAGCACCTCTTCTATACGGGCGACGTGAACGGCGGCCAGTTCAAGAATTTTGAGCTCAAGGTCGACGTGATGACCCGCGAGACCTCGAACGGCGGCATCTACTTCCACACCGAGTACCAGCCCGAAGGCTGGCCGTCGAAGGGCTTTGAGGTGCAGGTCAACAACTCGCACGGCGACTGGCGCCGCTCGGGCGGCCTCTATGGCGTCGATGACGTCAAAGAACCGCCGACCAAGGACGACGAATGGTTCACCGAGCACATCATCGTCCAGGACGACCACGTGCAGATCTTCCTGAACGGCGAACAGGTCGTCGATTGGACGCAACCGGAAGACTGGACGCCGCCTGAGAACATGGCCGGCCGCTCGATCAGCACGGGCACCTTCGCACTGCAAGGCCACGACCCCGGCTCGACCGTCTACTACAAAAACATCCGCGTCAAACCGCTCGACTAGCCTCTATACTCACCGCCATGCGCGGAATCGTCGCCGACCTCCGTCTAGGAGTTCGCAGCCTCGCAAGGAGCCCCGGTTTCGTCGCCGTCGTGGTTCTCACGCTCGCCCTCGGCATCGGCGCCAACACGGCCGTCTTCAGCGGCGTCCACTTCGCCCTACTCCAGACGATCCAGGCGGCGGCGCCAGGCGAATTGGTCTGGGTCGGCGCCACCCAGGAAGACGGTTTCTCGATCACGCAGTCGTTCGATCTCTACGAGCAGTTGCGTGATCTCGACAGCCCGTTCCAAGGGGTCTGTGCGTATGCCATGCGCTCAACGGCGGTACGCGCGGGGGACGTCACGGAGCAACTGCAGGTCGGGATGGCGACCTCGGAGTTCTTCCCGCTGCTCGGCGTCAGCGCGGCCCTGGGCCGTGTGTTCGGCGAGCAAGATCGAGAGTCGGCGGTCGCCGTGTTGGAGCATGACTTTTGGCGCGACCGGATGGGCGCGGATCCCGCCGCCGTCGGCGACTTGATCTACGTGACGGGGAAGCCCTATACCGTGATCGGAGTCGCCCCGCAGGGCTTCCGCGCCCTGGCCAAGCATTCAAAGCCCGCGCTGTGGGTTCCCATCGAGCGCACGGCCGAAGTGTTGCCGGGCTTCGAGGCCTGGAACAGCGCGGGATGGATCTGGCTCAACGTATTCGCGTGACTGCCCCAAGGCGCCGATCGAGCTGAGGCCCAAGCCGCCGCCGAACTCGCCTGGAGCCGTCACGTGGAGAGACGCGTGAGCGGCTGGTCGACGCCCAACCCTGAACGGGCGGCCCGCGAACGGGCGCGCCGCGTCCAACTGCCGCCGGCCGCCTACGGGAACCCTCGCGTGCGCGACCGATCGGCCGAGACGCTCACGCTGCTCTCCGCCGTCGTCGGCCTGATCCTGCTGCTCGCCTGCGCGAACGTAGCCAACCTCATGCTCGGCCGCACCGCCGCCCGGCGCCAGGAGATCGCCACGCAGCTCGCCTTGGGCGCAAGCCGATTCCGCGTCGCCCGCAGGCTGTTGGCCGAGAGCCTGCTACTGGCCCTAGCCGGAGGAGTCGCCGGCGTCTTCGTCGCCTGGACCGCCGCGCCCTGGGTCGGCGAGCAACTGGATCTAGCGGACGCGATCCCGCTCCATTGGACGGTCTTGGCCTTCTCGACCCTGGTGAGCGCGGCCGCGGGCGTCCTGTTCGGCGTGGCGCCCGCCTGGGCCTCGACCGACGTCTCGCTGGCGGGCTGGCTGCGCGGCGGCGTCGTGGGCGAGCGTCAGCGGGGCTGGGGCGTGCGCGGATGGCTGGTGGCGCTGCAAGCGGCGTTGTGCGTTCCGGTACTGGTCGCATCGGGTCTGCTGCTGCAAACGCTCGGGAACCTCTACGCCGTCTCGACCGGCCTCGCCGTCGAGCACGTCGCGCAAGGCACGGTCGATCCCAATGCGAACGGTCTCGACGGCGACCAAAGCATGCGGGTCCTCCATGAACTCCGGCGCCGACTCGCCGCTCGCCCGGAGGTGCGCTCGGCGGCCTTCGGCGACTCAGCCGCCTTCAGCGGATGGACGAGCAGTCGCATCCTCTACCGCGGCGACTCGGACGAAGATCTCTACGCCGACGGCGCCCGCTACGCCTCGGTCAGCGAAGACTTCTTCTCGACCCTAGGCATCCCCCTGCTCGCCGGCCGCGCTTTCGCCGCGACCGATACCGCCGGATCACCGACAGTCGTCATCGTCAATCAAGCGCTCGCCGACGCCTACTTCGGCGACGAGAACCCGATCGGTCGCCGCCTCCGTTTCTCGAAGTTCGAACCCGCCGACATGACCATCGTCGGCCTCGTCGCGAACAGCGTGCAGAACGGGCTGCGCAAGGAGGCCGAGCCGTTCCTCTACCGCCCCGTCAGCCAGGCGCCGGTGGGGCGGGCGACGGTCTACGCCCGCGCGTCGGGTTCGCCCGAGGCCGTCACGGCGTTGTTCGCCTCGGAGCTCGCGGCCGTCGATTCCAATCTGCCCCCGATCCAGGTACGCACGCTCTCGGCCGCCGTCGACCACTCCCTGCGCAGCGAGCGACGCCTCGCTTCACTGCTGACGTCGTTCGGCGCCCTCGGGTTGGCGATCGCGGCGGTCGGCCTCTACGGCGTCCTCGCCTACGCCGTGGCCCGCCGGAGACGCGAGATGGGACTGCGCAAAGCGCTCGGCGCCCAAGCCCGCGACCTGACCGCCATGCTGGTCGGCCGAGGGCTCAGCTGGGTCGCCGCGGGCGCGGTCATCGGGCTCGGCCTAGCCTGGGCGGCGCGCGGGCTGATCGAAAGCAAACTGTACGGCCTAGAGCCCGCCGACCCGCTCGCCTACGTCGGCGCCGGCGCCGTTCTCTTGTCGGTCGCAGCCTTCGCGGCCCTGACGCCCGCCTGGCGAGCAGCCCGAATCGAACCCGCCGAAGCGCTCCGCCACGAGTAGCCCGCGGCGGCGCATGATACGGTGGGCGCTCGCGCTTCGATCGCTCTCCGGTGACGCGCTACGCGATGACGATTCTGGGCCTCTCGGCGTACTATCACGACTCGGCCGCCGCCCTCGTGCGCGACGGCGAGATCGTCGCGGCCGCGCAGGAAGAGCGCTTCTCGCGCAAGAAACACGACCATCGCTTCCCCTCGCGCGCCGTCGATTACTGCCTGCAAGAAGCCCGAATCGAGGCCTCCGATCTCGACCACGTCGTCTTCTACGACAAGCCCTTCCTGAAGTTCGAGCGGCTGCTCGAAACCTACGTCGACTACGCGCCGAGCGGCATCCGTTCCTTCCTCCAAGCCATGCCGCTGTGGCTCAAAGAGAAGCTCTGGATCGCCGACCGGATCACGACCGACCTGGCCCGCGGCGGACACCGCTTCGAGGGCCGCCCGCTGTTCACCGAGCACCACGAATCGCACGCCGCGAGCGCCTTCTTCCCGTCGCCGTTCGAGCGAGCCGCCGTGCTGACGATCGACGGCGTCGGCGAGTGGGCGACGAGCTCCTACGGCCGCGGCGAAGGCAATCGGCTGGACCTGCTGGCCGAAACGCGTTTCCCGCACTCGCTCGGCCTGCTCTACTCGGCGCTGACCTACTACATCGGCTTCGCCGTCAACTCAGGCGAATACAAGGTCATGGGCTTGGCGCCCTACGGCCGTCCGGTCTACGTCCAAAAAATGCTCGACGAGTTGGTCGACCTGCGCGAGGACGGCTCGCTGCGGCTCGACATGCGCTACTTCAACTACTGCCAGGGCCTCACGATGACCAACCGCGCCTTCGACGAACTGTTCGGCGGCCCCCGGCGCGAGCCCGAGTCCGAGATCACCCAGCGCGAGATGGATCTTGCTCGCTCGGTGCAAGAGGTCGTCGAGACAGCGATGTTGCGTATGGCCGCGCACGTCCACCGCGAGACCGACGAGAAGAATCTCTGCCTGGCCGGCGGCGTCGCGCTCAACTGCGTCGGCAACGGCCGCATCCTGCGCGAGGGACCGTTCGAAGAGGTCTGGATTCAACCGGCGGCCGGCGATGCGGGCGGCGCGTTGGGCGCGGCCTTGTCGGTCTGGCATCAGTACCTCGATCAACCCCGCGCCCCGCAAAGCAGCACCCCGCAAAGCAATGGTCCCGACAGGATGCGGGGCGGCGACAGGATGCGGAGCGCCTACCTCGGGCCGGAGTTCTCGAACGACGAGATCGCTAGCCGCCTGGACGCGCTGGGCGCCCGGTACCGGCGACTGTCCCAATCGGAGGCGCTCGACCAAACGGCGCGCGCCTTGGCCGACCAACAAGTCGTCGGCTGGTTCCAAGGCCGCATGGAGTTCGGACCGCGCGCCCTGGGCGGCCGCAGCATCTTGGGCGATCCGCGTTCGCCCGAAATGCAATCGACCATCAACCTAAAAATCAAGTACCGCGAAAGCTTCCGCCCGTTCGCGCCCTCCGTACTCGCCGAGCACGCCGCCGACTACTTCGAGTTAGAAACCGACTCGCCCTACATGCTGCTGGTCGCGCCGGTCAAAAAAGAGATTCGGATCCCCATATCCGAATCCGACCAAGCGAAATTCGGCATCGAGAAGCTGCACGTTCCGCGCTCGACGATCCCCGCCGTCACCCACGTCGACGACTCGGCGCGCATCCAGACCGTGCGCCGCGAGACCCACGGCCGCTACTACGATCTCCTCGAGCGATTCCACGCGCTCACCGGCTGCCCGCTCGTCGTCAACACGTCCTTCAACGTCCGCGGCGAGCCGATCGTCGCGACGCCCGAGGACGCCTTCCGTTGCTTCATGCGGACGGAGATGGACGTGCTCGCGATCGGCGATCTGATCCTCGAAAAATCGGCGCAGACGGCGAGCGTAGACGACGGCTCGTGGCGGGAGGAGTTCGCGCTTGACTGAGAACCGCCAATACCGCGAGGAGCAAGACTTCAGCGACGCCCAAGCCCGCAAGTCCGCCCTGTTGGTCGGCGGCGTCTTGCTGGCGATCGCAGCCTGGAACGTCTACCAAGCGCGACCGACGGTCTACTGGATCGCCGGCGGCCTAGGCGCTCTGCTGGTCTTGATCGGCGCCGCCTCCGTCAGCGCCTCGCGCGCTTTCCACTCGGGCTGGATGCGCTTCGCCGCCGTGCTCGGCTGGATCAATAGCCGCATCCTCCTGTCGGTCGTCTTCTACGGACTGCTGACGCCGACCGGACTGGTCCGCCGCCTATTGGGCCGCGACCCCCTCGACCGCCGCGGCCAGTCACAACCGAGCTACTGGATCCCGCGCACCAAGACCCGTCAGAGCAAAGACCAGTTCGAGCGCCAGTTTTGAGAGACTTGGGTTAGACGAGCCGGATGAGCAAACTCTCCATCCTCGGCGAATTCGCCCTCTTCCTCCGCGAGAACAAGAAGCTCTGGATGCTGCCGATCGTCCTGACGCTCGTCTTGCTGGGCGTAATCCTGGTCTACGCCCAAGGCTCGGCCCTAGGACCGTTCATCTACACGGTCTTCTAGGCGAAGCGAGAGCCCGCCCCTCTAACGCCCCAACAACCCGCGCACCGACAACCAGTTCGCCAGCAGCCCGGGCCACGAACTCAGCGCCCGATCACTCCAAGCCAGCCCCATCCCGTGCCGGCCGCGCTCAAAGATATGCATCTCCGCCGGCACTCCGGCCTTACGCAGCGCTAGATAGAACGCCACGCTGTTCTCCGGCGGCACCGCCTTGTCTTCCGTCGTGTGGAACAGGAATGTCGGCGGCGTATCCGCCGTCACCTGCTTTTCGGTCGAGAGCTTCTCGACCAACTCCGCCGGCGGATTCTCTCCCAGCAAATTCCGCTTCGACCCTTGGTGCGTATAAGGCGCATCGAGCGCGATCACCGGATAGACCAGCACGGCGAAGTCCGGCCGCGAGCTGAACCGCTCGATGCGTTCCTCGGCGTCCGGGTCGCCCGCATCGAACAGCGTCGCCGCGGTCGAGGCCAGGTGCCCTCCGGCCGAGAAGCCCATCACGCCGATCCGGTCCTCACGGACGCCGTAGCTCCAGGCCCGCGCCCGCACCGTCCGGATCGCGCGCAGCACGTCTCCACGCTGCACCGGGTGATGATATTTGGGCCCGAGCCGATACGTCAACACGAACGCCGCGATCCCCTGCGAGTTGAACCAGCGCGCGATCTGGTCGCCCTCGTGATCCTTCGCCAGCGCGCGATACCCGCCCCCCGGACAGACGACGACCGCCGTGCCGATCGCCCGCTCGGGATCAGGCAGATAGACCGAGAGCGTCGGCACGTCTTCGGGCACTGTACCCTTCGCTCCGGGAGCGCCTTCGGCCCACAGCGGAAACGTCTCGGGCGTCGATCCGCCCCGTTGCGCCTCGGCCGTTCCAGTCAGGCCGAGCGCCAGCAATCCAACGATCAGATATCGCATCTATTTCGAGTAAGAGATCCGCCAGACCTTCTTGCCGCCATCCTCGCTGACCAGTACCGAACCGTCCGGCATCTCGAGCAACCCGACCGGCCGACCCCACACGCGGCGGTCGTCGGGATCCATCATCCACCCGGTCATCAAGTCCTGCGGCCCCGACTGTGGACGCCCGTCCTCGAACGGGATGAACGCGACCTTATAGCCGACCCGCTCGGCGCGATTCCACGAGCCGTGGAAGGCCAGCAGCAAGCTGTTCTTGTATTTCTCGGGGAACATGTCGCCGGTGTAGAAGATCATGTCGAGCACGGCGACGTGAGCGCCGAGCAGCACGTCCGGGTAGAGCGTCTTCTCGACCATCTCCGGCGCGACGCCCTTGTGGCGCGGCTCTTCGTTCGGTCCGGTGTAGGCGTAAGGCCAGCCGTAGAAGCCGCCTTCCTCGATCTCGACCAGATAGTCCGAGACCAAGTCGTCGCCCAAGCCGTCGCGTTCTTGGATCGACGCCCACAGCTCGCCGCTCTCGGGCGAATGGCGCAGGCCGATGATGTTGCGCAGCCCGCCGGCGACGATCTCGACGTCCGATCCGTCCGGGTTCATCCGCAACAACGCGGCGCGCTCTTTCGCCTCGCCGACGTCGACGTTCGACCCCGACCCGATCGTCAAGTAGAGCTTCGAATGGTCGTCGTTGAACAGGATCGTCCGCGTCCAGTGCCCGTTGCCGAACTCCGACATCGAGTAGATCTCTTCGCCCGCGCCGGTCGTCTTAACCGCATCGGCGTCGAACGGATAGCGCTTGAGCGAGGTCGTCTCGGCGACGTACAGCATGCCGTCGTGAAGCTGCATGCCGAACGGACGATCGAGCCCTTCGAGCAGCTTCGAGACCTTCGTCCCGTCGGCGCTCATGCGATAGACGGCGCCGTTCGGCTCGCCGCGGTCGCCGGAATCAGAGAGCAGGATCTCGCGGTTCGGCAGCATCAGCATGTAGCGCGGCCGAATCCAATCCGGGTGCATCGCAAACTCCTCGACCGCAAAGCCCTCGGGCAGAGCGAGGGCCGCGCCGTCAGGCCGCTCGACGACCCGAGGCCGATTACTAGCCGAAGGCGAATGGAAAGGTTCAGGAATCCCGTCGTTCCAGTTGACGGGTTTTTCATTGTCGGCGGCGAAGGCCGAGACGCACGCGAGGGCCAGCAAGGCCGGCAGAGTCCGGGATCTCATAACGTGTTTTTCCGGGCCACAGTATAGCGAGCGCGGAACGGCAACGGCTGGCGTAGAATGGCCCTGAGCTTTTTCGATGAATCCAAAGTATTTCTTCCTTGCTGCGGCCGTTCTGATCCTGGCCGTCGCCCTGTTTTTTCACTTCGGGGCCCTAAACGGTCTGACCGCACTCAATTCGATTGTGGGAATCATCGTCGGCGTCGTGACCATTTGGGTTTTGGTCGGCAGGGGGGGGGACGAATCGTCTCCATCGGTCACGCCCGCACCTTCCGAGCTCATTGCGCAGGACTTCCCGACCAAGTACCGCACCCGACTCAAGGACGAGTTCGCCAACTTGGACTTCTTTGATACCGGTCTCGACGCCCGAAACCCGGAAGAACGCCCGGCAGCCAACATCTCCCTCGACAAGATCTTCCTCCAGCCGCGCCTCGCCGGGCGCTCCGGCCCCGACGAGCCCGAAGAAGGCCGCCCAATGTCGCCCGAGGAGTTGGTCGCCCGTAAGGCCCATCTGACGATCCGCGGTTCCGCCGGGGCAGGCAAGTCCACTTGGGTCAAATGGATGTTCCGTCGCCTGCTGGACCGCAAGGATTCACTGCCGATCTACGTCGAACTACGCAAGCTTGCCAACGACTGGAAAGACCGCAGGTTCGGCGACGGCACTTCCTTCGACGACTATCTGAAGCACTGGGTCGCTGATCGCAAATGCCCCGGACTCGGCGATTGGCTCCAGCAGAGAACGAACATCCGTCCCGTGCTTTTCGTGGACGGTTGGGACGAGTTAGGGAGCTTGGGCAAGGAACTGCGCCCGAAGCTCCTAGGCTTCCTACGCGCCCATCCTCGCGCCTTGGCCGTGGTCACCAGTCGCCCCTACGGGACCGATCTTCCAGAGACTCGAATCGAACAGGAAGAGGAGCAGATCCCTTTTGAACTCCTCGATATCCAGCCGCTCGACCACGAGGAGATCAAGGCCTATTCGCTGGGGTATGACCAGCTCTGCTTTCTTGACTCCGAACGTAAGCCCGAAGAACGAACCGAGCAGTTCATGCAAGGGCTCAAGGCCTCGCCAGGCGCTGCGACGCTCGCTCAGACACCGTTGCTGCTGACGATGCTGCTCGCTATGGCTCGCACGCGAGAGCTTCCCGACAAACGCCACGAGCTCTACCAATACACCATCGAGGCGATGCTCTCCAGGCCGGAGCGCAAAGCCAAGGCGGGCGCCCAATACGACGACTGGCGCCCCAACGATCGGCTGGAACGACAGCGAGTGGCCGCGCGGCTCGCCTACCAGTTGCAGGCCTCCGCGGGCGAAGTCTGGAAAGGCCCGATTCTCGCCGACTGGGACCAACTCCGAAGCTATCTGCCGACGGAGTGGAATGAGGAGGAGAAGCGCGGATTCCTAGCCTGGCTGTCCGGACCGGCCGCGCTGCTCGACGCCCGCAGCGACGGCAAGCTGGCCTTCCCGCACCTCAGTTTTCAGGAGTTCTTGGCCGCGCAAGATCTCTTCAATCGGCTGGAAGGTGAGGTGCGAGTCCAGTTCGTCAACGAGAACTTGGAAACTGAGCAATGGTGGGAGACCTCCGGCTCTGGGCGGCTTTGCTGCATGGCCAGGGGCCGGACAAGCTCGCTCCGATCTTCGACCAATTGTTGGAAAGGGGGGATCAGGGTCTGGCGCTCGCAGGCGCCATGCTCGCCGACGGCCACGGCGACGACCGTGCGTTGGAGATCTGGGCATCCGCTTTCTCCGCCAGACAGGTGGAGGCGTACTCACTCCACGCTGGGAAGACGGCAAGGGAATGGAGGCAGTGCCGACAAGCCGAGCGCAAGATCGTCGAGTACTTTGGACCGGCTGCCAAGTCCGAGAGTTGGTTCGGCTGGTCGCGTTTGGACACATGGCGGGAAAACGCCGGACTTCCCGACGCGCTTGCCCGACCGGATCGGGAGAGCTTTGCCGGGCGGGTCGTCCATAGCTTGGCGCAGGGCGCCGAAGGCGAGTTCGACTACGCCGCCGGTCGAATCTTGAGTGGGGCGGACCCAGCTTGGCCCGCCGAGCCGTGGCAAATGGCCCTGCTTCAGCTTTGGCCTGGGGAGCGCCGACTCGCAGGGCTTCGCCTCCAGACTCTGTACGGCGCCGAGGACCACGACGCCGAGGACTTGGCGCGGTACTTGGCGCGGTACTTGGCGCGGTACTTGGCGCGGGACTGGGCGCGGGACTTCGACCTGGATCCAGAGAACCAAGCCGTCTTGGACGCCGCAACTTGGGAGCTAGCCTCGTTCGGTCGCGGTACCGTGCGAAGCCGCTTCGCTACCCTCAAGAAGCACCCCTAGCCCGCCACATCTCACGCCGCTCGACCGAGGAAGACCGGGCCTTGCTCGAAGACCTCGCGCGACACCCCGAGAAACGCGAGCCGCCCCTACGCTGGGGACTCCGATACATCGTCCGCAGCGACATCTGGCTCGAATCCGGCGAAGTCATCCAACTCGACGACCTCTCCCGCGAGCACGGCCTGGAACCGCTGCCCTACCTGGAAGACATGCCGCCCGAGCTAGAGATCGATTGGGACGAGCCCGAAGCCGAAGCGGCCGAAGCTACTTAGCCCCAACCGCGTCCTTCTTCTCGGCCGCCGCCTTTTCCCGCTCCAGCAGCTCCTCAATAAACCGCGTGTCGTAGTTGCCCAGCGCGAACTCTTCCGCGGCGATGATCCGCTCTTGCAGCGGAATCGAGGTGTGGATCCCTTCGACGACGAACATCTCAAGCGCCCGCTGCATCCGCGCGACCGCTTCCGTCCGGTCGTGGCCGTGCGTGATCAACTTCGCCACCAACGAGTCGTAGTAGGGCGGCACGAACCAGCCCGAGTACGCCGCCGTATCGAGTCGAACGCCGATGCTCGACGGCGGGATGAACTTCGTAATCAATCCCGCCGACGGCGCGAACGTTTCGGGGTTCTCGGCGTTGATGCGGCACTCGACCGCGTGGCCCTTGATCTCGATCTTGTCCGGGATCATCGCCGACAGCGGCTCCCCGTCCGCGATCCGGATCTGCGCCTTCACCAAGTCGATGCCGGTGACCAACTCGGTGACCGGATGCTCGACCTGAATGCGCGCGTTCAGCTCGATAAAGTACAGTTCGCCGTCCTCGTCCATCAGGAACTCGACCGTCCCCGCGTTCGAGTAGCCGATGCTCTCAAGCGCCTTCTCGATCACGCCGCCGATGCGCGCGCGGAGTTCCGCGTCGACGCGTCCCGAGGGCGCCTCTTCAAGCAGCTTCTGGTGGCGGCGCTGGATCGAGCACTCCCGCTCGCCCAACGAGACGACGCGGCCGTGCTTGTCGCCCAAAACCTGGAACTCGATGTGCCGCGGACGCTCGATGAATTTTTCGAGGTACACGTCGGCGCACTGGAACGCCGCCGCCGCTTCTGACTGCGCCTGGTTGTAGGCGTTCTCGAGTTCGTCTTCCTTGCGCACGATGCGCATGCCGCGACCGCCGCCGCCTGCCGACGCTTTGAGGATGACCGGATAGCCGATCTCCTTGGCGACCTTCTTGGCGTCTTCGACCGTCTCCAACGGATCTTCGACGCCCGGCAAGATCGGCACTCCGGCGGCCTTCATCGCCTTGCGCGCCTGCGCCTTGTCGCCCATCAGCCGAATCGCTTCCGCCGACGGACCGATAAACGTCAGCCCCGAGACTTCGCAGACTTCCGCGAAGGCCGCGTTCTCCGAAAGAAATCCGTAGCCCGGATGGACCGCTTCGACGCCCGTAATCTCCGCCGCCGAAATCACCGACGGTACGTTCAGGTAGCTGTCGAGCGGACGCGGCGGGCCGATGCAGACCGCCTCGTCGGCGAGCCGGACGAACAGCGAATCGCGGTCGGCCTCGGAGTAGACGGCGACCGTGCGCACGCCCAAATCCTTGCAGGCCGAGATGACCCGGAGAGCGATTTCGCCGCGGTTGGCGATCAACAGTTTCTGAAACATGGAGGCTGTCCGCGGACGCGTCTACGCCGGTTTCAGCGCAAAAAGCGCTTCCCCGTATTCTATCGGTTGCCCGTTGGTCACGAAACGTTTGGCGACGACGCCGGCCGAATCCGCCTCGATCTCATTCATGAGCTTCATCGCCTCGATGATGCACAGCACTTGGCCTTTGGCGACCGTATCGCCGATCTCGACGAAAGCCGGCGCGTTCGGCGCCGACGCTTCGTAGAACGTGCCCACGATCGGCGACTTGACCATGATCAAGCCGTCGTCCTCGTCCGAGTCGCTCGCCGCTTCAGCCGGAGGCGCCGCGGCCGGAGGCGCAACGGCCGCGGGAGCGGCGGCGGGCGCGACGGGCGCGCCGACCGCGGGCGACGATACGACAACGTACGGCGGCTGGGCGTCGGGGTCCGGGCCGCGGCGGATGCGGATGTGATCTTTGCCGGAGGTCACTTCGAGCTCGTTGACGTCGCTCTGCGATACGGCCTTCAGCAGATCCTTGATCTCGTCGAGTTTCATGGGTTCGCTACAAGATTCGCAGCTTGGGGGAGGTCTTCGTCAAGCGTTCGTAACCTTTTGCGCGCACGACCAAGATGTCTTCAATGCGCACGCCGCCGATTCCCGGTAGGTAAACGCCGGGCTCGACGGTGATCACCATGCCCGCCTTGAGTCGCAGCGCCTGATCCGATCCGCGCCGGAAAAAGGGCGGCTCGTGGATCTCAAGCCCCACCCCGTGCCCAATCGAGTGCGTGAATCGGCTCTCTAAGCCTTCCTTTGCCAACGACTTACGGGCCGCCTGGTCGACCGTGCGCGTCGAGACGCCCGCGCGGACCGTCGCCACGGCCGCTTCCAGCGCATTCAGCACGGCGGCGTGGATCTTGCGCGCCTCCGTGCCCGGGTCGCCGAAAGAGACTACGCGCGTCATGTCGGAGGCGTAGCCGTCCAGGTCGGCGCCTTGGTCGATCAAAACGAAGCGGTTTTTGCCCAGCCGCTCGTTGCGCGGCGTCGCATGGGGCAGCGCCGAGTGCGCTCCGGCCGCCACGATCGTCTCAAACGACGACCCGGCGGCCCCCAGCCGTCGCATCCAGTACTCGAGTTCTCCCGCCGTGCGGTTCTCGGTCCAGGTCGGACGCACGGCGCGGAGCACGCGTTCGAGCGCCTCGGAGTTCAGGTCGACCGAGCGTCGGATCGCGTCGATCTCCGCCTCGGACTTGACCACGCGCAACTCCTCGACGAGGTCCGTCTGCGCGCAGAGCTTGCGCCGCCCGCGCGCCTCCTCCAGCCCCTCAAAGGCCGCCAACGACAACCGGTTGCGCTCATACCCGAGCGCGCCGATCTTGCGCTCCTTGAGCGAGGCGAGGAAATCGCGGAACGAGTCGCGCTTGCCGACCGAAACCTCGACGCCCGAGGTCTGTTCGGCCGCCTGCACGGTGTAGCGCGAGTCGGTAAACAGCGTGACTTGCGAGTGCTCGACCAGCAGATGCCCGGCCGAGCCGGTGAAGCCGGAGAGGTAGCGGATGTTGGGCCGGGCCCCGACGTAGAGCGCGTCGAGATCGGCGGCGACCATCCGCTTGCGAAGCCGGCGGAGGCGGGAGGCGTTTTCGTTTTCCAAAGGGCGGTTACTCGTCGGGAGTCACTAAGAATACGAAACCGCCCGACCGATCGACGATCACCATGTCGGGAATCTCGCCGACGTCCATCACCAAACGCACCCGCGGCGGATCGAACAGGTTCTGCGCAATGCGAATTTTTTGGAGCAACGGATGGCCGACGTTCAAGATGCGCGTGCGCGTTTCCAGGCGAGCGTTCTTCACGTCGACGACGATGCGGCCCGGGTTGTCGAGGTTGAAGGTGGAGATATCCACCTCGCCGTCTTGGACGCCCAGAAAGACCTCCAATTGCCGCCCAAGCGGGCGCACCTCCAGCTCGGTCACGCGCGCGGCGTCCTCCCAACCGGGACCTGGCGTCGTCGTGGGTGAAGGCTTCGGCGGCTCGGGGTCGGCCGCGGGCGGGCGGATGATCTCAGCCGTGATCAAAAGAGGCTCTTCGGTCTCGGCCGCTGCCGTCGCTCCTGGATCGCCGGCCGCCTCCGGATCATCGCGCGTTTCCAGGTCGTCGCCCGTCGCCAGATTATCCTTCGGTTCCGCGTTCGCCGCGGACTCCGGCGCCTGGCCGGCATCGGCCTTCGCGTCGCCCGCGGGCTCCGCCTCGACGTTCGGCGGTAGATCGACGGCGCCGTCGTCCTGGGGAGCGAACGCAAAAACCCCGGCCAGAATCACCGCCCCGAGCAGCAAGAACAGGCCGCCCAAGAACGCCTCGCGCCCGGACAAGAACGCCGAAGCGCCGCCGCGATGAAGCTTGGCTTGGACGGCGCGCCCGCGAGGCATGCCGTCGAGTAGGTTGATCCGGATCATGCGTCGTCCTCAAAGGCCGCCAATGACAACCCGGCGGCGACGGCTAACGTCGACCCGTGCTCTTCAGCGACCTTGTGCGCCGTCGAACCCTTCATCAAGCGGATGCGTTTGAACGGATCGAGCTCCTCCACCTGGAGGCCGATCTGCGGCCCCAACGCCTGCACCAGTTCCCCTCCGCGCGCCGGGCCGCCGGAGACGAACACCCGCTCCAGGCCGATCGGCCGCGCGTACTCGCTCCATTCCGACCAGTGCTGCTCGACGGCTTCGGAGATCTTCTTGCGCGCGGCGGCCGGATCGGCGCCCCACGAGTTCGAGAGCGCAATGTGTCCCGACCACGCAACCGCCCAGCCGCGCGTCACCACCACCGAAAGTCGTCGCGCGCCGGCGTGCAGCAGCAGCGCGGCGTCGTTGCGGGTCGGCTGATAGTTGTAGCTGTAAGCGTTGGCCAGCGCGCAGGCCTGCGGCTCGACGGCGACCGCGTTGCGCCCGGAAAGCGAGAGCGTCTCGCACATCCACTCCACCTGGCGAATCGGGCAGGCGGTCCACAGCACCGCCCCCTCCACCATGTCGCGGATCGGCTGACGGCCTAGGGCGAGTTCGTCGGCTTGGAGCTGGGTGATCCGCTCCGCGCTGCGTCGGACCGCCTCGGCGATCTCGTCGTCCGAGCCGCTGATCAACTCGGCCCGGCAGTAGACGTTCGCGCCCGAGACGGCGGCCCCGACCCGCTTGGTCGAGATCCCGTAGTCCTTCCACAACGCGCGCAGCGTCTTCGACACCGTAATGCCGTCGGTGAATTCGCCATCCGTCAAGACGCCCACCGGCGTCGCCGCCACCGCCGCCTTCGCGAGCGTCAGCTCTCCCTTCCGTCGCTCGACGGCGACGGCCTTCACCATGGCCGACCCGATGTCGAGGCCGACGCGTTCCGATTGGTTTCCAAAGAGGCCGGCGGGCAAAAAGCGTCGCTCCGTAATGGGTCTATCGGCCGCTCGGCCGCTAGCGTGTACTCCTCTCGAGATCTTCGGCCAATAGTCTCGCCCGTTCGGCCAGGTTACGCGACCGGGCAAGGTCCTGGTCCCGCGTCTCCTGGGCCTGGGTGACAAAGGCCCGAATGCGTTTGACCGCCGCGCTCTGGTCGGCGTCGAGGCGCCGCGCCGTGACGGTTTGGAGCAGCGTGCGGACGGCCAGCACGCCGGCGTCGATCTCCTGGTTGTAGGCCCGACGCTCCTGGTCAGACAAGATCGGGCCGAGTTGCGGAAGTTCGGGCCGCTCGACGGTTTCCACCGGCTCGACCGGCGGCTGCGGCGCGGGCGTCGGCTGCGGACGCGGCGAGCGATCGGGTCGCGGCGTCGTCACCGGCGCCTCGGCGACCGGCGGAGGGACCAGCGGCCGCGGAGGCGGAGCGGCGCCGTCGGGAATCTCTTGTTCGGGAGGCAATTCCGCCGTCGTCTGTGGGGCCGACAGCGGACCCGAGGGCTCGGGCGCGGCGCCGGTCGGGCCGCCCCGAACGGGTTCCGGCTGATCGGGCTGGGCCGTGGCGGCGCTCTTGACGGCGCACCCGGAAAACGAGAGCGCCAAGCAGAGGCCGACCAGACCGGCGGCGAGCTTAGTCGCCATCGATCGTAGCCTCCTCAGGCGCTTTGGGCGCGGCTTCAACGATCTCCGTAACTCCCTCTTCCGCAGGGATTTCCACGCGAAACTCGGTTCCTCGCCCGACCTCGCTTTCAAAATCGATCGTACCACCGTGGAGTTGTACGATTTGGAACGTCAGAGCCAGCCCGATCCCCGAACCGCGCCCCTTCGTCGTGAAGTAGAGCTGATAGATCCGGTCGCGAATCTCGGCCGGGATGCCCGCGCCTTCGTCGGCCACCCGGATCAACCAGGCGTCGTCGTGCGCCTCCAAGCTGACGCGCAACGTCCCGCCCTCGGCCATCGCCTGGACGCCGTTCATCAAGACGTTCAGCAGCGCCTGCTTCAGCAAGTCGTGATCGCCGCGAACCGGCGCCTTCGCCTCCGGCCGCTCCAGCCGTACCTCCACGCCCCCCGCTTCGGCGTCCGGCGCGATCAACGACGTCAATTCCTCGACCAAGTTCGCCAGATCAAGCGGCTCGACGTTCAACTCCACCGGCCGCGTGAAGTCGAGGAACGACTTCACCACCCGGTCCAAACGGCGGATTTCGCGCGCGATGATCTCGATCTGAGCCTCGCCGCCTTCGCCCGATTCCAACTCCGTCTTGAGCACTTCGAGCTGAAGCGAGATGGCGTTCAGCGGGTTCTTGATCTCGTGTGCGGCCCCGGAGGTCAGCCGGCTGATCGCCGCCATGCGCGTCGAGATATCGAGCTGCGAACGGATCTGCCGGCGCGGCTCCGAGTCGCGCAACGTAATCAGCGTGCCGGTCCGCTCGCGCGTCGGATACTCTTCCGCGGGCTCCACGCTGACCAACAACTTCGAAGGCTGGCCCGAGCCCCAGCGGAATTCGGCGGGCTGATCCTTCAGACTCTTGCGCAGCTCCATCGCGCCTTGGACCAGCGCGCCAAGCTCGGTCGAGTCCGGAAAAATCTCGGAGACGTGGCGGCCCATCGCCTCCGTCCGCCCGCCCGGCAGCCAACTGTCCGCCGCTCCGCCCGCCATCAATAGGCGGTTGTCCCGACCGAACAGCAGCACCGCCTCTTCCAGCCCGTCGAGCAGTTGGCCGATGTCGCCGCGCAACTTCTGAGCGTCCTCGCGAGCCCCGCGAAACCGCTCGCCCAGCAGGTTCAACTTCGACTGGACGGCGGCGATCTCCTTCTCCTTCGCGCCGTCCTTCGATCCCTTCAGATCCTCTTCCTCCTGCTCCAGTTCGCCTGAGGAGATCCGGTCAATCATCTCGCCGATGCGCTCAAACGGCTTCACCGCGATATGCGAGACCAACGCAGCCGCCAGCATCGAGACCAGCAGCGCGGCCAACGACGCGCCCATCAGAAAGCGCGTATCCGCGGCGACGGCTTCCCGCACGAAGACGGTCGAGAGGATCATGCGGATCGTGAAGATCTTCTCGTCTTCGAGCCCCAGCTCGGCGGTGACTTCGTAATCCTGGTTATCGCCGAAAACCTCGGTCAGCTTGGCGAAAACCCCCTTGCTCTCAAACTCTTCGAACAATGGCAGCGGCTCGTGACGCTGTCCCTTTTTGGCTTCAAGCGAGGCGGCCAGGATGCGATCGCCGGGCCCGGTCACCAGGCCTTCGACGATCACCGGCGACGCTCCGGCGCCCATCAGGTTTTCAAGCAGCAGGCCCAGCTCGGGCTCTTGCTCGACGATCTCCAAATAGGCGGCGCGCAACTCGTCGATCGTGCCCGGAATCTCTTCCGCCGCCGAAAGCTTCGCGCTGGTCAACTCGGAGATGAAGCTCTGGATGCGCTGCGCGTTGTCTTCCGCTTCACGCCCGGCGTCGCGGAAACGCGTCTCGATCACCGACGTCAGGTAGAGCGCCGACAGCACCAGCACGATCACGCCGACCAGCGCGGTGATGGAGACTTGCAGCCGGGTCCGCAACGACATGGGCGCTTAGCTCGACTCTTGCGCGGCGTATTCCTTCAGCTTGTTGTGCAACGTCTTGAGGCTGATCTCAAGAATCTTGGCGGCGCGCGTCTTGTTGTTGCCCGTATGTTCGAGCGTCTTGAAGATCAGCGCCTTCTCGGCGTCGCGCACCGTCGTGCCGACCGAAAGTGAAACCGCGTCCGGGTCGCTCGGATCGTCCGCCGGGCCGCCCGGGCTTTCGCCAAAGCCGACCAAGTGCGCCGGCATGATCGTCCCTTCGCCGGCCAAGATCACCGCCCGCTCCAGCACGTTGCGCAGTTCGCGCACGTTGCCCGGCCAGCGATGCAGACGCAGCCGCTCGACCACGTCCGGATGGATCTTGACGACGCGGCAATCGTGCTTCTGGTTGTGCCGCTCGATCAGCGCCTCCGCGATCGGCAAGATATCTTCCTTGCGCTCGCGCAGCGGGGCCAAGTGCAGGTGGAAGACGTTCAAGCGGTAGTAGAGATCCTCGCGCAGCTCGCCGGCCGAGACCGCTTCGTCGACGATCTTGTTGGTCGCCGCGACGACCCGCACGTCGACGTCGATCTCGTTCGATCCGCCCAGCCGCCGCACCTTGCTGTCTTCCAAAACGCGCAGCAGCTTGGCTTGCGTCCCGGCGGGCATGTCGCCGATCTCATCGAGCAGCAGCGTGCCGCCGTCGGCCAGCTCGAAGCAGCCCGGCCGACGCTGCAACGCGCCGGTAAAAGCGCCTTTCTCGTGCCCGAACAACTCGCTCTCCATCAACGCCTCGGGCAGCGCCGCGCAATTGATCGCGACGAAAGGACTCGACTTGCGCGGGCTCAAGTTGTGGATCGCCCGCGCGACCAGCTCCTTGCCCGTACCGCTTTCGCCGGTGACCAGCACGGCCGCCTTGCTCGGCGCCATTTGGCGGACGAGCGAGAAGACGTCTTGCATCGGCTTCGAATTCCCGACCAGTTGATCGAGCACGCCGTGCCGGCTCAACTCGCGCTGCAGCGTGTGGACTTCCGTCTCCAGCCGACCTTGCACCGCCGCCCGCGCCAGCAACACCTTCATGGCGCTCGCCTGGATCGGTTTTTCGAGGAACCAGAAAGCGCCCAGGTCGTGGACCGTCTTGATCGCGTTTTCGATCGTGCCGAACGCCGTCAGCACGATCGCCGTAGGCCCGCCGCCCTCGTCGTGCAACTGCTTCAGTAACCCGAAGCCGTCCAGGCGCGGCATATTCAGGTCCGAGATCAGAACGTGCGCCCGAAAGTTTTCGAGCTTCTCAAGCGCATCCTGACCGTCCTTCGCGGTCTCGACCTCATAGCCCCACGAGGAGGCGAGATGCGCCAACGCACCGCGCTGATCGTCCTCATCGTCGACGACGAGGACGCGCGCCTTGGGCGCCGATTCCTGGGAGCTCGATTCTGGGTCCGGCATGACGACCCCCGTATTCTACCGTCGCCAATCGAGCCGACGGCGCCGCTTTGATGGTCGAGTCGTTCGGCCGTCTGTCGCACGGAGCCGCAGCGAGACGCCTTTCGCCGTGAATCGCGCGTCGATCCAACCGGTCGCTTCCACCGGCTTGCCGTCGACCGGCTCAAATGGAAACCCGACCGCCGGCAGCGCGATCCGCCACAGATCGTTTTCGCGGCGAACACGGTAAGCATGGTCGTGCGCGGTCACGATCGCCTGGACCGAGCGACGTCGCTCGACGATGCCGAGCAGACGGTCTGCGTCGAACAGCGCATTGTCGTGTTCGGCGAGCGGGTGGTGGACGACCAAGACGGTCGGCTTGTCGTCGAACCGCCCGAGCACGCGGTCGAGCCAGCGTCGCTGTTCCTCGCCCAGCAGCCCCGGTACGACGTCGGTCCGGTAGAGCGAGTCGAGCACGACGATGCGTACGGGACCGGCCTCGACGACCGAGACGACCTTCTCTGCCGGTTCGCGATCCTGAGCTAGAACGGCCAGCAACCGCTCGCGATGATCGTGATTGCCGGGCGCGAGCGCGAGCGGACTCGTGATCGGCGCGAGCGCGCGACGGCAAGCGCGGTAGTCTCCGGCGCGCCCGCGCGAGTACGCTAAGTCGCCGGCGACGATCGTGAGGTCGGGGTCGGCCTCGGCGATCTCCGCGACCGCTTGCTCAGTCAAGACGCGCGGCCGCACGCCGCAGATCCGCTCGTCCGGATCGGCCGAGAGATGCAGGTCCGCCGCGAGTGCGCAATGGAGTTCCTCGCCCGGAATCTGTAGTCGGGAAACGCGCAGACCCTTCGTCGTCTCGACGCTCGCGACTCCGTTCAAGACAGGCATGGTCAGAAAGCCTGTTCACGAGCGCCGCCCGCGATCCCCGCCAACGCATCGTCCGAGAGGCCGAGCTTGCGACCGACCGCGAACTCGTCTCGAAGGGTCGTGCCGAAAAACGTCGGATCGTCGGTGTTGATCGAGAGGCGTACGCCCGCCTCATGGAGCTTCGCCAGCGGGTGCTCCTCGATCGAGGCGTAGACGCCGGTCCGCACGTTCGATGTCGGGCACACTTCCAACGGAATCCCCTTATCGGCCAGGTGCGCAACCAACTTTGGGTCTTCCATCGCGCGCACGCCGTGGCCGATGCGGTCCACCCGCAGCTCGCGCACGGCCTCCCACACGCTCTCCGGCCCGGCCGCTTCCCCGGCGTGCACCGTCAGCCCCAAGCCCTCGCTCTTCGCCTTCTCATAGACCGCCTTGAACGGCCCCGGCGGGAAGTTGTGCTCGGCGCCGCCCAGGGTAACCCCGACCCAGCCTTCGGGCCGGTTCGCCAGCAGCCGGTCGAGCAACCGCATCGCCGCTTCGGGTCCGAAGTTGCGCACGAAGTCGACGATCCAGCGCACGGTCGGTCGAGGCTCTCGCGCGGCCTCGGAAAGCGCCACCACGACGCCTTCGAGCGGCAACCCGTGCATCAAGTACTCGGGGACGGAGACCGTCACCTCGGCGTACTCGATCCCCTGGGCCGCCAGGTCGCGCCGGACCGCCGCAACCAGGTCGCGAAAGTCGTCGATCGACCGGCAGAAGTACGAGCTGAACAGGTACGAAGCCAGGAATCCCTCGAACGATGTGTAGCTGAACAGCTCCTCCGGCGCCGGTCGCTGATCCGGGTGCAAGAATCGCTTCAAGTGCTCGAACCGCGCGAAGAATTGCAGGTGCCCGATCGGCGCCTGATCGAGCGCGATCTCGACCGGATAGCGCTCCAGCCAGCGCCCGAACAGGTCGACCGGCATCGCGCCGCGCAGGTGCAGGTGGAGCTCGGCCGTCGGGTTGACTTCGCCCATCGGTCCTACCATCATCGCTCCTATGTCGAACTCGGTCGATCGTCGAGCTTTCCTGGCCGCTCTCGGCGCCCTAGGCGCGTGCGCGCCCGCGGAACAGGAGCCGGCGCCCGCCGTAGACGCGTTGCCGCCGATCCGTGCGCTGACCCAGGGCCCCAAGCACCACTGGTTCGGCTACTACGACAAGTGGGAGTTCGATCCATCAGGCCGCTACGTGCTCGGCATGGAGGTCGACTTCGAGCACCGCTCGCCGACGCCCGACGACGTGATCCGGATCGGCATGGTCGATACCCAAGACGACGACCGCTGGATCGAGCTCGGCCAGTCGTCGGCTTGGGGCTGGCAACAGGGCTGCATGTTGCAGTGGATCCCCGGTTCTGAGACCGACGTCATCTGGAACGACCGTTCCGGCGACCGCTTCATCAGCCGCGTCTTGAACACCCAGACCGGCGAAACACGCGAACTCCCGCAGCCGATCTACGCGTTAGGCCCCAACGGCGACTGGGCCGTTACCACCGACTTCCGGCGCCTCAACGACACGCGCCCCGGCTACGGCTACGCCGGCATCCCCGATCCCAACGCCGACGTATTGACGCCGGACGACGTCGGCATCTGGAAGATGGACCTCCAGTCGGGCGACAGCGAGCTGATCTTCTCGGTTGCGCAGGCCGCCGCCGTCGAGAACCCGTTCAACGATACGGACGGACTGAAGCACTACTTCAACCACTTGCTCGTCTCGCCCGACGGCGAACGGCTGATCTTCCTACACCGCTGGCGCTTCAAACCGGACTCCGGCAAGAGTTTCGGGACGCGGATGTTCACGGTCGGCTCGGACGGCTCCGACCCCTACGTGCTCGACCCCTACGGCCGCACCTCGCACTTCATCTGGCGTGATCCGACGCACGTCCTGGCCTGGGCGAAGCACCCCTCCCACGGCGAGAAGTTCTATCTGTACGAAGACCAGACGGAGACGGTCGGAGTGGTCGGCCCGGAAGTGATGCCGCACAACGGCCACTGTACCTACCTGCCGCCCGACAACAAGTGGATCTTGAACGATACGTACCCGGACAAGGATCGCCTCCAGCACCCCTATCTCTACGAGATCGCGACCGAGAAGCGCGTCCCTCTGGCGCACCTCTACTCGCCGCCCGAGTATACCGGCGAATGGCGCTGCGACAACCATCCGCGCTACAGCCCCGACGGCACGAAGGTCGTCGTCGACTCAACCCACGGCGGCGAAGGCCGCCAACTCTACCTGATCGACATCAGCGAAATCGTCGCCTAGCATCCTGGCGTTCTCCCGGCCATCGTAAGAACGTTTGAAAAGAGTGATAGCCGTCGCGACCCTTCCGGGTCTTGAGTACCACGTACTGAAAGCGCCACAGAGAACCGGGCCAATAGCTCTACCCTCCAGGATATGGTTGCGGGCAGGCTATTGGAGCTACCCGTCGGGCCACGACGGTCAAGGTTGAATGTGTTGCGGTAGCGGGGTGCCTAGCTTAAACTCTTCGTGGCAGCCTCTACTTGGTAATTAAGGCTATGAATACACGAATTCTTCTTGCACTATTGATGCCGGTCGTCACGCTTTCGGCGACCACCATGGAATTCGATGTTGATATCGACCCAAGCCGTATCTCCGGCAGTACGATCACTGCCGTCTTTCCGGGGACCATACCGCTGGATGGAACGGTCGACACGGTGATCGTGAGGTTCACCGGAAACACATATATCGAGCTTGAAAGCCCATCCAGTTCATATGGATTCTTACTTGCAGGCTGGCAGACCGCCAGGACCGGCGAGGTCTCAGCATCCGGAACCGTGACGCTCCTTGGTGTAGGCGACGTGCCGATCCTGGGTCCGCAGCCCGGTCAGTTGAATAACGCATTTGGGACGAACATGTTCATGGGCACGAGTTGGCTAGACCTCTCTCCGCCTATTTCCCCTCGCATTCACGGAGCACGTTTCGATATCCCGCTCCCTACTCTTGCGGAAACGAGCCTATGGAACATGTGGATAGTGGCTGACGCTCGTCCCACAGGTACCGTAAGGATTGGCACGGTACCCGAACCATCATCTGCGGCCTTGCTTGCCATCGGAATCCTGTCGGTACTGTTTGGTCGACGTCGCGCATAGGGATAGCTCGCCTGGCTGCTGGTCCTTCGGCTTGCTACGCCATCGCCGCCTATCGGGGCCTATCGGGGACAGCCCCCTAATTCCCGCCGGCGTCCGGGCCTCACAGACCTCCGCACCGCCGCTCCCGCCGGTATATCCTACGGAGCGATGAAATCCGCCGCCGCTCTCCTCCTGCTCCTCGCAGCCCTCCTCGCCGCTCCCCTTGCCGCCCAGCGCGGCGAGCGCATCACCTCCCCCGAAGTCCACGACGACCGCCGCATCACCTTCCGCCTCAAAGGCCCCGGCCTCCAGTCCGCCGTCGTCGAAGCCCCCTGGGCCGGCGATCCCGTGCCCATGACCCAAGGCGACGACGGCCTCTGGACCGCCACGATCGGCCCCGTCCCGCCGCAGATCTACGGCTACAAATACAAGATCAACGGCGTCAGCGTCCTCGACCCCCACAACGCCGCCGTCAAACTCTGGCTCGGCGGCGCCGCCAGCCTCGTCGAAGTCCCCGGCGACGATCCGCAACCCTACGACTGGACCTCCGTCCCCCACGGCGACCTCCACGTCCATCACTACGCAAGCTCCGTCGTCGATCGCGAACGCCGGCTCTACGTCTACACCCCGCCCGGCTACGCCCAAAGCAAGCAGAAGTACCCCACCCTCTACCTGCTGCACGGCTCAGGCGACGACGAGAGCACCTGGTCCACCCTCGGCAAAGCGAACTTCATCCTCGACAACCTCATCGCCCAAGGCAAAGCCAAGCCCATGGTCGTCGTCATGACCAACGGCCACCCCGTCCCCTGGGGCACGCGCTCGCCCAGCGGCTGGGCCCGCAACACCGACGCCTACGTCGACGAACTCACCACGCAAGTCATGCCGATGATCGAGTCCGCCTACCGCGTCAAAACCGATCGCGAATCGCGCGCCATAACCGGGCTCTCGATGGGCGGCGGCCAGTCGCTCGCCGCCGGCCTCTCCAATCCGGACAAGTTCGCCTGGATCGGCGCCTTCAGCTCCGCCGCCCCCGTCGCCGAAGAGGCTTTTCCCGATCTGCTCGCCGACCCCGAATCCTTCAACAAACGATCCAAACTCCTCTGGATCGCCATCGGCGAAGACGATTTCTTGCTCGAACGCAACGAGGCCTTCCAGGCGGCGCTCAAGAAATCCGGCATCGAGCACACCTATAAGCTGACCCCGGGCGACCACAGTTGGCCCGTCTGGCGCAGCTACCTCGCCGAGTTCGTTCCGATGCTGTTTTGACGGAGAAATGCCGGCGGCGGACCGACCAGCCGCCGCCGGCGACGGGTTGAGACCTGGAGGGATCTCGAAACCCGATCTCGCGTTTACTCAGGGGTCCAAGTAATGGGCTGGTGGGGCGCCTGCCCTGCGATTGACGATAGATTATCGCGATACGTTATCGCCCTGTCAACCAGTTTACGAAAGAAAATCGAAACGGTTAGGCTGTAGGCCGTGCGACCCTCCGCAACCGCCATGCGAGCCGTCATCGCCGCCATCCTCGGGTCCCAACTCCTTTCCGCTCAGGCCCCTACCGCGCCCGCCGCCGACCCGCCCTCCCAACCTTCGTCTGAAACCCCCTCCGCTGCCGAACAGCCCGCCGAACAACCAGCCGAAACACCCAGCCCGGCCGCGGCCCCCGACCGCACCGCCCTCAACCTGCTCGGCCAAGAGGACACCAAATCCGGCGAAGGCCGCCGCAACGAGAACGTCCAGTTCAACCTCGTCGACACCAACGCCCTCCAAGAGCTCAACGTCCGACTCGGCGTCACCGCCACCATCGTCCAGACCTTCGCGCCCGACCGCGACTACTACGGCAGCGAGTACGGCAAACGCCCGCCCCCGCCCTTGCGCCTGCCGCCCGTCCGCGCCCGCGACGCCGTCCACGGCAATGTCTTCTGGACGCACGGAAACTCCGTCTTCAGCGCCCGCTCGTTCTTCCAAGCCGGAGAGGTGCAACCGGCCAACGAGAACCGCTACGGCTTCCGCCTCACCGCGCCCTTGTGGAGCGGGGCCGCTCTCTCCGCCAACGTCTCCCAGCAAAGGATTCGCGGCCAAGTCAACGGCAACGTACTCGTCCCGCTCGCTGAAGAGCGCACCCCGCTCGCCCAAGATCCCGCCACCCGCGTAATCGTCCAGCGCCTGCTCGACGCCTATCCCCGCGAAGCGCCCAACCGAACCGACATCGATCCCCGCGCCCTCAACACCAACGCCCCCCAACGCGTCGATACCGACAGCGTCAACCTACGCCTCGATCATAGCCTTGGCCAACAAGACCGCCTCGGCCTCGGCTACACCTTCACCTCCCAAAGCGTCGACGCCTTCCAGTTCGTCGAAGGCGCCAACCCCGACACCGAAATCAAGAACCACCGCCCCCGCATCACCTGGACGCGCACCTGGGGCCCTAACACCGTCAGCGACCTCTCCGTCGGCTTCGATCGCATCGGGTCCGTTCTCCAGCCCGAGCCCAACAACTTCGGCCCCACCGTCAGCGTCGGCAACGCCATCTCCGGCATCGGCCCCAGCCCGCTCATTCCCGTCGATCGCGCGCTCAACACCTTCCGCTACGCCGGGCGCGTCGCTCGCCAGTTCTCCAAGCATTCGCTTGTTGCCGGCTTCCACCTGGGCCGCATCCAACTCAACGGCGTCGAGCAACAAGCCCAGCGCGGCAACATCGGATTTACCGACAACTTCGGCCGCGACGCCATCACCAATCTGCGCCTCGGCACGCCCACCCGTCTGTTGCGCACCGTCGGCGAATACCACCGCGGCTTCCGCAACTGGCAGACCCAGTTCTACCTCGCCGATCAGTGGAAAGCGTCCGGCCGCCTCACCCTCAACCTCGGCCTGCGCTACGAACTCGCCAGCGTCCCCCAAGAGGTCAACCAGTTCGAGACGCTGCCTTATAGCTGCGACTGCAACAACTGGAGCCCGCGCTTCGGCTTCGCCTACCGTCTCGGCGCTGGAACTGGACGCGCGGGAACGCTGCGCGGCGCCTACGCCGTCTCCTACGGCGAGATCTACCCGGTCACCTACAGCCAGTTCCGCTTGAACGCGCCCAACGTCGTCCGCCTCGTCCTCCCCCGCCCCAACCTCGCCGACATCATCTCAGGCCGCGCCATCGAAGGCGTCCAACCCGGCTCCCGCTCCACGCTCTTCGACGTCGCCGACGACCTCGTCGAACCCTACGTCCACCAATACAACCTCAGTTGGGAGACCGCCCTCGCAGGCAACGCCAATCTCCAACTCGGCTACGTCGGCAGCCGCGCGCACAAAGTCTTCCAAGCCTGGTTCCTCAACCGCGCCGCTCGGCCTGAAGGCGTGCCCGTCACCATCGCCACCCTCAACGCGCGCCGTCCCGACTCGCGTTACAACGACGTGCTTCGCCTGCACAACGCCTCGCGCGCCTACTACGACGCCGCCCGCGTCTCCTTCATCCTGCGCGACCTGCGCGGCCTTACCGTCGACGCCTCCTATTGGTTCTCCAAATCGATCGACCTCGGAAGCGACTACACCAACACCATGAACGGCGGCGACGCTCGCCGCGCCATCTCGCAAACCCAAGACAACGTCTTCAGCGACGTCAAATCGCTCAGCTTCTTCGACCAGCCGCACGCCTTCCTACTCAGGACCGTCTTCGAGACGCCCAAGCTTAACGGCCTGCTCGGACGACTGTTTACAAACTGGCAAGTCTCCGCTGTAACCCTCCTCAAGAGCGGTACGCCCTTCACCGTGCGCGCGGGCTCCGACGGTCCCGGTTTCGGGAACGTCGACGGCGCCCAAGGCGACCGCCCCAACCTCTTGGACCCCTCGATCCTAGGCCGAACCATCGGCGATCCGGACACCTCCGCGCGGATGCTTCCGCGTGACGCTTTCGCCTTCATCACCGTCCAAGAGGAGCAGGGGAGCTTGGGTTTGCGCACCTTCCGCAAAGGCAAGATCGCCAACGTCAACGCGTCCCTATCGCGCTCGTTCCCGCTGGCGTCCGACTCGCGGCTCGTCTTCCGTGCCGAGTCGGTTAACTTTCTCAACACGCCGCAATTCGCCGAACCCAACTTCAATCTCACCTCGCCCAGCTTCGGGCGCATCACCAACACGCTCAACGACGGACGTACGTTCCGCTTCACGCTTCAACTCGACTTCTAGTCCAACCCTCAGGAGATCCCATGTTCCGCACCCTCTCGCAACTCGTCCTCGTCGGCGCCCTCGCCGCCTCCGTCGCGTCCGCCGGCGACTTCAAGACCGAAGCCCTCAACCGCGTCAGCACGCTTGAGAAGAAGTTCACCGAGCTCGCCGCGGCGATGCCCGAGGACTCCTACAAATGGCGACCGGGCGAGGGCGTCAGTTCGGTCAGCGAACTCTACCTGCACGTCGCCGGCGCCAACTACGGACTGACCCGCTTCATCGGCGCCGCCCCTCCCGAGGGTATGGACCTCAGAGGCTTGCCGGAGTCGACGACCGACAAAGACAAGATCGCGCCGAAACTTGCCGGATCGTTCGCACACCTCAAAGGCGCGATCGAGAAGATGGACGTCGGGCATGCCGACGAGGCCGTAAAAATGTTCGGCGGCGAGACGACCCAACGCGGCGCCGTGCTCAACATCCTCGAGCACCTGAGCGAACACCTCGGCCAAGCCATCGCCTACGCCCGCGTCAACAGCGTCGTCCCGCCCTGGACGGCCGCCCGCAACAACTAGTTCCGCACGAATCCCGGAGACGCTCTGCATGAAATCCAAAATCCTTCTCCTCTCCATGACGCTCGCTCTCGCCGCCACGGCCGCGGCTGAAGAGATTCCGCTCACTCCCGGCGATCGGCTCGAACTGCTCAACGTCCAAGCCGAAGCTGAAACTTTCAAAGGCAAGCAAGGAATTCGCGTCGAGATCTCCGACGAAGCGAAGAAGCGCGCCCAAGCGCTCGCCCGTCGTCGCCAAGCCGCCGCCAAGACCGGCACAAAGAAGGCCGGCGGCGGCGAACGCGGACGCACCGAGGTCCTCTCGATCGTCAAGGACCTAGAGTTCTCGAACGGTACGATCGAACTCGACATCGCGGGCGAACCGGCGAGCGACGCCGGCGGAGGCGCCCGCGGATTCGTCGGCCTCGCCTTCCGCGTCCAGCCCGACAACCACACCTACGACGCCGTCTACCTCCGCCCGACCAACGGACGCGCCGACGACCAAGGCCGCCGTAACCACACCGTCCAGTACATCTCGCACCCCGACTGGCCCTGGTTCCGGCTGCGCCGCGAGACGCCGAGCCAGTACGAGACCTACGCCGACATCGGCCCGGCCGAATGGATCCACCTCAAGATCGTCGTCAACGGCGAGAAGGCGCGCATCCACGTCAACCACGCCAAGCAAGCGACGCTCATCGTCAACGACCTTAAGTCCGGCCCCGACGCCAAAGGCCGCGTCGCCCTCTGGATGGAAGGCTCGACCATCGCCCGCTACGCCAACCTCAAGATCACCGCCAAGTAGCCAGTACGGAGCCCCTGCATGAACACCTCCCTCGCCCGCGCCGCCTCCACGACGGCGGTCGCGCTCGCTTGCCTCGTCTTCGCTCCCGCCGTCGGTCTAGCCGCCGATTCCCCCGCCACCCAACGGCTCAAAGAGCGCAACAAGATGTTCGAGCCCAAGGTCGCCCAGGTGGCCCCGAACGTCTACGTCGCCACCGGCTATCAGGTCACCGCCAACTCGATGATCGTCGGCGACGACGGCGTCATCATCGTCGACCCAGGCCAAGCTCCCGCATTCGCGCAAAAGGTCCGCGCCGAGTTCGAGAAGATCACCTCCAAACCCGTCAAGGCGATCATCTACACCCACGGCCACGGCGACCACGTCAACGGCGCTCCGGCCTTCTACTCGCCCGGCGTCGAAGTCTGGGCGCGGTCCAACTTCGGCTCTGAGGCGGCCCGCAACCAGATGACCGGCATGACCGGCGGCGTGCGCCCCTCCAATACACAAGGCTTCGATCTGCTGCCCGAGCAAAAGATCGGCATTGGCGTCGCCATCCCGCCCAACCGCCGTCCGAGCGGCAACATGATGCAAGACGGCGTCGCGCAACAACGCCAACCACGCCGCCGTCCCCAACGCATCGAGCCCACGCATACCTTCCCCGGCAAGCGTCTCGCGCTCTCGATCTCCGGCGTCGACCTCGAACTCGTCGCCGCGCCCGGCGAGACCGACGACCAGCTCTACGTCTGGCTGCCCGGGCAAAAGGTCGTCTTCGCCGGCGACAACTTCTACCAGTCCTGGCCCAACGTCTATCCGCTGCGCGGCACCGCCCGCCGCTCGACCCGCGACTGGATCGCGAGCCTCACCTCGATGGTCGACGAAGGCCCCGAAATTCTGGTCGGCGGCCACACCACGCCCATGGACGACGCGACGACCGTGCTGACCAACTACCGCGACGCCCTCAAGTGGGTCTACGACCGCACCATCGAAGGCGCCCAGAAGTACATGACGCCCGACGAGCTCGTCGAGTACGCCGCCCTGCCCCCGCACCTCGCCAAACTCGACTACGTCGCCGACTACTACGGCAGCGCCTGGGGAACCGTCCGCGACGTCTATGCGCAAGACCTCGGCTGGTTCGACGGCGATCCGCTCAGCCTCCATCGCGAAAGCCCGCGCAAACAATCCGAACGCATGGCCCAATGGCTCGGCGGCGTCGACGCCCTCATGGCCAAGGCGCGCGAAGCGATGGACGCCGACGATCCGCTCGGCGCCGCCCAGCTCGTCCAACACGTCGTCCGCTTGCGTCCCGACGACAAAGCCGCCAAGCTGTTGATGGCCGATGCGTTGGCCGTTCTCGGCGAACGGACCTTCAACGCTCCGGCCCGCAACTACACGATCTCGTCGGCGAACCGTTTCCGGCGAGAAGCGCAAGAGTGATTCCGACAGGAGCGATTCGGTGGCCAAGCGTCTGGCGTTCATCCACACAAGCCCGGTAACGATCCCCGTCTTCGGAGGCCTCGCCCAAGAGACCATGCCCGAGGTCGACGTCTTCCACATGCTCGACGAGAGCCTGCTGAAGAACACCCTCGCCGCGGGCAAGCTCGAGAAGACGACCGTGCGTCGCCTGGTCGGCATGGTCGAGTCGGCCGGGGAAGCCGGGGCCGACGCCGTCATGGTCGCCTGTTCGTCGATCGGTCCCGCCGTCGACGTCGCCCGTCAGGTCGTCGATTTTCCGGTCGTGCGCGTCGATGAAGCGATGGCGGAAGAGGCCGTCTGGGCGGGCGAACGAATCGGCGTCGCCGCCACGCTCGAAAGCACGCTCGAACCCACCGTGGCGCTGATCGAATCCCGCGCGAAAGACCTAGGGCTCGACCGCAAGATCGTCTCGCGACTGTGCACCGGCGCCTTCGACGCCGTCCTGGCCGGAGACGCTGAAACCCACGACCGGCTCGTGCGCGAAGGCCTCGAATCGCTCGCCGCCGAAGCCGACGTGATCGTCCTCGCGCAAGCCTCGATGGCGCGCGTCGCCGATACGCTCGAACGCCGCCCGGTCCCGATCCTCTCGAGCCCCCGCTCGGGCGTCGAGAACGCCCGCAAGGCGATCGCCTAGAGCGGCGCCGTTGGTGGTGTGAGGGAGGTACTGGGACGGGGGTTTTGAGGCGGCGCCGTTGGTACCAATTTCGGAAATGTCATGGGACTGACATTTTTCGTCTGTAAGTTGTTGATTGTTCGTTGGGCGATGTCAGTGTTTTGCACGAAAATGTCAGGTTTTGACGGGTTTTTGACATTTTTTCTGGCGTAAGTTCTTTGGAATCAACAAAAGTACGTTAGTTTTCGGAATTTTCAATTTATGAAAACGCTTTCATCGTCGTAAGCCGTCTGTTTTGAGTTGTTTGCCGGGATTTGAAAATGTCATGGTACTGACACGCATTTCAGATGCCATTCGGGACCTTGGGCCTAGGACTTTGTTGGGCCTTTGAGGGGCCTGGGTGCAACTCTGTTTTTAGGGTAGCGGAGGGAGGCAAATCTGCTGACGTGGGTGGATCTGGCTGGAAGACGGTGGGTGGGTTGGGCTTTCGTGGTCGGCTGGGGACAGGCAGCACTCGCTGCTGGTCTCGGTGGTGTCGTGGCCTTGATGTGCCAGTCCCCGCGAGTGGGTTTTGTGGGTGGGTTGGTTGGAAGATTTGGGTTGGGTTGGGCTTTTAGAACTTTGGTCGGTAGCCGTTCCGCGTCCGCACGCGATACTTACGCTTGTCCGCCCCGACTAGTTCGACCTCGATGTTTCGCCAGCCTCGGTTCGGGTTCGTTTGGGGGTAGTAGGTGATCGTGTAGGAGCTGGCCAGCTCTTCGCGGATGTTTACGAAGGCCTCGGACTGGCGTTGCCAGGTCTTTGCGAAGTACGCCCGGCCGCCGGTACGCGCCGTCATCCGGCGGAAGGCGTTCGACGAGATCGGGTCTTTTCCGAGCTCTTTGGTCGAGATGACGTAGATCGGAATGCCCTCGTCCTCGGCGATGGCGCCGACGTCGTCGGGGCTGATCGTTGAAGCCGTATCCGGCCCGTTCGAGAAGACGATGACCACCTTGCGGCCGGTCACCTTGGCGGCGTCGCGCAGCGTCAGCAACAGTGCGTTGTAGAGCGCGGTCTCGTCTCCGGCGACCGCTCGCCGCAGCCCGCGGATCGCGTCCAGCCGGCTGCTGGTGAGTTGAGCGTGGCGCGTCAGGTTGCGCGAGAAACCGTAGAGCGCGACCGAGTCGGCTTGGTCCAAACCGCGGATAAAGTCGGCGATCGCATCCTCGGCGTAGACGAAGCTGCGGTACATGAAGTTCGACGTATCGAATAGGACGAAGACGTTCGCGCCCGCGAAGGAATCGCTCGTCGGCAAGGCGGCGTCAGGAACGCTCTCGGGAATGTCGACGGGAACCGCTTCGCCCTCGCGCGTCTCAATCTCGGAGATCCGGACCGGCGCCGCGCTGCCTTCGCCGAAGGTCGCGAGCTGCTGCTCGATGCCGTCCTCGGTCACGCGAAAATCCGAAGGCTTCAAGCCCTCGATGTAGCGGCCGCGCCGATCGGTCACCGCGACGTTCAAGACGACCAGATCGACCTCGACGCGGAACAGCGGCCGAGACTCCTCTCCGGCCAGCGCGTCGGTCTGTTGCGCCGCCAGCGGTACGGCCGCCGCCAGTGCGAGCAAGAGGATCAGCGGGAAGGTACGCGAGTGCTTCATGAGAGGTGCTGCCGATGATGGAGAGTTCTGATCGAGGAAGGTCCTACTGTAGAGCGTTCTCGGCCTGGGCGTCCGAAGCCAACTTGGCGTTCATCTGGGCTTCCAGCTGGATGCGGTAGCGGTCGCCGACGATGCGCATCGAACGCAGCAGCGCCGGCCAGTCTTCCAGATGCGTGGCGAAGATGCGTTCGAGCGTACGCTGCGTCCATTCCGGGATGCGCAGGTTCAGCTCGGCCGGCGGCACGTGCATCTGGTCGGCGAGGTCGGCCCAGTAGAGGTTCGACGACTCCCAGCTCTCGGCCAGGATGCGCGACGAGAAGCCCATCATGGTGGGGAACAGGGGCAGCCCCAGCAGCTCCGGACGATAGCTCGTCGAGAGCGTCGGATGCGGCTGCCCGAAGCGCGCCGCCAGGCTTTGGTAGTCGTGATCTCCATCCTCGAGCAGCGCCCGCGCCGAGGAGGCGAACGGTTCGCCGCGGCCGGAGAAGGCGCCGTCGGAGAGCGCCGATCGAGCCAGTCCAAAGAGCTCCGCCGGGGCGATCTCTTCGAGCGCCCGGTCGACTTGACCGGCCGCCAAGTGCTGTGTCGCCGTCCAGCGCCGGGCCGGCTCGATGCGCGGCGTCAGCCGATCGAAGATCTGCTTGCGCAGCTCTTGGTCCGTCGCCGCTTCCGCCATCAACGCGCGCCCCAGGCGCAGGTGCAGGCCGACCAGGTGAACCTCTTCCGCGGAGACGTCCCACCAGCGCGGCGTCGTCGCGCCCAGCAAGACCTGCGGCGCGAGATCCTGCCAGATCAGCGCCTGCCGCTCGCTCGGGATCAGGAAGTTCTGCTCGGCGTCGTTCAAGGCGTAAGGCAGTCCGGCGAGCGACCCGACCAACTGGCCTCCCGAGCTGTTCGGCCAACCCGACCCGGCCAAGCGCGCGGCTCGCCAGGAACGATCGGAATCCGAGCCGACGAAGTCATGCGTGCGCACGAAGAGCGGGTTCGAGCGGATCAGCTCCGCGCCCGGCGGCGAGTAGTAGATGTAGGCGAAGCCGACCAGCGTGTCGCGCAACAGCGGCGCCAGCTCGCCTAGGATGTCGCCGAGCGCGGTCGTATCTCCGGCGGCGCGGTCGACCGAGCGGCGGATGTTCAGCGAGCGTTGGCGACTGATGTGGTTGTCGACCCAGTCGCCCGGGTTCAGAATGTTCGACTCCTGAGTCGAGATCTCGGACTCGGGCAGCCGCTTTTCGCTGATGGTCTCGGCCAGACGGTTGGCCATCGCGACGTTGAAGCTCTCGCCGCGCTGCACGCGCTCGAAGTGGTCGGCGAGGTCGATCAGCGTATCGAGTTCGATCAGCCGCTGGCGGTTGAACAGCGTTCCGATCTGCGCGGCCATCTCGGTGTGGATCGCGCCCTCTCCGTCGGCCGGGCGCCCGGCCAGCAGGTTGACGACCGAGGCCTGTGGATCGGCCGGATCGCCGCCCGCCGCCTTGAGCAAGTTCACGAGGCCGTCGCGCGCGGCGGTGAAGACCTGCGCGTCGCCCGAGATCGTCTTGAAGCCCGCCATCGTGCTGCGCAGCGCCTGTCCGGCTTGCGCCTCGTCGATCTGACCTTGGCGCACGAAGATCTGCCACAGCGCGGCCAGGGCCTGCGCGGAACCGATCGCATCGGCGCGGCGGGTCACGCGACGGACCTTGTCGATCTCGGCGATCGTATCGAGGTAGTCGGTCATCGAGGCTTCGTCGAGGTTCGTCTCGTTGAGCAGAGCGAACTGCGCGCCGTAACGCGGGTAGGCCAAAATTAGCCTCTCGACGGCCGCCGCGCTGAGCGCCTCGTCGCGGCCGCGGTCGAGGTTGCTGACCGCCAGGAACATGCGCAGCGGTTCGTTCTCAATCACCTTGCGCGAGAGGCCGAACAGCGCCTCGACCAGGTCGTCTTCCGAGGCCCAGTCTTTGGCCGAGCGGGTCAGCTTGCCGTCGTACTTGCCGTGCGGATGCTCGGTGAACAGACGCTTCCACGGATCCAAGCCGCCGGGGACGTGCGGGCTGCCGTCGGAGTCGAAGTCGAGGCGCGCCGTCAACATCAGCAGTTCAGCCGTCGCCCGAAAGATCGGGCGTGCGGGTCCGGGACTGGTCACCCGCCCGCGCATCGCCGAGTAGAAACGCTCCATGCGCGCGGGGTTTGAAAAGTAGGCCCGCTTGGCGCCCGTGGTGCGGGCGATCGCGTCGTAGTAGGCGGCCATCCAGCCGTCGTCGGACTCGGTCAGCTTCTGGAAGAAGTCGGCGCCCTTGGCCGGCGACTCGCCGGTGAAGTCTTGCCAAACCTGCGAGGTCGCCGAGCCGCCGGGAACGACCGCCGCGCCGTTCCGGATCTCATACGAACCGCCGAAGAAGTCCAGCACATTGGCGTAGTTCTTGAGCCGGTCGGCGTCGACCTCCTGCTGGAGCTCGCGCGCGGTCGGGCGATGGAGCTTGGCCAGTGCGACGTACAGGCGCGCGGCGGCCGGGTCGGCTAGGAAGGCGTCGATGAAGTTCGTCTCCTTGCCGTCGGCGGCCTTGATCCAGTACTCCGGGCCGAACAGGACGGGCAGGAGGGTCGACCTGTATTCGAGCTCAAAGCCCTGGTCGCGACGGTAGGCGTCTTCGAGATCGGCCAGCGGGAAGGCGGAGTCGATCGAGAGAAACGCGCGCGACGGGTTCACGGTCTCGAGCACCGCTTCCGGTCCGCACTCGCCGCGCAGGCGGTAGCCGAGGATCTTCAAGAGCTGCGCCGTCTCGACCGATTCGCAGGCGGGGACGACGATCTTGCCTTCGGGCCCGGCGAGTTGGGCGAGTTCGCGCGCCTGGCTGAGGTAGCGCTCGATCAGCTTCAGATACTCTGTTTTTTCAAGCGACTCGCCGCGGATCGAGCGGTAGCCGCCGGTGACGATGTTTCTGGCCAGCGCGGGGAGGAGTTGCTTGGGTTGGAGGTCGGTCGAGAGCGCGGCCATGCGCAGGAAGGAGTTGAACAGGCCGGGGATCTCGGCGTAGCCGTAGTCGGCGTCTTCGTCGTAGGGCGTGAACTGGGCGTCGGCGACTTCGCTCGCTTTGCCGGAGAGCAGCGCGAGGGCGGCCAAGCGGGCCTCGGCGCGGGCGCGCGATTCGCCCGAAAGCCCGGAGTCGAGCGCCTTGCGGTAGGCGTCGGCGGCGTCGGGATCGCCGTAGCGGTCAAGGAACTGGGCGTAGGCGAGCTGCGCGTCGGCGTCCGAGCCCGCTTCCGCGGCGGCCCGCGAAAGCATCTCGCGAGCCTCCAGCGCCCGCCCGGAGCGTTCCAAGCGTAAGGCGTCGTCGGCGACCGCACCGAAGGCGGTCACGACGCCCAGCGTGAATCCAAGCGCCAGTCTGAGCATGCGCGTTCTCTCCCTCTAGCCCCTTCGGCCCCACGCCGAAATCGACCTGCCTCTAGACCCGGTCCAAAGCTCTCACGAGTTTGAACAGTGAACAGTGTATAGAGCGTCGGGTCCGGCGTCCATGGTCAGAATGTTACATCGTGACCGCGCCAAATCGGTCCGCGGTCGGCGCGAGTGCTCCCCAAGCCTCCGAGTAGGCCCCTCAGGCCGTGCCCAAAGTCGATGATTCGCCGCATCGCCGTTCCGCGACCAGAGCGGCTCCCGGACGCCGATCCGTGCCACACTCTCGAACGAGACTTCCCCGATGCGTTCTTGTTTGGTCTGCTTGATCGCCCTCGCCGCTTGCGGTTCGCCGTCCGCGCCCCCGCTTGAACTCGCCTTCGATCCCGTAGCCGGGACCGGCGAGAAGGCTCGGCTGATCGTCCTGGCCGACATGGGTCACGATCCGGACGAAGAGCAGCAGATCGCCCATCTTCTCGCCTGCTCCAATGAATTCGAAATCGAAGGGCTGATCGCCGTGACGGGCCGGTTCTTCCGCCGGAATCCCACTGAGACCGTCAAACACCTGATGCCCGAGCTTTTCCACGGGCTGATCGACGGCTATGAGCAGGTTTATCCGAATCTGCGGCTCCACGCCGAAGGTTGGCCTGAACCGGACCGGTTGCGATCCGTCGTCGCTCGCGGTCAGGAGGGCAACGGGATGGGCGACGTCGGCCCCGGCAAGTCGAGCGCCGGGTCGCGACGGATCGTCGAAGCCGTCACGAAGGCCGATGCGCGTCCGGTGCACGTTATCGTCAACTCCGGTTCGAATACCCTCGCCCAGGCGCTGTTTGACTATCGGGCCGAGCACTCGCCTTCCGAGGTGGAAGCGTTCGTCTCGAAGATCCGGGTACTCGACAACGGCGGCCAAGACGAGGCCGGGGCTTGGATCTGCCATGAGTTCCCGGAGATCCACTGGGTCCGCTCCGTCGATCAAAACCGCGCCTGGGGCGGCCCGACCGACGACCAACTCGGTCCGCACGTGTGGGCGCCGCACCCGTATACGCCCGAGGGCCAACACGCTTGGGCCCGCGAACATGTGCAGTCCGGCCACGGCGCGCTCGGCGAGCGGTATCCCGACCGGACGGTCAACGGCGTCACTCACTTCATCGAGGGCGGAGGAACGATCCCTTGGATCGGCTTCGTCGCGCGAGGACTAGGGGATCACTCCTTCCCTTGGTGGGGCGGTTGGAGCGGCCGCTACTCCCGCGAGAAGACCGAGCAAGCTCATTCGCATTACAGGATCGTGCGTCCTGATGAAGAACCCTACGCGCCATTTTCCGCCTACGTGGATCGCGGGGTTGCGGATCGCTGGCGCGATCCGGAATCGGGCGTCCTCCATGAAAGCGCCTTGGCCGCGACGTGGCGTTGGCGTCGTGCGATGTGGAGCGACTTTCGGAATCGTATGGACTGGTGCGTCCAGCCTTACGATCAGGCGAACCACCACCCTTCCGCTGTCCTGGCGGGGGACGCGTCGGATGCGATTCTCCGCGTCCGCGTCGCTCCCGGGCAGGTGATTGATCTGGACGCGTCCGGGTCGTCCGACCCCGACGGCGATGCGATCGTCTTTTCCTGGTTTCCGTATCCTGAGGCGGGCTCCTATGCGGGCGAACTCGCGATGGCCGATTCGGATCAGCCCAGGACCGCGTTTGAAGTCCCAGCCGATGCGGGCGGGTCGGAGATTCATCTCATACTCGAAGTCCGAGACGATCGGCCCGAGGCTCCGCTCCACGACTATCGTCGGCTCGTCGTCGACGTAGAGACGGAATCGCCCTAGCCGTCTGAGCGGCGCTTGGGGTACCAGTAGCGCAGCAGCCACTGCGGGGTTCGCGGCGACCAGCCTTGGGGCAAGATTGCGTGCAAGCCGTAGAGCGCCACGGCCGCTACGTTTGAGACGACGAGCGTGAACAGGGCGCCTGGGCGCAGTTCGCCTTTCCTGCCCGAGGTCTCGACCGGGTGGCGATGGAGGATGTGGAACCGTAGGCCGCGCTCGCGACCCCAGCGCTTGAGCCGCCGCAGGAACTCGATCTCCTCCGCCGCGAAGAGTTCCGTTGAAAAGCCGCCGACGGCGCGAAAGGCGTCGGCGCGGCACAGCAGGTAGGCGCCGCCGCAGTAGCCGAAGATGCGGAACACGGGATTCAGCCGCTCAAGCCGCAGCTTGTTGAAGCGGTCGCCGTGGACGACGAAAGTCGAGCCGCAGCCGAGCGTCGTCGGTTGGTCCGTCAGCGCCAGGGTTTCGCGCATCAGACCGGGCGGCGGATGCGAGTCGGCGTCGAGGAAGAGCAGCCACTCGCCTCGTGCGGCGCGAGCGCCCGTGTTGCGCGCGCGGGCGATCTGGCGGACCGGCTCTTCGACGACGCGGGCGCCGTACCGGCGGGCGATTTCGGCGGTGCGATCGGTTGAGGCGTTGTCGCAGACGACGCACTCCCATTTGATGGCGGGCTCGATCGCGTCGTTGAGGCGGCGCAGCGTCTCGGGCAGGGCCGCTTCTTCGTCGAACGCGGGAATGATCACCGAGAGTCGCAAGGGGGCATCGGCGGACTGAGAACGCCGTGCTTATTGTGGCAGTCGGTTGTCGGCTGGGCTGAGGCCGTGTCGAAAGCCGCGTGGGCCGCGCGAGAGGGGCGCGCCCGATGAGCAGCGAGTCGTTCGAAGCGGCGGTGCGTCCCGGGGCTTACGCCCCGGGCGGACTCGGCATGCCGAGTCCCTACAGGCTAGGGCCCCGCTTGGGGCGAGATCGCTTGCGCGGCGACGTCCTGGGCCGAGAGTTCCACGTCGTAGAGCCGGACCGAGTCCAGGGTGACCGGGAGATAGTAGCTGTCGCTCCACGAGGAGCGGCCGAAGGTCGGTCCGACGTTGCTTTGCGGCGTCCAAGCTGGGAAGACGGCCGAGCGATCGCGGACGCCGTTGACGTAGATGACGCCGCGCCGCGCGACGCCGTCAAAGCTGAAGGCGACGTGCGTCCAGACGTCGACTTGGAGGGCCGCCGAGGAGACCAGCCAGGGGTTGTAGCTCGGTTGCCCGGAGACGGCTAGAATCAGGCGTCCGTCGTTGCGGACCGAGCCGTGCCAACCGCGTGAATCGCCCGAGTGGTTGGCGAACAGCACGCCGAAGTAGCCCGTGGGCAGGGCCTCCAACTTGACCCAGGCAGACCACGAGAAGTCGTCGCTCGCGAGCGCCGCGGAGGCGGATACGTTCGCGTAGTCGGGATACCCGGAGAAGGTGCGTGCGCCGCCCTCGACCCCGGCGCTCGCCAAGCCGCCGAGACCTTGCCCGACGGCCGCGTGTCCGTTGCCGCTTGAGTCGGCGAAGACGGTTCCGGCGCCCGTCCCGCTCTCCTCGAACGACCACTCGGCGACGGGGTCGGCATCCTGACGCGCGGCCCCGACGGCGTGCTCGGCGGCGATATCGGCCGGGTCGCGTTCGTAGGGGTGGATCGTGGTTTGGTCGAGCCAGAGGCCGAGGTAGCCGATGTTGGCCCAGGAGGCTTTGGCGAAGGTCGGCGCCTGCGAAGACGGCGTCCAAGCCGGGAAGACGGCGCTTGCGACGAAGGCGCCGTCGAGGTAGACGCGCGCGCGGCGTGCGGCGCCTTCCAAGCTGAAAGCGACGTGGTGCCAGCGGCCGGCGGTGAGTTGCTGCGAGGTCGTCAACCAGGGCGCCGACGACGGCTGTCCGGCGATGCAGAGAATCAGGCGGCCTTGCGAGTTGACCGCCGCGTACCAGCCGCGATGGTCACCGTCGTAGGTCGAGAAGACGACGCCCCAGGAGTTGGGGAACTCGTCGACGCGGATCCAACCGGAGTAGGTGAACGACTGGGAGGCGAAATCGGAATGCGCGCCGACCGAAGCCCAACCGCCCGCGCCGCCGAGGAAGCGCGCCGGGCCGGAGACGCCGGACTGCGGCCCGCCCTTGCCGCCTTGAACGGTGATCGTGTGTCCGGAGCCGCTTGTGTCGGCGAGCGTTGCGCCGGAGCCGTGCGTGGTCTCGTCGAACGACCAGACGGCGACGGGGTCGGGATCGGAGACGGCGGGGAAGCCGGCGTAATCGCTTGCGACTTGCGAGGCGCTCCAGGCGGTGGTCTCGACGGTGAGCTCGTCGAGATCGACGGGCGAGTAGTGCGCGTCGATCCAGGAGGCTTTGCCGAGCGTCATCAGGCCGGAGGTACGCGGCGTCATGCCGGGGGTGTAGCGCTGGTCGGCGAGTTGGCCGTCGACGTAGAGTGAGAGGCGTTGGATGCGGCCCTCATAGACGGCGGCCAAGTGATGCCAGCGATCGACGGTCAGGCCGCTCGATGCGACCGCCGACGGCAGGCTGGACGGCTTGGCCGCGACTCCGATGAAGGGACGTTGGTCGGCCAGCATGCCGACGTACCAGCCGTCGAAATCGCCGTCGTAGTTGGCGACCAAGGCGCCCCATTGGCTCGGCTGCTGGTTGAGTTTGGCCCAGAAGCGGACGGTGACGTCGGGCGACGCCGCTAGCTCGTCGACCGGGACGCCGATCCAATCGTCGACCCCGTCCAGCCGTCTAGCGGAGCCGACCAGCCCGGCGGCGGAAGAGCCGCCCGCGGCCGAGCCGTGACTGCCGTTGCCGCTCGAGTCTTGGAGACCCGAGTCGAAGCTCAGGCGCACGGCGGTGTCGAGATTGGCGACGTCTTCGGGCGGCGAGGCGGCTTGGTAGCCGGCTAGGATCTCGGCCGCGCTCATCACGCGGGGCGCGATCTGGGTTTGGTCGAGCGCGCCGGGGAGATGCCAACGGTCGGCCCAGGAGGCGACGCCGAGCGTGACGTCGGCCGAGGAGTCGGCGGTCAATCCGGGGAAGACGGCGGAGGCGCGCTGGACGCCGTCGATGAAGATCCGGCCGTGGTTGCTGAGGCCGTCGTAGGTCACGCTGACCAGGTGCCAGCGGCCGAGGGTCAACTGGGCGGAGGTGGTCAGCCAAGGCGTCGACGAGGGGGGCGTGGCGGCCATGAAGATCACGCGGCGTTGGGAGTCCGTCGCCAGGTACCAGCCGCGCGCGTTCGCCCCGCCGAAGGCCGAGACGAGGACGCCGACCGGCGCGGGCGCGCGGTAGAGCTTGACCCAGGTCTGGACGGTCATCCGCTGGGGCGTCAGTTGCGCCGAGCTGGGCGTCGAGGCCGAATCCGAGTAGCCGTTGAACAGCCGCGCGTTGCCCGAGACGCCGTCGACCGGGGCCGTTCCCTTGCCCGCCGTCGTCATCGCATGGCCCCCGCCCGAGCCGTCGCTGAGCGAGACCGACGGGCCGTGGCCGGTCTCCTCAAATGACCAGGAGGCGGTCGGCGGAGCGGGCGCCGATACGGTCAGGGCGACGGAGACGTCTTGCGAGCCGGCCGCGCCGCCGTTGACGCGGAACGAGCCGAGGTGGATGCCTGAAGAGAGACCGGTCGGGTCGGCGAAGACCGAGAGCGTTCCATCCTCCATGCCTAGGCCGGGGGTCACGCTAAGCCAGGGGGTTGAGAGCGCGGCCGCCGTCCAACTGAGGCCCGGGCTGCCGGTGTTGGAGACGGTGACGGCCTGCGCGTCGGTCGCCGCGCCGTTGTACTCGGCGGCGAATTCGAGGCCCGAAGGCGAGACGGACAGCGTGGGCGGCGTATCGGTAGCGGCCGTGACGCGGACGTCGTCGACGTACCAGCCTTCCTGATCGTTGTTGGAGCCGTCGAGGGTATCGAACTCGAACTTGATGCGCACGTTCGACCCGACGAAGCGTTTGAGGCTGAGCCGGTATGTCTGGAACGTCGAGCCGCTTGAGTTGTGCGCGATGTGCGTTAGCGGCGTCCAGGAGGCGCCGTTGTTGGTCGAGACCCAGACGCGTCCGGCGTCTTCATTGAGGTAGGGGCCGAAGAAGCTGCCGAGATTGACGCGGTCGAAGAAGCCGGTGCTGAAGAAGAGCTGCTTCCATTCGAGCGTGGCGTCGGTCGCTTGGGTGAGGTCGATCTGGGGGGAGATGAGATCGCCTTGGGCGCGAGAGCCCGTGTCGTAGTCGCCCGTGCTCTCCTGTCCGAACCACCACGATGACGAGCCGGAGGCGGAGCGCCGCGACGTGCGATGCCAGAGGCCGTCGCCGCTCCAAGCGGAAGCGGACTCGGCGCCTTCGTCGGCGACGGTTTGGCTGAGCGCGGGAGGCGATCCGCCGCAGGAACCGGGGAGATCGTAGGCCTCGTAGACGCTGAGCGCGGTGTCGTTCGGTTGGCCGCTCTGGAGAGGATTGAGCGCGGCGGAGGCGCCCATGCCGCGTCCGGCGAAGGCCGTCCAGACGGTGCAAAGGTCGACCGACAGCGACCCGGCGGCGGAGACGATCGCGTCCCGCGCATCGAGCATGGAGGGGCGCGGCGAGGTCCGCTTCAATCCTTCGGTGACCAGCGGCCCCCAGGCGGCGGCGCCGACGGCGGCGCGCAAGCTCCACATGGTCGACGCCCAGATCTCTCCGTCGCGATGCACTTGCGGAAGGTAGAGCACCTTGCCCGAGCCCGAGGGGACGGCGCCGGAGCGCAGACCGAACATACCGAAGGTGAGGTTGCTCTGGTCGTAGCGCACCGAGCGGATGCCGGTGGCGTTGTTGCGCGTGACGTACTCGCCGATGATCGGGTGATCGGTGTAGTCGACCGCGTAGGCGTCCGACCAGCCTTCGCCCATCGCGCCGCTGTGCCAGAGGAAGAGTCCGGAGACGTAGTTGGGGCCTCCGACGAGGCGGTTCGAGAGCCCGTGGACGTATTCGTGGACGATCACGTCGGCGTCATAGGCGGTATCGCGCTGGAGCCCGGTGAACAGGCCGAGCGACATGCGCGGCGCGTAGCCGTCGGGCGGCGTTGAGAAGGTGGCGTTGTTGTTGGTGCCGCCGTCGTTGACTTCGATGCGGACGGCGTCGCCGTCGAAGCCGCCGCGGCCGAAGTTGTCGGTCTGGAAGGCGCCGGAGGCCTCGTCGAAGCCGAATTCGTAGAGCCAGTCGTGGATTGAGTTGACCCAGTAGAAGGCGTTGGCGAGCGCGGCGTCGCGGTCGGGCACGGCGTTGCCGGAGGTGCTGTAGGAATCGCTGAAGGTGAAGTCGAAGACGCCGTTGGTTCCTACGGCTCGTCGGTCGCAGACGTTGTCGGCGTTAACGTCGAGGCAGGATTCGGCGTTGTTGCCGACGGTCTCGGCGCCGTCGGTCCAGCAGAGGCCGTCGAGCGCGCCGGAGCGATACTGGCTGGGGTAGACGGGCGACGGGCAGGTTCCGTCGGAGGGTTTGCCGGTCCAGACCTCCATGGTGCGGCCGCCCTCGCCCGGGTGCGCGACGTTGGGGGCGGCGAAGACGCGGCCTTGCGGATCGGCTTCGCGGCCGAGCGGGAAGACGAACAGACGGGCGCCGGTCTCGGCGTCGAGGACGACCTGGTAGGACTCGGCGGCGCTGAACTCGAACAGGTAGACCCAGGCGGGGCGCAGTTCGTCTTGGAGCGGGAACCAGGCTTTGCGGGCGGTCTCGGCGGCGGCTGGGGGGCCGTCGGCGGCGGCGAGCGTCTGGGCGGCGTCGAGCGGCCAATCGGTCAGCCGGGGCGGCCGAATGGCGGGACCGACGGCCCCGGTCGCGCGCCGCTCGTTTGCGGTCCACAAGACGGTCAGGCCGGAGTCGAAGACGGGAACGTCGTCCCAGCGGGCCTCGAAGTGGAAGCGCTCGGCGACGCCGGGAGCGGGCGCTCGACTGACGAGCGCCCAGACCGCGCGCGCGTCGTCGCCGGAGCCGCGGGCGGCGCGGATGCCGGCGCGCGCGGCTTCCAAGCGGGCGTCGGGGCCGACCGAGGCCGGATCGAGCGAGGACGACAGACCGGACGACGGGAGTTGCAGCGTGCGTCCGCCGACGCCGGCCGCGGCTCGTGCGTCGAAGAAGGTCCATTCGCCGGACTGGCCTGGAGTGGACTGGCCTGGCGCGGTTTGGGCGCTGAGCATCGCCACCGCGGCCAGCGCTGCTGCAATCGCGGTTCGGCGGGCGGGCCTGGATCGAGCCATCACCCGACTGCTTATCGGCTCTCCCGTGAAGGGCTTAGCGTTGGAGGCCTGGATTGCCTACAATGGAGACTGCGGCCGGAGGGTCGCGTTTGGATCTCATGGGTTTGCTCGACGCCATCCGCCCCGACTGGAAAAACAGCGACGCCGACGTGCGCATCGCCGCCGCCAAGGAGTTGGATGACCCGGAAATCTTGACCAAGATGATCGTCAAGGACGCCGAGTGGTTTGTCCGCCACAACGCCTTCGCGCGATTGCGCGCCTTGAAGCCCGACGCCCAGTGGTACCGCAAGGTGGCCGAGCATTCGGGCGACGAAGAGATCCGCCGCAAGGTGGTCAAGGTGATGTCGGACGAGAGCGATCTGGAGTGGGTCGCCAAGAACGACAAGTACCGCTACGTTCGCGACGCCGCCGAGCACCGGCTGGACGAGCTGCGGAAGAATCTCTACGGCGAGAAGGCCGCCGTCTCCTAACGGGTTTCGCTAAGAAGTCGCGCGAGACGCGATCTGCCTGGTTGTCGCTCGGCCAGGAGCTGTCAAAGAATTTGATTGGGCGTGATTCCGAGGGAAGGGCAGGTCCGTATTGCGTTGATTTCCCGGGGCTTGCTCCTGGGCCAACGGGAAGACGCTCTCCGGGCTAAGCCCGCAAAGAGCGAAACAACGGGCTCTCGCTTCGCGAATCGCCCTGTACCCGCTCCATCACTGTCGCGGCTCTGCTGGAGTCGGAAGTCGGGGCGGCGAGCCGCGCCTTTAGTCGTAGTATTCGAGGCCGAGGTGGGTGATCATCTCTTCGCCGGCCATCCAGCGTAGGGTGTTTTTGAGCTTCATCAGTTGGATGAAGAGATCGTGCTCGGGGTAGACCGACCTGGCCGCCATTGGGGCCTTGAAGTAGAACGACAGCCACTCTTGAATCCCCGACATGCCTGAGCGTTGCGCCAGGTCGAGGAACAACGCCAGGTCGAGCGCCAGCGGGGCCGCCAGGATCGAGTCGCGGCAGAGGAAGTTGATCTTGATCTGCATCGGGTAGCCCAGCCACCCAAAAATGTCGATGTTGTCCCAGCCCTCTTTGTTGTCGCCGTGCGGCGGGTAGTACTCGATGCGGACTTTGTGGAAGTAGTCGCCGTAGAGATCGGGGTACTGGTCGGGCTGGAAGATCGTGTCGAGGGCCGAGAGCTTTGAGTCCTCTTTGGTGCGGAAGTTGGCGGGCTCGTCCAGGACCTCGCCGTCGCGGTTGCCCAGAATGTTGCCCGAGAACCAGCCCTTGACGCCCAACATGCGCGACTTGAGACCCGGCGCGATCAGCGTCTTCATGAAGGTCTGGCCGGACTTGTAGTCCTTGCCCGCGACGGGGACGCCTTCGCGGGCGGCGAGCTGGAGGAGGGCGTCGGTATCGGCGGTCAGGTTCGGCGCGCCGTTGGCGAAGGGGACGCCGGAGCGGATGGCGGCGTAGGCGTAGATCTGGCTGGGCGCGATCTCGGGGTCGCTCTCGTCGAGGCCTTTCTCGAACGCTTCGATCGACGCGTGGACGGCTGACGGCGACTGCTGGATCTCGGTCGAGCCGCACCAGACCATCACCAGCCGGTCGACGCCGCGCTCCTGCTTGAAGCGGGCGATGTCGTCCATCAACTGCTCGGCCAGGTCGCGCTTGGTGGCGCCGGTTTTGACGTTGGGGCCGCTGATGCGCTTGACGTAGCGCTGCTCGAAGACGGCCTTCATCGGCTTCACCGCCTCGAGAGTCGGGCGGACCTGCTCGAGTAGCTTCTCGTCGAGCACGCCGGCCGTCTTGGCGGCCTCGTAGCAGTTCTCTTCAAAGATGTCCCAGCCGCCGAACTCGATGTCCGCCAGCGGGACGAGCGGGGTGAGTTCGCGGATAAGCGGATTGCGGTTGTCGGTGCGCTTGCCGAGGCGGATGTGGCCGAGCTGAGTCAGCGAGCCGAAGGGCTGGGTGAGGCCTTGGCGGACGGAGGCGACTCCGGCGATCAGCGTGGTGGCGACGGCCCCGAGGCCAGGCAGCAAGACGCCGAGTTTGCCGTCGGCGGGAGCGGCGGAAGGACGAGCGGGTATCGACATGGATTGGGAACCTTGAGGCGCGAACGCGGGGGCGACGGAGGCCCGGCTACGTCAGCGGCCGATCAGGGTTCGATCCAGTTCGTCCCGGTAGTCGGCGAGCTGTCGCTCGACGTCGCTTTCAGTCCATTGTAGTTTTTCTGAAATGATTTCAGCAACGTTTCGCGGCCAGTCCGGCTGGTACCCGGGTTGGAAGGTGAGGCCGGTGCGTCGGATCATCACGTCGCCCAGCGTGGTCGCCTTTTCGTGTTCGACGCCGAAGAGGATCTCACCGACGGTGGTTTCGGAACCGTCGAGGGCGGGAGCAAGGCGACGGCCGTCCTCGCCGATCCAGCGCTGGAGTTCGGCCGTGCGCGGACCGTAGATCTCGCCCAAGCGCGAGTCTTCGGGGGCGACGCCTTTGGTCAGGCGCGGGGAGGGGCCGGGATCGGGGCGGCCGAGTTTCTTGGCGGCGACCTCCAGCGCGTGCGCGGCGAAGCTAGGGGCGGTGGTCAGCTTGCCGCCGACCATCGAAAGCAGCCCGGGCAGGTTCTCTTCCGCCTCATGATCGTAGACGGCGTGGTCGCGCGAGGCGGAGTTGAAGTTCTTGGTTTTCGCGTGCAGCAGCGGGCGCGATCCGGCGTAGGAGTAGAGCACGGAATCGCGCGTGATTCCGGCTTCGGGGAAGAGGTGATTGGACTCTTGGACGAGGTAGTCGATCTCCTTTTCGAGCGCCAGGACGCGATCGGGGTCGCCGTCGTAGGGGGTCTCGGTGGTCCCGATCATGAGCAGGCCGCGCCAAGGAACGATGAAGAAGGGACGTCCGTCGGAGCGCGCCTCGTGGTAGACGGCGTGGTCGGGGGCGTTCTCAAACCGTTCGAGGAAGATGTGGGCGCCGTTGAGCCGGGAGAGGAGTTTGGCGTCGGGAACGCCCTCGGCCATGGAGCGGACTTGATCCACCCAGGCGCCGCCGGCGTTGACGGTGACGGAGGCGCGGATCTCTTCGCCGCGGGTGGTGCGGGCGCCGATCACGCGGCCTTTCTCGATGAGCAGATCGGCGACGCCGTGATGGTTCTCGACGCGGGCGCCGAGCTGTTCGGCTTGGAGGGCGAGTTCGAGGCACGTCCGTTCGGTGTGGGCGACTTGGCCGTCGAAGTAGAGAAAACCGGCTTTGAGGTTGGCCTGATCGAGCCCCGGTTCGAGCGCTTTCAAGTCGGCGGCGGAGAGGCGTTGGTAGTCGTCGAGTTCGGGGTCGCGCGAGAGGTACCCGTACATGAACAGGCCGATGTTGAGGTACCAGGCGGGCCGCGTATCGCCCTTGTAGACGGGGATGAGGAACTGCATCGGCCGGGTCTGGCCGGGGAACTCGTCGAGCCAGAGGCGGCGGTCGTGCAGCGACTCTTTGACGACGCGGAACTGGCCCGATTCGAGGTAGCGGAGGCCGCCGTGAATCAGCCGCGTGGAGCGTGAAGTGACTCCGGCGCCGAAGTCGTCCTTCTCAAGCAGCGCGACCGAATATCCGAGCGAAGCGGCGTGACGGGCGAGAAAGGTCCCGTTGACGCCGCCCCCGACGATTAGAATGTCCAAAGGCGCCTGCATGCGGATGAGTCTTCGCGAGAACTGATGTCTCTATCGAGCCTACACGATCGGGCGGTCCTACTTTTCGTCGTCCTTGCAATGGTTTGCGCCGTTCCACGGGCGGCGCGAGCGCAGTCGGAACCGCCTCGTCTACTGGTGGTTCTGACGATCGAACAGTTGCGGTCCGACGCCCTGACGCGGTACGCGAGCGACTTCTCAGACGGCGGATTCCGGTTGCTGGAGCAGGGCGCGGCCGTCTTTCCGCTGTGCCGTTACAACGTGGGCGTGACGCTGTCGGCGTCGTCGGCCGCGACGGTCGTGGCCGGGGCGCCGCCGTCGGAACACGGCATCGTCGCGGACGCCTGGCTGGACCATGACTCCGGGCGCCTGGTTCGAGCGGAAGTGACGCAGGGCGCCGCGTCGCCGGCGCGGCTGATCGGCTCGACGTTGGCCGACGAACTCAATCTGGCGACGCAGGGGCGGGCCCGCGTCGTAGCCGTTTCCGGCTCGGCGGCGCCGGCGGTCTTGCTGGCGGGCCGTCGTCCGCGCGGCGTCTACTGGCGCGGCGAGAGCGGCGACTTCGTCACCTCGGCTTACTACGGCGGAGCGACGCCGGATTGGCTGACCCGCTTCAACGCGGCACGGCCGGGCAAGCTGGATTCGAGCGGAGAGGTGATTCCCGGGCCGACGGTCTGGCGCGCGCTGGGCGCCGACGAGTCTCGTCCGCCGCTACGCAACTTGGAGGGCGATCACGCGCAGCAACTGTTCGAGGCCTCGCCGTTCGCCGTGGACGAGGTTTTTGCGCTGGCGCGCGAGGCCGTCGCGGCTGAATCGCTCGGTCGCAGCGGCGAGCCGGACCTGCTGTTCATCAACCTGACGGCGCCGGCTCGGTTGGCGCTCGAGACCGGCGCCGAGTCGCCGCTGATGCGCGACCTGTTCGCTCGGCTGGACCGGGCGCTGGCGCGCTTCCTTGGAGAGCTGGACGAGTCGATGGGTCTTGAGCAGGTGGCCGTCGCGGTGGTCGGTCTGCACGGCTCGCCGCCGCAGCGCAGCGACCTGAAGGCCGCCGGGATCGAGGGCGGCTCGATCTCCGGGGAAGAGGTCGCGCGCCGAATGCACGAAGCCGTCGGGCGCGAGTTCGGCGCGGAAGTCGGAATCGAGAAGTACGTCTACCCGTTCGTCTACTTGAACGCGGCGGCGCGACGAGCGACGCCGGAGCGGCGACGGCGAATCGTCGATGCGGCCGGACGGGCGGCGATGGGCGTCGACGGGGTGGCGGGGTATTATTCGCCGCGCTACTCGACGCTGGGCGAAGCGATGACGCGACGGATGGCGAGGTCGTGGCGCGAGGGTCGTTCGGGCGATCTGATGCTGCTCTATGAACCCTATCGTTTTGAGAAGTACGGCGACGGACGGGGCATCGCTTTCGGCTCGCCCTATCGCTACGACTCGGATACGTCGCTGATTCTGTTCGGCCAGCGTTTTCGCCCGGGGGTGTATGAGCGCGGCGTGGACGCCTCCTCGATCGCCCCCACGCTGGCGGCTCTGCTCGGCATCGCGGCGCCGAGCTCGACCTCGGGGCGGGTGCTGGACGAGGCTTTGCTGCCGGGAACGGACCCGTCGGTGGGACCGCCGTCTCCGCCGATTGACTAATCATATTCCGTGGCGAACCTCGAAGTACAAGTCGGCGACCTGAAGCTGCGGAACCCGATCCTGTGTTCGAGCGGAACGTTCGGCTACGGCGTGGAGATGGAGTCGGTGGTCGACGTCGAGCGGCTGGGCGGCTTCGTCACGAAGGGGATCTCGCGGGAGCCGATCGCGGGCAACCCGGCGCCGCGGATCGTCGAGTCCGCGGCAGGGATGATCAACTCGATCGGCTTGCAGAACGTGGGCGTCGAGGCCTTTGTCGCGGACAAGCTGCCGCGGATTGCGCGTTATGAGACGGCGGTCGTGGTGAACGTGTTCGGCTATGAGCCCGACGACTATCGGGCGGTCTTGGAGCGGCTGGAGGACGCCGAGGGACACGACGCCTACGAGTTGAACGTCTCCTGCCCCAACACGAAGTGCGGCGGCATGCAGTTCGGCGCCGACCCGCGGCTGTTGGGCGAGGTGGTCGGGTTGGCGCGGCGGGCGGTGAGCAAGCGGCCGCTTTGGGTGAAGCTTTCGCCGAACGTGACCGACATCGCGCAGATGGCGAGAGCGGCGGAAGACGCGGGCGCCGACGCGGTGTCGCTGGTGAACACGTTCCAGGCGCTGCCGATCGACGCGCGGACGCGACGCCCGCGTATTGGTGCGGGCATGGGCGGGCTGTCGGGTCCGGCGATCAAGCCGGTGGCGCAGCGCATGGTCTACCAGGCGGCGCAGGCGGTCGACGTGCCGGTGGTGGGGCTAGGCGGAATCGCGACAGGGGAAGACGCGGCGGAGTTCTTGATCGCGGGCGCGACCGCGGTGCAGGCGGGTACGACGAATTTCTGGGACCCCTCCGGCGGCGCCCGGCTGGTCGAGGAACTGGACCGGTTTCTTGACCGCGAAGGCACGGCCAAGGCGGCTGACCTGATCGGCACGCTCCAGATGCCGGGATAGTCACTACCGAAGGTGCTCGCTGGCCTTCGTTAGCGCGGTCGGCGCTGACCAGGAACGAGCGACGAGGGGACTCTTAGCACTCCATCGAGCCAGGGTTCGGGCCGGCAACCCGGCCGGCTTGGATGCGAGGTTTCCCTCTCAGGCAGACGTGAGAAGGGTGCACTTCGGCCCTGCTCGGCTAGGACCGGGGGTAGGGATTTGTTCCTGTTGATTGTGCGTACCATTTTTGGTACACTTCGGCGTGGGCCAGAAGCTCAAGCAACTCCCGGCCTTCTTCTACCGCTCGAACAGCGGACGAGAGCCGGTGCGCGAGTGGCTAGGGACCCTGGAGCCTGAAGATCGCAAGATCGTCGGTACTGACATCAAGGATGTCGAGTTCGCCTGGCCGATCGGCATGCCCCTCGTACGTTCGCTCGGCAAGGAGCTTTGGGAGGTGCGCAGCAACCTCACGGGCGGCAAGATCGCCCGCGTGATTTTCTGCGTGACCGAAGGCCGGATGGTCTTGCTACACGGCTTCATCAAAAAGACCCGGAAGACGCCTCAGCGGGACATCGATTTAGCGCTCAAACGCAAGAAAGGAGAAGAGCGATGAAGAAGAGAAACATTGGCAGCTCGTTCGATGACTGGCTGCGCGAGGAAGGCACTCATGAAGAGGTCACAGCCGTTGCCGTCAAGCGGGTGCTCGCTCGCCAGGTCGAGGCTGCGATGAGCGAAGGCGGCCTGTCCAAGGCCGAAATGGCTCGGCGGATGCACACCAGTCGCTCGCAGCTCGACCGCTTGCTTGATCCGGAGAACGACTCCGTGACGCTCGCTACCTTGCAGAAGGCTGCCACGGCGATCGGACGTGAGGTGCGCCTGGAGCTGGTGTAGGGGCGCTGCGGCGACCTTTGTAGCCCTTGCGCCACTACTAGGCCAGCGCACCGCTGCGCGTGGTGCGGTTACCGAAGTCCGGCCCCGCTGCATCGTGGCCGCATGCCGGATTGTCTTTGGCCTCCAGCGTGTCGGCCGGACCGCCCAAGCTAGCCGCTAGCCGGAGTACTTGTCGGCGAGGCCGTTCAACTCGGCCAGTAGACGCGGTACGGCCACGAAGGGGTCTTCCTTCTCTTCGTACTCGAGCGCCATGTAGCCGCGGTATCCGCCTTCGGCCATCATCTTGACGATGCGGTCCCAGTCGGACTTCTCGCGGCGACCGTCCTCGAAGCGGATCGCCGCCTTGAACTGCGAGTTCGCGGCGTAGGGCACGCACATCTGGATCTGCTCGTAGGGCTGTGCGTTGAAGTTGCCCGTATCGAGGTTCATGCGGACGAAGGGGTGGTTGACGTCGTCGAGAATGGAGAGGATGCGCTCGGCGCGCAGGGTGATGCCGCCGTGGTTTTCGAGCCCTAGGATGACGCCCTTCGAGGCGGCGTAGTCGGCGGTGCGCTTGAGGATGTCGGAGACCCAGCCGGCGGCTTCGGGTTCGGAAGAACCGTCGGGGACCTTCCCGCCGAAGATGCGGATGAAGCTCGCGCCCAAGCGGTCGGCCACGTCGACCCAGTGCATCAACCAGGCCGATTCGCGTTGCTGATCGGCGGCCGACTTGCGGCACAGGTCTGACCGGATCGCGATGGAGGGAATCTCAACGCCGTTGACGTAGGCCTTGCGGCGCAGTCGGCTGAGGAAGCCGGGAAGGTCGTTCTTGGGGAACCAGTAGACGGTCAGGTCCAGTCCGTCGACGTCGTGCTCGACGGCCATATCGACCAGATCCTCGTAGCGAAGCGTGCCGGCGGCGAGGGCGAGCCGGAACGAGTAGGCGCAGATCGCGGTCTTGAGCCGAGCCGAACGCGCGTTGAGCGGGTCGGATTGGAGTAGGGCGGCGGAGGCCCAAGCAGCCGAGGGCAGCGCGGTGAGAAAGTTGCGGCGGTCCATGTCAGCCTAGATTGTGAAGCATCTAGGCCGAGGTTGTCTCATGGCGGCTGAGGACGTCTCTGACGGCTTCGATCATCGAATGGTGATCGAACGGTTTAGCGACCATGCGTACGGCGCCCAGACCGCGCGCCCGTTCAAGCAACGGGTTGGAGGAAACGTTGCCTCCGCCGCCTGATATCGCCACGACGGGAACGGTCGATCCTCTGCGTTCGAGTCCGCGCAGCAGGTCGAACCCGGTCCGTCCGGGCATCATCATGTCGGCGATCACGAGGTCGGGTTTGGCCTCGGCGAAGAGTTGCTCGGCCTCGTCGACGTCGGCGGCCGTACGGACCTCGAAGCCCTCCATCTCAAGGAGTTCGGCGAGAGCGGCTCGGATGGGGGCCTCATCGTCGAGAACGAGTACGGAGGGCTTGGGCGCCTGAGCGGGAGCGCCGCGCGAAACGTCGGAGTACTCGGGCAACTCCACGCGGAACGTGGCGCCCTGGCCCGGCGAGGAGTCGACGCTGATCTCGCCGTGGTGTTGGGCGACGATTCGTTTGCAGGTGGCTAGACCGACTCCGCTGCCCGCGTACTCGCCTGGGTGCAGGCGACGGAAGGGCAGAAAGATCTCCTGGTGGTGTTGCGGTTCGATGCCGATGCCGTTGTCGGCGACTTGGAGCTCCCAGCCGGCCTCCACTTCGCGCGCCGAGACGGAGATCCGTCCCCCGGAGGCGGGCGAGAACTTGACCGCATTCGCGATCAGATTCTGGAAGAGCTGAGCGAGCGCCGTCTCTTCGCCCAAAACCACTGGAAGCGGGCCGACCTCGACCTCGATCGACTTGCCGCGAATCGGACTCTCGAGGGCGGCGAGGACGGATCCGATGGTCTCTTGCAGGTCGACGGCGCCGAGCGGTTTCGCCCCCCGCCCGACGCGCGAATAGGCGAGCAGGCCGTCGATCATCTTCGACATCCGCCGACTCATTCGGATGGCGGCTTCGACGAAGCCTCGACCTTTGTCGTCCAGCGCGTCGCCGTAGTAGTCCCGAATGAGTTCGACGTTGTTGGCGATCGCGGCCAGCGGCTGCTGAAGGTCATGAGCGACGACCGAGACAAAGCTTTGCAACTCGGCTTGCTGCGCTTGGAGTCTGCGCTGGAGGGACGTCTTGTCTAGGGCGTTGACGATCGCCCTTTCGAGAGCTTCCGTGTTGACGGCCGTCTTCGGGATGTAATCATTGGCGCCCAGCTTCAGCGCCTCGATGGCGACCCGCTCGTCGCCTTGTCCAGAGACGGCGATCACGGGCGTATCGTGGCCTTTCTCGCGCAGGCGGGCCAGTAATTCCAATCCGCTGTCGGCGCCGAGGCGGTAATCGAGCAGGACGCAGTCGACGGGGTGACTCTGGAGATAGTTCTCCGTCTCCTGTGCGGTCGCGAGGTGAACCGTCTCGACTCGAAGCTCGCGGGAGCCGGAGAGCCTCCGTTGCAGGTACACGGCATCGGCTTCGTTGTCGTCAGCTACAACCACGGTGATTCGCTTGGGCATGACGAAATAGGTACTCCTTAGGACGGTTTCGGGCTAGTGGACGTCCACGGGCGGCAGCGCGACCAGCTTGAGCCAGTAGACTCCGAGCTGCTCGAGCGCTTGGATGAACTCGGGCAAGTCAACCGGCTTCTTTACGTAGGAGTTGCAGCCGGCGGTGTAGCTGCCCACAAGGTCCTCGTCGGCGCTTGAGGTCGTCAGCATGACCGTGGGAATGCTCCTCAGCGAGTGATCCTGCTTGACGGCGCGCAGGACCTCCAGACCGCTCATGCGCGGCATGTGAATGTCCAGCAGCAGCAAGTGCGGCCGCGGATTGGCCTCGCCGTCGGCGAACGGGCCCTCGGAACGCAGGTACTGCATCGCCTGCTCGCCGTTTGAGACGATGCGCAGGTCGCAGCGGACCATCCCGCGCGCAAGGACTCGCCTGGCGAGATTTTGGTCGGCCTCGTTGTCTTCGGCCAATAGGACGACCGCCGACTGCGCGGCCGATTCCATTTCAGACATGATCTAATTCCTCCGCTGCCGACAGCGTGAAGCGAACGTATGCGCCTTCGGCGGCCTCCCGGTCGACCCAGATACGACCGCCCATGCGCTCGACGGCTCGTTTACAGATGGCGAGACCGATCCCGCTTCCGTCGTACTCCTGAAGGCCGTGCAGCCGTTCAAAGGGTTCGAAGACTTTGTCGGCATGCTCGTCGTCTATGCCGATCCCGTTGTCTCGGACGCCCAAGACCCACTCCGAGTCGCGCTGCTCGGCGGTCAACCGCAGGCTTGGCCGGACGCCTTCGGGTACGAACTTGAGGGAGTTCGCGATCAACTGCCGGTAGAGTTCCTCCAGCAGAAAACGGTCGGCGAGGACCGACGGAAGCGGGTCCCGGACGATCTCGGCGTGCGTCTGCCGGACCACGGCGTTCAAGGCGTCGAGCGAGTCCTGAACGCAGTCCTCGATGTCGACGTCTTCCATCAAGACCGCTCGCCGTCCCGTACGAGACAGCGCCAACAGGTCGTCGATCAACGAGTCCATCCGGTTGGCCGCCTGGACGATGTAGTGCAGGTCCTGCGCGACGTCTTCAGAGAGGTCGTCGCCTAGGTCTTGCTCCAGCAGCGAACTGTAGGAGACGAGGGTCCTCAGCGGCTCCCGCAGGTCGTGCGAGGCGGCGAATGCGAAGCTCTCCAGCTCACGGTTGCTGGCCGCCAAAGCCTCGGTGCGATCGGAGAGGTTGGATCGAGCGGTCTCAAGTCGGGTCGAGACGTTTTCCAATCGGCGATGGCTGGCTTCTAGCGCCTCAGTTCGGTCCGTCAGGCTCGACTCGGCCGCCTTGAGGTTCGTCACGTCCAGGTGAACGCCCATCATGCGCACCGGCTTGCCGTTCTCGTTGCGGAGAGCGATTCCTCGGCAGCGAACCCAGACCGTCGAACCGTCCTTATGTCTGTAGCGGACGGTTTGATCGTAGGCGTGATTCGGGTCGGCGCAGTGCTTTTCAAAGTTGTCGAGAGCGACGAGGAGATCGTCGGGATGGATGTTCTGCTGCCACCAAGCCGACGTATTGGGGATCTCGTGGTCGTGGTAGCCGAACGTCTGCTTGAAGCGCGGGCTCATCCACTCTTGGTCTGGGTTCTCGACGTCCCAGAACCATAGGCCGTCAAAGGCCCCGGCGTCTAGAAAATCGAAGATCGTCGAGTCACGACGAAATCGGTCGTGAAGTTCCTGTTCGAGGTAGTGCCGATCGCCCACGGTGAGAGTCCAGTCCTGGGGCTCTAATCGACCGGAGCCGCTTCCGGCGTTAGGCTGGACAGATGAGCGACCTGAGCTATCCGTTGGGACGGTGGAGCCGCCCGAGCGTTCTCGACGCGGCGGCCTGCGCCGAGTGGACGGATACGATTGCGCGGCTGCCGTCGGAACTGCGAGTCGCCGTCGAAGGTCTGAGCGAAGAGCAACTCGATACGCGCTATCGGCCGGACGGCTGGACGGTGCGACAGGTCGTTCATCACGTCGCCGATTCGCACATGAACTCCTACGTGCGTTTTCGTCTGGCGATGACCGAAGACGAGCCGACCATCCGCCCCTACGACGAGGCCGCCTGGGCGGAGTTGGCCGACGCGCGATCCGCCCCGGTCGGACCGTCGCTGGATCTGATTGAAGCGCTGCACGAGCGCTGGGTCCGGCTCTTGCGCTCGTTCACGCCGAGTGATCTAGAGCGCCGCTTTTTCCATCCAGAGATGGATCAGCCGATTCGACTCGACGAGACGCTCTCGCTCTACGCCTGGCACGGCCGCCACCACGCGGCCCACATCACCGAGCTGCGGCGACGACAAGGCTGGTAGCCGGGCGGAAAAAGCGCCCGGCAGGACGGCGCCTGCCGGGCGTGTGTCATCCGGTCTGCTGATTCCCGCGGGTGTTTGGAAGTAACGACTCCGACGAGCGGCGGGAAGTTCACCGTTGGCCGTCGCTACTCGGCGTAGTGGGGGTTCGGGACAGCCATGGGCGCATCGATCGCCGCGAGGTAGCCGTCGAGCGCCTGGGCGAGTCGGGCGGCCGCTTCAGCGTGTTGCGCGGCCAGATCGGTCGCTTCGCTCAGGTCTTGGTCCAGCCGATAGAGCTCGTCGCGCTGCTGTTCGTAATGACGGACGAGCTTCCAGTTCCCTTCCCGAATCGCGGTCGACGGGCGGTTGCCTTTGTCGACTTGGTAGTGAGGAAAGTGCCAGACCAACGGCTGCGCGCGCTCGACCGCGTCCGTCTCGCCGCGCATCAGTCCGGCCAACGACCCGCCTTCGACGCCCTCGGGCAACTCGGCCTGCAAGCCCATCAGGTCGCGCATCGTCGGGTAGAGATCGATGCCGCTCACGGTCACGGCCGAATGGGCGCCGGCGGCCACGTCGGGACCGCGCACGATCATCGGGACGCGGATGCCGCCTTCCCAGGTCGAGGCTTTTTGGCCGCGTAGAGGCGCGTTGGTCGTCACGCGCTGCTTGCCGGCGTGGGTGTAGGAGCCGTTGTCGGAGGTAAAGATCACGTAGGCGTTTTCCGCCAACCCGCGACGATCGAGCGCGTCGAGGATGCGTCCGACGCCGGTATCGAGGTCGGCGGTCATGGCGGCGTGACCGGGGTGGTTGTGTCGCTCGCCCGGCTCGGCGGACTCGTACGCGGCGATCGTCTCGGATTGTGCTCGGATGCCTAGATGGACGGCGTAGTAGGAGACCTGGAGGAAGAACCCGCGCCCGTCCTCGCCGCGCTGTTCGAGGAACTGGACCGCCGCGTCGGTGACGCTCGGGGTGCGTTTGGGATCGGGGGGCTCGGCGCCGCCCTCGCGGTTGGAGGTGTTGCCGGAATGCTCGTCGTAGCCGTGTTCGCCCGGCCCGCCGCCGTCCAGGTGCCACTTGCCGTAATGGGCGGTGACGCGCGCCGGATCAGCCTGCTTGGCTAGCTCGGCGATCGTCGTCTCCTCGGCCGGAATGTGGTCGATGTGTTGCGGGGGAATGAGCGGAAGGCCTTCGTAGAAGCGTCCCGAGCCGCGCTGGATGATGTCGGTCATGCGCAGTTGCGCCGGGGACTTGCCGGTCTGGATCGCCAGCCGCGTCGGGGAGCAGTTGGGATGGGGCGCGTAGGCGTTCGAGAAGCGCAGGCCTTGGGAGGCGAGCCGTTCCAGGTTGGGCGTGCGGTAGAAGTCGCTGCGGGAGTCGTCCGGGCGCGCCGGGTGCATGGCGACCGAGGTTCCGGTCCAGCCGAGATCGTCGGCCAGGATCAGCACGACGTTTGGGGCGGGAGGCGTGATGGATCGCTCCTCCGCGCAAGAGCAGAGCAACACGACGACAACAATCAGGACGGTACGCATTCCGCCCAAGATCCTAACGCTTCTCGCGTTAGACGAGGTCGATCGTGACCCGTAGACCAAGCATCGAGGCGGCACGCTGAAGACTGCCCAGGGTGACGTCGTTCTCGGGGTCCAACAGCCGATCGACCTGCGTCCGGCTGGTCTGAAGCAGTACGGCGAGGCGCGACTTGGAGATGTTCTTCTCCTTCATCGCTTGGGCCAGGCGCCAAGCCACAACCTCTTTGATCGCTTGCCTGCGGGACTCCTCCAGCACGCCCTCTTCTTCTAGAAAGTCCTCCATGCTCGAGCCGATGTTGTCTTTGCTCATCTGTGTAGCCTGACCGCTATACTCTCTCAGTCGGTCGGAAGCTCCAACGTCAGTATCCCGCCGCGAGCCCTTCCGAGCGAGCGTCCGGCGCGCCGAGCAATCCGTCTTCGTTGACCTCGATCGCCATCACCCGTCCCTGGCGGCCGATGAAGCGGATCTTGTGGCCGCGCTCTTCGAGCAGACGAACCGTATCGGGTGAAAACCCGTGGCGTTCCATGCGCAGTTCGTCCGGCATCCACTGGTGATGGAAGCGCGGAAAATCGACTGCTTGCTGCAGGTTCATCTTGAAGTCGACCAAGTTGAGAATCGTCTCCAAGACTGAATTGATGATCGTCGGGCCGCCCGGCGAACCGACGACGTAAGCGACCCTGCCGTCTTTCGAGAGGATGGTGGGAGTCATCGCCGAGAGCGGCCGTTTGCGCGGCTCGATCGCGTTGTTCTCGCTCTGCAAGAGGCCGAACATGTTGGGCGACCCGGGCTTCGACGTGAAGTCGTCCATCTCGTTGTTCATGAGGATGCCCGCGCCGGCGATCGTCACGCCCGAGCCGTAGAGGCCGTTGAGCGTGTAGGTCACCGAGACGGCCGTCCCGTCTTCGTCGACGACCGAGTAGTGCGTCGTTTCGCCGTCCAACTTGCCGTCGCCCAGTCCCGCGCGCACCTCGCGGCTCGGGGTGGCGCGGTCGGGGTCGATGTCTTGGGCGCGGTCGCGAGCGTACTCGCGGGAGACGAGCTTCCCGAGCGGCAGGTCAACGAAATCGGCGTCGCCGAAGTAGGCCGCGCGATCGGCAAAGAAGCGCCGTTGGACCTCGGCGACGTAGTGGATCGCCGCGGCCGACCCGGGCCCGGCCTTAAAGTAATCCGAGCCTTCGAGCATGTAGAGCATCTGAACGATGCCGGCGCCGCCCGAACTCGGCGGCGGGGCCGAGAGCACCTCGTAGCCGCGGTAGCTTCCTTCGATCGGGCGCCGTTCCTTGGGTTCGTAGGCGGCCAGGTCTTCGAGCGTGATCAGCCCGCCGTTCGCGGCCATGTCGCTAGCGATCAGGCGGGCGGTTTCGCCGGTGTAGAACTCTTCGGGCCCCTGCTTTTCCATGCGGCGGAAGGTGCGCGCGAGATCGCGCTGCTTGAGCAGGTCGCCGCGCCGGAAACCGCGGCCGTTGTTCAAGAAGATGCGTTTCGATTCGGCGAACAGCTCGAGCCGCCGGTTGTCGGTCAGCGTCGAGACCGTCAGCGGCGTTACGACCCAGCCGCGCTCGGCGATCATGCGGGCCGGGCGGATCAGGTCGCGCCAGCGCTTGGTTCCGTACTTCTCAAGCGCCATGGCGAGGCCGCGCACCGTGCCCGGCACCCCGGCGGCGCGGTAGCCGACGACGCTCTCGTCCGTCGCTTCGCCCTCGTCGTCGAGATACATGTCGCGCGTGGCGGCGCCGGGCGCCATCTCGCGAAAATCGATGAACGTCGAGCGGCCGTCGGGGAAGCGGATCAGCATGAAGCCGCCGCCTCCGATGTTGCCGGCGAGCGGATAGGTGACGGCCATCGTCATGCCGACGGCGACGGCGGCGTCGACCGCGTTGCCGCCTGATTGCAGGACCTCGCGCCCGATCTCCGCGGCCTGGCGTTCGGCGGCGACGACCATGGCGTGGTCGGCCGGCACGGGGGCCCGGGTCGCGGACCAGAGAAGAGCCGGGAACAGAAACAGCGTCGCAATACGCATCGATGATTTTCGCGCGGGATTCATCCGACCAACTCAGGGAACGCCTCAGCCGTCTCCTCGACCGCCGGGCGGATCGCCGAGAGCGGCAGCAACTCCCCTTCTCCGATTCCGGGGCAGTAGCCGGCGACGCGCGTCCAGGCGCTCTTGGTCCGCACGTTCTCCGGCCAGAAAGGGAACGTGCGGCATTGCAGGGGTTTGACGGAGTGGATCGTGCAGCCGCCGTCGCCTAGGAATCGGCAGGCGCTGTCGGCGGGGGGTCGCAGCATCAGGTCGCCGTCTTCGCGACGGCAATAGTCGCGCTCGAAGGCGCGCGGCGAGAGGCCGAGATGCTCGGCGATGCGGTTGCGGTCTTCGCGGACCAGATAGACCTCGCCGGGTTGCTCACAGCAGGCCGTACAACCGGTTTGACATTCGAACCGGAAACCGATGCGTCCGATCTTTGGAGGCGAATCGGACATGAGGGTCTCCAATCTACTGTCCGAGGATGTCGTAGGTGGTGGTTCCGGGAACGCGGACCTTGGAGTAGACCTCGGACCAGGCGTCGTGAGCTTCGTGCTCGGCGTAGCGTTCGAGGGCGGCCTGGTCGTCGAAGAGCATGCAGGCGCCCCATTGGCGGTACTTTTCCTTACCCTCGCGATCGTACTGGCGCAGCGGGCGTTTGAGCTTGCCGTACCAGACTTTTTCGAGGCCGTTGATTTTTTCGGGAAGCGCGTCGGTCGCCTCGTACCAGGCTTTCCAGTCGGCTTCCTTGGCGTCTTCCATGGCGGTGAAGGCGAAGCAGTGCATCAGCCCGTCCTCGCCGGCTTGGAGCGCTGGAGTGAGCAAAGCCGCTCCGACCAGCGCCAAACAGAGGTGTTTCATCATGAGCGAATTGTAGCGAAGCGGAAGAGGGGGAGCGCCGGACTCAAGGCCGCGGCAGTAGGCCTAGATCGGTAGAGGAGCAGCTCCCGGCCACGATGCCGATCTCTCGGTTGGTGTCCTCATCCGGATCGAACCGACGGTCTCCGTCCCACACTTCCCATCGGTAAACGCCGGGCTTGATCGATTCGAACTCGGCGTCGCCGTCTTCGTCGGCGGTCGCCCAGTAGCTGCCCGATTCGCCGGTCAAGTGGATGAGAGCGCCCGCGACCTCTCTGGACTCTTCGCCGGATTCGTCATAGATGGAGACGGAGTGGGTTACCGGCTCACTCTGGCCGAGAGCCTTGCGGAAGTGGTCGACGTAGTCGCTAGTGGAAGGCCAGTCGAGCGGGAGTGCCGGGCCGCACACTAGGGCGGTCTGGAAGCCCCGGTAGTCGTCGCCTCGCCATTCTACGGAGACTCCGTCGCGCCACGGAACGGAGACGATCAAGTAGCTCTTGCCGACCTCATAGAATCCCGAAGAAAGCAGCGTCGGCTTGAACCCGACCGGCGCCTCAGAGAGCGGTTCGTCGATCCGGAAGTACGCGATCAGCTCCGGTTGTTCCCAGTCACCCCGCTTCTCCTCAACGACCTTTTGAACCGTGCCGATGAAAACAACCCGTCCCGGACCGACATGGACGCAGGGCGCATAGATCTCGCACAAGATCGCGGCGGCCGGGTACGGGGTCGCGACAAGCAGCGCCGACCACCACGCGAGACGAACGAGCGAGCGCGAGAATCCGGGCATCTCGCTTAACCCTACGCCCCGCACGGGTGAAAGGATTCACGCCGGACGCAGGAAAGCGCGACACTAGCCTGGAATGCAGATTGTGAGTCTGTCCGCCTACCAAGTCGACCTTCCTCTCAAGGAAGGCCGCTACGCCTGGTCCGAGGGCAAGAGCGTCGACGTGTTCGACTCGACCGTCGTGCGCGTCGAGACGGACTCCGGCCTGGTCGGCTACGGCGAGGTCTGCCCGCTCGGGCCGGTCTACCTGCCCGCCTATGCGGCCGGAGTGCGAGCCGGTCTGGCCGAACTCGGACCGCACTTGCTCGGCGCCGACCCCACCCAGCTGGTCGCCCTCAACCGCCGCATGGATCAGGCGATGAAGGGCCACCCCTACGTCAAGTCCGCCGTCGACGTCGCCTGCTGGGACGTCTTGGGACAGGCCGCCGGCATGCCCGTCTGCCATCTGCTCGGCGGCCGCTACGGAGAGGACGTGACGCTCTACCGCGCCATCTCCCAGCGCCCGGCCGAGGAGATGGCCGCCAACGTCGCCGAGTATCGCGCGGAGGGCTACCGCCGCTTCCAACTCAAAGTCGGCGGCGACCCCGACGAAGACGTCGCCCGCATTCGCGCCGTCCGCCAAGTCCTCGAACCGACCGACAAGCTGGTCGCCGACGCCAACACCGGCTGGCTGATGCACGAGGCGATGCGCGTCGTAAACGCCGTCGCCGATCTCGACGTCTATATCGAGCAGCCCTGCGCCTCCTACGAGCAGTGTTTGAGCGTGCGCCGCAACACGACGCTGCCGTTCGTCTTGGACGAGGTGATCGATTCGATCGACGCGATTCTTGAAGGCGCCGCCGACTCGGCGATGGACGTGGTCAACATCAAGATCAGCAAGTTCGGCGGCTTGACCAAGGCGCGACAGGCGCGCGACTTGTGCGTCTCGCTCGGGATTGCGATGACGATTGAAGACAGTTGGGGCGGCGATATCGTCACGGCTGCGATCGCGCATCTGGCGCAGAGTACGCCGAGCGAGTTCCTGTTCACCTCGACCGACTTCAACAGCTACGTGACGCAATCGATCGCCGAAGGAGCGCCCGAGCGAGTCGACGGGCGGATGGCCGCGTCGACGGGACCGGGCCTCGGCGTCAGGCCCCGACTCGAGGTGCTGGGCGACCCGGTGTGGAGTTGCGGCTAGGGTTGCGACGATTGAGGCGATGACGCCTCGCTTCGCAGCTGCTTGGCTCTCGCTTCCTGAACCCAAGGAACAAGCTCCGAGACCGTGGCGATCTTCGGACGCCTCGACTCTCGGATGCCTTCCTCGGGATAGTCGAGGTCGCAGAACAGGAAGACGTCGGTCATGAACTCGTCGAAGTGTTTGCCCTTCAGGCCGTACACGCCGACTAAGTCGTCATCGAGGCGGGGCTGGAACTCCTGCCATCGAGCGTAGACGCGACACCAATCGTAGACGGCCTCGGCGACGTCGGCGTCGTTGCCTAGGCCGACAAAGTGCGCCGTGAAATCTTCTCGGCTCAGGCCGCCGCGGTTGCGGACCTGATGTCGACGGTACAGCCACCAAGCAGCCAGAGCGGCGAGCAGAGGAAGCAAGAATTTCAGGAGATCCACTGCGCTATTGTCTCGGATGCCCGCCGGCGCAGCGCGCGCCGCACTGCACGTAGAGCTAGTCGCCGCAAGCCGTCATCGTAGCGGTACGGACGGATTCTCGGCGGCTCTGTCGTACTCCGCCCGTCGATCCTGTTCCTAACAGCAGCGGCGACCGGCCGCGCAAAGGATCCAACGATGACTCGCTTGACCGCACGACGCTCCCTCCCTCTGCTGACTCTCGGCCTGCTGTTCGCCTCCGGGGCGCTCGCCGCCACGAGCTTCACCCACCCCATCTGCCGCTCTTCCACCGCTGAGGGAATCCGCGCGCAGAAGTGCATCACCATCTACGCACACCACTACTCGGACGGAGGCGGAGGCGGCCGGCTCGACCGCGTCTCCGCCAAGATCAACGCCTCAAGTTGTACCTACGCCACCGCCGACGGAGGCCAAGCGACCGTCAGCGGAAACGACGAAATCACCCTCGACAGCGGCGACATGCCGATCGACCGGAGCTGGACCTTCCCCGCCGACTGCTCCTTGTGGACCCACGCTCGTAAGGTGAACGACAGTTGGCGCAAAGACGACATCTTCGTCAAGGAATTCGGACCGTCCACGTCCGACCACTGCTTCCGCTACGACTGGTGGAACATGAGGACCGCCTCCTCGAGCTGCAACTAGCACCCGACGACGCCCGAGCATACGGAGCGGCAACGGCGGCGCGACCAAGCGCCGCCGTTGCCTATTTCCGCTCGGCTCTCGACTTTCGATTTCGCGCCTCCCGCTGTCGCATTTGCCGCGCCGACCCGGTTGATCCAGACAGAGAGACGCGAACACGAATCGCAAGGAGACCAACATGAAACGCAATCATCCCTACCTCGCCGCCCTGACCGGACTCCTGTTTGGACTGGCGTTGGCGGTTACGCCCGCCGCCGCGAGCGACACCTACACGCACATCGCCTGCTCGTCGAACCAACCGGCCAGCGTGCGGGCCGCCAAGTGCATCACGGTCGAAGTTCAGTACGACTACAAGGCGGGTAATTCCGGCGCGACCGACCTCGATCGCATCAGCGCGAAGCTCAACACCGACCAGTGCACCTATAAGAACGCCAACGGCAGCGATCACACCGTGGCGGGCAACCAATCAGCGACCCTCGATAACGGCACGACGAGGTTTACGCGGCGCTGGCACTTCCCCGCCGGCTGCGGCATCCAGATCCATACGCGCCAGGAACGCTGGCCGCAAAAGGATCTGATCAAGTACTTCACCTTCGACGAAGCCGCGTCGAACAGCAACATCAAGGTCTGCTGGGACTGGTACTACCACAAGGACATCAGCTGCAACTAGGCGCGCCCAAGGCTGCCAAGGCCCCCAAGCCTCCCAAGACCCCAGGGCCCCGTGGATTTCCGCGGGGCCTTGTCGTATTCAAGCGACGAGTCTGGCGGTTCGATTGCGGCCTCTCGATCTGGGGCGACAGCGGCAACTGGGAGATGGGGCGCGCCGGAATCTCCGTCCGCCGCGCCGAGCCTCGCGCGGCGCATGTTATAACCAAGGGATTCCGCGATGCAGTCCGCCTCGCAGCTTCGCCGCTTGAAACGCACCCCGCGACGCCGTAGCGTGAGTCGCGGCCTGGGCGCCTCTTTCCCTCTCGCCTAGCTTCGCGGCTCTCCGGTCCCCGACCGGCCGTTTTCTTCCCGTTTTCCGTCGTTCGGCGCCTCGCTCTCCGCGCGGGGCCGAGAGGGTCTCTTTGATACTCTGGAGCGCATTATGTCCGCAGCAGCCGTAAATCCGTCCGTCGAAGGGCATGAAATTGTCGAACTTGAATCGCATCACGTCCTCAAGAGCTACGGGCGCTATCCGCTCGTGGTCGAGAAGGGCAAAGGCGTCTACCTTTACGACGATCAGGGCAATAAATACCTCGACTTTATCTCCGGCATCGGCGTTACCGCCCTCGGCCACGCCCACCCGCGCCTGACCAAGGTTATCCGCGAGCAGACCGGCAAACTCATTCATTGCTCGAACCTCTACTACCACCCCTACCAGGGCGAGTTGGCGAAGCGGCTGGCGCGGATGAGCGGCCTGGAGCGCGCGTTTTTCTGCAACTCCGGCGCGGAAGCCGTCGAAGGCGCCCTCAAGATCGCCAAGGGCTACGGGGCCGCTCGCAACAAGGACAAGTTCGAGATCGTCGCGCTTGAAAACTCGTTCGCGGGCCGGACGCTAGGGGCCCTTTCGGTCACCGGGCAGGACAAATACCGAGAACCTTTCGCGCCGCTGATCCCGGGCGTCAAGTTCGTCCCGCCCAACGACGTCGCCGCCCTCGAAGCCGCCGTCAATGAGAATACCTGCGCCGTCTTCTTCGAGCCGATCATGGGCGAAGGCGGAATCGTCGAGATCTCCCGCGAGTTCGCCCTGGCCGCCCAGTCGGCCGCCCGCGCCAACGACGCGCTGCTGATCTTCGACGAGATCCAGTGCGGTCTCGGCCGCTCCGGGGCCTACTTCGCCTACGAGCTGTGGAATCGCCCCGAAGAAGGCGGCAAGCCCGGCGAGATCCACCCCGACGTCGTCACCGCGGCCAAACCGTTGGCCGGAGGGCTGCCGCTGGGCGCGATCTTGGTCAACCAGAAGGCGGTCGACGTGATCACCCCCGGGATGCACGGCTCGACCTTCGGCGGCGGCCCGCTCGCCTGCCGCACGGCGCTCGAGTTCCTGGACGTGATGGAAGAGCTGCTGCCGCTCGTCAAGGAGCACGGCCATTACTTCCACCGGCGCCTCGAAGAGCTGGCGCTCAAGTACGACTTCGTCAAGGCCCCGCGCGGTCGCGGCCTGATGGTCGGGCTTGAGCTCACCCAGCCCGGCAACTGGGTCGTCCCGGCCGCCCAAGCCAAGGGACTGCTGATGAACTGTACGGCGGGCAACATCCTACGCTTCCTGCCGCCCTACATCATCGAGCGGCGCCACATCGACCGCGTCTACGACATCCTCAACGAAGTCTTCGCCGAAGGCCCCCCGGCCTAGTCGGACGCGTTCCTAGCCTCCGTACCAGCGGCTCCACAGCCCCCGCAACGCCGCTCACAACGTACGTCTCGTTACGTTCAGCGGCTTCCGCCCCGAAGTCGCTGAAACCACTGGGTCGGCCCTCCCGGCCCCTAGGAAGATCCCTGGTCCTAGGGGCCGTTCAGTTCGCCCTCCGAATCCGGTTCGGCCGCCTTTAAGACGATATTTCGCAACGGCCTAAAGCCCCGTTCCGGAGGGGCCGATCTTAACCACAACGACAAGAGGCCCCAATATATGGATTTTTTAGTTGCGCCCACCCCAAGATCAGGTATACTGGCGAAGCGTCACAGCAACCGGTCGGGGCCGAGAAGCCGGGAAACAGACAGGTTTTTGTACGACGTGGATGTCGCTAAATAGGGGAAAACAAAAGGCGACCGGGCTGTTCGAGCTCGTCCCCGGAATCGGACGCAGAGAGGCAAGCTTTTCCCGCAGCGAGCCTCATCGACACGAAAATCTAATACGCGAGAGAGCAAGATAGATACCCATGGGCGAAATTCGAGTTAACCTGGCCGCCAAAGAGGCGGAGATGAGCCAAGACACCCCCCGGCGCGGACTCTCCTTCCCGCGTCATTTCACTGCCGATCTTGAGCCCGGCAAGACGCCTTACGACGTCCTCGAGTGGGAGAAGCGCACCGCTTCCATCACCGATGCCAAGGGCGAGACCGTCTTCGAGCAGCACGACATCGACGTGCCTCGCGACTGGTCCCAGACGGCCACCAACATCGTCGCCTCCAAATATTTCCACGGCACGGTCGGAACGCCTGAGCGCGAGTCTTCGGTCGGCCAACTCGTCCATCGCGTGGTCGATACGATCACCGACTGGGGCCGCAACGACGGCTTCTTCGCCGACGAGTCGGACGCCGAAAACTTCCGCATGGAGCTCTCCCACCTGATGATCAATCAGATGGCGAGCTTCAACTCGCCCGTCTGGTTCAACGTCGGCGTCAAGGAGACGCGCGGCTACGGCTGGACCTGGAGCCCGGATGCCGGCAAGGTCACCGCTCTCGACCCCGACGTCCACAGCCCGCAGTGCTCGGCCTGCTTCATCAACTCCGTCGGCGATTCGCTCGAATCGATCATGGATTTGGCCAAGACCGAGGGCATGCTCTTCAAATGGGGCTCGGGCACCGGCTCCAACCTCTCGCAGATCCGTGAAGACGACGCCGGTCTCGCCGGCGGCGGCCGCGCCTCCGGCCCCGTCTCCTTCATGAAGGGTTTTGACGCTTTCGCCGGCGTCATCAAGTCCGGCGGCAAGACCCGCCGCGCCGCCAAGATGGTCATCCTCAACTCCGACCATCCCGACATTGAAGAGTTCATCTGGTGCAAGGCCACCGAAGAGCGCAAGGCCTGGGCGCTGATTGAAGCCGGCTTCGACGGTTCGATGGACGGCGACGCGTATAAAACGATCTCCTTCCAGAACGCCAACAACTCCGTCCGCGCCGACGACGAGTTCATGAAGGCCGCCGCCGACGACGCCGACTACTGGACCAAGACCGTCGTCGGCAGCCAGAAGAAGGACAAGAAGAAGGCCCGCGAGCTCCTGCGCGCGATCGCCGAAGCGACGCACCAGTGCGGCGACCCCGGCATGCAGTTCGACACCACGATCAACAAGTGGCACACGTCGAAAAACACGGCCCGCATCAACGCCTCGAACCCCTGCTCGGAATACATGTTCCTCGACGACTCGGCCTGCAACCTGGCGTCGATCAACTTGATGAAGTTCCGCAACAGCGACGGCACCTTCGCCGTCGAGAGCTTCCGCCACGCCGTCGACACGCTGATCGTCGCGCAAGAGATCTTGGTCGACAACGCCGCCTACCCGACCGAGCGGATCGCCCAGAACTCGCACGACTATCGCCCGCTCGGCCTCGGATTTGCCAACCTCGGCGCCCTGCTCATGTCGATGGGCAAGGCCTATGATTCGGACGCCGGCCGCGACGTCGCCGGCGCCATTTCGGCGGCCATGTGCGGCCAGGCGTACCTGACTTCGGCGCGCATCTCGGCCGACGTCACCGGCCCCTGCCCCGGCTACGCGCACAACGAGGAGCCCTTCCTCGACGTCATGCGCATGCACCGCGACGCGGCCGTGCGCCTGCCGCGGAACTACGACGATCCGACCCTGCGCGAGCACGCCGAAGCCGCCTGGCAAGAGGCCGTCGCCGCGGGCGAAAAGTTCGGCTACCGCAACGCCCAGACGACCGTCATCGCGCCGACCGGAACGATCGGCTTCATGATGGACTGCGACACGACGGGCATCGAGCCGGAACTGGCCCTCGTCAAGTACAAGAAGCTGGTCGGCGGCGGCGTCATCAAGATCGTCAACAACACGGTCCCCGACGCGCTGCTCAACCTCGGCTACAACCCGACGCAGGTTTCCGAGATCGTCAACCACGTCGACTCGACCGGAACCATCGAAGGCGCGCCGCACCTGAAGAACGACCACCTCGGCGTCTTCGACTGCTCCTTCAAGGCGCAGAACGGCGAGCGGACCATCCACTACCGCGGACACATCCACATGATGGCGGCGGTCCAGCCGTTCATCTCGGGCGCGATCTCGAAGACGATCAACATGCCCGAGCACTCGACGGTCGAAGACATCATGGAGGCCTACCTCGAATCGTGGCGCGTCGGCCTGAAGGCGGTCGCCATCTACCGCGACGGCTCGAAGAAGGCGCAACCGCTCAACTCCGGATCGTCCGACGACGAGAAAGAGGTCAAGGAGAAGATCGTCCGCGAACCGTACCGCAAGCGGCTGCCGGACGAGCGCCAATCCTTCACCCACAAGTTCTCGGTGGGCGGCCATGAAGGCTACATCACGGTCGGCCTGTACGACGACGGCCAACCGGGCGAAGTCTTCATCAAGATGTCCAAAGAGGGCTCGACGATCTCGGGTCTGATGGATTCCTTCGCAACGGCGGTCTCCTTGGCTCTGCAATACGGCGTGCCGCTGAAGGACCTCGTCGAAAAGTTCCAGCACGTCCGCTACGAGCCGTCGGGCTGGACGGGCAGCCAAGACATTCCGTACGCAAAGTCGCTGACGGACTACATCTTCCGCTGGCTGGGCTCCCGATACGTCTCGGACGAATACTCGGCGACCGAAGCCGGCGAGACGCCCAAGCTCCGCCCGACCGAACCGGAACCGCAGCAGTCGTTGACGTTCGACGCGCCGAATTCGCAGGACGCCCCGATCTGCGCGGAGTGCGGCTCGCTGATGGTGGTCAACGGCAGTTGCTACAAGTGCGAGAACTGCGGCGGGACGTCTGGTTGCTCGTAACAAGAAAGTTCTGATTGGAAAGAGTTTTCGCCTCGGCGAATTGTTCCCTCCTTCCGGGGCGGCCTCCAAGCCGCCCCGTTTTTTTTGCGGCATAAGCGAAGTGAACATGAGCGGATTAAATCACCGCAGCAGGATTTTCTTCAATTTTCGCCTCAGGTTGCCTATAATCATTGTGCCCGATGGAAAAAGAAGGTGCACAATTATTGGCTGAGAGTCTGGCCGGGAAGCAAGTTGGAGGATACGTCGTCGGAGACCTGCTAGGTTCCGGAAAATCTGCAGTCGTTTGCAGAGTCGCGGACAGAGATGACCTGGCGATAAAGATCTATGACCCAGACCTCATCGAAAGATACGGCGCAACTCTCCAACTGAGGCGTATCGAAAGGCAGTTGGAGCTGGTGCAGGAGGACCACCCCAATTTGGTTCGCACGATGGGAGGCGGCCAGTGCAGTGCCTCTGGCCAGTACTTCCTCGTGATGGAGAACACCGGGCCCACAGACCTTGCGGCATGTATTGAAACCCTACCACGGGAGCAGATTAGGCCACTAGTACGCGGCCTAGTTTCAGCGGCTGCGCGACTACACGAATTGGGGCTCGTACACCGAGATATCAAGCCATCCAACATTGCGATACGCCCAGACGGAACACCCGTCCTGCTTGACTTCGGCGTCATTCGTCCGGTTACGGCAAGCGACCTCACAGATGGCACTGACAATAGGCCGTTCCTTGGAACCCTACGCTACAGCTCACCAGAGTACCTGCTGCGCACGGAAGACAACGAGTCTCCCGACTGCTGGATCGCGCTAACTTACTATCAGATCGGTGCTGTACTCCACGATGTAATTATGAGAACGCCTCTCTTTTTCGATAAATCGGAACCCTACGCTCGGCTCGTCAACGCTGTTATCTATGACATCCCAGTCGTGGACGCTGGCGACGTTTCCCCGGCGTTGCTAAACGTGACCCGGCAGGCCCTCCTGAAGAACCCTGACCAAAGGGTGGCTAACCTGACGTGGCAGTCATTCCTGGATGCTGTTGAGCCTGTACCAGACCAACTTGAAAGCCTGCGCCAGCGAATTCTCGTCGTTCAGTCGGGACCGCCGACGATGACGGTCAGTCAAGCCAGCAGCCAGCGAGTCGCTATGGACACTGCGCTTCACAAGGCTACCGAGGAGGTCGTATCTGTCGCACGAACTACTTGCCTTCGGGAAACATTACTTCCCCGGTCTACTGTGGAACTGGATCGTCCGCAGGGTCAGATCCAAAGCGTGCGCCTAAAGTTCGAGCCTTCTGCCAAGCACGGATTAAAACATGAACTAGCCATTGTGTTCGGCGTCCATCTCGAAGATATTCCGTCTACGCTAGGCTTCTTGTCTTCAGCATCTGTCATCGGACTTACTGATGAAGTTCTCGCCCCGGTAGAGGACCACAAAATTTACCAGGGAATACTCGAGAGAGATTTGATGAAGGAGTCAATTCGCACACACATTTATCGCGTGTTCCTTGCCGCTATCGAAATAGAATCGCCGGTTCAAGGCGCCGCTAGCGTCGTCATGACTGCATAGGAGATTACCATGAACAACACCTGGTGGGTGGGATCTCAGGATCTCGACGAAGATCAGCAAGACGTAATAACACTTAACACTGACCAGAGCTTCCTGATCACTGGTCCTCCGGGTAGCGGGAAAACGAACCTACTGCTCCTGCGAGCGAACTACATTAGCGCCGCGGGAAAAAGGAATATCCTCATCCTTACAATCGCCAGGACGCTACGTGAGTTCCTCGTTTCGGGATCGTCTAACTATCAGTTCCCTCCTGAGAAAGTCATGACTCTCCAAAGTTGGATGAGAGAATTTTTGCGAACATACGGTGAAACACCACGCAACACATCCAGCGGCTTCGATGACCAACGCGCTGACTTGGTTGAGCAAGTCGGAGAGGTAATTGCGAAACACCATATATCTCACGCATACGAGGCCGTATTCATCGACGAGGCCCAAGACTGCTTACCCGAAGAGATCGAGATTCTTTCCAGTATCAGTAGTCATATTTTCGCTGTAGGCGACTCAAGGCAGCAGATTTACACTGATGGGAGTGCATTGGGTTTACTCAAGGAACGTGTCGATGAGGTGAAGAGACTTCGGTACCACTACCGGAACGGCTCGCGGATATGCCAGTTTGCTGACTCTATAGCTAAGCATGACGGGTCGTATACGCCTCTTTTTCCGTCCTGCCAGTATGATGAGGAGAGTCAGCCCTCCTCAGTAAATGTTTCTGAGGCCGACTCGCTTGATCAGCAGACGCAGACGATCATTGAGCGATTGCGGATCCAGCTCCAGACGTATCCGGGAGAGCTACTCGGCGTCTTGGTTCCGAAGACTGGTGACCTTCGCGAAGTAGCCGACACACTGAGACAATCAACTATCGGGTCGTTGGTCACCACCCAGAGCGCAGCTGACGGCTACGTCGCATTGGACCCAGCGCGTCCTATCGTCGTCTCCACAATTCACGGAGCCAAAGGGCTAGAATACCGCTCGGTACACGTAGCAGCAGCAGAGACCCTCAGGAACTTCGCGCTCAACCGAAACTTGGTCTACACAGCAGCCACACGTGCCAAGACAGCCTTGTCGTTCTACCATTCAGCTCCCTTGCTAGGCTATCTTGAGCAGGCATTCGTAAATCTTGGCCCTCCGGTCGGTACGCCTGGGCTGGATGCCGCGTTCGGGGGAAACTGACGGATGTTCGTCGCTTCACTGTCGAGACAAGAGTTCGTGGATCTGTTCCGCGACTCACATTCGATAAGAGTTGAGGAGACCGCAAGCCCCGCGTCAGCTCTGCGACTGCGGGACCGCTCGGAAATCGGCTGCGTCTGGACAGACCGCCATAGCGTCGCCGCCGGACTTCCGTCGGCTGTGGTCATCCCCCAGGATGAGCACCGAGACTTTCTCGCATGGTGTAGCAGCTATCTCGCTCCACTTTCCCCGATAACGGCCCTGTCGCGACTTGTGGATCTGGATCTCGTCGAGGATTTCGACGATTCGAGGAGTCCCGAGATCGGCCGCGCGGAAGGGCCATTCGTGGGGGCGATCCTCGGCGAAGCGTTCGCACTTCAGCGCCTTGGTGAGAGATCAGCCTCTCCCGGGCTGGCGTCTTGCATGAGCACTTTCTCATACGCACTCGCGAGGTGTGTTGCCGCTGGCTACCGCCATAGTCTCCTGGATAGTTTGCCACGTCGGTGGACATTCTGCTCGGATATTGTCGAAGACGGTGTCCGCCCGCTGGATGCTGTGGAATTAGACCTGCACCATCAGTTTCTCCTTGGCATTCATCGATTCAACGAAGACCGCTCCGGGCCATCGAGAGCGGCTCTTCCTAGGGGACTCCAAGGTGCTTGTCTGGACTTGGCTAAGAAAGGCGAACTGAGCCGCGCTACTGCCCGGAGGCTCGGCCTTGGGCTCGTGGACTCACGTGATAGCTCGGCGCTGAATAGGGAAGAGAGATTCTTGGCCTTTCAGCGCTATGGGGAGGCATTGTCGGCGAATCGAGCCGAACGCGAGGTACACTCCTTCTGCCTTGGCTACCTCGCCAACAGTATTTCTCCTGGCTCATTCAATCATATCGATCTCCTTATTCCGTATCTCCAGAGCTTCAAGACGGCTGCGGTTTGGTACGGGATCTGTGCGGGCTTCGGGAGTCGACGCACCCTTCTGGCAAGTGCCGAAGGCCTTGGATGGCGGGTTCTTCGGGAGTTGCTCCATTGGGATCGATTGTGGGAGCGCCCTCGGTCTGATATCTCCATTGGTGAGCTAGAGGTTTGGCCGGATACGCTGAAGACTATCCGGACCAACATCTCGGGACTACTGAACGTCGAGGTGTTGCCTACGTGTAGTGTGCTGTTTCGGAGAGCAGATGTCATGCGACTAAATCCCTCGGGTCAGCAGATCGAGATGTTTCAGCCAAGTCACCCTGGTCGTCCGCTGGCATTGCTGGCCAACCTCAGACGAGACATCGATGATTTGGAGTCCATGTTGAAAGGTGCGCCGCCTCTTCGCAGAGATACTAGAGGGAGATCAGACTGAGCTGATGTGACCGAGAGTTCCAGATGGCCATGCCAACGGGCCGAAGAGGAAAGCTCTGAATGTCCTTAACTACAACGTTTGCAACGCTTTAAGAAACCCTCGAAACACGCTATCCTGGCCCCGAAATTCGTAGCCCAGATGCACCGCCGACCGCGCGCCGCGAGGGAACGTCAATGCGCGCAAGTCGGACAAAGGGGGAGAGTTGGCGATAACGCGACGGGAGCTTGGCCGGATGGCTATCGGGGCGGCGGCGCTCGGCGCCTCCGCACAGACGCGAACCCGCGGCCCGAACATCGTCTGGATCATGGCCGACGATCTCGGCTATGGGGATCTGGGCTGCTACGGGCAGGAGAGGATCCTCACGCCCAACATTGACCGGTTAGCCGCCGAGGGGATGCGGTTCACGCAGGCCTATGCCGGGTCCACGGTCTGCGCGCCTTCGCGCTGCGCCTTGATGACGGGGCTGCACAACGGGCATGGGCGGGTTCGGGACAATATTCCGCACGGCGTCTTCCTCCGGCCGGACGACTTTACCGTCGCCGAGCTGCTCCAGCAGGCCGGATATGCGACCGGCGGGTTCGGCAAGTGGAGCTTGGGCAATCCGGGCTCGTGGGGCGTTCCGCGCTACCAGGGGTTTGATCGCTACTTCGGGCACCTCAATCAGGATCAGGCGCACCAGTACTACCCCGACTACCTGTGGGATGACGACCGCGTCCGCCTGCTGATGGAGAATCGCCAGGATCGGCACGCGCAGTACACGGCGGACCTCTTCGCTGACGAGGCCGAGCGGTTTATCGACGATAACCGGGAGCGGCCGTTCTTTCTGTATTTCGCTACGACGCTGCCGCACTTTTCGGATTTTCGGGAAGGGCCGGATCAGCTCATCGTGCCGTCGGACGAGCCCTATTCGGACGAGCCGTGGCCGCAGTTGGAGAAGAACTACGCGGCGATGATTACGCGGCTCGACGGGCATGTGGGCCGGCTGATGGACAAGCTGCGCGAGCACGGGCTGGAAGAGAACACGCTGGTCGTCTTTACCTCCGACAACGGCCCCTGGGGCGGCCACGACGTCGACTTCTTCCAGAGCGGCGGGCCGTTGCGCGGCAAGAAGCGGGACATGTACGAAGGCGGCATCCGCGTGCCGTTGATCGCGCGCTGGAAGGGGCGCGTCGAGCCCGGATCGGTCTCCGACCACGTCTGCGCGTTTTGGGATTTTCTGCCGACCGCGGCCGAGTTGACCGGGTTGCCGGTTCCCGACGGGCTGGACGGCATCTCGTTTGCGCCGACGCTGCTGGGCGGCGAGCAAGCCGAGCACGAGTATCTGTATTGGGACTACGGTCATGTGCGCGAGGCCTTCTTGCAAGGGGCTCGGCGGGGCAAGTGGAAGGCGGTGCGGAACGGGCTGGACCAGGCGACGGAGCTGTACGACCTAGAGGCCGACGTGAGCGAGGCGACGGATGTGGCGGGAGCGCACCCGGACGTGGTCGCGCGGATGGAGAGGATTTTTGAGGAGGCTTACGCGGCTTCGCCGGAGTATCCGGTGAGAGCGGCAGGCGAGTGAGCCTGCGGGCCGCTGACCGTCGCTCCGCCGTCCGCCGGAAGGTTGGAAGAGCAGTGAGCGTTTAGGGGCCGAGCGACTCGGCGATGCGGGCTAGGGCGACGGTTCGGGTGATTTCGCCCGACAAGTAGGCTTGCCAGTGGGGTCTCACGGCTTCGTATTGATTGCGCATCCTTCCTCGGGTGAGCACGGCTTCCCCGGCGGAATCGAAGTCCGGCCTTTCCTCCTCCGATAGGCGAGCTCTTAGGATTTCGGCCGGGGTCATGAACTGGATGGTGTGTGAAAGCAGGTTCGGGCGCCGTTGGTCCAGCTTTGCGAAGGCGGCCGACAGGTCCCTCTTGAGCGGCTGCTCAAAGAAGGACGCATGGGAGACCTCGTGAAAGATCATCTCCAGGCCCTGCAAGCCGGGATAGCTGCGCCCTTCCAGGGTCACGACGTCGGGCCCGTTGGTCGTGTAGCCGCCGGCCCAGTTGCCGTAGAAGCCGACGTCCAGCCGAACCGGTTGATCGGGCCAGGCGCCGTCATAGGCTTTTTCCAACCGTTCGGCGAGCGCTTGCTCGTGCGACTGGAGCAAGGCGACCTGCTCGGCGATCCAGGCGCGGTTGGCCTGGTCATGACGGTCCCGCCAGTGGGCTCGGTAGATCGGCATCGCGGAGGCGAGAGCGTCCAGGATGTCCGGGTCCACGGCGGTCCCCTCGAGGCGGCCGCAGTCGGCCGCGATGAGCGCGTTGCGTAGGCGAACCAGCCCGTCGTTGAACAACATGTTCTCCGACGCCAGCTCTTCGCGATAGAGATCGAGAGCGGCGGTCCAAGCCGCGCGCTGTTCGGCTGGAAGCCCGGCGAGTTGGTCAGCTTCTAGGATTTTGACCGGGGGCCGGCGGTCGCCCTCCAGCGGCTCGGGGAGATTGCGCGCCCACTGGAAGAGGAAGTGGTGGAGGTTGATCCACGGGTCGCTGTAGAAGACGAAACGCTCCGACTGAGCGACGCGGCAGGAAGGCGCCTCTTGCGCGCGCGCGGCGCCCGACCAGGTCGCGCACAACACCAAGCTCAATCCAACCACCGATCGAATCGTCACGGTAGGGATGACGCTTCCAAGACGCTTCATGAGCAGAGAAAACGTATCTCTAGCGGAAAAGTTCCGCGTCGAACCGCGGGAAACGGTTGAGGCACGGCGGGCCGCGGGATGCGGAGGCCGGACGCGAGCCGCTAGAGGGGGCGGACTTTGACGTTGCGGAACCAGACCTTCATGGCGTCGCCGCGGTGGACTTGGAGGGCGAAGATTCCCTTCTTCGACATGTCGTCGTCGAGTTCGACGGTGGTGAGGCCGTTGAGTTCGATTTGGACGTGATCGCCCTTGCAGGTGATCTTGACGTGGTTCCAATCCCCGGCTTTGACGACGGTTTCTCCCTTGCCCTTCCAGCCGTTGCGGATGACGCCGCGACCGGTTTTTTCACCGTAGAGACTGCCCCACCAATTGCCGGCGGCGGCGTCGGCTTGGTAGCCGTGCACGACGTAGCCGGGGTGGCGTTCGCTGCGGAACTGGATGCCGGAGTTGTGGTTGCGCAGCTTGATGTCGGCTTCAAAGACGAAGTCGGAGTACTGGCCGTTCGAGATCAGAAAGGTGTTGGCCTCGATGGTCTTGGTCTCGGTGGAGCCGACGATCGTACCGTCCTCGACGGACCAGACTTCCGTATCGCCGTCCCAGCCCGAGAGCGACTTGCCGTCGAAGAGGAGCTGGTAGCCCTGGGCCTTCTCCTCCGCGGTGAGCTGGTTGTGGGTTTGGGCTGCGAGCGGCAGGGCGAGGGCGCAGGCGAACAGGACGAGTCGTTTCATCGGAATGGTGATTGTAGCGAGGTCGGGGCGGAGACTAGCGCAGCGGCTTCTTGACGACGAGGGTGCCGGCGATGATGTCGTGAAGCGCTTGCTTCTTTTCGGTGATGGGTTGGATCAAGTAGCCGATGAGCAGGGTCATCATCGAGATCCATTTGGCAAAGTGGCGGCCAGTGGCGCGACCAAAGGAAATGCGGTTTCCGTCGAGGTCGGTCACACGAATACCGAAGGCCTGCTTGCCGAAGGTGGCTTGGCGCTCGGAACTGATCAATACGGCTTCGTAGAGCCAGTTGAGGACGATGCTGATGATGGTCGTTATTCCCATGACCGCAACGACCTTGAAGGCTTCCGCGGCGCCGCCTGAGAGGTCGGGTTCCGCGCCGAAAAGGGGAACGCCGGCGATCAGGTAGATGGGGATCGTGATCATGTAGTTGACCACGGTGATGAGGATGCCGTCGAGAAACGCCGCGACAAAGCGGATCAAGAAGCCGGCGTATTCGACTTGGTTGTAGAGCGCGGCGACGGGGTCGGGCGGGGCGGCCTGCGCGGGCGGAGCGACGGGCGGGACGGCGGGAGGCGCGGCCGGCGCGGCGCCGGCGTCGTATTGCGCGGACGTGGGCTGGACGGAGTACTCGGTCGACTCCGGAGACTCGTAAGTTGGTGTCGGAGCGGTTTCCGCGGGCGCGGGAGCTTCTTCGAGCGGAGATCCGCAACGGATGCAGAACCGACTCTCGCTCGGGTTTTCGGCCGAGCAACTGCTGCAAGTCATGGGAAGAGTCTACTAGGGCCTAGAGTTCGGCGCCGGTCTCTTTCCATTGGCCGTCGGCGGCCGAGGCGAGGACGGCGTCGCAGACACGTTGCGTTTGGAGCGCGTTGCGGAAGTCGGGCTGCGTCGGCTTGCCGGACTCGATGCCGATGACGAAGTCGGCGATGGCGTTGAGGAACGTGTGTTCGTAGCCGATGCAGGTGCCGGGGACCCAGTAGCGATCCATGTAGGGGTGCTCGGGGTTGGTGGTGTGGATCTTGCGCCAGCCGGTGAGGTGGTCTTCGACCTTCTTGCCTGACTGCTGCTGGGTGTACTCGAAGAACTGGAGGTATTCGGGTTCTTCGAGATCGAAGAAGAGCGAACCGTCGGCGCCGTTCATCTCGAACGTGTTGTAGTTCTTGCGGCCGCGGGCGTAGCGGGTGGACTCGAAGGTTCCCATGGAGCCGTTGGCGAACTCGGCGAGGAACATGCAGGCGTCGTCGATGGTGACCTTTTGCTTCTCGCCGGTCTCTTGGTGGACGCGTTCTTTGATGAAGGTCTCGGTCTTGGCGGTGACGCGGGTGATGGGTCCGTTGAGCCACATGGCGGTGTCGATCGAGTGGGCGAGCAGGTCGCCGGTGACGCCTGAGCCGGCGACGGCGGAGTCGAGTCTCCACAGAGCGGCGCCGCCCTGAGGTACGTCGGGGTTGATGGTCCAGTCTTGGAGGTAGGTGGCGCGGTAGTGGAAGCTACGGCCGATGCGGCCTTCGTCGATGATCTGCTTGGCGAGCGCGATCGACGGGACGCGCCGGTAGTTGAACCAAACCATGTTGGCGACGCCCGCGTTCTCGACCGCGGCGACCATCTCTTGGGCCTCGGCGACGTTCATGGCGAGCGGCTTCTCGCAGACGATCATCTTGCCCGCCTTGGCGGCCGCGATCGCGATCTCTTTGTGGACGTGGTTGGGGGCGCCGATGTCGATCAGGTCGATGTCGTCGGCTTCAACGAGGGCCCGCCAGTCGGTCTCGACGCGCTCGTAGCCCCAGGTGGCGGCGAAGGCTTCGGCTTTGGCGCGGTCGCGGGCGCAGGCGGCTTTGAGGACGGGACGGTGCTCGACGTCGAAGAAGTCGTTGAGACGCTTGTAGGCGTTTGAGTGGGTGCGGCCCATGAAGCCGTAGCCGATCATTCCGACGCGGAGTTGCTTTGCCATGAGGGTCAAGTTGTACCCCATGCTTACGGGCGGAATCAACTAGCGAGCCTGAGGCTCTGTCGGGAAATTGACGGCGGGCGCCGGCGGATTTGGGCATACTGAAGAGCCACCCGTGTCGAGCCCGCTCCGAGATTTAACGCGCAGCTTGGGCGTAGAGCTTGCATCCCTCGAACAGGCCCGCAGTCAGGCCGAGCGAAAGCGGGCGGAACTGGCGGGCGCCTTTTCCGCCGAGTTCTCCGATGACGCTTCGTTGGTCGTCTTTGGGTCGCTTGCCCGGAGTGAGTGGACGCAGGGCAGCGATCTGGATTGGACGCTTCTCGTAGACGGCCAATGCGACCCATCTCACACCCAGACTTCGCAGAGTATTCGCGGCCGACTCGACGAGCTAGGCTTCATCGGACCGGGAGGAAGCGGCCTCTTTGGCGGACTCGCTTTCAGTCACGAGATCCTTCACCGGATCGGCGGCGAGAACGATACGAACCAGAACACGACGCAGAGGATCTTGCTGCTCTCGGAGTCGGAGGCTTTCGGGAAGCGGGAGGCTTGGGACCGCGTCCTGCGTCAGATCATTCATCGGTACGTCTCGGACGATCGAGGCTTTCGATACGGCTCGGGAGCTCATCGAGTACCTCGCTTCCTTCTGAACGACGTCGTTCGTTACTGGCGAACAGTCACGGTCGATTTCGCCTACAAGCAGCGGGACCAAGCCGGCCTTAAGTGGGCTCTGCGCCACTTGAAGCTGAGTTTTTCGCGTAAGTTGATCTTTGCGGCGGGGATGATGACCTGCTTTCTTTGCGATACTCCGGCGGTCCGCCAAGCACTTGAGGAAGGCAAGTTGGAAGCGGCGGAAGATCGAGTTCGCGAATTGGTGCGGCTGACGCCTCTGGAGCGAGTGGCTCTAGGATTGCGGCACTTCAGAGTGGACGAAAGCGTGTCTTCGAAGTTGTTGAAGAGCTACAACGTCTTCTTGTCCACGATGAACGATCCCGAAAAGCGTGGGGAACTGGAGCGGCTAACGCATGACGAAGTAGCGACCAGCGCACTCTTTCAGGAGCTGAGACCTGCCCGTCACGATTTCCACGATACTCTACTGGACGCCTTTCTAGGCGCGCCGTCGGAACTGGCACAGATGACAAGACACTACGGGATCTTCTGATGACCTACGGCTTCTCTACAGGCGCCCTGGCTCTTGGCGAGCTTGCTCGCGGCCTCGACTTGGTTCGCGGTGCGGAACTCAAGGCGGTCGAACTCTCGGCTCTCCGTGAGAGGGAATTGGAGCCGTTTCTGCGGTCCCTTGCCACGCTCGACTTGTCAGGATTCGAGTTTGTCTCGGTTCACGCGCCTAGCCGGTTTGCCGGGTATGAAACAGAAGCTCTCGCCGCCGAGCGCCTGCTTGAAGTTCTTCCTGACGACTGGCCGGTCGTACTGCACCCGGATGCTTCTCGCGACTTGTCTTTGTGGTCGCGGTTTGGTGAGCGATTGCTGGTCGAGAACATGGACAAGCGTAAACGCACAGGCCGTTCGGCAGAGGAACTATCCGATGTCTTCGATCGGTTGCCGCAAGCCCGTCTCTGTTTCGATATCGCCCACGCGCGGCAGGTCGATCCCTCGATGTTGGAGGCGTGGCGGATTCTCGATCGATTCGGCGGGCGGGTCGGACAAGTTCATATCAGCGAACTCAACACGGCCAGCAGTCACTGCCGCATCTCCAACGCGGCGATTCGCGCTTTCGGGCAAGTGGCCCGCCTGATCCCGCCGCAGACGCCCATCATCTTGGAGTCGCTTATGACGGCGGTGGAGAACTTGCGGGAAGAGATCCCGACTGAGGTCGAACGCGCTCGCCGCGCCTTGGAACCCGCCGCGGCGACGCGGGTGGCGTGAGGTCTAGCCGCTATCGCTCCAGCAGCCAGATGTCGCGGAACATGACGAAGCTTGACTGGTCGTGGAGTTGGAGGCCGATGGGGCCGGTGAGCGGGCGGTCGGGGTGGCCGGGGTGTTCGGCGGCGAGGACGCCGTTGACGAAGACGCGGATGCCGTCCTCGCGCGACTCGATGTTCAGGGTGTTCCACTCGCCGTGACGTTCGAGGCCTTCCTTCGCTTGGGCCAGGCCGTAGATCGAGCCGGTGGGCCATTTGTCCGGCCAGTCTTGGTTGATCTGGATCTCGTAGCCGACTTTGCTGGGCGTCTTCTTGAAGTCGGGCGGATGAGCGATGCCGTATTGGGCGCGGGTCGGGTCACGCAACGAGACTCCGGAGTTGCCCGGCGTGCGCACCCAGTATTGGAGGTGCAGGTCGAACTCGCCGTATTCCGCCTTGGTGTAGAGCCAGGACTGGTTGATCTCCCACTGGTGCAGCTCTTTCTTGGTGACCGACTCGCGGCCCTCGAAGAGCTTGTCCACGTCGGGCTTGCGGTGGGCGGTGATGACGCGGTCGGAACGGAAGCGCCAGATGCCGTCGCCGAGCACTTCCCAGTCTTGGAGGCCGTTCTTGAGCAGGTCGACCCAGTCGGCGGCGGGGGCCGGGGCAGCGGCGATCAGCAGGAGGGCGAGCAGGGTGCGCATCGTGTGAATCATAGCGTCAGTCCGCGGTCCGTCGCTCCGCTGTCCGCTGCCCGTCGGAGCGTTTCCGCGCCCAGGCCTCGAAGGCAGGGGCCGTTCGGCGGACGGGGATGTTGACCAGTGGGATTCGTAAGAGCAACCGGTAGAGGCGGGTCGCGGCTCGCTTGAGCGAGGAGAAGCTGCGCTGCTCGGCCGGGGACGGTTGGAGCGGGACGATCTCGACTGGGCCTTCGAAGGCTCCGAAGGCGGATCGAAACGCGCCCCACGAGAACGGGTGGATCGAGCGGTAGTCGATCCCGAAGCGTCGCTGGACGTAGCGTTCGGCTTGGCGGCGGGGCAGGAAGCCCAAGCCCCAAACGCCGACGTGGGGTTCCGGGGTGAGGCTGTAGCGGTTGGGGGCGGCGGCGTAGAACCGTCCGCCGGGGGCGAGGATGCGGGAGACTTCGGCGACGGCGAGTTGCGGGTCGGCGACGTGCTCGAGGACGTCGGCGGCGGCGGCTGCGTCGAAGGCGGAGTCGCGGAACGGCAGGCGCTCGATCTCGGCGGCGAACAGGATCGCCTCTACGTTCCGCTCTCGCAGGTAGGCGCGGGCGAGGACGAGTTGGGCCAGCGAAGCGTCGACGCCGACTGGGCGGAGAGACGCACCGGCGGCGGCTTCGAGCCAGCGGCCGGTACCGCAGCCGAGGTCGAGAAAGGACTCCGCGGGGCCAAAGCGTTCGAAGACGCGGCGGGCTTGGGCGGATTCGATCTCGAGGTGCGCCACGTGGGCTTGGTGAGCGGCCTGGGAGGCTTCGGGGTGTCGCTGGTAGTGGAGCTGCCAAAGTTGGGCGAAGCTCAGTTGGCCGGAGCGGTAGTGAAGCAGGGCGGCGGAAGCTTCGTCTTGGTCAGGATCAATGTCGGGGACGGCGCCGAGACGGAAGTCGACGAAACCGAATCGACAAGGGAAGTCGCGGACGCAGACCTCGCAGCGGAAGCCCTGATCGCGGCTCTCTAGGGCTCCCCGGCAGGCGGGACAGACGAGCTTCACGTCCCGAGAAACCGCCGCCACCGGGCGATGGTACCATCGCTTGCCTATGTCGGCGACGAGCGAGAAGACGCTTCGAGTCGGGCTGATCGGGCTGGGCGGAGCGGCGGAGCGGATCCACGTTCCGGCGCTGCGGCAGACGGCCGGACTGGAGTTGGTCGGCGGTTGCGATCCGTCGCTGGAAGCGCGCGAGAAAGCGCGGTCCGAGTTGGGCTTGGACCGCGTATGGGAGACGACTGAACAGCTCCTGGCCGAGCAGTCGCCCGAGATCGTGCTGATCGGTTCGCCGCCGGAGAGCCATTTTGAGTTGACGCGGGCGGCGCTCGAAGTCGGGGCGCACGTGTTTTGCGAGAAGCCGTTCATGGAGACGGCGGACGAGGCGGAGCAAGTTCTTGAGCTGGCGCGGGCGAGGCAGCGGCTGGTGGCGGTGAACAATCAGTACCGCTATATGGAGATCTATCGGCGGACGCGCGAGCGGATTGCGTCGGGAGAGCTGGGACGGCTCTATGCGGTGCAGTGCTGGCAGCAGATGTTCCATCCGCCGGCGAAGGAGCGCGTCGAGTGGCGGCAGGCGCTGAAGCGGTCGACGCTGTACGAGTTCGGCACGCACGCGCTCGACTTGATCTGCTGCTTCATGGATGATCTGCCGGAGGCGATCAGCGCGCGGACGCCGAGGGCGCGGGCGGAGTTTGATTCGGATGTGTTGGTGCAGGCGACGCTCGATTTCCCGCAAGACCGTCTGGCGACGCTGTGGCTGAACCGGGTGACCCACGCGCCGATGCGGTATCTGGAGATGCGGCTCGATTGTGAGCGGGCGTCGCTGCGGCTTTCTTTGGGCGGCGTGGCGCGGGCGGCGGTCGAGTGGAACGGACGGCCGAGTTTGCGGTGCAGTTTCGTGAAGGGCGGCGAGGCACGGGAGGAGCGCGACGGGCGCTCGGAGGTCTACGCGAAGATGGCGCAGCCGGCCTTCATGAGCGCGACGGCGGCGCACCTGGCCGATTTCGCGGATCGGATACGGCGGTGCGACGTCTCGTTGGGCGCTGCCGAGCATGCGGCGGCGGTGTTGCGAACCGCGCTGGCGGGGTACGCATCGGCGGAACGCGGCGGGGCGCCTGTATTGATGAGGCAGCCGGACTAAGGCACGGATCCGCGGGCGGAGATCCAGTCGATGACGGCTTCGCGGAGGACGGTTTGTTGGTCCTTGAGGCGAATGCCGCGGTCGGCCCATTTTTCGGCGATGAAGCTGTTGGTCGCGACGCGATACGAGCGGTTGCGGTCGACGCCGGGGCGGTCGCGGAGTTCGTTCGGGAGGTCCCGGCCTCGGACTTCGCCCGCGTAGATCGTGTTGCCGAAGGGCAGCGTGTTCCAGATGTGGCGGCGCGTCAACTCGCCCCTCGGCAAGCGGTCGCGGATGCCGCCGCTGTTCATGTAGGCCAGCTCGGCGCCGGTCGATTCGCGCATGACCTGTTCGATCAGCGGCTGCAGCTCCTGCTTGCCCATGCGCATCGTGGAGCGGCCGATCGGTTGGTCGACTTTCTCGGCGACCTTCGCTTCCCAGGTCTCGACCAACTTGGCGACTTCGGGATCGGCCGGAAACTTCTTGGCCGAGACGGCGATGCGGCGCCAGTCGTAGCCGATCACTCGGCCGCGATCGGCGTCGAAGTCGAGATCGAGCCGGCCGAGCTCGCGGCCGTAAGCGCGGACCTTGACGACGAGGCGCCCGTCGAGCGCTTTGACCTCCTCGGCGCCGCCGTGGTTATGACCGCCGACGATGACGGGGATCTCAGGCAGTTCGGCGAGCATGCGCTCGTCTTCGTCGTCGAAGCAGTGGGCAAGGACGACGAGCAGATCGGTACGGTCTTTGAGTTCGCGGGCGTAGCGGCGAACGGTCTCAACGAGCGGGGCGGCGTCCCAGGGCCCGCGTAGTTCATCGCTGGTGAGGTTGTCGAGCTGTTCGGTGACGACGCCGATGACGCCGACGCGGACGCCGTTGACTTCGCGAATGGCGAACGGCTCGGCCATGAGGTTGCCTTGCCGATCGACGACGTTGGCGGAGACGGTGGCGAACGCGCCGGTGTCGACGAATTCGCGGGCACGCTGCCAGCCGTAGTCGAACTCGTGGTTGCCGATGGTGTGGACGTCGAAGCCGAGATGGTTCGCGACTTCGATCACCGGGAGACCGCGGAAGAGAGTGGATACGGGGGTTCCTTGGACGAAGTCGCCGGCGTGTAGGACGAGCGCGCCTTCGGGAGATTTGGCCCGTTCTTGGGCGATCGCGGTCGCCATGTGAGCGAAGCCGCCGAGGCCTCGATCGTCGGGAAGGAAGCGGGCGTGGAGGTCGTTGGTATGGAGGATTGTGACGCGTCGGACGCCGGTCGCGGGCGACTCGATTGCAGCGGGTTCGGTCGCCGCGGATTCAGGCTGCGGCTGCCCGCAAGCCGCAGCCAGCAGCGCAACGAAGGTAAACAAACGCATCCGCATCGATCCCTAGTGTCGCTGATGTAGCGCCGCTGTCGATCGAGCGGCGGGTCGTTCGTCGAATAGGTGCGGACCGGATCGAAGTCCGCTATATTTAACACTGAGGTTAACCATATGACTCGACGACGCCTTCTCCCATTCTTTCTGCTCGGCATTGCTACGGCCGCAGCCTTGCCCGCCGCACATCACGACGAGCCGACGCTCAGCGCCGCGGAGAGCGTAGAGCTGGTCGCACTACTCGAGGACACGCGTTTGGAGGTCCTCCAAAAGACCGCCGGACTGACCGACGAGCAGTGGACGTTCAAACCGGCCGCGGACCGCTGGTCGGCGGCCGACATCGTCGAGCACTTGATGCTGGTGGAACAGGCGAATCTGGGCGCGATCCATCAAGCCGGAAAAGGAAACGACCAGTGGGCGGAGAAGACCACCGGGAAGGACGCCATGCTGGACAAGATGCTTCCCGATCGCTCGGAGAAGTTCCAAGCGCCGGACTCGATGCAGCCCACGGGAGCGCACTCGCGCGCGGAGTTGATCGAGGGTTTCCTCACCGAACGCGCGAAGACGGTTGCGATGGCGGCCGACCAGAAGACGCCTTGGAAGAGCCGGATCGTGGAAGGGCTGCCGGTGGGTCCGTTGGGCGCGCAGCAGGTGATGCGGCTGTTGGCGCGGCATACGGAGCGCCATCTCAAGCAGTTGAACGAGGTGCTGGCGGACTCGGAGTTCCCGCGGTAACGAGGTCCGTTTGAAGGAGAACTAGGCGTCGGCTAGGGCTTCTTCGCGTGCGCCGAGGAGGAACTCGAGAGACTCCTCGGCGGCACCGATGGCGTCGTAGTCAAGCCGGCGCGAGAGTTGGCTGGAGACTTCGACGACGACCGAGCCGCGGTAGTCGGCGGCCGAGAGACGGCGAAACAGCTCGACGTAGTCGATTCCCTCGCCCTGGCCGGGCAACAGAAACTCGGGTGCGTCGGCGGTCCCGGCGGCGTCTTTGACGTGGACGAGAGCGACTTCGCCGCCGAGATCGCGCAGCGTGCCTTCGAGATCAAGGCCCTGCAGGCGGTAGTGGCTGTAGTCGTAGGCGGCGCGGACGCTTGAGGAGCCGGCGCGGCGACGGAGCCACTCCAGTTGTTCGGGCGTCTGGACCGCCGATCCGACGTGAGCCTTGATTGCGATGCGTAGGTCGTTCTGTTCGGCGATGCGGGCCCAATCGCGCAGCCGTTCAGCCATGGGTTCCCGCAGCTCTTCCCACTGGCCGGGCTTGCCTCCGAGGATCGTTTCGAGCGGGGGCGGCGGGACGTCGTCCGCCTGGTTGCGGGTCAGGTCCTGCGCGAGCTGGGCGGCTCGACGGATCTTTTCGAGGTTGCTCTCGTGCTCGGCGTCGTCGGCCGTCAGAAGGATCTTCTCCATCATCCCGGCGACGCGCATGTCGTGCTCCTCAAGCAACGAGCGGATCTGGGCGCGGTCGCTCTGGCCCAGTTCGCTCGGTTCCGTGGGGAAGCCCTCTAGAAGGCAGAATTCGACGGCTTCATAGTCGAGACGGCCGATGATTTCGAGGGCGTCGCCGTAGGCGAAATCCTGCATGCCGTAGAGGCTGTAGCCGATGGGCAGCTTCGGCGGCTCGCGCTCGGGCAAGGGCTCCAGAGGTTGTTCGATGGCGCCTTCTTGGGCTCGGGCGAGGGCGGCGGCGAAGGCGGAGCCGAGAAAGGCGCGGCGGTTCAACATGGGCGTGGCGAGAACGCTAGAAGACGTCGGCGGGGTCCAGCCGGAAGCCGGGAAACAGGGGAGACTCGAAGGCGGTCCCGGCAGAAGCGGTTTGGGGCGGGAGGAAGTGTTCGGGCGCATCGTCGTCGCGCCGGTACACGAGGATCGTCTCGGCTTCCGGATCCACGATCCAGTACTCTCCGACGCCGTAGCGCTCGTAGTCGCGGAGCTTAACGACGAGGTCGTGCTCGCGGTTGCCGGGCGAGAGGATCTCAATCGCCAGGTCCGGCGCGCCGTTGACGTAGTTCGCCTCAATCAGCGCTACGCGATCGGCGCGAACGAACCAGAGATCAGGCTCGTAGTGGACGTGCGGAGCGAGGATGACATGCAGGGGAAGCAAGCCGAATTCCCCGAGCGCATGGGCCTCGACGAACGGAGCGATCCGCAGTCCCAGGCGTCCGGCGATCTTCTGGTGGCGGAAGTTGGGGGTGGGAGACATTACCAGTTCTCCGTCGACGATTTCCGTGCGTCCGCCGGTTTCAGGGAGATTCTTGATGTCGTCCCAAGTCAGGTTTTGGAGCACCGACGCCATCCACTGTTGATCGTATCAGCCGGAAGCGGAACCGGTCGTGATAGATTCGGTGGCCATGAATCGACGTGAGTTCTTGCGCACCGCGGCCGGAACCGCCTTGGGCGCCGCCGCGTTCGGGCCCCTACGCGCCGCTGCCGAAGCGATTGGGACGCCGCTGAAGATCATCGACGTGGAGCCGGTGATCTTGCGCGATCCGCCGAAGCGCGGCAAGCCCGAAAGCGCCTTCGTCGACATGACGCCGCTGGGGGCGGAGATCGACGGACCGGGATTGCGGCGACGGTTGGAACGCGGCGAGACCGTGCGACAAGGCGGGTACCGCCAGACCTGCTTGGTGAAGGTGACGACCGACCAAGGCGTGGTCGGCTGGGGCGAAGCGCATGCGGTGATGACGCCGCGCGTAGTGGCGACGGCGATTACGGATCTATTCAAGCCCGTCGTGCTGGGGAAAGACGCGCGGCAGATCGAGGCGATCTGGGAGAAGATGCTCTCGACGCAACGGCTGCGCGGGTACGGGACGGGGTTCTTCTCGCGGGCCGCGGCGGGGATCGACATCGCCCTGTGGGACATCGTCGGGAAGGCCGCCGGGCTGCCCGTCTATCAACTGCTGGGCGGCAAGTTTCGCGACTCGATTCCGACCTACGTCGGGCTGGGCGGGGATACGGCGGAGCAGGTGACCGAGGCGGCGCGCGGCCACATCGAACGCGGCTGGACGACGATGAAGATGAGCGTCGGCAAGGGGCGCAGTCCGGGCGCGCGCGACCTGCGGCGTCCGCGCGCAGCGTCGGAGGTGATCGGCGACCAGGGACAGTTGCTGGTCGATTCGCTAGGCGGCTACACGTTGGCTGAGGCGATGCCGGTGGGTCGCGAGTTCGACTCTTACGGAAACATGGGCTGGTGGGAAGACGTGCTGATGCCGGACGACCTGGACGGCTACGCGCGGCTCAACGATGCGCTCGACACGGCGATCTGCGCCGGCGAACAGTACTCCAACCGCTTCCAGTTCCGTGATCTGTTCCATGTGCGCGCGGCGGACGTGATCAATCCCGATACGTCGCGCATCGGCATCACCGAGACGAAGCGGATCGCCGTGATGGCGGACGCGCACAACGTGCTGTTCTCGCCGCACTCGTCGATGGGGTCGGCGCCGTACCGAGCGTCGGCGATCCACCTGTGCGCGGCGTCGGCGAACGCGGTGATTTTGGAAGGCGGCAACAGCTACGAGCGGGCGTTCGGGAACGCGCTGCTTTCGACGCCACTGCCCTATCGGCCCGGGAGCGTGGGCGTTCCGGAGGGGCCGGGGTTGGGGTTCGAGTTCGACGAACAAGCGCTGGCGCTGATGACGGTCGGGTAGCGGCGCGACTACGGGTTCTCTTCCGCGCGCCAGGTCATCGGCAGCCCGCGCCGCAGTCGCAAGCTGGAGCCGTGAACGTAGAAGACGTCGATCCCGGGCAGAGTGTCCGCGCTGCCGAGGGACTCCTCTTCCAACTCGATAGTCTCGTTCAGACCCAGCACGTTCCACTGCGTACTGCGGGAGATCTTCGAGTGACTGGGGGCGTTCAACATCACGGCGGCTTCACCGGTGACGGTCTGCGCTCCGATGCGGACGAGACGCAACCGGACGGACGCCTCGGCGTCGCTCGCCTGGAGGCGGTCAAACTCCAGACCGACGGCGAAGTAGGATTCGTCTCCGGCGCCTAGCCGCTCAAGCCGGCGGATTCTGCCGGTCAAGCGCGCACCTTTCGCGACGATAACCCGGTCGCCGCGACGAGCGTCGGCGACGACGACCGCTGCGATGGGATCGCCGGTGCGGGACTCGCTAATGCGGGACCCTCTGGAGCGGATCTCGACGTCGAGCTTGACCTGGAGTTCAAGCCCCGGCGGTATCCCAACCGGGTCGGCGGCGGTCGGCGACTCTCGCACCGGGCCGGGATCTTCCCGGTCGCCGATCGCAAACGAGAGACCGGACTCCGCGCGGAACCTTCGACAGTCGTGGAATGTCGTCTCGTTGATTTCTTCCGAGTCGTTGAGAAAGGTCATGCGAACCTGGGCGGCCGCGGGCAGCAGGTAGTCCTCGCCGTCGATGTCGACCGTCTGGTAATCGATGCGAGTCGAGGCGGAAGCGATCCCGAGCTCGATCGGGACGTCGACGGCCTCGATCGTCAGCCGCATCAGTCGGTCGTCGCGCTCGGAGGCCCAGAACGATCCCCGGTAGGCCGTGACCGCGCTCCCCGACTCGCTGCCCACGCGGTAGCCGCTGCGAAAGGCGGAGACCTCGTAGTCGTAGCGGCGGGCGCGAGCCCCTTCGAAGTCCTCGATACCTACGTGGCGAATGCGGCCCTGGGAGTGGACGAAGATCGACTCGGCGTGAGAGTTGAAGTCGCCGGTCGAAGTCGTGCCGAAACCGACCATCTCCGAGAGCGATTGCTCTTGGAACGGCTCGCCAGGCCAGGCGTAGAGTTCGCGTCCATCGACGACGGCGACCTCAAGACCGAGCCGGTCGCTGGAATCCGTGGCGGCCCGCAGCCGGGTCTCGTCGGAGCCGGACTCGCGCAGCGCGCGGCGCATGCGCTTGCGAGCCTTGGAGGTGAGACGCGCCCGAGCGACGGTTTGCGAGCAGGAGTAGTCGGGAATCGCCGTGAGCGAGCGTCGAACCTCGTTGCGCAACTCGACGAGCGCCTGGGTCTCGGGCTCCAGAGTGACTTGCGGAAGCTTGGATTGTGCGTGAACCGCCCCGACCAACCAAGCCGCCGCGAACCAACGGAATAGCACCCGGCTGAGTATACACCGCAGGTCGCCGACTGGCGACGGTGGGGCAGCGGCGCGAGCTTCCTATTGACAGTCTATACGTGGCGCCGCTACGGTATAGACTGTCTATAGGAAATGCCGAAGCCGCCTGCTGAACTCCTCCCCGGTACGCTTGACCTGTTGATCTTGCAGGCCCTGGCGCACGAGCCTCGCCACGGGCTAGGGGTCTCGCGGCGGATCGAGCAGATCACCGGCGGGACGTTCCAGGTGAAACCCGGCTCGCTGTTTCCGGCACTGCACCGCATGGCGGAACAGGGCTGGCTGGAGCCGAGCTGGGGCGCGTCGGAGAACGGCCGACGCGCGAAGTACTATCGGCTGACCAAGAGCGGACGTCGGCAATTGGGCGCGGAGAAGAAGCGCTGGAACCGCGTCAGCGTAGCCATTGCGAGCGCGTTGGAGGCGTCTTGAACCGCATTCTGAGAGGGTTCGGGAGCCTGCTGCGGAACCTCTTTCGACGGGACCGCGCGGATGCGGAGTTGGACGAAGAGTTGCAGGCCTACGTCCAGATGCTCGCCGACGAGAAGCGCGCTCAAGGCCTGTCGCCGGGCGAGGCGCTGCGGGCCGCAAGGCTGGAAGTCGGCGGAACGGAGCCGGTCAAGGAGCAAGTCCGCGACGCGCGCGCCGGAGCGTGGATCGAGAGCATCGGGCGGGATCTGCGCTACGCCGTGCGCAGCCTGCGCAGGAGTCCCGGGTTCACCGCCGCGGCGACGCTGACGCTCGCTTTGGCCATCGGCGCCAACACGGCGCTGTTCAGCGTCGTGCACGGGATGCTGATCCGTCCGTTGCCTTATGCGCAGGCCGAGGAGCTGTTTCGCGTGTGGGAGTTCTGGCCGAACGAGCCGCCGTTTCGACACGTCGTGAGCCCCGACTACGGGCAGTGGCGGGATATGGGCGCGTCGTTCGAAGCGGTCGGCGGATACGGCAAGGGCGGGCGCGGCGGCGTCTTCCATCTGACCGGGGACGGCGAGGCGGAGCGGCTTGACGGGGCCGCGATGACTTCGAACTTCCTCGATCTGCTGGGCGTTCAGGCCGCGGCGGGGCGGACGTTTCTCGAAGACGAATGCCTGCCCGGCGCTTCGCCGGTCGTGATGCTGAGCCATGGGTTGTGGATGCGTCGCTTCGGCGGATCCACGGACGCGCTGTCGCAATCGATCACGCTGAACGGGCAAGACCATGTCGTCGTCGGGGTCCTTCCCCAAGACTTCGTTTTTCCGGATAACGAGATCGTGCCGGACCTAGTCGTCCCGCTCACGCTGCCGACCACGCCGAATTGGACGTCGCGGGAGGAGTTCCGCGTGATGCGCGCGATCGCGCGGGTGCGCGCGGAGACTTCGCCGGAGACGGTCGAGCAGGAGCTGACGGTGCTCGCTCGGAGCACGGCGGAGATTGAGCCGGTCCAGTTCCAAAACATGCGCAAGGACTTGGAGGTGCGCCTAACGCCTCTGCGGGAGCGCCTCGTGGGCGACGTCCGCTCGCTGCTTTGGATCCTGCAAGGCGCGGTCGGCGTCGTGCTGCTGATCGGCTGTTTGAACATCGCCAACCTGCAAGTCGCGCGCGGGCTGGCGCGCCGAAAGGAGATCGCCGTGCGCGCGGCCATCGGCGCCGGCCGCGCTCGCCTGGCGAGACAACTGCTGACCGAGAGCGTGCTGCTCGGGCTTGCAGGCGGGGTCGGAGGACTGGCGGCGGGGTACGCCGTGCTGCCCTGGCTGCGCGAGTTCCTGCCCGGGGATCTGCAGTTGCTGAAGACGGTCCGCGTCGACGGCGTGACGCTCGCTTTCACGGCCTTGGTCGCGACGATCGCCGGCCTGATTGCCGGTCTGGCGCCCCTGCGCGTTGCATTCGGCGAGAGCCTTCACGCAGGCGGCGGCCGAACGACCGTGGGTGAGCGCTCCGGCCGACTGCGCGCCGTCTTGGTACTGGCGCAAGTCTCGCTGGCGATGGTTCTACTCTCGGCTTCGGGGCTGCTGATTCGGGCGTTTGCGGATCGAGCCGCGGTCGATCCGGGGTTCGAGCCGCGCGGAGTGCTCTCATTGCGCGTTTCGCTGCGCGGAGATCACTACTCCAAACCGGCCGTTCGTCAAGAGTTCGCGCGGAGGCTTTTGGAGCAGGCGGGAGCTCTGCCCTCGGTCGAGTCCGTCGCGATCGCCGGAGGGGCGCCGGTAATCGGCGTACCGGGAGCGGTCAGCACGTTGATCGAAGGGCGTCCTGAACCTGCGGCCGGAACCGCGCCGGCCGTGCCGCTTCTGCCGACGAGTCCGAGCTACTTCGAGACGTTGGGTATAGCTGTCCTTCGCGGTCGCGGGTTCAGCGCGAAAGATGGCGCGGACGGGCCTCCAACGGCGCTCGTCGATGAAACCTTTGCGGCTGAGTTTTTTCCGTTCGGCGATCCGTTGGGCAAGCGAATCCGCACCGGCGCGCGAACTGGACCGTGGCGTGAGGTCGTGGGGATCGTACGCAACGTCGGAGTCCCGCCCGGTCAGACAGTTCGTCCGCAGATCTACGTTCCGCTGGAACAGAGTTCGATTTCGGACCTCGTTGTCCTAATCAAGTCGGACGGCCCGCCTACATCGCTGCTGCGACCTGTGCGGGACTTAGTGCGAGAGATGGATCCGACGCTGCCGGTACATGACGCGGCGGCGATGGAGCAGCGTGTGCGGGCGGTGCTGTCGGGGCCTCGCTCCAACTCGGTGTTGATGTCGTTGCTGGGTTCGCTTTCGCTCTTGCTGGCAGTGGTGGGGCTTGTGGGACTGCTCTCGTATGGGGTGACGCAACGTTCGCGCGAGATCGGAATCCGGATGGCGCTGGGCGCGCGACGGCGCGCTGTCCTGGCTCGGGTCCTGCGCCAGGGCATGGTGCTGACGGCCTGCGGCGTGGCCCTCGGCCTCATCGCTTCGCCGCTGACGGTCCGCGCGTTGGAAGCACAGCTAGTCGGGACGAGGGCCGCCTCGCCATCGACGTTCATCTGGGCCGCACTGCTGTTCCTTGCGGCTGCGGCCGCGGCATGCCTGCTTCCCGCGAGTCGGGCGGCGCGGATCCAACCGACGGAGGCCCTACGGCATGAGTGAGGACGGATGCCGCAGCATACAGCCGCCGCCGGCGTTCTCACCCCTTCTCTTCCGGCCTATTAAGATAGTGAGTGGAGGAATGGCCGAGCGGTCGAAGGCGGCGGTCTTGAAAACCGCAGTGCTCGAAAGGGTACCGGGGGTTCGAATCCCTCTTCCTCCGCCACCTTGGCTCTGGTCGGCCGGTTCGACTACTTGAGCCGGTTCTCCAGCAGATAGAGTCCGCTGCGGCCCGGCGCGACTAGGTCCAAGTCTCCGTCGGCGTCGATGTCTACCGCTTTCGCGTCGAGGCCGAAGCCGACTCCCTCGTCTCGCGAGATCGTCCAGCGGTTCCACTTCTTGGCGTCCGGATCGAACTCGTAGCGGTAGATCGTCAACGGATCGCGCGCGCCCGGATCATGGCCGCCGTGGGCCATGTAGCGCTTGCCGGCGACCAGTTCAGGGCGTCCGTTCTGGTCGAGATCCTCCCACAGCAGGAAGTGCGCCTGTGACCAGGTCTCGTCGATTCCGTGCTGGACCCAGGTCCGTTCGTCGCCGCTCGAGATCTGCTCGTGCCAGAAGATTCCGTAGCCGTGCGCGTCGCTGTAGATCAGGTCGTTGTCGCCGTCACCGTCCACGTCCCGAACCAGGAACGGAACGCTCACGCGGCGGCCGAGATCGAACTCCGGGCGCCACGTCCATTCGCCGTGGATGCGGTCTTCCGGCGCCTCGGCCCAACCGTTGCGGCCGACGATGTCGTTGCGTCCGTCGCCGTTCACGTCTCCAAAGGCGATCCCGTGCCCGGCCAAGCCCTCGGGCAAGTCACGGCGGATAAACTCGGTCGTCATCTCGCCTCCCGGAAGCTTCTTGGGGACCAACTGCCACCAAGCCGCCCAGCGCGCTCCGTTGGGCAACAGGTCGAGATTGCCGTCGTCGTCAATGTCATACAGCCTTCCCGATTCAGTGGGCCCAGGCTCGACGATCGTGTGGGCCGTCCACTCGCCGAGAGACGCTCCCGGATGCTCAATCCACTTGATGCTCGCGCTGCGCCAGTTGACTTCGAAGAAGTCCATCCAGCCGTCGTGATTGACGTCGTAGGGTTGCGCGGCGAAGCCGTCGGGCATGCCGCGGATGAAAGGGACGTCGCGAACGATGTGGCGTTCCCAAGTCGGCGCCTCGTACCAGAGGCCGCCGCCCACGATGTCCAGGTCGCCGTCGTGGTCGACGTCGAAGACGGCCGCGGCGGAGTAGAGCGAGTCCGCGTTGACGACGACCTTGCGGAACTCCAGCTCGCCCGCATGCACGCCGACCACGGCGACGGCTGCAAGCGTCAGGCCTAGCAGGGGTCGGCCGATCGACGTGGGGCGGAAGTGTGTTGGGTACATCGCGGGCAAAGTATGACACGACCGTCATCCAGCGACAGCTCGCCGCCCGGCGCGTTGTAAGATACAAGCGCCTTGAAACGGTTTCTCCTAGGCCTGCTCGGGTGCGCTTCGGCGGCCCTGGCCCAAGACTCGGCGGGCGTCGACTTTTTCGAGTCGAAGGTCCGGCCCGTGCTCGTGAAGAACTGCGCGATTTGCCACAGCGCGGAGGCGCCGGCCGTCCAAGGATCGCTCCGGCTCGACAGCGCCGACGGCCTGCGTGCGGGCGGCAACGCCGGACCGTTGTTCGTTCCGGGCAAGCCCGAGCGTAGCCTGCTCATGCGCGCGCTCAGCCATCAAGGGGCGCTCAAGATGCCCCCCGGCGGCAAGTTGCCCGCAGCGGAGATCGCCGCGATCGCCGAGTGGATTCGCATGGGCGCGCCGCTTCCGCAAACGGGGCGAGTCGCGGCGACCGACGAGCAGAAGTCCGACCACTGGGCGTTCCAACCCGTCACGAGTCCCGCGATCCCGCAAGCGAGCGACGAGTGGGTCCGTTCGCCGATCGACGCGTTCGTGCTGGCGCGCCTCCGGGAGCACGGCCTAGGTGAGCAAGGTCTAGGTGAGCAGGGCCTAGGTAAGCACGGCCTCGCGCCGTCGCCGGAGGCCGACCGTCGTACGCTCGTCCGCCGCGCCTATTTCGATTTGATCGGGCTGCCGCCCTCGGCCGAGGTGATCGAATCCGCCGAGCCGTATGAGGCGATCGTCGATCGGCTGCTGGCCTCAAAGCACTTCGGCGAACGCTGGGCGCGGCACTGGCTCGACGTCGCTCGCTACGCCGACGAAGGTTTCCAAGCGCGCGCCTTCGCGATCGCCTGGACGTACCGCGACTGGGTCATCGACGCTCTGAACGAGGACATGCCGTACGACCGGTTCGTGATGCGCCAGCTCGCGGCCGATCTGCTCGACGACGACGACCCGCGCCATCTCGCCGCGCTCGGGCTGCTGACGGTCGGCATCAATCTCCCCCGCCCGACCGACGTGCCGGAAAATCTGGACGATCGCATCGACGTCGTCACGCGCGGTTTCTTAGGCATGTCGGTGGCTTGCGCGCGCTGCCACGACCACAAGTTCGATCCCGTTCCGCAGAAGGATTACTACGCGCTGTACAGCGTCTTCCTCAATTCGCCGGACGTGCTCGAGCCGGTCGCGATCGACCCGATTCCGCCGACGGCGCTCGGCCGCTTCTACACCGAGAAGCTGAAGTACCGCCGCGAATGGATCGATCGCTTCAAGCGCGAACGGCTCGCCTTCCACACGGCCGAGTTCCGCAAGCCCGAGGCGCTGGCGCGTTACCTCGCCGGAGCCTGGGCGGGGCGCAACGCCTCCGACGCGGAGCTCGAAGCGCTCTCGAACGAGAAGAACCTCAACCTCTACGTCCTGCGCCGCTGGCGAAACCTGATGGTCGAATCGCAGGATGCAGGCGACGGCCGCTTCCAGCCGATCCTCGACGCCGAGGGCAGCCCCCAAGCCGTCCAAGCCTTCGCGCAAAGCCTCGCCGACAACGATCGCGCCGAGCCTTTCGCGGACGCCGAACACGAACGCTTCCGCCTGCTGTTGCACGGCGACGGCGCGCCGACCAACATCCCCTTCGAGGACTTTTGGTGGGTCCAGAACGAGGGCGACTCGAACACGCTCAAGTCGCTCGGCTGGGCCTACAAAGAGGTGATGACGGATTGGAGCTATCGCGGCGGCCCGCGCCACGCGATGACCGTCCGCGACGCCGTTGACACCGAGCAAGCCGTCGTCTTCGTGCGCGGCAATCAACACGACCGCGGCGCCGAGGTCGACGCGCGCTTCCTCAGCGTCTTCGGCGCCGATCCCTTCCATCAGGGCAGCGGCCGGTTGGAGTTGGCTCGCTCGATCGCCGATCCCGAGAATCCGCTGACTTCGCGCGTGCTGGTCAACCGCGTCTGGCAGCACCTGTTCGGCTACGGCATCGTCCGCTCGCCGAGCAACTTCGGCTTGCGCGGCGATCCGCCCACGCACCCCAAGCTGCTCGACTACTTGGCGGCGAAGTTCGTCGAAGACGGGTGGTCGCTCAAGCGGTTGATCCGAGCAATCATGCTGTCGTCGGCCTACCGTCAAGCGAGCGCGCATCTAGAAGACTGCGCGGCGGAGGATCCCGAGAACCGCTTGCTGTGGCGCCAAAACCGTCGGCGGTTGGAGTTCGAGGCGTTGCGGGATTCGATGCTCGCCGTCGCCGGAGAGCTCGACCCGACCATCGGCGGCGGGCCGTTCGATCTGTCGGCGCGGCCGTCGCCGACGCGGCGCTCGATCTACGCCTACATCTCGCGCGAAGAGCCCGCCGGGGTGATGCGCAGTTTTGATTTTTCGAACCCCGAGCAGCACACGCCGCAACGCGACCTGACGACCGTCCCGCAGCAGGCGCTGTTCCTCATGAACAGCCGCTTCGTCGGCGAGCAGGCGCGCGCTCTGGCCGCGCGCTTGGGCGACGGTTCCGAGGCGGAGCGCGTCAGGCGTCTCTATCGCCTTGCGCTCGGACGCGAGCCCGGTCCGCGCGAGCGAGAACTGGCCGCGAGCTTCCTCCCTCGCTCGCCGCGGCCCAAGCTGCTGACGCCCGCGGAGACGCCGTGGCTCTACGGCTCGGGCGCGCTCGATCCAACCGCCGGCACGGTCTCCGACTTCCGCCCGTTCAAGGTTTGGGTCGACGACGCCTGGCAACACGCCTCGATGCTTCCCGCGCCCGACGGAGGTCGCGCGCGCTTGTCGGCGAAGGGCGGCTCGCCCGGGGATGATCTGGCGAGCGCGGTCGTTCGCCGTTGGGTCTCGCCGATCGAGGGGAAGGTCAAGATCAGCGGCGCGCTCAAGCACAACATGGGCGAGGCCTCCTGGCGCTTCGACTACTCGAACGGCGTGCGCGGCTGGATCGTCTCCGACCGCAAAGGCGTGCTCGCCCAATGGACCGTGCAGGGCGTAGAAGTCGCCGCTGAGATCGACGGCCTGCGCGTGGAAAAGGGCGAGACGATCGACTTCGTGGTCGACGCGCGCGACGACTACTTCCAAGACGCGTTCACGTGGTCGCCCGTGATCGAGCAAGTGCTTTCCGCGGAGGAGGCCGCTGAACAGAAGGAGTCCGGGATGAAGCCCGCCCACTGGAGCGCCGACGACGACTTCCGCGGCCCGGCCGACCCGCCGCTCGCGCCCTGGGAGCGGCTGGCCCAAGTTCTGCTGCTGACCAACGAGTTCTCCTTCGTCGACTAAGGCCCATGTATACGCGACGCCAGATTCTCAAAAACTCCGGCATGGGGATGGGCTGGCTCGGCCTCGGCGCGCTGCTCGGCGGCGACGGCCAACTGCACGCCGCGCCTTCTTTCGACCCCGCCGACCCGCTCGCGCCCAAGCCGGCGCCGCTCCCCGCCAAAGCGAAACGCGTCATCCACATCTTCATGAACGGCGGCCCCTCGCAGGTCGACACGTTCGACCCCAAGCCTGCTTTGCGCGAGTACGCGGGCAAGACGCTGCCGATCCATCTCAAGACCGAGCGCCCGACCGGGGCCGCCTTCCCCTCGCCGTTCGAGTTCCGCAAACACGGCCAAAGCGGCATCGAGGTCAGCGAGATCTTTCCCAAGGTCGCAGAGCACGTCGACGACCTGTGCGTCGTGCGCTCCATGCACACCGACGTCCCCAACCACGGGCCGTCGCTGATGATGATGAACACCGGCACGACGCAACAGTCGCGGCCGAGTTTCGGTTCGTGGCTCACCTACGGCCTGGGCAGCGAGAACCGCAATCTCCCCGGCTTCGTCGTGCTCTGCCCCGGCGGCTATCCGGTCTGGGGCGCGAAGAATTGGCGCTCGGCCTTCCTGCCCGGCGCCTTCCAAGGCACGCACGTCGATACGCGCCACAGCGAGCCGGAGAAGCTGATCGCCGATTCGCGCAGCCGCTTTACCGACCAGCAAGAACAGCGTCGCCAACTGGACCTGCTCGCCGCACTCAACCAGGCGCACCGCGAAGAACGTCCCGGCGACGAGCTGCTCGACGCCCGCGTCCAATCCTTCGAACTCGCCTACCGCATGCAGATGGAGGCCGCCGACGTCTTTGACGTCTCCGCCGAGACGCAAGCGACCCGCGAGATGTACGGCGAGACCCTGCACGGGCGCCAGATGCTGATCGCTCGACGGCTGCTTGAGAAAGGCGTCCGCTTCGTCCAGGTGTGGCACGGCGCCGGGCAACCGTGGGACAGCCACAGCGAGATCGAAAAGAACCACCGCAAGCTCGCCGGCGAGTGCGACCAGCCGATCGCGGCCCTGCTCACCGACCTCAAGCAGCGCGGCCTGCTCGACGATACGCTGGTCATTTGGGGCGGCGAATTCGGCCGGACGCCCGCCGTCGAATTGACCACCTTCGGCGCCAACGCGGGAAAGAACGGGCGCGATCACAACTCCTACGGCTTCTCGATGTGGTTCGCCGGCGGCGGCATGAAGCGCGGCTACGTCCACGGCGCGACCGACGAGTTCGGCTTCCGCTCGGTTGAGAACAAGGTGCACGTCCACGACCTCCATGCGACGTTGCTGCACCTGCTCGGCTTCGACCATGAACGCTTCACCTATCGCTACGCCGGACGCGACTTCCGGCTGACCGACGTGCACGGCCGCGTGGTTCGGGAGTTGCTCGCCTAGCCGCTCTTTGGGATGTCCGCCTCCTTGCGCTTTCGCGGCGGCGTCGCCGTCCTACTGTTCTTCGGTTCCGCGCTCAGCTTCCTCGACCGCCAGGTCCTGTCGGTGCTTGCGCCGACGATCCTCGAAGAGCTGTCGATGTCCAACGTCGACTACGCGCGCGTCGTCGCCGCGTTCACGCTGAGCTACGGAGTGATGTTCACCTTCGGCGGGCGTGCGATCGACGCGCTCGGCGTGCGGCTGGGGATGGCTCTCGCGGTCGGCCTGTTCAGCGCGGTGAGCTTGGTCCACGGATTGGTCGCCGGAGTCGTGTCGCTGGCGGTCGCGCGCTTCGCCTTGGGGGCCGCCGAGGGCGGCGTCTTCCCGGGCGCGGCCAAAGCGGTGGCGGAGATCTTTCCCGACCGCGAACGCGGATTGGCGATGGCCGTGGCGGCGACGGGGGGCTCCGCTGTCGGCGCGGTCGCGGCGCCTCCACTGGTCGTCTGGATCGCTCAACAGTCGGGATGGCGCGGAGCGTTCTTCGTCACCGGACTCCTCGGCGGGCTGTGGGTCGTCGCTTGGACGTTGGCTTGGCGCGGATCGTCGGCTCCGGCCTCTGGCTCAACCTCCAGCGCCGAGCGCCCGGCGCTGGTTCCATTCAAGCGCCTGCTCGCCGATCCGGTGGTCCGCGGCGTCGCCGTCGCACGGTTCTTCTTCGATCCGGTCTTCTACTTCTACATGTTCTGGATTCCGCCCTACCTCAGCCAACAGCGGGCCGCCTCGCTTGAGGAGATCGCTCGCGTGGCTTGGATTCCGTTCTTCTTGCTCGGCGTCTCGTCGTTGGCCGCCGGGCTGCTCTCGGACGCCTTCGTGCGCCGCGGCGCCTCGCCCGCCGATGCGCGCCTGCGCATCATGACGGCCGCCGCCTTCTGCACGCCGCTGTCGATCCTCAGCGTCTACGCCGCCGACTCGGCTTCGGCGATGCTCTGGATGGGGTCGCTGATGTTCGCGCACGGATTTTGGATGACGAACTACATGGCGCTGTTCGCGGATCTGTTCGAGGCGCGTTCGGTCGCGGTGATCGTCGGCCTGACCGGGACGGCGGGCGGGTTGGGCGGGTTTCTGTTCAACGCGGCGGCCGGATCGGTCGTCGATCGGTTCGGGTTCACGCCGCTGTTCGTCGCTTGCGGCTTGGCTTACCCGGTCGCGCTCTGGCTGGTCCGGCGCGCCTGTCGACGGGCGTCAGGTTCGCTGGAGGCCCGGGCGTGAAGCTGGCCATGTCCATCCTCGTCCGCGACGAGGCCGAGCTGCTCCAGGCGAACCTGCGTCTCCACGCGAGCCTCGGCGTCGACTGCTTCGTCGTCACCGACAACGGCTCGACCGACGCGACGCCGGACGTGCTGCGCGAGTTTGCGCGCGACCACGAACTGTTGGTCATCGACGAACCGCGCCACGACATGCAACAGGACCAGTGGGTCGAGCGCATGGCCTGGGCGGCGCGCGATCGGCTCGGCGCCGACTGGATTCTCAACAGCGACGCCGACGAATTCTGGCTTCCCGAACCCGGCGTCGAACTCCGCTCGATCTTCGAGACCGATGCCGGCGTCTTGCTCTTCCCGCGCCGCAACGTCCTACCGACGCAAGCCGACGTCGCGGCCGCCGACTACGCCTTCCACCGCAACCGCTGGAAGGTCGTCCGGCCCTTCGACAATGCGGGCGATTACCAAGAACGGCCGTGGCGGCTGACCGAGATTCCGATGACCTTCACGCGCCTCGGCGACAAGGCCGCTTGCCGGCTCGCCGGATTGCGCTCGATCCAGTACGGCAACCACGGCGCCGAGCACGACGCGCCCGTCAGCCGCTCGGACGCCGTCGAGATCCGGCACTTTCCCCTACGCACCTATGACGAGTTTCTTGAGAAGGTCCATCGCCACGGAACAAGCCTCGAAGCGAATCCCGCGCTGCCCGATTCGATCGGATGGCACGTGCGCCGCTGGTCGGGGCTCCGCGGGCAAGGCCTGCTCGAAGAGGAGTACCGGAGCCTCGTGCCGAGCGCGGAGCGCATGGAGCGCTACCGGCGAGAGGGCGTCGTCGCGGAAGACTTAGGCGTCGCCGATCGGCTGACGGGCATCCCGTCCTAGCCGAGGGCTAGAAGACCATCCGCAGCGTGGCCTGGTACGTCCGGCCGACGCCTTCGGTTCGGGCGATCCCGAAGAAGGGCTCGTCGATGTTGGTGAACGGACGAGACCAGTTCTTGTGTCCGAAGGCGTTCATCAGATCGAGCCCCACCTCGGCCGAGACGCCCTCGGTCAACTCGAACGGCCGGGCGAGCCGCAAGTCCCACTGTTGGTAGCCCTGCATGCGGACGGCGTTGCGCCCGAGCGTGCCTTGTCGCGTCTCATCGAAATCGGTCGGCACGACCGGCGCGAAGATCGTCGGGTCGAAGGCGAAGCGGCCGGTGACTTCGCGGCCGTCGGCCATGGTGAATGTGCGGATCTCCCCAGGGTCGAGGCGTTGGTAGACGCCCAGCACGTCGGGCCGGCCGGTCTCTTCGAAGCTGAAAGTCGGGTCCTCGTTTTGGGTGAGGTCGAGCGGGAGACCCGAACGCCAGCGCCAGATGCCGGAGACGGTCCACTGATCGAAGACCTCCAAGCGACGCGGCCACGAGCGCGGCAGGTTCGTCTCCCAGACCCAGGAAGCCGTCAGGTTGTGGCGCCGGTCGAAGCTTGAAACCGTGCGTCGCTCCGTCGCCAACTCCTCGCCGAAGATGCTCGAGCCGTCGTCGTCCGAGCGCGACCAGGTATAGCCCACGTCGAAAGCCAGCCCGCGCTTGAGGTAGCGATTGGCGCGTAGTTGCAGAGCGTTGTAGCGCCCGGTCCCGGTGCTCTCGAATTGGCGGACGTCGTTGAAGCGCGTGAAGATGCGCATCTCGCGCACGAAGGCGAAGCCGCGCAACGGACTGCGCTCGAAGGTGTTGAGTTCGCGTTGGCGTTGCAGGCGCTCGGACTGGGTGCCCACGTACACGGCGCTAACGAACGTGCCCGACGGCAGAACGCGCTGCAAGCCGACGTTCCACTGGTGCGCGCGAGCGTTCTCAAAGTCCGCGGCAAAGACCTGGATCGGGAAGGCGGGTCGCGTGTTCACGAATTCGGCTGGATTGACTCCGCCAGTCGACCCGAAGGGCCGCTGAAACGAATCCGGTCCGGCGGCAGGCAACGTGAAGTCGAACCGCGCGTCGTTGTTGAACGGCGGCGTCACCGCTTGGAACAGGGCGTTCGAGCTTGAGCCGGCGAACGCGCCGAAGTCGTAGAACTGCCCGTAGGAGGCCCGCACAACGGCCCGCCCCGGTTCGCCCAACAGCCAACGCGAAACCGGATGATTCGACGACGGCGAGTACGAACCGCCGATGCGCGGCGCCCAATTCAGCCCGTCCGTCCGAATCGTCGACCGCGACAAGGGAATGCCGTTGCGGTCCGGGTCCGGGTCGCCTGGAAAGATCAGGCCCTGCACCGTCTCCACGTCGTCCTCGTCGTCGAACCGCTCCGTGACCCCGTCGCGCCGAAAAGCCGCAATGCGATCCTGCGTATCGACGGCCGGCGGCTGGGACTCCAAGCGCAGGCCGACCGTCACCTGAAAGTTGCTCAAGACGCGGAACTCAAGCTCGCCGTAGAGCCCGCGTTCGCGCCACTTCAGGTTGAGGTCGCGCGGCGTCTGCAAGCGGTATTCGCTCGGCCGAGCCAACAGCAGGTCGCGCAGCCCGTCCTGTTGCGTACGCGGCGGAGCAGGCGGTCGAGGAAAGCTAAAGCTGCCCCCGAAGTTTTCGGTCTGCTGGAAGGGGAACGATCCCTCGCGCCAAAGCCCGCCGCCCCGAGCCGTCACCCGCCACTTCCTGAAACTGACGTCGTGCCCGAGCTGCCAAGTCGTCTGCGCCGACGATTCGGAATTGAGGAACGGCGCGATGCGCAGTTGCACGAAGCCGTCGTCGTCGTAGAGCGTCACGTCGGGAATCGTTCCGGCCGGCAGCCCGAAGCTCGCGTAGTCGAAGCCGAACTCGTCCGCCGTCACGCCGCGGAACTCCGGCACGCCGCGCCACTGGCCGGTCGAGAGCCGTTGTCCGGTCAACCGAGTGACCTGGCTGAATCCCGCGGTCGGACTCCAGGTCGCGCGCGCCTGGGCGTTCTGCGCAATCTGGCGGCGCTGCTCGGTCAGGCCCGGCGCCGCGGCCACTTCGTCCACCGGCGAATCGACGCGGTTGCGATGCAGCACGTGACTTACGCCAAAGGTCCAGTCGGCGGGCTTCCAGTCGATCCGGCTCAAGGTCATCTGCCCCGAAGAGTCAAAATCCTCGCGCAAGCGATAGAGGTCTTCGCCGAAGTTGGCGCGCGGGACGAACGCGTCCAGGTAGTCCTGCATCAGCGGGTCGAGGCGGTCGGCCGGAATGCGCGCATCGGGAAAGAACGAGCCGATCGCGGACGGGTCTTGGACCGGTTCGCCGAACTCGGAGAGGTCGCCCGAACGGACCGCGTCGCTGAGCACTTGCGAGGTGGGCGTATGACGGCGCGTCGTTCGCCAACCCTCGGCGTCGAGGAAGAAATGCAGCTTCTTCTTGGCCCAGATCGGGCCGCCGACCTGCCCGCCTCCCGCCCAGCCGCCGAGCGAGTCTTGGGCGCCGTCGAACGATTCAATCACGCCCGCGTGCGGCCGGGAGAAGAAGCGGAGCTGGCCGTGCAGCCGGTCGCCGCCGCTGCGCAGACTGGGCGAGATCACCGCTCCGGAGTTGCGTCCTTCGCTAGCCGAGTAAGTGTGCGTGACGGCGCGAAAGATCTCGACCGCCTCCGGCGCCGGCGCAAACGTGGTCGCCTGCGAACCGTTGACGCGGTTTTGAGCATTGTTGTCGCCGCCGTCGATCTGATAGTTGATCGCCGATCGCCGCGAGCCGTTGGCAGAGACCGCCGAGGCGCGGCCGGAGAACGGGTCGACCTCCAGCGGATCGACCGGCGTCAGTCCCGGCGCCAGCAAGGCGAGCTTGTCGACCACCGTGCGGCCGTCGGTCCCGAGCAAGACCGGCGTCGCCGCGATCTGCTCGCGCACCATGCCGAACTCGATCGCCACCGTCTCGAGCCCCGACTGCGGCCGCGTCAACGGCGGCCCCAGCCGCTCCAGCCGAACCGTCACCTCGAGCGGCGGCCCGGGAAGCAGCTCTTGGGCGGGAAGTCGCTGCGCGGCGTATCCTTCGAGAAAGACGGCGAGCGAGTAGCGCCCGGACGCCAAGTCCTCAAAGCGAAACTCGCCGGCGATATCGGTCGTCGCGGTCAGGATCTCGCCCGAACGCAGATTGATCAGCTGGACTTCGACGTCGCGCAAGCGCTCGTCGTCCGCGTCCTGGACGACGCCGTTGACCGACGGTCGGGCGAACTCCTGCGCCGCGAGACGCGACGTCGGACCGGTTGGAAACACGCCGAGCGCCGCCAAGGCGAGCAGCATCAGCGGAACGACGCGCAAAAAGCGCGGGAGCATGCTGCTCCTGTTATAGCGTGTCGAGCGAGCCGCGCAGACGGCGAATGCGCGTTTGAATACGGTCCAGCAACTCGCCCGGCGTGCGGTCGAGGCTCGCGTCGACGCTGCTCGCCGGCCGGTTGAACAGCGTCGTGAGCGTCTCTTCAAGCTGGAGCGCATCGTCGAGCAGACGTTGCGCTTCGAGGGCCGTCGTCTCCGCCTCGGGGAGTTCGGCGTCGGTCCTCGCCGCCCAGAACTTGCGCGGGAGCGTCTCTGAGAGGCCGTCGAAGATCGCCCGCTCGTGATCGGCGACCTTGCGCAGGTGACCGTTGGCCGACTTGCGGAAAGCCTTCGCATCGGACCCGGCCTTCGCATCGGCGACGAGTCGATTCAACTCATACGCGTGGCGCAACAGCTCTGACTGATTGCGATAGACGCCGGTCACGAAGCGCGCCAGCTCGCCCTCAAGCGCCGTCGGCTCGGGCGATTGGAACGAACGCCGCGCGGCGTCACGGTAGTGCGAGAGCAGCGCCGTGCGGACCACGCCCCCGATCACGCGATCACCCAGCGCGACCGCGCGAGGCTCCTGACGCCGTACCGACGTCGAGGCGCCGGTTTCTTGACGGGCCGCCGGGGCGGGGACGCTCGGCGTCCGCCACTGCGGAGTCCACGTCGGGCCGTTCACGCTAGCCGCCATCTCAAGCGGCTGCGCGTCGAGAGCAGCCGCCACACCGGGCTGCTTCCGCTCCACGACCAGCGCCGCAAAAAGTTCGGGTTGGGGAGCCGGCGCCGCAGTCGCGGTCGCGGTCGCCGGAGCAGCGACCCGTTCTACCTTCGGAGCAATCTCAAGCTGGGGCTCCGTGTCGATCGACTCGACGCGGGGAGCTTCGGTCACCTGAGCCACCGTCGTCGGCTGCTCGGCGACTTCGCCAACCTGCGAGTAATACAGTCCGCCGAAGGTCAGGAAACCCAACGCCGCCGCGGCCGCATAGGCCTGCCAAACCGGCGTCCGGCGCGTCCGAGCCGCCGCCGGGAACTCGACCACTTCCGCGGGCTTCCGGCCCGCCGCAAGCCGTTCGCGCAGCGTCGCCAGCGCTTCAGCGCGCCGCTCCGGCGTCTCGTCGGCCACCGCGCCGCGCAGTTCCAACTCGATCTCGGCGAGCAAGTCGTGGGTGCGCAGCAACTCCGCGCTACACGCGCTGCAAGCGTTCAGGTGGGCTTCACGCTCAAAGCTCAAGTCGCCGTCGATCGAGAGCAACAGCTCGTCCGCGCCCAAGTGAATCGGCTCGTTCGACTCGCTGTGGATCTGCGCGCCGAGGAACTCGTCCAGCCGCGCCCAAGCCGCCGCGTCTTCTTGCGCGGAGGGGTCGCCGACGTCGGCTCGCAACTGGCTCGTCGCGGCCGTCAATACGCCCATCAGCTCGCCGAGCGTCGCGCGGCAAGCCGCGCACGCCTCCAGGTGAGCCGCCGTCTCTTGGTCGGCCGCGCCTTCGGCCTCAGAGAGGAGTAGGAGTTCTTCCGTGCTGGGGTGCTTCACGTTCCGGTTCCGTCTCCTGCAATTTCTTGACCGCGCGGGCGATGTAACTCACGATCGTCGAAATTGACAGGTCTAGCACTTCCGCGATCTCTCGGAACTTCAGTCCCTCCGATCGCAGTCTCAAACATTCCATCTCAGCCGAAGTCAACTTGTACCAGGGCAACGATGCGAGTTCGACTCGGGCTTCCAATCCGTCAGGCGGCCGTTGCAACCGCCCTTCGACGCGCAACCAACCCTCCTCATCCAACAGATCGGGCTTCTTCTTGCGCCCGTAGTCGATCAGCAGGTTATGCGCTACTCGGAAAAGCCAGGCCTTCGGTTGAGCGATGTCCTCCCCTTGGGATCGGGCTTGGTAGAAACGGATAAACCCTTCTTGTGCAATGTCTTCCGCGACCGAAGCATCATCGAGATGATGCCTCAGATAGCGCATCAGCGCACCGCGGACTTGCGCAAAGAGCTCTTCCGTCTCTAGCGCCGCATCCCGAGGTTGACCGTGTTCCGCCACAAGGACGTTCCCGGCTCTCGGAGTGCAAGCGCACCTCCTCCCAAATCCCTAGGACGGATGAGACGGGCGTCTTTACGGCACGAGAGCCATTCGTTTTATTGTCCGGCTGGTTTCCCAGGGTGTCAATCCGTCTATCGGCCGGTTCGGAGTAAACCTTCCCTCCCGCCTCCGCGCCTATAATGGGACCCGCCGCTTATGAGCTCCATCCCGCATTCGTTCGCCCGCATCCGCCAAAACTTCCCCAAGCGGGCGCTGCCCGACGTCGCCGCCGCCGTACGCGCCGAGATGGAGGGCGCCGAGTGGGCCTCGAAGGTCCCGGCCGGCGCGCGCATCGCGATCGGGGTCGGCAGCCGCGGCATCCAGAACATCGACGTCATCGCCAAAGCCGTCGTCGATTTTTGGCTCTCACGCGACGTCAAGCCCTTCCTCATTCCCGTCATGGGCAGCCACGGCGCCGCCTCCGCCGAGGGGCAGGCCGACGTGCTCGCCCACTACGGCATTACCGAAGAGACCATGGGCGCCCCGGTCGTCTCCTCGCTCGACGTCGACCACGTCGGCACGACGCCCGAAGGCATTGAGGTCTCGATGGACCGCCAAGCCCACGGCGCCGACGGCGTGATGCTGCTCAGCCGCGTCAAGTGGCACACCGATTTCGAGGGCGGCCTTGAATCGGGCATCCACAAGATGATGGCCATCGGCCTCGGCAAATGGGCCGGAGCGAAGCGCTATCACACCTGGGCGCTGCAGATCGGCATGGAGCAGGTCATCCGCTCCGTCGGGAAAGTGATCCTCTCCACCGGCAAGATGCTCGGCGGGATCGCCATCCTCGAAGACGCCTGGCACTCGACGGCCGAGGTCCACGCGCTCGGCGTCGAAGGGATGGTCGAGCGCGAAGAGGCGCTGCTGGAACGCACCAAGAGCTGGAAAGCCAACGTCCCGGTCAAGGCCGTCGACCTGCTGATCGTCGACGAGACCGGCAAGAATTTTTCCGGCGCCGGCATGGATACCAAGGTCATCAACCGCGCCGTCGACGGACCGAACGTGTGGAAAGGCGTACCGTTCGTCCGCCGCGTCTTCGTGCGCGATCTCTCCGACCTGAGCTACGGCAACGCCATCGGCATCGGTTTCGCCGACATGACCACCGACCGCCTCGCCGCAAAAATCGACTGGAACGCCACCTGGATCAACGGCCTAACTTCGTCGACGACGCAGCCCGGCGCGTTGCCGATGCATTTCGCCTCGGACCGCGAGTGCATCGAGAAGCTGCTGCCGACCTGCGCGCGCCTCGATCTATCCGAGGTGACCATCGCCTGGATTCCCAACACGATGGACCTGGGCGAGCTGATGGTCAGCGAGAACCTGCTCGATGAAGTCCGCGCGAACCCGGAGATCGAAGTCCTCTCCGAGCCCGCGCCCTTGGCCTTCGACGCCGACGGCAACCTCGAAGAGGTCTTCGCCAAGGCCGCTCACTAACCACCGCCAATGTCCGTCTTCCACGCCGTCGTCCTGGCCGTCGTCCAGGCGCTGACCGAATTTCTACCGGTCTCGTCGACGGCGCACTTGATCTTGGTTCCGTGGCTGCTCGGGTGGCAGGACCACGGGCTGCTGTTCGACATCGCCCTGCACTTGGGAACGTTGGCGGCAGTGTTGGTCTACTTCGCGAAGACTTGGATCCGGCTGCTGTTCCTCGCCGTGGGTAAAGAGGTGTGGAAGCCTGCGCCGGGCGAGCCTGACGCGGATCTTTTCGAGAACCCCAAGCTCTTTCTCTTCCTCGTCGCCGCCACCCTGCCCGCCGGAATCGCCGGGCTCGCCTTAAAGGACTACGTCGAGTCGACCTTCCGCAGCCCGGTGGTCATCGGCGTGATGCTGATCGTCGTCGGCCTGCTGATCGCCTACGCCGAGCGCGTGGGCAAGTTCAAGCGCGACCTCGGCTCGCTGACCTTCCGCGACGCCATGGCGATCGGCTGCGCCCAAGCCGTGGCGCTGATCCCAGGAACTTCGCGCTCGGGCATCACCATGTCGACGGCGATGCTGCTTGGCGTGACGCGCCACTCAGCGGCGCGGTTTTCATTCCTTTTGTCGTCACCGATCATCCTGGGCGCGGGCGCCAAAGCGGCGCTGGACGCGCTCGGGGAAGGCGGTATCCCGGCCGAACAGCAACAAGCGTTCGCGGTCGGCGTCGTCGTCTCGGCTCTGGCGGGCTATGCGGTGATTGCCTTGTTTCTGAAGTTCCTCCAACGAGCGACGATGCGGGTGTTCGTCGTGTATCGAATCGCGCTTGGGCTAATAGTATTGTTCATGGTCTGGAAATCTGGGTTCGAACTATAGCGACGAGCCCACATGTCCGCCTCGAGCAGCGAGATTGAGGGGTTTTCTGAGGCCCCATTTCTGCCATACTGAAGAGGCTCTGTCTGTCTGCTTCCGCGGCTCCGTCGGGTAGGTGATAACCCGTCGGATCTCCCTTTCGGCAACGAAAGAGGAATGAGCGGAATGAAATTCTCTCTGGCCCACAACCCGCGGTTCGCGGAACCGGCAGGATTCGTCTTGCTCGCCGTCGCGATCGGGACGGTCCTCAGTCTGGTCAGCTACGATCCCCTCGACCCCTCGCTCAACGTGGCCGGCGCGGAGACCTCTGCTCGCAACCTGACCGGCATCCCGGGCGCCTACTTCGCCGACGCCGTTCTGCAAGCCTTCGGGGCCGCGGCGTTCCTGATCCCGGCCTTCATCGCCTTCATCGGCTGGTGCTGGCTGCGCGCGGCTTCGGTCGGTTGGCCGGGGACGCGGATCGCCGGAGCCGGCCTCCTGCTGATCGTCGCCTGCGCCGCCGCCGGACTCTCGGGCGACTGGCTGTCGTGGCGCGGATCGATCCAGCCCGGAGGGGCCGTCGGCCTCGTGCTCGCCGAGAACCTGCTCCGCTACCTCAACCGCGCCGGTTCGGCTCTCGCCCTCGCGACGCTGTTCGTCATCGCCGTCTATCTGCTGACCACGTTCAAACTCGCCGACGCTCAAAGCCTGTTCGCTCGCCGCGAATCTCTCACCAACAAGTGGACCGACGGCTGGGCCCGCTTCCGCGCAAGCTTCAAGCGCAAAAAGTCCGCCGAGGCCGCCGTCACGGGCGAGGCTTCTAAGGCCGAACTTCGTCGATCGTCCGCCTCGTTGCCCGATCTCCCCGAGCCCGGACAAGCTCCTCCCGTAGTCGATCTCTCCGCCGGAGGCGACGTCCGCACCGCGACCGTAGATGCGACTCTCGATGCGACCGCCGCCGCGGCCGAGCCGCCGCCGATCGTGCCCTTGGAAGAAGAGGAGCCCCTTCCCGAACCGGAGGCCGACGCGCCCAAGTTCGAGCGCGACGAGCCGTCCATGGACAACGACGACGTTCCCTGGGACGAAGAGGACGAACTCGACGACGAACCCGCCGAGCCCGAGATCGACTACCGCGTCCCCACCACGTCGTTGCTGCATCCGCCGCCGAGCCGCTCGGCCTACGATCCGGAAGAGCTGCACGCCACGGCGCGTCGCATCGCGGCCAAGTTCGAGGAGTTCAAAGTCGGCGGCTCGGTCGTCCAGATCAACCCCGGCCCGGTCGTCACCACGTTCGAGTTCAAACCCGATCCCGGCGTCAAGTACTCGAAGATCATCAACCTGTCCGAAGACCTCTGTCTGGCGCTCGAATGCGATTCGATCCTAGTCGAACGCATCCCCGGCAAATCGACCGTCGGCATCGAAGCGCCCAACTCCAAGCGCGACATCATCAGCCTGCGCGAAGCGATCGAGTCGCGCGATTTCCGCGAGTCCGAATCGCCGTTGACGGTCGCGATGGGCAAAGACATCTCCGGCCGCCTGAAGATGGCCGACCTCGCTTCGATGCCTCACCTGCTCGTCGCCGGCTCGACCGGATCGGGCAAATCGGTGATGATCAACACCTTCATCATGTCGATCCTGATGCGCGCCACGCCCAACGACGTGCGCTTCATCATGGTCGATCCGAAAACGGTCGAACTCGGCCTCTACCACGACATTCCGCACCTGCTGACGCCCGTCATCACCGACATGAAGAAGGCGTCCAACGCGATGAAGAACGCCGTCACCGAGATGGAACGGCGCCTCAAGCTCCTGGCCGAACACTCGGTGCGCAACATCGACCAGTTCAACAAGAAGGTCGATCGCATGAAGGAGAAGTTCTTCCGCGAGGGCAACGACGACCTGGCCAACAAGCTCAAGCGCCTGCCCTACATCGTCATCATCATCGACGAGCTGGCCGACCTGATGATGCTCGAAGGGCGCCAGATCGAAGAGTCGATCACCCGCCTCGCGCAGATGGCCCGCGCCGTCGGCATCCACCTCGTCCTGGCCACCCAACGCCCGTCGGTCGACGTCATCACGGGCCTGATCAAGGCCAACGTTCCGGCGCGCATCTCGTTCCGCCTGGCCACCCGCGTCGACTCGCGTACGATTCTCGATTCGATGGGCGCGGAGGCCTTGCTCGGTCGAGGCGACATGCTGTTCCTGCCGCCGGGCACGGCGCGCATGACGCGCTTGCACGGCCCGCTGGTCACCGAGGAAGAGATCGACGCCGTCGTCAGCCAGTGGAAGGCGCAGGGCAGGCCGCGCTACGAGAACGAGTACCTGGCGCCTCCGGCCGACGAGCAAGAGGAGCGCGAGGTCGACGAGGACTTCAACGAGCCGATGTACGAGGAGGCCGTCCGCGTCGTCCTACAGATGGGCAAGGCGTCGACCTCGACGTTGCAACGCCGGCTGCGCCTCGGCTACGGCCGCGCGGCGCGCATCCTCGACGTAATGGAGCGCGAAGGCATCATCGGACCGCCCGACGGCAGCCGCCCGCGCGAGGTGCTCAAGGCGCCCGATTGGCTCAGCGAGGTCGAAGCGACGCACGTGGAGTAGGGGTATGTCGACGCCGCGGCCACGCTTCGACGACCCGCACGGCTGGCAGGATGGCTCGGGCAATCGCTCGAAGGTCTTCTCCGACGGCGCGGCGAGCCTGCGGTTGGTCGAGTTGACTCCCGAGGCCAATCACCCCGACTGGTGCGAGACGGGCCATTCAGGCTGCGTCGTCGAGGGCGTTCTCGAAGTGGAGTTTGACGACCACGTCGAGCGTTACGAAACGGGCGACGCCATCCTGATCGCTCCCGGTCCCGCCGGTCGACACCGGCCCCGAGCGCTGACCGGGCGGGTGCGGCTTGTTCTTGTCGACCATGAACCGGCGCGGGCGGGCTGAGCGTCTCCGCCGGATCGAGAATCGGGCGTGCTACATTCCGAACTTGTCCGAGCCCTCCAGCCTCGCCGACTACATCCTTGGTTATTGCTCGCACTCCGAGGACGCCCGCGCCTACGCCGAAAGCCATCTCGATCGCCTCGTCAAGACGCTCGAGATGACTCCGCGCTGCGTCACCGACCGAGACCGAGCGCTTGAGATGGGCGCCTACCTCCAGATGACTCCGGCGCTTCATCACCGACTGGGCTACGCCGAGGTGCGCGGCTGCGACCTCGGGCCGCTCGGACGGTCGGTCAACAAGCGCGTCCAGTCGACCACGGGCGAGCAGTTCCGCTGCACGATTGATCTCTTCGACGCCGAGCAAGACCGCTTTCCCTACCCCGACGACCACTTCCAACTCGTGACCTGCTGCGAGGTGCTGGAGCATCTGAATCTCGACCCGATGCACATGATGGCCGAGATCAATCGCGTCACCAAGCCGGGCGGGTACGTGATCCTGACTACGCCCAACATCTGCTCGGCGCGCGCGGTCGCCGCCGTGCTCGCGGGATACCAACCCCAACACTTCTCGCAGTACATCCTCGCCAAAGAGCCTACCGACGAATCCGGCGACCAGACTCCGCCGAGCGGCGGGCTCCTGCAGAAACTCGGCCTCCGCTCACCGCCCAAGCCCGCGCCGGTCGAGCCCAAGCACAGCCGCGAATACGCGCCGGTCGAACTGCCGGAACTCCTCCATGACTCGGGCTTCGAGTGTGAACTGCTCGATACCGGCCCCTGCGGCGCCCGAGACCTGAGCGAGTTCGATTGGGTCGTCCCCATGCTCGACAAACTGGGCAAACCGACTCAGCACCGTGGCGAGGGGATCTACGCCCGCGGCCGAAAGATCGGCCCCGTCCTCGATCGTCGCCCCGCCTGGCTCTATGCTTGAAGACTCCGGACCGGGGCGATCCGACCGCGGCGCCCTGATTGCTCCCGCCTGGCTGCGATGATGGATTCCCTCCGCGGAAAGCCGGTCCTCCAGAGCGCCCTCTGCGTTCTCGCGCTGACGGCGCTCAACGTCTACATCGCGCTGCGCGCCTTCGTCTGCGAGTACATCCCATTCATGGGGTCGATCGAGGCGGCCTACATCGCTCTCGCTCGCTATATCCAGGCGAACCCGTTCGAATGGGGCTGGTTCCCGCTCTGGTACACCGGCGTCCCCTACGAGAACACCTACCCGCCGCTGCTGCACCTGATCACGGCCGCAACCGCCTCGCTGACCGGCCTCTCTCCCGCCGGCGCCTATCACGTCGTCGGCGCCGTCGCTTACTGCCTGGGGCCGATCACGCTGTTCTGGCTGGCTCTGCGCCTTTCTGGGCGACGTCTGGAGAGCTTCGCCGCGGCGGTCTTCTACTCGCTCGTCTCGACCTCGGCGCTGCTGATGCCCCGCGTCGCCCTCGATATGCACAACGCCTGGGCCCCGCGCCGCTTGCACGCGCTCGCCGTCTATGGCGAAGCCCCGCACCTGCTGGCGATGACGCTGCTCCCCGTCGCCCTGCTCGCCCTCGACTGGGCGTTGGAGCGTCGCCGCCCCTGGCCCGTCCTCTTGGCGGCGGTCGCCCTCGCCTCGGTCGTATTGACCAACTGGCTGGCCGCATTCGCCCTGGCTGTCGCCGTCCTCTGCCTGCTCGTCGTACGGACGGAGGCGACGGTGAAGACCTGGACGTGGGCCGCCGGCATCGGCGTGCTCGCCTACGCTCTCGCTTCGCCGTGGCTGCTTCCGGGCAACATCGGCGATATCCGTCGCAACGCCCAGCACGTCGTCGGCAGCTACCCTCTGGGCGCAGAGCAAGCCGTCATGGGCGCCGTTCTCTTGGCCGCTCTGGCCGGGCTCGTTTGGGGGCTGCGACGGTCGTCCGCCGGGGTCGGATTGCGCTTCGCCGTCTTGTTCACCATCGCGATCGGCGCCGTCCCGCTGACCGCCGAATGGACTGGACGCTATATCCTGCCGCAACCCGAGCGCTATCACCTTGAGATGGAGATGGGACTCGCCGTCGCGCTCGCTCTGGCCATCGGTACGCTGTTGCGGCGGGCGCCCAAAGCCGTCTGGGCCGTCGCAGCCGTACTGCTCATCGCGGGCGCCGTTCGTCAAACCGTCTTCTATCGCCACTACGCGCGAGGCATGATTATTCCGTTCGAGATCGAGAAGACCGTCGAACACCAAGCCGCAACCTGGCTCCAAGCGAACCTCCCGGGCCGCCGCGTCTTCGCCACCGGCTCGGTCCAGTTCTGGCTGAACGCCTTCGCCGACAATCCGCAGGTCGGCGGCGGCTTCGCCCAAGGCATCGTCAACGAGACGATTCCCATGGTCCACTTCGGCATCCCTTACACCCAAGGCGACGGCGAGCGCAGCGCGCTTTGGTTGCGAGCCTACGGCGCCCAAGCCGTCATCACCGGCGGACCCGATTCAGGCGACGCGTACAAGAACTGGAACGACGCCCGCAAGTTCGACGGCGTCCTGCCCGAGCTCTGGCGCTCCGGCGACGACGTCATCTACGCCGTCCCCCAGCGCTCCGCCTCGCTCGCCCACGCCGTTCGCCGCGAGCATCTCGTCGCCGAGCCTCCAATCAACGTCGAAGACTCCGCAGCGGTCGAGCGCTACGTCGCCGCCCTGGAGGACCGCTCGCTCCCCGACGTCCGAGCCGACTGGTCCGGCCCCAGCCAAGTGAGCCTCCGAGCCGATCTCAAGACCGACCAGCTCATCTCGCTCCAAGTCGCCTGCCACGAGGGCTGGCAAGCCGCAAACGCCGGCCGCGCGATTGATACCGAGTGCGACGGCCTGGGCTTCCTCGTTCTATCGCCGCAATGCGACGGCGACTGCGAGATCCAGCTCAAGTTTACCGGCGGCCTCCCGGCGACTCTGGCTCGCATCGCCTCGCTCGGCTCGCTGACCGGCATGCTCGCCTGGTTCGTCGTCGATCGCCGCCGTCGCCGGGCCTGACCGGTCAACAAAAGAAGGCCGGAGTCGCCCGAAGGCGGCCCCGGCCGGAGGGGTTAGGAATGGAGTTGGATCGGGGACTTTGCGCCAAGCCTAGCTGGTCGGCAGCAGAACTTTGTCGATCACGTGGATCACGCCGTTGGAGGTCATGATGTCGGTCTTCACGACGTTCGCATCGTTGATCTTGACGCCCTTCTTCGACGCCTTCACCTTGACCGCTTGGCCTTCCAGCGTATCGGCCGAAGTCACCTTGACGACGTCCGCGGCCGTGACCTTGCCGGAGACGACGTGGTACTTCAGGATCGCCTGCAGTTTCTCTTTGTTCTCGGGCTTCAACAAGTTCTCGACCGTGCCCTCGGGCAGCGCCGCGAAGGCGTCGTCGGTGGGGGCGAAAACGGTCAGCGGGCCGTCGCCCTTCAAGGCGTCGACCAAACCGGCGGCCTTCACAGCCGCGACCAGGGTGTTGAACGATCCGGCCGAAACGGCCGTGTCGACGATGTCCTTCTCGTGATGGGCGGGCTCGGCGGGCGCCGAGAACGGCATCGCTACGGCCAAAGCGAGTGCGCCGACGGCGCTGAAGAATTGACGTTTGTTCATGGTGGGTTCCCTCGGGGTGATTTCTCTCTCTTGAAACTCGGACGCGCTTTGTCGCGCCACCTCACTCTGTGAAGCTGTTCATGTTTTCGTCAATTTTTTGTCTAGGTTTACCGAGACGGAATCTTACATCGCCAAAACGCCCGACTAGCCGTACCATGGGCTGATGCGGACCGTCCTCTACGCCCTCCTCGCCCTCTTGATCTGGGGCGGCGCGGCGCCGGCGCAAGTGCGAACGCCCGTCCGTTCGCGGGCCGTTCCGCTGCCGCCGCGCGTCACCTTCAACAACCAGATCGTGCGCATCTTCCAGGACAAGTGTCAGATCTGCCACCACCCCGGAGAAGTCGCGCCTTTTTCGCTGATGGACTGGGAAAACGCGTGGCTATTTAGCCCGTTTATCAAGGACGCCGTCGAGTCCCGCTACATGCCTCCGTGGAAGCCAGTCGTCGGCGACTTCCACGGCGATCGGCGGCTCACGCCGGAGCAGATTGCGCTGATCTCCGAGTGGGTGGATCTGGGCGCGCCGGAAGGCGATCCGCGCGACCTTCCCGAGCCCCTCGTCTTCGACAAGGACTGGACTCTCGGCGAGCCGGATCTCATCCTCGAACTGCCCGCCGACTACCAGCCCGACGCGGAAGTCGCCGACGACTATCGCTGCTTTTCGATCCCCACCGGACTCACTGAAGAGCGCGAAATCGAGGCGATCGAGGTCCGTCCGGGCAACCGCCAAGTCGTCCACCACGTGATCCTTTTCCCCGATCCGTTCAACCAATCGAAAGCGCTCGAAGACGCGCAGAACGACGGACAGCCGGGCTACACCTGCTACGGCGACGCCGGGTTCGACACCGTCGACTTCATGGGCGGATGGGCCCCCGGAAACCGCCCGCAGCAACTGCCTCCCGAACTCGGTCAGCCGCTCGCCGCCAACGGCAGCATCGCGCTTCAGGTCCACTATCACCCCGACGGTTTGGGCCAGACCGACCGCACCCGCGTCGGCCTCCATTTGCGCGATACTCCGGCGGAAAAGCAGCTCGGTTATCTGCCGTTAGTCAACCAAGACTTCGTGCTCCGCGCCGGCGACAAGCGCGCCGTCGTCACCCAGGAGTTCATGGTTCCTTCGTTCCTGCAAGCGACCATCTACTCGCTGCTGCCGCACATGCATCTGGTCGGCCGCGAGATCCAACTAGACATCACCATCGACGGCAAGACCGAGACCGTCATCCGCATCGACGACTGGGATTTCGACTGGCAGGACACTTATTGGCTCAAGGAGCCGCTGTTCGTCCCGCCCGGCAGCACGCTCAAGATGACCGCCGTCTACGACAACTCCGCCGACAACCCGAACAACCCCAACAGCCCGCCGGTCGACCTACGTTGGGGCGACGGCAGCGAAGACGAGATGGCGCTCATCTTCATCGGCTTCACGCCGGAGTAAGGTCAGGCTAGAGATTGAGATCGACGTCGATCGACGGAATCTCGACCGTTCCGCCTTCAAACCACGACTGCACTTCGCCCGCAAGTTCCCCGATTGCGCGACCCGTCAAGTCCGCCGAGTATTCGAACACGAACTCGCTCACGAGGTCGTAGAACCACGACGAATCATGCGCCGCGGCACGTCGCCGAGCCTCCTCTCGCTTTTCGGCGTCGCCCTCGATCAGCTCCTTCATGCGTCGCCGCGCGCGCTGTGCCTCGGTTTCCATCGCCTCCCTTCTTGCCTACGGCGCCTCGGCCGCCCGCAGCTCGTCCGCCGTCGCCCGATGCCCCTTCTGCAGGGCGAAATCGAGCGCCGTATCCCCGTCCACGTCGCGCACGCTCGGGTCGCCGCCGTAACGCAGCAGCGCTTGAACGTTGGCCGTCTGCCCCTCGGCCGCGGCCCACATCAGCGCCGTGAAGCCTTCCTGGTCTTGCTGCGTCTGCTCGGCGCCGTTTGAGAGCAACGCCTCGACCGCTGCGGGGTTCGAGCCGCTGGCGGCGAACATCAGCGCCGTCCGCCCGGAGTTCTCCTGGAGATTGACCTCGGCTCCGGCGTCGATCAAGGCGCCCAAGATCTCCGCGTCGCCCGCGTACCCGGCCAGCATTAGGGCCGTGCGCCCCTCTTCGTCGAGGCCGTTCGGATCGGTTCCGTCGTCGAGCAGCGTGCGCACGCGGTCGGCGTTGCCTGAGAGAGCGGCGTCCCGCAACGCAGCTTCAAGCCCGGGCGTGCTGTTGCGGATTCCGCTGGAAGGCGAGCCCTCGCGCGAGCCCGAGCCGCCGCAGGCAAGCAGTCCCGCGGCCAATAGAGCGATCAGTCGAGTCCGCAACGCTCGGCTACCAGTCGACCACCGATCCATCGTCCGGATCGAACTGCGGCAGATACGGGCGCGGCTCGCCGACCTGCGCCATCAACTTGTCTTCGTCGATCGTGATGCCCAAACCCGGCCCCTCGGGCAACGGTCGGTGACCGTTCTTGATCGCCGGTAGAGGCTCGGCCAACAGGTCGGCGTACTCGTTGTCGCCGCGCTCTTGGATCAGGAAGTTCGGCACGCAACCGGCCACCTGCAGGCTGGCCGCCAGCGAGCACGGCCCCTGCGGATTGTGCGGCGCGATCGGCGAATAGTACGCCTCGGCCATCCCCGCAATGATGCGCAGTTCGGTGATGCCGCCCGCGTAGCAGATGTCGGGTTGCAGGATCTTCGCCGCCCGCTTTTCGAGGATTTCGCGAAATCCCCACTTGGTGAAGATGCGTTCGCCGGTCGCCAGCGGGATGTGCGTCATCGCGGCCAACTCGGCCATCACGTCGACGTTAAGCGCCTGCACGACCTCCTCGTAGAACCACGGATTGTAGGGCTCCAGGGCCTTGATCAGCAGAGCCGCGGTCGGGGGCTGGACCGCGCCGTGGAAGTCGATGCCGATGTCCACGCCGTCGCCGTACTTGTCGCGCAGCGCCTTGAAGTTCTCAGCCACCGCGTCGACGTACTTCTTGCCCTCGATGTACTTGTGCGCCTTGCGCTCCATCGCGCGCGGGCCCACCTTGATCGCGTTGACGCCGTTCTCCTTGTTCACGCGGCCGTAGACGCGCACCGAATGCCGCGTCGGCCCGCCCAGCAGCTTGTAGACCGGGACGCCGTAGATCTTGCCCTTGATGTCCCACAGCGCTTGGTCGATGCCGCTCGAGATCGCCGTCTTGATCGGGCCGCCGCGATAGAACGCCCCGCGATGGATCGCCTGCCAGTGGTGGACGACGCGCGACGGGTCCTCGCCGATCAGGTAGTCGCCGACCTCCAACGCGCCGGCCGCGCAGGCCTTGGCGTCGTCCTTGAGCATCTCGCCCCAACCGACGATGCCGGCGTCGGTCGAGATCTTCACGAAGACCCAAGAGTTCTTGAGAACGAAGGTCTCAATCTTCGAAACCTTGACCTGATCGTTCGGCCCGACGGCAGCGGCTTCCGTGCGTTCGGCGGTAAAAAGCGCGTCCAAACCGAACAGCGAGCCGGCCCCGGCCAAGGTCCGCATCATGTCGCGGCGGTGCATCTGTTGATGCTTAGATTTGGGAGTCATCGCGGTCTACCTCTAGCCCGACTAGTGTAGGGCGCCGAGGCGGCGTGATGTGCCCGCGCTACAGCGGCGCTACTGCTTCTCGGCGCAAACGGCGTGGAAGCAGCTCGTCAGATCCCGCGTCGGCAGCTTCTCCAGCTTGGAGAAAGCATTCAGCGCGAAACCCACCGCCCCGTCCGCCTTGCGGCCCATCGTCTTGCGCATCGCCAAAAACAACAGCGTCGAGAAGAGCCGCGGGTTGTGCAGCAGCGACTCCCAGCCGATCGGCTTCAGCCGATTCGACTCCAGGTTCTTCGTCAGCCGCCGCTTCGTCGGCGTATACCCGAGCGTGAACGGCGCCCCCGGAATCCGACAGGCCAGACGCAGCATCTGGTAGGTCGGGTTCGACGGGTTGTCGAGCGTCAGCAGCAGTCGGCCGCCGGGCTTCAGGACGCGAGCCAGATCCTCGATCGAGGCCTCAAACTCGCGCGCGTGGTCGAAGTGATCGAGCGTCGACGTCGAGACGATCAGATCCACGCTTTCGTCCGCCAAGGGCAACCTGCGCGCGTCCGCCGCCATGAAGCCGACGCCGCTGCCTCGCCCGCGCATGCCCGCGCGGATCGCCGTCGGAATCCAAATATCAAAGCCCAACGTGCGCTTTTGTCCGCAGTCGAGGTCGAATAGGATTCGATCCAAACCGTTCGCTTCTTCGAAAAGATCCGTCTTGACCAGCGTTTCGGCTTGAAAACCGTCCGACCAGCGCCGGATAAACCCCATGTTCGCGTTGCGCTTCTGAATGGCGGCCAGCGGATCGAGATACCAGGAATCCGTTTCGCCGACGACGGGGGCGACGCTCGAACTGCTTCCCGAGGCCGGCTGTGGCTGAAGCGGCGCTACCATCGCCCTCTGTGTGCCCGTAGATTCCATAGCAGTGTAGCGACGTTTACGGTCTTAAACCCTCACGACTCACAGTGAGCGCGGGCTCAGCCGCCGCTTGCAAACAGACGGGCGAACCCAAAGGCTACCCCGATTCAATCAACAAAGGCAACGCGAATCCATGGCGCCAACGGCCCAAAACCCTCCGCCATTCCGCCTATGTCCGCGCGGCGGAAAAGCTTAGAAGCCGCTCGGCTAGAGTCCCTCGTCGAGTTCTCTCGTCTCCAGACGGCCCTCGCCGCGGAGTCGACGGAAATCCGCCAGCGTCGCCGCGATGCCCTCCGCAACCGACGTCCGCCGAAGATCCGGCAGGAAGGCGCGCAGATCGGAATCATCGATGTCGTAGGCCACCGGAATCTGGCCGCCCGAAAGCGTAATCAGCCCCTTCGCCTCCGGCAGCAGCGTCTCGATCCGGGCCACGAAGTCCGTCATCTCCTCCACCTCTCCGCGCAAGTTGAAGGTCCGGCAGACGTCCCGCTCGTCGAGCGCCGATTCGACGAACGCCGCCGCCACGTCCCCGGCGTACTGCAGCGCGTTCTTCCCCGAATAGCGCAGGGTAAACGGCCTCCCAAGCAGGGCGGCCTTGATCGCGCGTGTCGCATCCGAGGTCAGCCCTTGGTCGCGCCCGAGGCCGTAGACCGTCCACGGCCGCAGACCGATGCTCGCCACGCCGTGGTCCAGGTGGTAGACCCGTGCCGCGCCCTCGTTGGCCTGCTTGAAGACGCCGTAGTGCGTCGCCGGCGACAGCGCGTCGCGGTCGGTCACCTGGCGTCCTTCATAGAACTCTTCCGGACCGATCACCGCCGCCGAACTCGCATAGACCACCTTCGTCACGTGGTCGAGCCGACGCGCCGCCTCAAACACGGCCAGCGTGCCGAGTATGTTCACGCGCGCGCCGAGCATCGGATTCGGCCGGCAGAACGGCATCTGCAAAGCCGCCAGATGGAGGATCGAGGTCACGCCGTGTTTCGATGCGGTTGCAACCACGAGCTCGTCGTCGGCTACGTCGCCGGTCTCGAAGGTCACGTCCGGCAACGGCCCGGGGACGAGCGCCTCCAGGCGGCGGAGGTCCGGGTCGCGATCGAACAGGACGAAGTCGACGCCGCGCTCGATCAAGTCGCGCACGACCCACGCGCCCAAAAACCCGGACGACCCGGTGACCAGAATCTTCGGTGAAGACATCTAACCGCCCACCGGCCCGCCGACCGGGAAGACGGCGCCCTTCGAGCGCGTGCGGATGCGGCACAGCAACATATGCGCGCAGACGTAGAGCGTCGATCCGTCGTCGCCCCAAGCAAGATTGGCCGTGCGCTGGCCGGTTTCGAGGCGTCCCAGCAGCTTGCCTTCGGGCGCAAAAACCCAGATGCCGCCCGGCCCCGTGGCCCACAGGTTGCCGTGAACGTCGACCTTGAACCCGTCAGGCGATCCCGGCATCTCGTCCTCTTCCGCCGAGACCGCGTAGAAGACGTCGCCCGGGCCCAACGTACCGTCGGCCTGGACCGGATAGCGCATCCATTTCGGCTCGTGCGATCCGGATTGGCCGACGTAGAGCACCGATTCGTCGGGCGAAAAGGCCAGCCCGTTCGGCGCTCGCAGCTCGTCGGTCAGCAGCGTCACTTCGCGGTCGGGCGTCACCCGAAAGACGCCGCAGTAGGGCAGCTCGCGGTTCTCCGTGTCTTCATAGCGGCCCGGCAGGCCGTAAGCGGGGTCGGTGAAGTAGAGGTCGCCGTTCGAGCGGTAGACGAGGTCATTCGGCGAGTTCAGCCGCTTACCCTCGTATTGGTCGCACAGGGTGAACTTGCCGCCGTCGGGCTCGATGCGCGAGATGCGTCGGTCGCCGTGCTCGCACATCGTCAGGCGGCCTTGCGCGTCGTAGGTCAAGGCGTTCGAACCCGGTTCGTCGGAATACCACTTCACGCCGGTGTAGCCCGACGGCTGCATCCAGATGCGCATCCCTTCGTCGGCCGACCAGCGAATGATCGCGTTGCGCGGGATGTCGGAGAACAGCAGGTAGCGGCCTCCGGCGTGCCACACCGGCCCCTCGGACCAAGTCAAACCGCTGCCCAAACGCTCAAACTGCATGTCGGGATCGATCAGCTCGTCGAGCCCGGGATCGAAACGGTGGATCTTGCCGAAGGTCGGGTAATCGCTCATGAGCCGACTATTCTAGCGAGCTATACTGCCGTCGATGTTTCGCCCCATCGAGCGTCGATCCTTCCTCAAAACCACGGCCGCCGCCGCCGCGACCGCCGCTTCCGCCCAACGCGTGCTCGGCGCGAACGACCGTATTCGAATCGGTCTCGTCGGCTGCGGCGGGCGCGGAACACACGTCGCGCAGAAGATCCTTGAAGGCAACACCGGCGTCGAATACTCGGCCTTCGCCGACGTCTTCGACTCGCAAGCCGAGAAAGCAAGACAGTCGCTCGCTCAAGGCCAAGGGGATACCTACCGCGACTTCCGCCTACTGCTCGAACGCGACGACCTCGACGCCGTCCACGTCGCCACGCCCGACCACTGGCACGCTATTCCGGCCATCCTCGCCCTACGCGCCGGCAAGCACGTCTACTGCGAAAAACCGCTCGGCCACAACGTCCTCGAAGGCCAAGCGATGGTCGCCGAATCGACCAAGTTCCCGAAACAGGTCTTCCTCACCGGCACGCAGCATCGCTCACAGTCGCACTTCATGCGCATCGCCCGAATGGTCGAGAGCGGGGAACTCGCCGACGTCCATTTCGTGCGCGTCTGGAACTATTCGAACCTGCTGCCCGACGGCCTCGCCGCGCGCCCCGATCAGCCGATCCCCGAAACGCTCGACTGGGACATGTACCTCGGCCCCGCCCCATGGGTCCCCTACAACCCGGCACGCACCGTCGGAACCTACCGCGCCTTCTTCGACTACGCCGGCGGCTGGATCACCGACTTCGGCGTGCACCGCTTCGATACGGTCCACCAGATCATGGGCCGCGATCAGCCGCTCACCGTCAACGCCTCCGGGTCGCGGTACGCCGTCGGCGGCCTGGGCGATCAGCCCGACGTGCTCCAGGTGACCTACGAGTATCCGGGCTTCGTGCTCAGCTACGAGGCCATCAACACCTCGTCCTTCGGTTCGATCGCGCGCCTCACGCCCGGCATGGCGATGCACGGCGCCAAGGGCGAGATCGACCGCCCCAACGGCATGGCCTTCTACGGCTCGAACGGCACGGTGATCGCCGACCGTCTCGGCTACGAGACCGTACCGCCGGGGCCGAAGAGCACGAGCCGGCTAGCGGGCGGCGCGAGCGAACACGCGCCGCTCGGCCGCATGCACGAGAACAATCCGGAGCCGACGCTCGCCCACGGCCAACACTTCATCCGCTGCATCCGCGAAGGCGAGCGGCCGCGTTGCGACGCGCTGACCGGACACCGCTCCTCGCTCGTCGCCCACCTCGGCAACGTCAGCTACAAAGTCGGCCGCAAGCTCTGGTGGGACGGCCAGGACGAGAAACTCATCTCCGACCCCGAAGCCTCCAAACACCTCGGCCGCGTAGCGCGAAAACCGTGGGATCTGGTGACGCTCTAGGCCGGGCTAGAGATTTGAGACACCCTGCGAAAATGAGCTAATAGATCGAATGCTTCAGATCGCCAGTGGAAGATTCTTCACGAGCAGTGACCAGTATGTCCACGAGTGTCGCGGGGTTCTCTACTCGAACGTGTCGTGGATTCAGTCGATCGATTCCTCGGCCGGCACTCTCCGACCGTTGCCATCTGCGTCGCGGACAGCCTGGTTCGTGTTGGACTATCAGAATCGCATGGAGAAAGGAGGTGTTCTTGTTCAGTCTGGCGACGCAGAGTATGTCGAGCAGTATTCGCTCCTTTGTATGCTCGGCCTAGAGGGGTACTTTGCGACCCAGCAGGCTCAGGTCGAAAACGTCTGCCGTTCGGATCCGTCCTCGCCCTTGGACTACTCCGTGCCTCGCAAGTTACTTCCGGAATTCCTAGACTATCGCATAGCGACGAAGCAGAACATCGATCGATTTGTTGGGATAGTCGAACGCGCCATCAATCTACCAAGGTCTGACTTCAGGACTCTGATTTCCTGCCTGCAGGCGGTCAAAGCTTCGATTGAGGTAGTGGGCTTCAACATTGACCTCGCCTACTCTCTACTCGTATACGGAATGGAATCGCTCTCATCACAAACGGAGCTTGGCGAACCGTCGTGGGATGACTACAATCCTGATATCCGTGCAAGACTAGATCCGCTGATGAGTGAGTTGCCAGATGCCATAGAGCGTCAACTAAAGGACGCTCTGCTGAGTGCGCCTTCGACTAGTATTCAACGACGATTCATTGACTACTTCTGCGAGCAGCTCAAACCCGAGTTCTTCAGCTCTGAGTGCGCGAAGACTAGGCGTCCGCTCAGGCCGTCACAGGTACGTGAGGCGCTTCGTCAAGCCTATGCCATGCGTTCGAAGTTTGTTCATCAATTGCGCCCTATCCAAGAGCAACTGAGGTGGCACTATACAGGTACTGACGAAGTAGTTACCTGGGGTGGAACGCCCTACTTGACCTATCCGGGGCTGATGCGCATATTTCTCTTTGCACTGGAGTCTTTCCTTGCTGAGTGCGACCAGATTTCGTCGGAGAACATCAATTGGAGTGCCGAACTCCCTGGAACGATTCGCGGGGAGCTCTCGCCGAAGTATTGGATCGATAGAGTGGAATCTTTCACTCCTGAACAAGCCACTCGGCGGTTCTCGGGAATACTCATCCTCCTAGATCAATCGGAGGATGAAATTATTCCCAATCTTGAGAAGTTGCTACAGCACATTGAGAAAGTCTACGGACAGGCCAAGCGAGACTATCGACCGTCAATGCTGGGGCTTTACTGGGTCTACAACTCCGTCCTGAGTGAAGAAGATCGGGTCCCGGGCTACGAGCGCTTCTTGGAGCGCCATATTGATCATCTGTTGGCACCCTCGATCGAGATGCTTACGGCACATACCTTGTTGCGTTCGCTGGTTCCCTGGGATACGGTTCAGTGCTGGCAGATCTACCGGGATTTCGACTCTAGTCGGAACCGCAGGCACAGCATTCGACTGCCTCAGGGTGTCGAGGTCCTCCTCCTTGTTGCGATTAGCATTCGAGCGGCGTGGGACGGTTTCTCGATTCTCCGCCTTGTAGCGCTACAGGTGGCCCTCTACGAGGCGGCAGGGCATCCAGGGGTGCAGCGCACAATACTTGACGCCTGTTCGACGGCGATGCGCGAACTCGGCTACATAGCCGAGCCGTTGCCTAGGGCACCGTCCGAAGGCCCCACCAACGCCGCTCCAGATCATATCTCGTGACCCACCGCTTCTTGTCCTGCATGGTTTCCGCGCACTCGAGCGGACTTATCAGCAGCCTAGGTCGGGCCGAGTCTTGGTATCAACTTGAGTACCTTTCGGAAAGGAAGGGCGGTACCCCTCCGGGAGGTCGTCGCGCTCAGTCGGCGTCTTCCTCGGGCGCGTCGAAGACCTCGATCTTCAGCGGCTTCGACTTGCCGTCGATGAAGTCGCCCAGGTCGTAGGAGCACGCCGTCAGCACCAGCCAGATATCCTGTTCGGCGCGGAACTCCAAGAAGTCTCCCGCCTCGCTGAGCGTCGGCCCGGTCTCGATGGTTTCGCCGTCCGAAGCCACGGTCGAGTTCTGGAAGATGTTCACCGGTCCCGGCGCCCAGGAGTAGCCTTCGATGCCCGCTTCGGAGACCGCGTCCAGGAAATTCTGATTGCAGTTGGGATGGTCCTCGATGCCTTGTCGCGCGTACGTCTGGTAGTCGCAGGTGGCGTAGAGCATGTCGTGCACGCCGGGCGAGTGATCGCTCAAAAACGTGAGGATCGGCTCGCGCTCCAGCGTGACGAACGACTCGCCGACCGCCGGGAACAGCTTGCGGTTGCCGGTCCGGCTGCGAAAGGTGCAGAGATACATCGCCGGACGGTCGCGCAGCAGAGCGAAGAGGTCTCCGACCTGCTTGCCCTCCACGTCGGTGATGCGAACGAGTTGGCCGGCGTCGACCGAGACGGCCTTGCCGTCGTAGCCGGGCACGACCACGGTCTCGACCGGCTCCAGCCCATCGGTAAAGGTCTCTTGTGGCGCGGTCGGCGCCGCCGAGGTCGCCGCGGTCGGCGGACTGTCGGCCGGGTTTTCCGACGGGCCGACGTCGTTGCATCCCAGGGCGAGCAGCGCGCCCAAAATCCATCGCGTTGAGTGCATGCGAGCTTCCTCCTATCCGTCGTTGCCATGCCGCGGACGGAGCGGACGAAACACTGCCTCAGGGCGAGCCTGAAGTCTATCGTGGATGGGAGCGGGCCGCAACGAACGAGCGTATACTGAGTCCGTGACCGTTACGGCGAACCTACCCGAGGAACTGGCGGAGCGGCTCGACGCTTTAACCAAGTCCGATCGAACGCCGGTTGAAGCGGTCGTCGAGCGGGCGATCCGTGACTACCTCGACCGGCGCCGCGACCTGGATCAGGCGACGCTCGAAGGCCTGCATGCGATTCGGTCAGGGCAAACGGTCCCGCACGAAGAAGTGGGCGGCGATCTGGACGGTTGGGGCGGTTAGAGAAACGTCTGCTATGGTCCCAACCGGCGCGTTGTGACCTCATCGAGGTTCGATCCTGGGCCGAACGCTATCTCAGTAACCGCGAGGCCGCCGCGCTCGCGGAGATTCTGCGTCGCGAGATCGAAAGGCTCGTTGATTTTCCGCGTCTCGGCGTCCGGGTTGCAAATCCTGACGGAGGCAGCGAGGAGATTCGCGAGCTGGTGGTCAGGCGGTGGGTCGTGCGCTACGTGGTCGACGACGGCAGCGTGATCGTCGTTCGGCTGTGGGATTCTCGCCGCGCCGTCAAGCGAGGCGAGCTACGTGACGGTCCGGCCGGATAGGCCGCCTAGAACTCCACCCGGGAATCCGCCAGACACCGGTCCAGGAAATTCCGCGTGACCCGCTGCACCCGCTCATCCGGTCCGAACGCCCGCGCCGCCTGCGACGTCGCCGGAACATGCCCCGGCGGGTTGCTCAACCCCTCGGACCACCAGATCGTACCCGCATTGAAGACCCAGTTCCCTCTCGCTCCGGGATAGACCGTCGCCGCATGCTTGCGCGTCGGCGTGCGATTCCCGTACTCGACCAGGTCCGACGACGCCACTACTTCCAGCCCCTCGATCTCCGCCAGCGGCGGGCCGTGATACTCCCAACCGACCAGCCCCGGGATCGCATCCCCGTCGCGCACGCCCGCGCCCTCGAAGATCCAGTGGTCCGACTTGCGCACGATCCAGTCGCCGAACCCGGTTCCGTACGTCGTCGCGCCCAGCAGGTTCATCGCGTCTTCCTTGAACAGCCGTTTGCGGCCGAAAGTACGCAGCGGTCGCCCGTCGACGGCGCTCGGGTAGGTCACGATCTGATGCAACAACGCATTGCCCGAAAGGAACGCGATGCTCAGCCCCCGGTCCCTCGCCGCCACGACGTTGTCGTACATCGCGCGCGTCCAATACTCGTCATGGCCGACCGAGAGCAGCACCTTCGCGCGATTTAAGACCTCCGGGTCTCTTTCCGTATCGAGGTTCGAGCAGTAGGCGACGTCGTACCCCTGCTGCTCCAGCCAGAACGCCAACGGATGCTCCCAGAGCAGGTACTCGCCCGACCCCGTCGGCATCGACATCTCCTGCAACTGCCCGAACCGCGCATACGGCCGATCGAAGCTGACCCGCACGTTCGGCCCGGTGTAGTTGTACTCGTTGACCAGCTTGGGCCGCCCGTCGTCATAGAGCGAATCCCACCCCGGCCACTTGTTGTAGGCCTGCCAAGTCAGATCCGAACACTGGAACAGCAGATCCGCCGGGCCGCGCCTCTTGACGATGAAAATGCAGTACGACTGCAGCCGCTCTTCGGCCAGCCCCAGCTTTCCCAGGTAGACGCCCGACGGCCAATCGTCCGGAACCCGAAACTCAGTCGCCGCCTCCCAGCGGCACTCGCGCGCCCGCTCCATGCCCATCTGCGGCAGCGGCTGCTTCTTGCCCTCGAACGGCCCGAGCCGCGCCATGTGCCGACCGCCCAGCCCGCCGTAGTAACCGCTCCGGTACAGGTCGATGACGAACGGCTTCGGCGGATCCGTACTGACGTGGAATCGGACCGTCTCCCCGGGATAGACGCTCGTCTCCGAGACGTAGCCCTCAAGCGAAGGCGAGCGCAGCCCGGAGCCTTTGTAGCGATCAAACAGGAAGTACTGCGTCTGCCAATGGAGCGTCCCCTCGCGTCGATTCTCGACGACCGTTGGGTTTTCGGACGACTGCGCGGAAGCCGACGCCAGCATCGCCGGCGCCCCGGCAGCCGCCTGCAAGATCTTCCGACGGGTCGGCATCGGAGACGAGCATAGCGGAACCAAGCCCGCACCGGCCCCGTGGCTAGATCCGAATTCGCTGCACGCTCTGCGACCCGAAGTGCGTCGCGACTTCTCCGCACCAATAGAGACCGTAGTAAGCCGAGGCCACCACAAGAGCCCCGGGAACCAGCAGCGGGTTGAGCTGTACGCGCGGGAAGCCGGTCAAGATCTTGACGAAAGCGCCGCCGGAGTTGCGCACCAGCCGGCCGACGCTCGCCGCCAACGAAGCCGCGCCGGAACTGCCCGTTTGGCGCTCGCGCAAGACGCGATCTCGGCCCTGCGCCAGCGCTCTCCAGAAAAAGTGCCTGCCCCCGTTGGGCGGCGGATGACTGACCCGCGCGTTCGGGTTGGAGTAGATCGGTACGGAGGCTGCGACCAGGTTCTTCGCCATCAGGACGCACGCGCCGCGCGAAGCCCCGGGCACTTCCGGGAACGGAAAGCGCAGATACAACGCGCGTCGGAACGCCACGTTGTTGACGAAGAAGTGCTCGACGGTCTCCAGCGGCCCGTCGCCTCCTCGCAACGGAAAGAACCAGGCCAACGCAAACGATCGCGAAAAGAAGTCGTCCGCGTCGATATAGGCTTTGCCGGCGACGATCTCGACCTCTTCGCTCTCAAAGGGCTCAAGCATCGCCCGCAGCCAGCCCTTCTCCGGTATGACGTCGCTGTCCAGAAAGACCACCAACTCCCCGGCCGAAGCGCGCACGCCCTGGTCTTTGATCTGGTAGTAGCCCGTCTGCTCGCCCTCGATCAATCGCCAGTCGATCACCTCATCCGGCGCGCCGAGGTTCGCTTCGAGCATCGCGTGCAGGTCGCCCGCCGCCAGCTCTTCGGCGTCGTACAGCAGCAACAGCTCGAAACTCTTCGTCGGCGACAACTCTTGCGCCTGGGCGCGCAGTTCGCGGAGCATCCGCACCGAGCGATCCGCCTCCGAGAGCAGCGCGTTCTCCCATTCCACGACGATTGAAATCAACTCCTTCATCGCTCCGTCGTCCTCATCTGCATGCTGCCCGCCCACCAAGCGAAGGCGCCCATGGAGAGCAGGGCGAGCAGCTGCGCCGAATCCCACGAGCTGTAGGAACGAGTCGTCTCTCGAAAGACGCGCAGCCGTTCCTCGTTCGTGAGCGGTCGCACCGTCTTGATGTGGCGATACTTTCTGCGACTCTGACCGTAGGTCATGATCTTGCTGAAGTAGGTCTGCAACGACTCCAACTCCGCGTGCAGTACGTCCATTTCCTCCCGATAGACGACGGAACGGCAACCGAATTCTTCGACGACCCGGCGAATAAAGATCGTATCGGAACCGCGCATGCGCTCCAGGAAGGGGCCGCAGCGGTCCATCGCCTCGCGCCGCATCGCCATATTGTTGGTGTAGCCGAAGTAGACGAGCGGATCCGTCGACTCGTAGATCACTCTCGCTTTCGTGTTCTCGTAGTCGGACGTCAGCCGGAGCCAATCGCCCTCGGTCGGCGGAGTTCGCGGCCCCATGCAAACCAGCGCCTCGGGTCGCGCAAGCGTATCTTCGATCGTTTGCAGCCAGCCTGGAACCGGATAGCAATCGGAGTCGGTAAAGGCGAGAATGCTCCCCCGCGCCCTCCTTACGCCGCAATTGCGAGCCGCGTAGGAGCCGGGGGTCGACTCTTGCAGAGCGGTCACGGGGTACCGCGCCAAGATCTCTCGGCTGTCGTCGCCCGAACCGTTGTCGACGAAGATCAGTTCAAACTCGCCCCTCGGGTAGTCTTGGCTCAGGAGACTTTCGACGCACTGAGCCAAAAATTGCCCCGAATTATAGACGGGAACAACTACAGATATCCTCAAGCGCTTTCCTCGGTAATCCGAGTATCCGACGCTTGTTGAAGACGGTCAAGACGAAATCCGCCTTAGGACTCGGCCACGGACCGTCAGCCGTCGCCCCCTACTCGACCACCGCCAGCAGGTCCTTCGCGTCCACTTGGTCGCCCGGCGCCGCCAACAGCTCGGTCACCTTGCCGCCCGCCGGCGCGTAGATCGTCGACTGCATCTTCATCGCCTCAAGCGTCAGCAGCTTGGCGTTCTTCTCCACCTCGTCTCCCGCCTCGACGAAGACCCCGGTGATCAGCCCCGGCGTCGGCGCCCCGACGTGTCCCACGTTCGAGGCGTCGGCCTTGCGCCGCGACGATCCGCTGCTCTTGAGCTGCGCGTCGCGCACCGTCACCTGCCGCGCCTGCCCGTTCAGCTCGAAGAACACCGTCCGCGTGCCGTCTTCATGCGCGTCGCCCACCGTCAGGAACTTCAGGATCAGCCGCTTGCCCTTCTCGAGCTCGATGGTCGTCTCCTCGCCCTTCTCCATGCCGAAGAAGAACACCGGAGTCGGCAAAACGCTCACGTCGCCCCAAGCCCGTCGGTTCTTGGCGTAGTCGGTAAAGACCTGCGGGTAAAGAACGAAGCTCAACACCTCGTCGTGCGAGGGCTCGCGCCCGATCTTCTTGGCCAGCTCCGTGTGGACGGCGGTCAAGTCGGCCGCCGGCATCGTCGCCGACCAGCGCCCCTCGCGCGGCTTCTCTCCGCGCAAGATGATCTTCTGCACCTGCTCCGGCCAACCGTCCGGCGGCGCGCCCAAAGCGCCCGAAAGCATGTCGCGCACCGAATCGGGGAACGAGACGTGATGGTCTTCGGGGTCGAGCGCCAGCACCTCTTCGGGCTTCAGACCGTGCGAAACCATGTGCAGCGCCATGTCGCCGACCACCTTCGACGAAGGCGTCACTTTCACGATGTCGCCGAAGAGCTGGTTGACGTCGGCGTACATCTTTTCGACTTCCGGCCAGCGCTTGCCCAGGCCCATCGCTTCGGCCTGCTGCTGCAAGTTCGTAAACTGGCCGCCCGGAATCTCGTGCTTATAAATGTCGGCCGAACCGTGCCGCGGCGCGTTGTCGAACGGCATGTAGTAGGTGCGCACGGTCTCCCAGAACCGCGAGCACTCAGACAAGGCCTGCTCGTCCAGCCCCGTATCGCGCGGCGTGTTCTTCAGGCTCGCGACCATCGAATTCAAGTTCGGCTGCGAGGTCGAACCGCTCATCGAACTCACCGCGCCGTCGATCACGTCCACGCCCGCCTCGGCCGCCTTCAGCAGCGTCGAGGCGTTCAGGCCCGACGAATCGTGCGTGTGGAAATGGATCGGCAGCCCGACCTCTTCGCGCAGCGCCTTGACCAACTCAAAGCCCGCATACGGCCGGCACAGCCCCGCCATATCCTTGATCGCCAAGACGTGCGCGCCCATCTTCTCGAGCCGCTTGGCCAGCTTGACGTAGTAGTTCAAGTCGTACTTCGGCCGCGTCGGGTCGAGGATGTCGCCGGTGTAGCAGATCGCCGTCTCGCAGATCGGCGTCTCCGCCTCCAAGCAAGCCGCCACGGCGACTTCCATGTTGTCCAAATCGTTCAACGAATCGAAGATGCGGAAGACGTCGATGCCTTGCTTGGCCGCCTCCAACGTGAACTCGCGCACCACGTTGTCCGGATACGACGTGTAGCCGACCGCGTTCGACGCCCGCAGCAGCATCTGAAAACAGATATTCGGAACTTTTTCTCTTAAAAGGCGCAGCCGTTGCCACGGATCTTCGTGCAGGAAGCGCATCGAGGCGTCGAACGTCGCCCCGCCCCACATCTCCAGGCTGAACAGATTCGGCAGACGTTGCGCCACGTAGTCGGCCGTCGCCAACAGATCGACCGTGCGCACGCGCGTGGCGAGCAGCGATTGGTGCGCATCGCGATAGGTCGTATCGGTGACCAGCAGTTGGTCCTGTTCGCGCACCCAATCGGCGAATCTCTTCGGCCCCAACTCAAGCAGCTTGGTGCGCGAGCCGTCAGGGAGTTCCTTGCCGTGCTCGGCCGCGGGGACGTGCGGCTCGGGGAACTTCTCCGGCCGCGGCTTGCCCGCCACATGCGGATTCCCGTTGACGATCACGTCGCCCACATAGCTCAACAGCCGCGTCGCCCGATCGCGCCGCCGCCTGAAGGTAAACAGTTCGGGGTACTGATCGAGGAAGCCGGTCGTCGTCTCGCCCTTCTGGAAGACCGGATGGTTCACCACGTTCTCAAGGAAGGGAATGTTCGTCTTGACGCCGCGAATCCTGAACTCGCGAAGCGCCCGGTCGGCCCGTCGGCAGGCCCCCATCAACGTGTTGTCCCAGGCCGTCAGCTTGACCAGCAGAGAGTCGTAGTAGGGCGTCAGTTGCGCCCCCGAGTAGGCCGTCGAGCCGTCCAGCCGGATGCCGAATCCCGAAGGCGACCGGTACGTCTGCAACCGCCCGTAGTCCGGAGCAAACCCGTTCTCAGGGTCCTCCGTCGTGATGCGCGATTGGATCGCGAACCCGCGCACCTGCACGTCTTCCTGCTTCGGCAACGAGAGAGGCCCTTCGTGCAGCTTGTGGCCTTGCGCGACGAGGATCTGCGAACGCACGACGTCGATGCCGGTGACGACCTCGGTCACCGTGTGCTCGACCTGGACGCGCGGATTGACCTCGATGAAGAACCACTCTTCGGTGTCGGCGTCGACCAGAAACTCGACCGTGCCCGCATTGCGATAGCCCGCCGTCTCGGCCAGCTTGACCGCCGCGTTGCACAGTCCTTGGCGAGCCTTGTCGGACAGGTTGGCCGCCGGCGCCAGCTCGACGACTTTCTGGTGGCGGCGTTGCACCGAGCAGTCGCGCTCATACAGGTGCATCACGTTGCCGTGCGTGTCGGCGAGGATCTGCACCTCGATGTGCCGCGCCCGTCCGATGTAGCGCTCGATAAAGACGGCGCCGTTGCCGAACGCGAGTTGCGCTTCCTTGCGCGCCTCTTCGAGCTTGGCGACGAGTTCCGACTCCTCCTTGACGATGCGCATCCCGCGGCCGCCGCCGCCGAACGCCGCCTTGACGATCACCGGGAAGCCGACTGCTTTCGCGGCCTCGACCGCTTCGTCCAGGTCCTCGACCGCATCCGGCGTGCCCGGCACGATCGGAACGCCCGCTTTCTCGGCCAAGGCCCGAGCGGCGGTCTTGTCGCCGAGGTTCCGTAACAGCTCGGGAGTCGGGCCGACGAAGGTAATCCCGGCGTCGGCGCAAGCCTGAGCAAAGTCCGGATTCTCGGACAGGAAGCCGTAGCCCGGGTGGATATAGTCGACGCCGTTCTCTTTGGCGATCCCGACGATACTCTCGATGTCGAGGTAGGCCGCCACGGGGCCCTTCCCCTCGCCGACGCGATAGGCCTCATCCGACTTAAACCGGTGCAGCCCGAGACGATCCTCTTCGGAGTAGATCGTCGCGGTGCGCATGCCCAGCTCAGTCGCGGCGCGCAAGATGCGGATGGCGATTTCGCCTCGGTTGGCGGCTAGCAGCTTCTTCATGGCAGGAAACCACTAGATTAGCGCGGCCCTATCGCCGACCCGGCCGGAAGACCAGGAAGTATCGGCGCCATAAAAATTTGTGTTCGCCGACCAGCCGGAACCCGGCCCGCCGATCCATTCCACCGCACTCGCCGGCTTAACGACCGACGGTCAACGAACAACGGCGCCGCTAGCCGTGAGCCCGTGACCACGGTCGCACGTGAAGCCTCGCCCGCGGCGACATGGCCTCGCAAGTAAGATTCTTAGAGTCCGTTACTCACATCCGTTTTCGTCATTCACCTTGAATTCACGGCTCGCCAATTCAAATCCTTCACACCCCCGAGGAGTTGCAAAAAATCAACGGCGGTCGGATCCGTCATCTATGAGAGCGTTGCCTGTCAAGCACGGAGGCGAGGCGGCGAACCAGCGCCGGAGGCGCGCTCGGGGAAGAGGCAAGCCGCACGGCGGTCGCGTGAGCCGCGCCGTTGCGTAGGCTCGCCGTCGTAATCTGGTTCCAGGCGCGACGCGCCTGGACTGAGTTTTCGTCCGTTCGCTCTTCGCGGTCGCTTCGTCCGCGAGTCATCTATTCGCCGTGCACAGCCGGCATGAGCTTGTTCGTCTCGGATGACGCATTCAGAGCCACAGCCTCGGCGGGCTAGACGGAAGTTCGCGCTTATCCGATCTCGGACGAAATCAAAAAAACCGACTAAGCCGGCCGCCGCCCGCGCTCGCGGTAAACCTCGCCCTTGTGCAGCATCCACCAACTGGCCTCGGCGAGATGATGTCCCAGCGCGACCGCCGCGACGGCGTGACTCTTCTTGGACTCCTTCTTCTCTTCGTACAAACGCACCGCATAAGAACCTGCGAGCCGCTTCTTCTGCGCCACCACGCAGCACGCCGCCTCCACGTACGCCCAGCGCAAGTAGTGATTCGAACTCTTCGACGTCTCTCCCAACCAGCTCTTGCCGCCGCTCGAACGCACCACCGGCACGAGTCCCGCGTACGCGCTCAACCGCTCGGGATTCGCGAAGCGCTCGACCGCGCCGATCTCCAACGCCAACGTCGCTCCCAGAATCTCGCCGACGCCCGGCAGACTCTTCAGCAGCCGTAGGGTCGGATCCTCCCGCAACTCCTCGCGCAAGCGTTTCTCGACGCCGCGCACTTGCCGCTCGAGACCGTCGACCATCGACAGCTCCGCGCACGTCGCCACGCTCGTCCGCGGCGGCAGCATCGCCAGATAGCTCTCCAGCAGCGGCCGCGCCCGCCGCGTAAACAGATCCCGCTCGTCGTCCTCGCGCAGACCGTAGCGAGCCAACGCCGCGTGGATGCGGTTCTTCAACGCGGTCTGGTCCTGCCGCAGCGACAGCCGCGTGCGCAGCAACGCCCGCAAGTCGCGCAACTCGCCCGGCGGAATCCATACCGAAGGAAACGTGCCGTTGCGCAGCAGCATGGCGATCCCGCCGGCGTCGCGTTCGTCGGTCTTCATCCTTCCCGGCATGCGTTTCTTGGCCTCGGTCGGATGAGCCAAGCGCGGCCGCCGCCCCGAACGCTCGATCTCGTCCACCATCCAGTACCAGCCCCCCGAAGCTTCCAGCCCGACGTCGGCTCCGGCCGGCAACTGCTCCAGACAGGCGCGAAACTCCTCCCGCCGCGTCGAACACCGCAACGGCCGACTCGACCGTCCACGCTCGTCGACCACGACGAACACACAGTACTTGCGATGCGCATCGCATCCGATAAACTGCTCCATGGCGTTGCAAGGCCTCCTTGTTCCATAGGTTTCTCGAGACCGTTCCACCGGCCTCGCCTTGCAACGCTCTCATAGTTTCAGAGCCCGGTACGTGAGTGCCGGGTCCCAAGGCGATTCGCGAAGCGAGAGCCCGTTGCTCAGCCTGTAAGGATTCATTTCGTTGAACCAGGGCACAAACCCTGGGAATTCAACGCGGCACAGGACCAATCTTCTCTTGCGCGGCCTCCACCGTCACGTCCTACCGGGGACGGTAGAGACCCCGCTCCCGAAACGTCAACTTCGCCTCAACCTACCCCAACTCACGAGCGCCCGCGAGGAACCAACTGATCGTAGATCCCGGCAAGCTCCATCCGCGCCATCCGCGCATCTCCCCCAGCCACGGCCCGCGCCAACATCGACGCGTAGCCGAACGCCACCGCCGCGCGCACGTCGCAGGCAGGCGGACGGCGACGCTCGTCCAGCATCGCCTGCAAATCCTTGACCTTGTGCAAACAACGGACGGCCCTGGGGGTCGGAATTCGATCCGGCGCTTCGCAGATCGCGGCGATCTCAAGAACGAGGCCCTCGGCGGTCCGCGCGCGAGCGTTCGGCTTTCTAGGAGGCATAGGGTTCAAGGCGACGCGTCCGGTCGCACTATACAGGATCGGCCGCGGGCTAGGTTATCCTGAGCGGGCTTTGGCAGATCGGACTCCGCCGCCCGGCGTCATCGAGGTTTGGCGTTCCGCCTGGGCCCCGACCGCTGAACTGCGCGCCGGAACGGCCGTCTCCGCCCCCTATCCGCGCCACTGGCACGAGGAATACCAGTTCTGCTCGATCGAGGACGGCGGCGGGTCGGTCGATTGTCGCGGCCGTCGTCGGCAGACGCCGAGCCGAAGCCTGTTCGTCATCCATCCCGGCGAAGCGCACTCGAATGAAGCGACTCCGGGCGAGACCTGTTCGTTCCGGTCGCTCTACCTAGCGCCCGAGCTCTTCCCCGGAACGCCGTACTTTCCCGAGATCGTCCTCGACGACGAACGCACGATCCGCGACTACCGCCGCCTGTGGACCGCGCTGACTTCGCCGTCGCGGCTGGAAGCCGAAGGCCGCCTCGCCGAGTTCGTCGAATGCATGAGGGCGCGCCACGGCGAATCGAAGATCGCCCTTCTTAGCCCTGACAACCCCGACGTCGACCGCCGCCAGGTCGGCCGCGCGCGCGAGTTGATCGACGCGCGCTACGTCGAAAACCTTTCGCTCGCGGAGTTGGCCGACGAAGCCGGAATGCAACCGTTTCGCTTCCATCGTGCGTTCCGACGACTCGTCGGCATGCCGCCCCACGCGTACCAAACCCAGGTACGCGTAAGCCGGGCCAAGCGGCTGCTGCGCGCGGGCGTGCCGGTCGCAACGGTGGCCGCCGAGACCGGCTTCGCCGATCAAAGCCACCTGTCGCGCCACTTCCGGAGGCTGGTCCTGCTCACCCCGGGCCGCTACGCGCGAGGCTGCAAGAACGTACAAGATTGAGAGCCCGCCGGCGACCTAGCCTCGGGCGAATGAAGATCTCGACCCTCGCCCTCGCCGCGCTGACCGTTTCGGCGCCGCTCTCGGCCCAGGTTTCAGCGCCCCAGGTTGCAGTCGACGCCCCGGACGGCGCCTGGCGCGTCGCCGCCGAACGCCGCCCAGACGTCAAAGTCGCGCCGCATCTAGGCCGAGACGCCCTCTGGCTGCGCAACAACACCCACGCCGTCGCTGCGACCGAGGCTTTCACCGACGGGACCATCGAGTTCGACTGGGCGCCGTTGCCCGGCTGCAACTTCTTCGCCGTCCAGTTCCGGCGCGAGTCCTTCACCGAACACGAAAACATCTACTTCCGCCCCTTCAAGTCCGGACAGTTCGACTCCATGCAGTACGCCCCGCGCATCGGCGGCATGTCGACCTGGCAACTCTACCCCGGCTTCAACCGCCCGGCCGAAATGCACGAAGACCGCTGGAACCATGTCCGCCTGGAGATCTCCGGGTCCAGGATGGAGGTCTACCTGGCCGACGACGCCGAGCCGGCCCTGGTCGTCGATCGATTGCGCTCTAAGGCGGCGAGCGGCGGCATCAGCGTCTGGGCGCGCATCAATGGACAGCCCGACGCCTGGTCCGCCGTGGTGACCAACTTGGAAGTGCGTCCACGCGAACCGGGGGCAGGGACCCAACGGCCGCCGTTAGCCGAGGGCGTGATCGAGGATTGGGAGATCAGCCGCGCGCCGACCGTAGCGCCCAAGAATTCCGTCGAGATCCCAGTCGAGATCCCAGAGGTAACCGCCTGGATCTCCGCGCGGCCGGAAGAGCAGGGACTCGTCAACCTCAACCGCATTTACGGCCGCAGCCGCGAGGCGCAGGTCGCCGTCGCGCGCACTCTCCTACCGAGCGCCGAGGCCCGCACGGTCAAGCTGTGGGTCGGCTACAGCGACCGCGTCACGGTCTTCTTGAACGGCCGCCCGATCTACGCCGCCGCCAACGGCTGGAACAGCCGCTATCCCGGCTACCGCGGTTGGGTGGAAGCCGAACACGAGAGCGTCTTCCTCCCGCTCCAGGCCGGCGAAAACGAGCTGATCTACGTCGTTGAAGACGACCAGCGTTTCGGCTGGGGATTTTCCGGCCGCATCGAGCAGAATTTGGCGCCGTGATAACCGGCGCGGGGTAGCTTATTCTGGAAGGACCCGTCCGGGAAGGTCCTCCGTTGCTCTCCACCCTGTTCAGAACGTGCGCGATTCTTGCCCTTTGCGCCCCCTTGGTCGCCCAGACCACCGGTTCGATTTCGGGCTTGGTTCTAGACGCAAGCGGCGCCCCGTTAACGGCCGAGCGGGCGCGGGTGACCGTCCAAAACGCATCGACCGGGGCCGAGCGGACGGTCGAGACGGACGCTTTCGGCGGGTACTCGGCGCCCGGTTTAGCGCCAGGCGTCTATGAGATACGCGTCTCCTGCCCCGGCTTCGCGCCCTACGTTCGCCAGGGCGTCACGCTCTCGGCCGGGCAAGCGTTGCGCGTCGACTTCCCGCTCCAGATCGAAGAGATCCGCGACACGGTGACCGTCGTCGGCGACGCCCCGCCCATCGCCGCCGGCGCCGCCGACTTCAGCCGCGAGGTCTCTTCGCAGGAGCTGCACGAGCTGCCGCTCAACGGCCGCGATCTCTACCAGTCCGCCGCCTACGAGCCCGGCGTCCATCTGCCCACCGCCGCCCTCCGCGAAAGCCTCACCACCGGCCTCGGCACGGCGTTCTCGGTCAACGGCGCCACGCCCTATCAAAACGGCTTCCGGCTCGACGGCGTCTACGTCAACGAGGCGACCAACGCCGTCCCCAGCGGCGTCGCCGGACTGACCCTCGGCGTCGAAGCCGTCCAGGATCTCCAGATCGCCGCAAACCCCTACAGCGCCGAATACGGACGCGCCGCCGGAGCCGTCATGACCGCCGTCTCCAAATCCGGCGGCAACGACTACCACGGCGATCTCTACTGGTACTTCCGCAACTCCGCGCTCGACGCCAAGAACTACTTCGATCAAGCCTCCGAACCCATCCCGCCGCTGCGCCGCAACCAGTTCGGCGCCCTCTTCGGCGGACCGATCAAGAAGAACAAGGCCTTCTTCCTGCTCAATTACGAAGGCTTCCGAGGCCGCCTCGGCTCGACCCGCCGACCCGCCGTGCCGACGCTCGCCGCCCGTCGCGGAGAACTCCCCGACGGCCAAGGCGGCGTCCGGCAGATCGCCGTCAACCCGGCCGTCGCGCCCTACCTCGATCTCTACCCGGCGCCCAACGGCCGCGACTTCGGCGACGGTACCGCCGAGTTCGTCAACGAGGGCACGCTCGAAACCCGCGAAGACCACCTCTCCGCCAAGTTCGACTGGCTCCCCGACGAAGCCTCCCGCTTCACCGCCCGCTACACCTTTGACGACGGCGACGACGCCCGCCCCGACCCGGTGCGCATCTGGGAGTTCCAAAACGCCTCACGCTACAACTTCCTGCACACCGAATATCAGCGCGTGCTCTCGCCGACCACCCTCTTCCACCTGCGCGCCGCCTTCTCGCAGGTGAAGAACGAGGAGCTCGGCGAAGTCATCCCCGACGTTCCGGCGTCGCTTTCGCTCATTCCCGGACAGACGCTCGGCTCGCTCGAAACCACAGGCATCCAGAACATCGGCGGCTTCGGCGCGCGCATCTTGCCGCGCCGCTTCGACCTCCAGGACTGGCAGTTCAACGGCGACCTGACCAGCATCCGAGGCCGTCACACGTTCAAGGCCGGCGCCGGGTTCGACCGCATCGGCTTCGACCAAGTCGCCGACATCAGCGCGATCGGACTCTACCGCTTCAACTCGCTCGAAAACCTTCTGCTCGGCAACCCGATCACCGGCGAAGCGACCCGCCCCGGCTCCACCAGCCAACGCGACTGGACCTACTACCAGTTCTTCGGCTACCTGCAAGACGACATTCGGCTCACGCAGCGCCTCTCGCTGAGCCTTGGCCTGCGCTATGAAACCGTTTCCACGCCGTCCGAGGCCGAGGGCCGCGTCGCCACCCTGCCCGATCCGTTACGCGACGCGCAGACCACCGTCGGCGGTCCGCTGTTCGACAATCCCTCCCGCGCCAACTTCGCTCCGCGCGCCTCGCTCGCTTGGGACCCGACCGGCGACTCGAAGACCGTCTTCCGCATGGGCGGCGGCATCTTCTACGACCTGATCGGTTCGCGCGAACTCGTCGTCGCGGGCATGCGCGTTCCGCCGATCTTCCAACGCGTCGCCGTCTTCCGCCCCAGCGGATTCCCCGACCTGCCGTCAGCGATCGAGGGCGCCAATCCCAGTTCCGCCGTCGACGGACTGCAGTTCGACCTGAACCAGCCTTACGTCGCTCGCTGGCGCTTCGGAATCGACCAAGCGCTCGGCGCCGGACACACGCTCAAGCTCGAATACGTCGGCGCACGCGGCATCCACCTGATGGGCAAGCTCGGCACCATCAACACGCCCTTCCCGGAAACGCTCGCCGACGGCCGCCAATTCATCCCCGAGGGCGCGCCGCGCGTCAATCCGGCCTTCGGCGACATCGGCATGCGGCGGTCGGAGTTCAACTCCTTCTTCCAAGGCTTCAACGTCCTGCTGCTCGGCCGCGGCGGCAAATCCCTTCGCTACCAAGTGAAGTACACCTGGGCGAAATCGATCGATGAAGCCTCGGCCGCACTGTTCGACGAGTTCGCGAACGCCGACCTCGTTCCCACCGTCTGGGACTACCGCGCCAACCGCGGTCCGTCCAGCTTCGATCTGCGTCACGCGGCAAGCGCCAACTTCTCCTGGGATCTGCCCCAGCCGGCGTCCAAAGGGATGCGCCCGCTGCTCGGCGGCTGGCGTCTGCACGGCGTTTTGACGCTCCAATCAGGCGCCCCGTTCTCGCCCACCGTCGGTTTCGACCAAGCTCGCCTGGGCGCGGCCCGCGGCGACTTGGGCCAGCGCCCGGACTACGTCGGATCGCCCGGGCAAGACGTCATCCTCGGCGACCCGGGCCGTTGGTTCGACCCGACGGCCTACGCGCTGCCCGACGCCGGTTTCCTCGGTAACCTCGGGCGCAACACGCTCAACGCGGACGGCCTCGCCAACCTCGATCTAGCCGTGCACAAGGATCTGCTACGCACCGAGCGTCAGGCCTGGACGTTGCGTCTGGAAGCGTTCAACCTGACCAACCACGCCAACTTCGCCATCCCGTCCGGCTTGAGCCTATTCAACAGCAGCGGCGGCCGCATCGGGGGCGCCGGACGCGTGACCGGTACCACCACGCCGTCTAGACAGATCCAAGCGGCGTTGCGCTGGAGCTTCTAGCGAAGCGACTGAAAGAGCCTCTTTGAGCGAAGCGAAACACAGCGAGCCGCGTTTCCGCCTCCTATCTTGGGAAGCGCTGATCGTTTTCGCGCTGGCTCTCGCGGTCACCTGCGCCGTCCAGTGGCGAGCGGACGCCTATCAGACCGAGTTCGCCCTGCTGCCTGACGAACCGGCCCACTTTGTCAGCGCCACGCTCGTCTACGACTACCTGCTTCGGGGCGCGCCGGAAGCGCCTCTGCCTTTCGCCGAGCGCTACTACCTGCACTACCCCAAAGTGGGGATCGGGCACTGGCCGCCGGCGTTCCACACCCTTCTGGCGCTCTGGATGATGATCTTCGGGGTCGGGCGTGTCCCGGTGCTCTTGTTCGTCGGCGTCGCGATGGCCCTCGCCGCCCTGCTGACCTATTGGACGGCCCGGCGCGTCCTCGGTCGACTCGCGGCAGCCGCCGGAGCGCTGCTCTTTCTCATGCTTCCGCTGAGTCAGTTGGCGACCGTGACCGTGATGACGGAAGCCCCGCTCGCCCTGCTTTGCCTGGCGGCGATGGTCGCCTACGTCCGCTACCTAGAGCAGCCGTCTTGGAAGCCGGCCGTCGCCTTCGGGCTCTTCGCCGCGGCCGGTCTGCTGACCAAGGGCTCGGCGATCGGATTGGCTTTCATCCCTCCGCTGGCGGTCCTGCTGCTCTGGCGCTGGAAGCTCCTGCTGCGCTGGGACTTTTGGGCCCCGGCCGTGATCGTCGTGGTCTGCGCGGGGCCCTGGTACTACGCCAGCGGTGACTTCGTACCGGCGGCCATGGGCGGCGCCTTCAAACGCGCGTTCCTCATCTACCGCGGAGATTCGGCCTGGGACCGGATGCTCTTCTGGGGGCATCTGACCGGCCTGCCGATTCTCGCCGCCGCCCTCATCGGCTGGCTCCGACTGCTCCTGCAGCCCGGGTCCAACCGGGAACTCGTATCCGCCGCCGGCGCCTTCGTAATCGGTACGGCCGTCTTGAACGTCGGCTTGCCTGAGAGCGCCGAGCCGCGCCACATCCACCACGCGGCCGCCGTCGTATCGTTCTTCGCCGTCGTCGGGCTGGCCTGGGCCGGATCGCTGCTGCCGCGCCCCGCCCGGCCGCTGATTTGGGTCTCGGCAGCGACGTTGTTCTTCTTCGCCGGCTATCGCGAGTGGAAGAAGGAGGCCTACGGCCTTATCCAGGTCGCGGAGATCGTCGACCAGGATCCGGCTCTCGATCGCAAAGCGCTGCTGGTGTCGTCAGAGAATTTTGGCGAGGGAGCGTTCGTGGCGGAGATGGCGCTGCGCAACCCGCACCCGCGTCACGTCATCGTGCGGGCCAATCAGTTGTTGGCCCGGGCGGGTTGGTCGAACAACGAGTACGCCGAGGCCTATTCGGAACCGCAGGGCATCGCAGCCGTCCTGGCCGCACTGCCCGTCAGCGCGGTCGTGATGGACCGCTCCCCCCGCGTGGGCCGCGAACAACGACATCACGAGTTGCTCGACCAGGCCGTCGCCCTCTACCCCCAAGAATGGAAGAGCGAGGATCTGCGCACCGAGTCGGGCCGCGGCGCCGCCTTGTTCCGGACCGTGGTCGAGGGAAGACGACCCACCCAGCCGCTCGTCATCCAGCGGGGATTCTATTCCTCCGACGGCATGGTGTTGACGGTGGAAGAGATGGGCTGGCCGGACTCGCTCGCCGGTCGCAAGGACTAAGGCCGCACTTGGAGTGAAGGCTTCGACGGAGCCGGCTGGGGCGCCGGACAAGGTCCGACCGCAACCGCAAAGCGGCCGATCAAACCCGACGGACCCGCCGCGCTCCAAGCTCCGTCAGCGAATTCGACGTTCCACGCCGACGTCTTGAGAATCCGCCGTCCGCCGGGGATTTTCGGACGCTCCGGAACCAACAGCCGAATACTCCACGAGCGGCCCGCGTTAAAGGTCTCGTACAGTTCGAACTCGTCCCCTTCCACCGCCGAGCGTTCAATCACCACGTAGCCGTGCTTGGGAGAATCGAAGCGAAACTCGACGATCGAGCCGAAACGATCTTCATTGCCCGGAGCGACGTCCCAGCGCCTCCAGATCGTCCCCCCGTCCGAGGTATTGAGGAAGAAAGGCCGAAACCGCCCCGGCCCATCCTCGGCGTAGCCCGAAATCCAGCCGTTGTCCTCGTCGACAAAGACGGCCGAGTCGAGCGTCGCCGCGTCGGCGACCGGTCCCGCCTCCATCCAAGTCTGACCGCCGTCTTCGCTGCGCAACAGCAGCGAACGAAGCGTCTGATCTTTCGTGCGATAGTCGCCGAAGACAAACGCGCTCGAAGAGGTCTCGACGGCGCCCAAGATCTCCAGCTCCTGCCCTTCCAAAGCGACGTCCTGCTCGCAAACCGCCGGCAACACCACCGGATCGCCCGAAAAACTCGGAGGAGGCGGCGGCGGAAGCTCTTCTTGCTCCTGCTGCGCGATGGCCGGATTCCATACGTCCGGATAGACGTCGTGGTCGATCTTGAGTTGAGCCTCCGCAGCCGTACCCGCCAGGGCCAGAAGCCCCCCGGTCATGACGATAAGCACTCGAGTCGCCGCCAAAATCGAATCTCCGGAGCTGAGTCTAGCAGCCAGTTCACACCCGACTCGCTCCAGCAGAGCCGCGGGCGTGAGGGGCTGTGAAAAAATCAACGACCATCCAACTCCCCACGACCGCCGGCGAACGAATAACAGTGCCGCGGGCGTGAGCCCGTGACCACGGTCGCACGTAAAGCCTCGCCCGCTGCGACATGGCCTCGCAAGCAAAATTCTTAGATTCCTTTACTTAGACCCCCGTCTCGCGCACGGCGCCCTTCGCCAATCCCGCAAGGGCAAAACCCACGGAGACTTCGAAGCTCCATTCACGTCCGGCCGGTTCAAATTTTCACAGCCCCGCCCTCCTCCAATCGCGCCGCCGCTTAACCATCTCTACTTCCCTCCTCGATCGAACCTGGCACAAGACCGCGTCAGACGTCGCGCGACTCTCGACACGGCCTGCCGGCAGCCGGGTCCCAGAACCGTTCGGCTACACTGGGGACGCAAGCGAACTCTCCCCATGCTGGATCAGATCGTGGACATGGTGGCCGGCCAAGGCCCGGAAGCGGCCGTCCGGGCCGTCGTCGAGATCGTCCTGCTGGCCTATCTCATCTACCAGCTTTTCCGTGAGTTACGCGGCGGCCGGGCCGTCACCATGGCCGTCGGCGTCCTCCTTCTCGTCGCCGCCTATCTCGCGGCCGGGTGGATCGGATTCACCGCGATCCAGGGCTTGCTCGGCACGTTGGCGCCCTACTTCGCGCTGACGATGATCATCGTCTTTCAAGAAGAAATTCGCTCCACGCTGCGGGAACTCGCCCTCCATTTCGTTCCCGGCAGCCGCAAAACGACCAAGGAGTTCTTTGAGCTCGAAGACGTCGTTTTCGCGATGACCCAGCTCTCGCAAAGCAAGGTCGGCGCGCTGATCGTCGTCGAGGCGGAAACCGGACTCCGAACCTTCGTCCAGAGCGGCGTCGTGCTGGAGGCCCGGCTCTCGTCCGATCTCTTGATCAGCATCTTCCAGCGCAGCTCGCCGCTGCACGACGGCGGCGTCATTCTGCGGAACGGCAAGATCGCCGCCGCGGCCTGCTTCTTGCCCTTGACGACCAGTCCCGGTCTAGCGGCCACCCTCGGCACCCGCCACCGCGCCGCGATCGGCATCAGCGAAGAGAGCGACGCCCTGGCTTTGGTCGTCTCAGAAACCGACGGTCGCATCTCCATCGCCTCGGGCGGCGCAATCGAGCGCGGCGTCAGCCTCGACCGCCTGCGACTTCGCTTGATCGAGCGGCTCGGCCCCGTCGTCGCTCCGCCTCGCGGACAGCCGGTCGATCTCGCCCCGGAAGACCTCGACGAACCGGAGAAGTTCGACGAGCCGGAACCTCCGACCCAGCAGCGCGAGTCCCGACCGCCCGAATCGAGACAGCCGGAACCGACATCGCCGGAACCCGTCCGGTCCGAGGCGTCCGAGCCCGCCCAACCGTCCTCGGCCGTCCCCCCGTCGGGAGAAACGCGCCCAGCGCTCTAGCCCTATGAACCGCCTGCTGCCCAAGCTGCTCGCCGTCGCCGCCGCCGTGGTGCTGTGGGCCGGCGTGCGCTTGGACAACTCCGGGCGCCAGGCGCTCGAAGCGAGCGTCCGCTACCTCAATGTTCCGCCCGAGCTCGAGATCAATCCCGACCGCGGCGGAAGCGTCACCGTCCTCGTCGAAGGCCCCTTGCGCCGATTGGCCGAACTCGAAGCCGACGGCCTCGCGCTCCAAGTCGATTGCACCCGCTTCGCCGCCGGACAAGTCTCAACGATCGACGTGACGGCGGCGACCCTCGGCCTGCCCACCGGCGTCCGCTTTCTCAAGGCCGTTCCGTCGCAGGTACGCGTCGAACTGGAGACCACCGCCTATCGCGAGGTCACCGTGATCCCCGACCTGCAAGGCGTCGCCGAGGCGGGCTATCAAATCGATTACTACAACGTCGACCCGGCCGAGCTGCGCGTCGCAGGCCCCGAAAGCCGGATCGTCTTCACCGAGTCCGTATCGACCGACCCGATCGATCTCACCGGGCAGGTCGGACCGCGTACCATCCGCACCACCGCCTATCTCAGCGATCCCTACCTACGCTTCGTCGACGGATCGACCGTCGAAGTCGAACTGAGTCTCCGTCCCGCACCCTAGCCCCAGCAGCTCGTGTCGGAAGTCCCGCCGGTCGCGTTGCGCGCGCCGCGGGCGCGAGCCCGCGACCACGGTCGCACGTGAAGCCTCGCCCGATGCGACATGGCCTCGCAAGCAAAACTCTTAGAGTCCGTTACCTACATCCGGGACTGTGAAAGAACCGACCAGCCCTCTTTGTGGCGCGGGCTTCAGCCCGCAGTGGGGCTTTAGCCCCACCCCAGGGCGATTTGCGAAGCAAGAGCCCGTTGCTCAGCCCGAAGGGCGGCGCCTCCTTAGCCCATGGCGCAAGCCATGGGAAATCAAAGCTTCACTGAGCGGCCGTACCGGCCGCACTACCGCCTCGAACAATTCGCCCACGCCCCCCTCGCGCGACCCGCGCGACTTTCGACAGGGCTGCTAGCCCGAGCCGATCGCAAAGCCTAAGGCAAATCCCGGAGCGGCTGCCGCGCCGAGCGCCGTTATGCTGAACGAGAAGGCACGGCAGGCAAACCTATGGGCAAGAGACTCTTCGGTACCGACGGGATTCGAGGCGTGGCGGGCGAGCCGCCGCTTGACGATCGCACGGTCTTCGCCGTCGGCCAAGCGCTGGCGGCGGAGCTCGGCGACGGCGGCGGTTCCGTGCTGATCGGCATGGATACCCGCGAGTCCGGCCCCCACATCGCTCGTCTGCTCGCCGGCGGCCTGCGCGCCGGAGGCCTCAACGCCGACTTCGCGGGCGTCTTGCCCACCGCCGCCGTCTCGCTGCTCACCGGGCGCGGTAGCTACCGCGCCGGCGTGATGATCTCGGCTTCCCACAACCCGCACCAAGACAACGGCATCAAGGTTTTTGGCTCGGACGGATTCAAGCTACCCGACGACGTCGAGCACCGCGTGGAAGAGCGCATCTTCGCGCTGCTCGAAGGCGATCTGCAGCCGACCGAAGAGGCGGTCGAAGTCCAACCGACCTTCGAAGAGCGCTATCGCAAGCACCTGCTCAAGTCCGGCGCGCCCCCTGAAAAACTGACGCGGCTCCGGCTCCAAGTCGACTGCTCGAACGGCGCCGCCCATCGCATCGCGCGCGGCTTCTTCGAAGAACTCGGGATGCAGGCCGACGTCTTCGCCGCCGAGCCCGACGGACGCAACATCAACCTCGATTGCGGCTCGCTCCACCTCGACAAGCTCCAGGCCCGCGTCCGCGAGACCGGCGCCGACCTCGGGGTCGCCTTTGACGGCGACGCCGACCGCGCCCTCTTCGTCGCCGACGACGGCGAAATCGTCGACGGCGACGTGATCCTTCTGCTCGCCGGACGCTACCTCAAGGAGCGCGCCCGCCTCCCGGGCGACCGCGTCGTGACGACGGTGATGGCCAACATGGGCCTCGAGAAAGCGCTCGGGTCGCGCGGCGTCAAGATGAGCCGGACCCAAGTCGGCGACAAATACGTGCTTGAGAAGATGGTCGCCTCCGGCGCTACGCTCGGCGGCGAGCAGTCGGGCCACATCATCTTCAAGGAGTTCGCCAACACCGGCGACGGCCTGCTCACCGCGCGCGTCATGCTGGAGATCCTCTCCGCCGCCAAGAAGCCTCTCAGCGAGCTGCGCAAGCAGCTGGAAGTCTTCCCGCAAAAGCTCGTCAACGTGCGGGTCAAAGAGAAGCCGGCGATCGAAGACGCCCCCGCCCTCGCCGCCGCCGTCAAAGCCAGCGAGCAACAGTTGGCGGGCGACGGCCGCGTGGTCGTACGCTATTCAGGTACGGAGCCGTTGGCGCGGATCATGATCGAAGCCGCCCGACAGGAAGACGTCGACCGCCATTGCCGGGAAATCGAGGAAGTCTTCGTCCGCGAGATCGGACTCTAGCGCCCAAGCCTCCCGGATGGCTCCGGGCCGGGCTCTACCTCGTCTTCGGATCGCTCCTGCTCATCCCGCTCGTCCGCCGGATGCGCCGCCGCCCCTCCTGGCGCTATTGGCGAATCGGACTCGCGCTGATCGGCCTTGCCGCCGCGGCTTGGACCTGGAACCAAACCGCCGGCCCGCTCTGGACGGCCCTCGCCGCCGCGCCCGTCTTGCCCGCACTGATCCTAGGCCGTCTGCGCGACCCCGACGCCGAGCGCATCCTCCAACGCCGCCACCGCGCCGAGTACCTTCTCAACGGCGGCGATCATGAAGGCGAAGCCTACTACCTGCTCATCCGCGCGCAACACCTAATGCTTGTCCCGCGTGAAGACGAAGAGGTCCGCCGCGCGCTGGAGATCCCACGCATCGCCCGCATCCTGGTCGACGGCGAACCCTACGTGCCGGTCTACGTCTCCGAAGCCAAAGACCCGCCCGTCCAGGCCGAGGCGCCGCTCGTCGATTCCGTCTCCCAGATGGAACTGCAACTCGACGACGGCCAAACGCTCGTCTTCCGCTACCAAGACGCCTTCGCCAAACACCTGGCTGAAACCGCCGCCCACGGCGTCTACAGCGTCCGCGAAGGACTCCGCCGCCCCCAGCCCGCCGAGTTCGCGCGCGTCTCGGGTTAAGCGTGCTCCAGCCGAACGGTACAAGGGAACGAAAACGCCCTCCAACACGTATAATCCAGCGGGGAGGGCTTCGCCGATGATCGAACAAATCAAGCGGATCGCACTAAGCGCCTTGGGCGGCGCCTACGTCTTGAGCCCCGTCGATCTCATCCCCGACATCATCCCCGTGCTCGGCCAAATGGACGACTTGGCGGTCATCCTGCTGATGATCTACCTCTGGGTCTCGTGGATGCGCACCGACCAGAGCGCGCCCTCAGGCCAGGCCGGAACGGCCCCCGGACCCAAGCCGCAAGGCGACGGCCCGGTCATCGACATCAAACCCGTCGAGTAGGTTCTTCCGCCGGCGCTCACGCTACAATCGACGCCGATGCGTCGCCTCCTGCTCCCTCTCCTCCTGTTCGCCGCCCTTCTACCGGCGCAGGAAAAGCCCAACATCGTCGTCCTCTTCGCCGACGACCTCGGCTTCGGCGATCTCTCCTCCTACGGCCACCCCATCATCCGCACGCCGCACCTCGACGGACTCGCCGCCGAAGGCGTCCGCCTCACCTCCTTCTACTCCGCGCCCTGGTGCGTCCCCGCCCGCGCCCAACTGCTCATGGGCCGCTACGAGCAGCGCATCCAGATGGGCAAGACCGGTTCCGGCGGCCCCGACGGCATCCCCGAGCGCGAGCGTACCCTCGCCGAAGCGCTCCACGGCGTCGGCTATCGAACCGCCATGGTCGGCAAATGGCACCTCGGCTATCAGAGCCCCGATTTCCTTCCCACCGGCCGCGGCTTCGACTCCTGGCTCGGACTGCCCTACTCGAACGACATGCGCCGCCCCTGGGTCAACTCCGACGTCCCGCTATGGCTCTACGACGGCCCCCAAAAAATCGAAAACCCCGTCGACCAAGACACCCTCACCACGCGCTACGCCCAGCGAGCCGTCGAGTTCATCGAGGCCTCGGGCGACGATCCGTTCTTCCTCTACTTCGCCTACGCCATGCCGCACCTGCCCCTCCACACGGCGCAACGCTTCCGCGGACGCTCCAAAGCCGGGCTCTACGGCGACGTCATCGAAACCATCGACTGGGCGGCGGGCCAAGTCCTCGCGGCGCTTGAGAAGACCGGCCACGCCGACGACACGATCGTCGTCTTCACCTCCGACAACGGCCCCTGGCTCAACCTCCCCGACCGCATGTTGGCCGAAGGCGTCCAACGCTGGCACGCCGGATCGCCAGGCCTGCTGCGCGGCGCCAAACACACCATCTATGAAGGCGGCGTCCGCGTCCCCGGCATCATCCGCTGGCCCGGCGTCGTCGAACCCGGCCGCGTCTCCCCCGAACTCGCCGCCACCATGGACGTCCACGCCACGCTGCTCGCCGCCGCCGGCGCGCCCGATCCCGAACTCCCGCTCGACGGCCTCGACCTGACCGCCTTCCTACGCGGCGACGAACCTTCGCCCCGCAACGAATTCTTCTACTTCCACCAAGACCGCCTCAAAGCCCTGCGCCTCGGCCCGTGGAAGCTCAAAGTCGACGGCACGGGCCCCGAACTCTACCAGCTCGAACTCGACCCCTCCGAACTCTACAACCGCGCCGCCGAAGCCCCCGACGTCGTCCGGCGACTGCAACAACGCATCGACGAAATGAAGAAAGAACTCGGTATGAGCTAAGCGGCCCAGCCCGACTCGCCCGACAGCTCCATCAGCTCCTCCAGCGTCTTTCGAATGTGCGAGCGCACCGCGGACTCGGCCCAATCCGGATCGCGAGCTTCAAGCGCGCGGAATATGCTCTGGTGTTCGCGATAGGCGCTGTCGAGGCGGCGCGAGACCGCAAACGCCGTCCTCTGGATCCACTCGACCTTGCCGCGATAGACCTCCATCAACCGCTGCAAGCGAGCGTTGCCGCAAGCCGCAAAAACCTCCGCATGGACGAGGTCCCCGGTATCGGAAAAATCTCCGGCGACGATCCGCGGTCGCAGCGCTTCAAGACGCTCTCCCAAGCGAGCGAGCGCGGCTTCCGAGATCCGCTCCGCCGCCAGACGCGCCGCCATGCCCTCAAGCGCCTCGCGCACCTCATAGACCTCGCGAGCGATCTCCCCCGTCAGCGCCGCCACCCGCGCGCCGCGTCGAGGCGCCTGCTCAAGAAAACCCTCTTCCGCTAGTTGTCGAATCGCCTCGCGCAACGGCGTCCGGCTGACGTCGAGTTCGGCGGCCAACCGCTCCTCCCGCAGGATGCTCGCCGGGGGCAGGCGTCCGTCGATGATCTGCGCGCGCAGAGCGTCACGGACCTGATTGCGAAGAACGGGCTCAGACAGATTTTGCATACAAAACAGATCTGGTCCCGAAGTATAGTCCGAATCGCGTTGACAATCCACCGTTATCTGCATACAATCAGCGCCGGTTGATGATGCGAGTCCTTGCTCTCCTAGTCGCACTCCTGGCGGCCGCGCCCCTATGCGCCGACGAGGCCGCCGAGCGCCTCTTCAGCGTGACCGTCAAGCCGTTGCTGGCCCAGAAATGCTTCGCCTGCCACGGCGGCGCGGGCGTCTCGCTAGGCGGCCTCGATCTCACCTCACGCGAGGTGATGCTGCGCGGCGGCGCGTCGAAGAAACCGGCCCTCGTCTCCGGCGACGCCGCCCGCAGCCCCATCTACGTCGCCGCCACCTGGAACGACCAGCAGCTCCAGATGCCGCCCAAGGAGAATGACCGCCTCACCGCCGATCAACTGGCGCATCTGAAGGCTTGGATCGACGCCGGCGCCCCCTGGCCCGACGAGGCGACCATCGACCGCCACGTCGCCGAATCGCTCACCCAGGAACGCACCGCCGAAGGCGTCCTAGCCAGGACCAGCGGCGGCACGTCCGACGAGTGGACCAACCGCCGCTACCGCGACGAAGACCTCTGGGCCTACCGCGCCGTCCAGCCCGTCGAGCCGCCGAAACCCGGCCACCCGATTGACGCCTTCCACCAAGCCCGACTGGATGAAGCAGGCCTCAAGCCCGCCCCCGAGGCCGACCGGGCGACCTTGCTCCGCCGCGCAACCTTCGACTTGACCGGCCTCCCGCCGACCCCCGAAGAAGCCCGCGCCTTCCTCGACGACCGCTCCCCCGACGCCTGGGAAAAGCTCATCGACCGCCTGCTCGCCAGCCCGCACTACGGCGAGCGCTGGGGCCGCCACTGGCTCGACGTCGCGCGCTACGCCGATACCGCAGGCAACTCCAACGACTTCGAGCGCTCGAACGCCTGGCGCTACCGCGATTACGTCATCCGCTCCTTTAACGCCGACAAACCCTACGACCAGTTCGTCCGCGAACAGATCGCCGGCGACGAACTCGCCCCTGACGATCCCGAAATGCTCGTCGCCGTCGGCTTCCTGCGCATGGGCCCTTGGGGCTCGGCCATGGTGCCCAAAAAGATCGCCCGTCAGGCCTACCTCGACGACGTCGTCAACAGCGTCGGCCAGACTTTCCTCTCCACGCCGCTACGTTGCGCCAAGTGCCACGACCACAAGTTCGACCCCATCCCCACCCGCGACTACTACCGCTTCTACGCCGCCTTCGCGACCACCCAGATGGCCGAACGCCCCGCGCCGTTCCTGCCCGAAGAAAACCTCGCCCGCTTCGACGAAGGTCGCGCCCACGTCCAAGCCCTCAAGGACTACGCGACCGAACGCAAAGACCGGCTCGAAACCAAACTCGACCAGTCCGCCCGCCAGTGGTACGCCGATCGCGGCCTCGAATACGTCGAGCCCAACGACCGCAAGAACATCCCCGACGACCAAAAGCCGCCCCGCCACTACGGCCTCGACTACCAAGAGGAAGGGCGCCTCAAAGTCCGCCAACAAGACGAGTGGATCTGGAACCGCCGGCTGGAGCGCTATGAACCGATGGCGCAAAGCGTCTTCAACGGCGAAGACTACATCCCCGGCAACGGCCGCAAACTCCGCGTCCCCGATGAGCAAGATCCCGAGTGGCGCCCCGCAAACGCCATCCTCCTCGGCGGCGCCGTCGACGCGCCCGGAGACGCCGTCACGCCGGGCGTCCTCAGCGCCGTCTACCGCCCTCAATCCGCCGAACAAGACCCCTGGGCGATCACCGACGACCTGACCGGCCGCCGCACCGAAGTCGCCCGCTGGATCACCGACCCCCGCAACCCGCTCTCCACCCGCTCGATCGTCAACCGCGTCTGGCAGTATCACTTCGGCCGCGGCCTCGCCGCCAACTCCAACAACTTCGGCGTCTCCGGCTCCAAACCCACGCACCCCGAACTGCTCGACTGGCTCACCCGCGACTTCGTCGACAACGGCTGGAAACTCAAACGCCTGCACCGCCTGATCATGACCTCCGCCGCCTACCGCCAATCCGGCGAACGGCCGGACATGGAAGCCGTCCGCGAGGCCGATCCCGAAAACAAACGGATCGCCTACTTCACGCCGCGCCGCCTGACGGCCGAGGAGTTCCGCGACGCCATGCTCGCCGCCTCCGGCGAACTCAATCGCGAGATGGGCGGCGTCCCCGCCATGCCCGAGATCAACATGGAGGTCGCCCTCCAGCCGCGCATGATCCAGTTCTCGATCGCCCCCGCCCACCAGCCTTCGCGCACGCCCGCCGAACGCAACCGCCGCTCCGTTTACACCTACATCGTGCGCGGCCAGGCCGACCCCTTTCTCGAAGTCTTCAACCAGCCCAACCCCAACGACTCCTGCGAACGGCGCGACGCCGCCTCCGTCAGTCCGCAAGCGCTCACGTTGATGAACTCCGATCAAGCCACCGACCGCTCAATCGCCTTCGCCCAGCGACTCGAACAAGAAGCCGACGACCGCGACGCACAAATCGTCCGGGCCTTCGAGCTGGCTCTAGGCCGCAAGCCCGACTCGGAAGAGTCCGATCACATGCGCGCCTACCTCGATCGCATGACGGCCCATCATGAGGCCCACGACCCCGAGCCCAAAACCTACCCCACCCGCGTCACCCGCTCCCTCGTCGAGGAGTTCACCGGAAAACCGTTCGAGTACGAGGAGATCCTCAACCGCTTCGAGGACTACGTTCCCGACGTCAAGGCCTGGCAAGTCGAGCCCGAAACCCGCGCCCTCGCCGACCTCGCCCTGCTCCTGTTCAACAGCAACGAGTTTGCCTATGTCTACTAGGGTGATCCCAATCCTATGGGCGCTCGTCGCCGCGGCGACCCTGTCCGCCCGTCCCAACGTCATCGTCATCCTCACCGACGACCAGGGCTACGGCGACCTATCCGCCCACGGCAACCCGATCCTCAAGACCCCCAACCTCGACCGCCTACACGACGAGAGCGTCCGCCTGACCGACTTCCACGTCGCCTCCGTCTGCACGCCCACCCGAGGCGAGCTCATGACCGGCCTCTTCGCCCTGCGCAACAAAGCGGCCATGGTCCCGTCGGGCCGCAACCTGATGCGCCGCGACATCCCGACCATGCCCGAAGTCTTTCGCGCCAACGGCTACAAGACCGGACTGTTCGGTAAATGGCACCTCGGCGACTCCTACCCGCACCGGCCGATCGACCGCGGATTCGAGCGCGCCGTCTGGCACAAGGGCTGGGGCTTGGCGTCCGAAATCGAGTACGACAACGACTACTACTACACCCGCTACCTCGACCAGCTTGAGACCCAATACTCCAACCGCTTCTGCGCCAACCTGTGGTTCGACGCCGCCATCGAGTGGATCGGCAAACAGGCCGAAGCGGAAGCTCCGTTCTTCGCCTACCTCGCGCTCAACACGCCGCACAGTCCGTTCCACGCGCGCGCGGAAGACTTCGCGCTCTACGGAGACAAAGTCGAAGACCCGAACGTCGCCCACTTCTTCGGCCTCATCCACAACATCGACCAGAACTTCGCCCGCCTCGACGCCCGCTTGGCCGAACTCGGCATCCGCGAAGACACGCTCATCGTCTTCATGAACGACAACGGCTCGTCCCGCGGCGACAGAATCTTCAACGCCGGCATGCGCGGCAAGAAGGGCAGCCCCTACGAGGGCGGCCACCGTGCCATCGGCTTCTTCCGCTGGCCTAAGGGCCTGGGCGAACCGCGCGACGTCGACTACGCCGCGCACGTCGCCGACGTGCTCCCGACCCTAGTTGACCTAGCCGGGGTCCCCCTCCCCGAAAACGCCCGCTTCGATGGGAGGAGCCTGGCGCCCCTCCTAACCGGACGCGAGAAGACGGGCCCCGATCGTAAGCTCATCGTCCAGTTCGGAGGCCGCAGCCGCCCCGAGAAGTTCTACCGCAGCGCGGTCTTGTGGAACCAATGGCGCCTCGTCGGCTCCGACGAACTCTACGACCTGACGAGCGACCCCGGCCAGCAGAACAACGTCGCCGCGCAACACCCGAAAATCTTCCGCGAGATGCGCGCGCACTACGACCAGTACTGGGCGGCGATCGAGCCGTCGATCGACCAGGTCGAGCCGCTGGTCCTTCGAGCCGAGCCCGGCGCCTACACCGAGCTCACCTCGAACAGTTGGATCGAAGTCGACTGCGACAACCGTCAACGCGTCGCCGAAGTCTGCGGGCCTCCCCGAGGCGGCGTCTGGCAAATCGAGGCCGAGCAGAGCGGACGCTACCGCATCGAACTCCGCCGCTGGCCGTTCCATCTCGACCGCGACCTGACTCGCCAAGGTCCCGGCGCGACCATCGGCGGCAGCCTCATCGATCGCGGCGAGGCTCTGCCGATCGCGGCCGGTCTGCTCGCCGTCAACGGCGCCGCTCCGCTGACCGCGGCGGCCGAATCGGGGGCGACGCAAGTCGTCTTCGAGATTCAACTTCCCCGAGGTCGCCACCGGATTCAGGGCTGGTTCCAAGACGCCCGCAACAACGACCTTGCGGGCGCCTACTACGCCCGCATCCACGCCCTGCCCTAACGCCCGCCCTAGAAGAAAGAGATTCCCATGCGAGACCAACGCATCCTCAACCGCCGCCAACTGCTCTACGGCCTTGGCGCTTCGCTCGGAGCGGCGGCCTTCTCCAGCCTGCTTGCCGAAGAGACCGCCGGACCGCTCGCGCCCAAGCCGCAGATGCTTCCGGCCAAGGCCAAGTCCTGCATCTTCATCTGCCTCGAAGGCGGCCCCGGGCACATGGACACCTTCGACCCCAAGCCCAAGCTCCAACAGTTCCACATGACCGAGGTCACCGGCGAAAAAGCCGCCCTGTTGGTCGAGAACAACGCCAAGAGCTTCTACGTCGGCAGCCCCTTCGGCTTCCAAAAAGCCGGGAATGCGGGCATCGACATGTGCGACCAGTTCGTCCACATGGCCTCGGCGGAAGTCGCCGACGAACTCTGCGTCTACCGCGGCTGCCAAGCGATGTCGGTCAACCACCCCGACGCCCTCTACCACCTCAACACCGGCAGCCAACTCGGCGGCGACCCCGGCATCGGCGCCTGGGTCAACTACGGCCTCGGCACGCTCAACCAAAACCTGCCGGGCTACGTCGTCATGACCGAACTCGCATACCCCCAAGGCGGTTCCGGCAACTGGACCAACGGCTTCCTGCCCGCCTACTACCAAGGCACCACGCTGCGCCCCACCGGTTCGCCCATCCTCGACCTCAACCCGCCCGAGTGGAAGACCCGCGAGCAGCAACGCGACTCGCTCGACGAACTCGCCGCCCTCAACCGTCGCCACGCCCAAAAACATCCCTCGCACTCCGATCTCGCCGCCCGCATGGAAAGCTACGAGCTCGCCTTCCGCATGCAAGCCGAAGTCCCCGACATCGTCGACCTCGACGGCGAAACCGAGAAAACCCGCGAGGCCTACGGCGTCAACGCCAAGGAATCGGCTGAATTCGGACGTCGATGTCTTTTGGCCCGTCGCCTCGTCGAAAAGGGCGTCCGCTTCGTCCAAATCTTCTCCGGCGGCTGGGACAGCCACGACTTCCTCGAACGCAACCACTCCGCCCGCATCCGCAGCGTCGATCAACCGATCGCCGCGCTGATCAAGGACCTCAAGCAGCGCGGCTTGCTCGATGAAACGCTGCTCGTCATCACCGGCGAGTTCGGCCGCAGCCCCGACAACAATCGCCGCGGCGGCGTCGACCCCAACGGCCGCGCCCACAACGCCGACGCGATGGCCGTCGTCCTCGCCGGCGGCGGCGTCCCGCGCGGAACCATCGTCGGCGCCACAGACGAAGTCGGCAAGCGCGCCGTCGAAGTCGTCCACCCGATGCGCGACCTCCACGTCACTCTCCTGCGGCTGATGGGCCTCGACGACAACAAGCTGACCTACTTCCACGGCGGACGCTTCAAGCAACTCAGCCAAGTCGGCGGCCAAATCATCCCGCAATTGATCGCCTAGCGGCCGTGAGGAAGCCCGTGACCACACCGTCTACGACGCGAATGCCTGGGTTCCGGGCGATTTTGCGAAGCAAGAGCCCGCTGCTGAGCCCGGAGGGCGGCATTTCGGTAGCCCAGGGCGCAAGCCCTGGGAAATCAACGCGATCCGCGACGTTTTTCTCCGGTATGAGGCCTTCGGACGAAATCGCCTCGCCGATGACCAGAGCCAAGTTCTTCACGTCCCCCTAGCCCGAATGCAAATCGAAAACGTCCGCATCGATCACTACGACATCCCCCTGCCCGAAACGCTCACCGACGCCACCCACGGCGAGATGAAGCACTTCGCCGTCGTCACCGTCCGCATCCGTACCCAAGACGGCGCCGAAGGCATGGGCTATACCTATACGGTCGGCAAGACCGGCGGCGCCGCCGTCCGCGCGCACCTCGAAAGAGACGTACGGCCGTGGCTCTTGGGCGAAGACCCGCGCCGCGTCGAACGGCTCTGGCAAAAGATGTGGAGCGGCCTGCACTACGCCGGACGCGGCGGCGCCGCCTGCTTCGCCGTCTCCGCCGTCGACGTAGCCCTCTGGGACCTCAAAGCGAAGCTCGCCGACGAGCCGCTGTGGCGTTTCCTCGGCGGCCACGACCAACGAGTTCGCGTCTACGCCGGCGGCATCGACCTGCTGATGCCGCTCGAACAACTCCGCGAGCAGACCCACGCCAACCTCGAACGCGGCTTCCGCGCGATCAAGATGAAGGTCGGCCGCGAGCGATTGAGCGAAGACGTCGGACGCGTCGCCGCCCTGCGCGAGATCCTCGGCCCCGAAATCCCGTTGATGGTCGACGCCAACATGCGCTGGACGCCCGAGCAGGCGACCCGCGCCGCCCGCGCCTTCCGCGACTACGACGTCTACTGGCTCGAAGAGCCGACCATCCCCGACGACGTCGAAGGCCACGTCCGCATCGCCCGCGACGGCGGCGTCCCCATCGCGGCGGGCGAAAACCTGCACACCATCTACGAATTCCAAAAGGCGATCGCCTCCGGAGGCGTCGCCTTCCCCGAACCCGACCTCTCGAACGTCGGCGGCGTCACCGCTTGGATGAAGGTCGCCCGCCTGGCCGAAGCGCACAACCTGCCCGTGACCACTCACGGCGTCCACGACCTCCACGTCCATCTGCTCGCAGCCGTGCCCAACGCCTCCTACCTCGAGGCGCACGGCTTCGGCCTCGAAAGATACCTACGCCATCCGATGGAGATCTCCGACGGCTTCACCACGGTGCCCGACCGCCCAGGCCACGGCATCGAGTTCGACTGGGACGCGCTCGAGGCCGTCCGCGCATCGTGAGCACGCAAGGCATCCGCGAGCCGCCCAGAACCCTCCTGGGCGCGCTCGGCTCGATCGGCCCGTCGCTCATCCTCACCGCCAACATCGTCGGCTCGGGCGAACTGATCATGACCACCGCCCTCGGCGCCCGCGCGGGCTTTGTCGCCTTGTGGGTCATCCTGGTGAGCTGCGCCGTCAAGGTCGTCGTCCAGCTCGAATTCGGCAAGCACGCGATCAGCTCAGGCGAAACCTCGCTAGAAGCGTTCAACCGCCTCCCCGGCCCGCGACCGTTCGGCGTCTCCTGGACGCTGCTCGTCTGGTTCGCCGTCAAGCTGATTCAACTCGTCCAATACGGCGGCATCATCGGCGCCGTCGCCTTGGCCCTGAACCTCGCCGTCCCCGCGCTGCCCGTAACCGCCTGGGCGGTCGTCTGCGCCCTGACCGCCGCCCTGCTCGTAGCCCAAGGCGGCTACCGTTTCATCGAACGCTCGGCCATCGTCCTGACCGCCTGCTTCTCCCTCGTCACCCTCGGCTGCGCCCTGCTGCTCCAGTGGACGCCCTACCGCGTCTCGCTCTCGATGCTCGCCGAGGGGCTCGCCTTCGAGCTGCCCGCCGCGGCCGTCGGCGTGGCGATCGCCGCCTTCGGCCTCACCGGCGTCAGCGCCGACGAGATCATCTCCTATCCCTACTGGTGTTTGGAGAAGGGCTACGCCACCTTCACCGGCGGCCGGGACGCCTCCTCGGAATGGGCCCGGCGGGCGCGCGGCTGGATCCGCGTCATGTACGTCGACGCCGTCGCCTCGATGATCGTCTATACGGCGGCGACTGCCGCCTTCTATGTCTTGGGCGCGGCGGTCCTGCACGCGCGCGGCGAAATCCCCGAAGGCCCCGCCGTCATCTCGGTCCTCTCCAACATGTACACCGAGACGCTCGGCCCGGCGGCCATGGGCCTCTTCCTGACCGGCGCCGTCGCCGCACTCTTCTCGACCGTCTTCGTCGCCTGCGCCTCGAGCACCCGCATGTTCACCGACGCGGCGGCTCAATACGGCGCTCTCGACTACCACGACGAAGCCGCCCGCCGCCGCTGGTTCCGCGTCCTCGCTTGGCTGCTGCCGACCATCTGGACGCTGTTGTTTCTCTTCTTCCGCGCTCCGGTCGTGATGGTGACGGCGGGCGGCGTCGCACTGTCGGTCTTGCTGCTCATGGTCGCCTTCGCCGCCTTTCAATTCCGCTACCGCCGCCTCGCCCCCGAACTCCATCCGTCCCGCATCTACGACGTCCTCCTGTGGATCAGCATCACCGCCATCCTAGCCGTCGGCCTCAAAGCCGTCGCCTCCTAGCCGCAAGTCAGGACCACCGTCCAACGAACAACGGTGCCGCGGGCGCACGTGAAGCAACTCCCTTCGCAATCCAGAGTCGGACACCCGTCGCCCTCAAACGCTCTTCCTCCGTCAGAGCCCGGTACGTGAGTGCCGGGTCCCAAGGCGATTTGCGAAGCAAGAGCCCGTTGCTCGTTCGTCAGGCCTCAGCTTGTAGGGACTCGGCATGCCGAGTCCGCGCCAGAGCGCAAGCCCCTGGAACTCAACACGATACAGGCCTACTCGCCTCCAACTACGCGATCAATTCTTCACCCCTGAGGGGCCGCGAAAAATACAACGACCTCCCCATCCCCACGACCGCGGTCGCACATGCCCCCCCATCCTCCGGGCAGCTCTTCCGGACAGCGGAGCGACCGACAGCGGACCGCGGATTTGCCCCCACAAGCTACCCTAAAAACAGAGTTGCGCCCAAGGCCCCGAGGAGCCCCAAAAGGTACCAACCCCCGAGTACCAAATGGCGCCGAAAATGCTTGTCAGTACCATGACATTTCCAAATCTCCGCAAGTCACTAAAAACAATAGCCTTACGACGATGAAAACGCTTACATAAATTGAAATTTCCGAAAACTGAAGTACTTTTGTTGATTCTAAAGAACTTACGCCAGAAAAAATGTCAAAACCCCGTCAAAACCTGACATTTTTGTGCAAAACACTGACATCGCCCAACGAAGAATCAATCACTTACAGACGAAAAATGTCAGTCCCATGACATTTCCAAAACCGGTACCATCGGCGCCGGCCCAAACCAAAGGCCCCCGTACCCCAGTCACGCCCGCGCCGAGAAACCCGGCTACATCCGCTGAATGTAGACGTAATAGGCGCCGCGCTCGGTCCCGTCGGCGCTAGTGAAAGTGGTCTTCAAGTCGGCCGGCCCCTTCGGCAACTTGACCTGAAAGGTCGCCGCCTTATCGTCGTCCGAAACCGCAACCGTGCGCTCGACGCCGCCGATCTCAAGCCGCGCCTGGGTCGCTCCAATCGATGCGCCCGAGGCCTGTTCGCGGTTATGGTGCGGGTCCTCATAGGCGGCGTTCACCGGCAGGTCGAGCTCCCTCGGCCAGCGCCGCAACTCGATCCGATAACGCCCGCCCTTCTCGACTTCAACCGTCCAGTGCCCGTTCACCGCCGGCGCATTCCGAATCCCCCGCTGGTTCCAAGTCTTCTCCGATCCGGCGCTGTGCCAATCGTGCGAAGTCAACCGCGCCGGATTCTCAGCCGGGTTCCCCAACACGATCCGAGAGACCTGCTCGCCGCGCTCGGAAGCGACTTTCCAGTAGTCCTCATACGCCGCGCGCATCTCTTCGACGACCTTCGGATTCTTCGCCGCGACGTCAGTCTTCTGCCCCGGGTCGGCTTGAATGTCGTACAGCTCATAGGCCGACGCGTCGTCGCCCGCCCCCGGATAGACCAGCCGCCAACGGTCGCTCATGACCGCGGCCTGCCGGTACTTCACGAGGTTCTCTTGCCGCTGCGAATCGGTCGTCAGCGTCCGGTCGCCCCACTCGGCGTCGGCGGTCTCGAGCAACGGCCGCAGCGACTTCCCGGCGAGCGCGGGCCCCGACGGCCGCTCCGCTCCGGTGAGGTCGAGCAGCGTCGGCAGCACGTCGACGTGCGCCGTCAGACGAGCCACGTCGCGCGGCCCGGTCAGCCCGCCCTTCGGCCAACGAATGAAGAACGGAACCCGGTGCCCGCCCTCATACGCACTGCCCTTCTTCCCGCGCATCCCTGCGTTGAAGACGTTCTCCCCGGCGGCCGTACCGTTGTCGGTCGTGTAGATGAAGATCGTGTTCTCTTCGAGCCCGTTCTCCGAGAGGAAGCGCATCAACCGGCCCATGTTGCGATCGATGTTGGCGATCATCCCGTAGAAGCCGGGCTGCGCCAGACCCTTCGTGCCGCGGTACGGCGCCTCGTCGTCTTCCGGCGCCCACATCGGCCCGTGCGGCGCATTGGTCGCGATGTAAGTGAAGAACGGCTTCCCCTCGCGCCGCGCCCGGTCGATGAAGGCCGTCGCTTCACGGAACCAGACGTCGGTGCAAAAACCCTGCTGCGCTTCCGGCACGCCGTTGCGGAAGTAGGTGTCGTCGAAGTAGTCGTTGCCGAAGTAGTCGGGCGTCTGCCAGACGCCCCCGCCGCCGTGGATGAAGCCGAGGTCAAACCCGCGATCGTGCGGCCGGTAGGGGTAGTTGTCGCCGAGATGCCATTTTCCGAAAGCGCCGGTGCGATAGCCGTCCGCCCGCAGCGCCTCAGCCAGCGTCACCTCCTCGCGATCCATAATGCTGCGCCCCATGATGGTGTGCCAGGTCCCGGTCGAGTTCGAATAGCGGCCGGTCAGCAGCGCGGAACGCGTCGGCGCACAGGTCGGACTGACGTGATAGTTCGTCAGCCGAATCGACTTCGCATGCAGCGCATCAAGATGCGGCGTCTTCAGCACCGGATTCCCGTGAACCGAAAGATCGCCGTAGCCCTGATCATCCGTGATGACAAGCACAATGTTGGGCTTCTCCGCCCCAACGAGAAGGGCGGCAGAAGCGGCGACGAGCAGGGTAATCCGAGCAAACATAGGCGTCGCCGATGGTACGGTTCCCAGCCCCCGGAAAGCAAGGAACACAGTTCTGGCGAAGAGATCCGACCCGATCTTTGACCTCTCTCTCCGAAGCCGGCAGTCTGGGGCTATGTCATCTGATCGCTTGCCTGGCTCGAAGAAGATATCGCTGTCCGACGACGAACTCTCGGACCTCCTCGCTGCGTTAGAGGACGCCGCGGAAGCCAGATCGGAAGAGGCGAAAATCCTCGTGTGCACGAATCACCTTGAACTGGCCGAATCGAACCGCGCAACGGTTGGAAGGTACGAGGCGCTCTCAGTTAGTGCTGCTCAACTACTGAGAGAAACGGTCTTCCGGCTAGGCGATACCGGGGCACGCCTTGCCGAGCAGCTTCACGAGCCGCTCGGCTTCGTGCCTCTTCAGTTGCAGAGTCTGGCTCTGCTTGCCGGGATTCTATCGGTGTGCGGAACCGAAGGTGTCGAGTTGAACAATGAACTCCCCGCTCAGCGTTTCGAATGTGGAGACCCTACATTCGACTTCAGTGGGGTGTAGACGAGGGCGGTCTGAACCGCCCTCGTAGATATCCGTGACCATCGCCATGAGCGAGACTATACGCGCGCCTCGGCGGGCGCCCTACTGGATCAGCGTGCCTTGGTTGTCGTCGCCGCCTTCGCCTTCTTCCAGCTCGTCGGCGAGTTGGTCGGGGCTTTTCGGGGCGATGGCGCAGGCGGCGATGATGTCGCCGTCTTCCGGGTTCACCACGCGGACGCCTTGGGCTGAGCGGCCGGTGGCGCGGATCGTCATCGGGTCGGTGCGGATGATCTTGCCTTGCTTGGTGATGATCACCACGTCGACCTCTTCGGTCACCTTCATCAAGCCGACGACGGGGCCGTTCTTTTTCGTGATCTTCATGTTGATCACGCCCTTGCCGCCGCGGTTGGTCAGGCGATATTCAGACAACTGAGTCCGTTTTCCGTAACCCAGCTCCGAGATCGACAGCACCAAGTCCTCTTCGTTCAGGCACAGCAGTCCGACGATCTCGTCGTCCTCGTCCAAGCGGATGCCGCGCACCCCGCGCGCCACGCGACCCATCGGCCGCGCGTCGCTGTTCTTGAAGCGGATCGCCTTGCCGTTCTTGGTCGCCAGCACGACGTCGTGATCGGGTTCGGCCAGACGGGCGGTGATCAGTTCGTCGCCGTCGTCCAGCTTCAAGGCGATGATGCCGCGCGACATCGGCCGCGAGAAGGCGTCGAGCGACGTCTTCTTGACCGTGCCCTTCTTCGTCGCCATGACAATGAATTTTTCCGGGTCGAACTCCTTCACCGGGCGGAAGGCTTGCACCGTCTCGTCCGGCATCAGGTTGATCATGTTGGCCGTGTGCTTGCCCTTGCCCGCGGCGCCGGCGTCGGGAAGGTTATAGACCTTCAGCCAATAGACCCGGCCCAGATTCGTGAAGACCAGGATGTAGCTGTGCGTCGAGGCGACGAACATGTGTTCGATGAAGTCGTCGTCGCGCGTGCCCATGCCCGTGCGTCCGCGACCGCCCCGCGCTTGCTTGCGATACGTGTCGAGCGAGGTGCGCTTGAGGTAGCCGTTGTGGCTGACCGTCACGACCATCGGCTCGTCGGCGATCAGGTCTTCGATTGAGAGGTCGCCCACGTGCGGGCCGATCTCGGTGCGGCGCTCGTCGGCGAACTTCTTCTTCACCGCGCGCATCTCGTCGACCAGCACGTTGTTCAGGCGCTTGTCCGATTCGAGGATGTCGAGGTAGTCGGCGATGCGCTCTTGGATCTCGGCCAACTCGTCCAGGATCTTCTGGCGCTCCATGCCGGTCAGGCGTTGGAGTTGCAGCTCGATGATCGCCTGCGCCTGACGCTCGGAAAACGCGAACGGCTCGTCGGATACGTTCGCGCCCGCGCGCAGGAACTCCGAGAAATCGATCTCGACCTCGCCGATCAGTCCGGCCCGCGCGGTCGCCGGCGAGTCCGACGCCCGAATCAATGCGACGACTTCGTCGATCCGCTCCAGAGCCTTCTGGAAGCCGAGCAACAGGTGCTCGCGCTCGCGCGCCTTGCGCAGCAGGTAGTTCGTGCGTCGCCGCACCACGTCGGCGCGGTGCGCGATGAACAGCCGCAGGTACTCGATCAGGCCCAGCTCGCGCGGTTGTCCGTCGACGATCGCCAGGATGATTACGCCCGAGCCCTGCTGGAGCTGGGTGTGTTTGTAGAGGTTGTTGAGGATGACCTCAGGCTCTTCGCCGCGCTTCAGCTCGAAGACGATGCGCATGCCGCGGCGGTCGCTTTCGTCGCGGATGTCCGAGACGCCTTCGAGTTTCTTGTCGTTGACCAGGGCGGCCGCGTGCGAGATCAGCCGCGCCTTGTTCACCTGGTAAGGAATCTCGCTGACGATGATCGCGTGCCGATTCTTACCCATCGGCTCGATGTCGGCCTTGGCGCGGACCGTCACGTGGCCGCGGCCGGACTGGTAGGCGCGGTAGATCCCTTCCTGCCCGCACAAGATGCCGCCGGTCGGGTAGTCAGGTCCCTTGACGACTTCGCCGAAGATCTCCTTGAGCGTCGTCTTCGGTTTGCGGATCAGCATGATCGCCGCGTCGATCAGCTCGCCCAAGTTGTGCGGCGGGATGTTGGTCGCCATGCCGACCGCAATGCCGTTCGAGCCGTTGACCAACAGATTCGGAGCGGCCCCGGGCAGCGTCTCGGGCTCCGTCATCGTGTCGTCGTAGTTCGGCCGGAAGTCGACGGTTTCCTTATCGAGGTCTTCGAGCAGCGACTCGGCATAGGCCGAGAGTCGCGCCTCGGTGTAGCGCATGGCCGCCGGCGGATCGTTGTCGACCGAGCCGAAGTTGCCTTGCCCGTCGATCATCACGTGCCGCATCGAGAACGGCTGCGCCATGCGCACCAAGGTGTCGTAGATCGAGGCGTCGCCGTGCGGGTGGTAGTTGCCCATCACGTCGCCGACGGTCTTGGCCGACTTGCGAGGCGCGCGATTGGAGCGGTTGCCCGCCTGGTGCATGCCGTAGAGGATGCGGCGTTGCACGGGCTTCAGACCGTCGCGCACGTCGGGCAGCGCGCGGCCGACGATCACGCTCATCGCGTAGTCGAGATACGACTTGCGCATCTCGTCTTCGATGTCGATCGGGATCAGATTTCCGCCGCCTGGACCGTCCAACGGCAATTGCGGGGGATCTTGCGGTTCGTCGGCCAAAAAAATTGCTCCTTAGCGATTTAGCTAAACCACTCATAATAGCAGACTTGAGGTCTGTTTTGGCTAGGCCGACGCGCGTAGGAACTCGAGAACCTTCTTGGCCGTGAACGGCGAGGCTCGCAAGCCGCTCCGGATCTCGTCGATCAGGCGCCCGGAGCAGGGCTCATGGGCTTCCAAGGCGCCTTTGCGAACGTCTTCCTCGATCCGGCGGGAATCGAGAATCCGCGCGTCGGCGAAGTGGATGACGGACTCGTGCCGGACGAAGGGGTGGTCGCCTCGCCGCAGAAAGAGGGTCTGGTCCGCCGCCCTGCGAAGCGTCGTCACGCTGACGAAGACGGCTCGTCCCGAAGCTGCTTCAGCCGGCGTCGCCATGATCCACAGATGCAACCAACCTTGAGGTCCCGCGGGCATCAGGACCGTATCGCCGCACTCCACGGGTCGTAGCTCCCGCTAGGAAGCGTACCGATCGGCGAACGCGACCGCCTCTAGGTTCCGCTCGACCGCTTCGACTTCCGTCTCCGGGGAACCCATGGCCCGCAACACGTCGCCGTACTCGAACGGAATCGAGCTGCCCTCGGGATCTTTCCATTCAGGCAGAGCGTGGACCAGTTCGACCAGCTCCCAGCGATTCCGATGACCGTAGCCCTCGAAGACCTCTGCAAGCAGTTCCGTCTCCGCCTCGGACAGTTCGTCGTCGGCCGGCGCGACCGTGGGTGCGGCCAACCGCACGTCGTAGCCGTCGGGGGCCGAGATCAACTCGCTCCAGGGACTCGGTTCGCCCGGGGCCGAGCCGCTGTTGATCCGGTCGAGGACCTGGCTCAGGACGGGGCCGTGGGTCATCGACACGAATCGGTCCGTCGTCACCGGTCGCCCCCAGCGCTTAAGTGCCTCGCGGTCGGCCAGGTAGAGAAGCTTGATCAGCTTCATGTAGTTCATCCGGCCGCCGCGCCGTTTGAGCAGCAGCGCCGCGGCTTGGGCTGCCTTCCTCTCGTTAAACGGAATTCGCGGCACGTGTCTATAGTATCGGCGGTCCTGCGAGCAGACAATTGAGAAAATCTATACAGAAATAGAACGGAGCGCATGCTGAGAACTGATGCGCTTTCTGGCTACCCTCACTTTTCCGTTCGTCCTCGCCGCCGTTTCGCTCCCGGCTGAGCCGGTCAGCGAGCTCTGGCCGCAGTGGCGTGGGCCGGAACGCGACGGACGGGCCGGCGGCGAAGCTTGGCCCGACTCGCTCGAAGGGCTGGAGCTCGAGTGGCGCATCGAACTCGGTCCGGGATACCCGGGGCCGATCGTCGCCGAGGACCGCGTCTTCGTCGCTGAGACGGTCGACGAGAAGACGGAGGTGGTCCGCGCGCTCGATCGCGAGACGGGCAAGGAGCTGTGGCGGAAGTCGTGGCCCGGCGAGGGCTCCGTGCCGTTCTACGCCGCTCGCAACGGCGATTGGATCCGGTCGACTCCGGCCTACGACGGCGAGACTCTGTTCATCGGCGGGATGAACGAGCTGTTCTTCGCATTCGACGCCGAGACGGGCGAGGAGCGTTGGCGGATCGACTTCCCCAAACGCTTCGGGACCGACATTCCCGACTTCGGCTTCGCCAGCTCGCCGCTGGTCACCGACGACGCGCTCTACGTCCAGGCGGCGAACTCGATTCTCAAGCTCGACAAGAAGTCCGGCGAAACGATCTGGCGCGCTCTCGCCGCCAGCGACAGCGTCTTTGAGTCCGGCGCTTTCTCTTCGCCCGTACTCGGCGAGGTGGCGGGCCGGATGCAGCTGCTCGTGCAGACCCGCACGCATCTGCACGGCATCGACCCGGACAACGGCGTCATCTTGTGGAAGCACGAGGTGCCGAACTTCCGGGGCATGAACATCCTCACGCCGATCCCGTTCGGCTCGGGCGTCTTCACCAGCAGCTACCGCAACCAGTCGTTCTTCTACGAGCTGACGCCGGACGGCGACCGCTTCGACGTGCGCGAAGCCTGGACGCACAAGGCCAAGGGGTACATGTCGACTCCGGTGGTTATCGACGATCACGCCTACTTGCACCTCGGCAATCAGCGCTTCACCGCGATCAACTTGAAGACCGGCGAGAGCAGTTGGACGACGCTGCCGTTCGAAGGCACGTACTGGTCGATGGCGGTGCAGGGATCGAAGATCCTGGCGCTCGACGAAGCCGGAATCCTGCTGCTGATCGAGGCCGACCCGAAAGAGTTCAAGATGCTCGACAAGCGCGAGGTCAGCGAACAGGACGCCTGGGCGCACATCGCCGTGGCGGGCGATCAGGTGTTCGTACGCGAGCGCGAGGCGATCGCCGTCTATCGTTGGCGTCAGACCCAGTAAGTGCGGTCGAGGCTGCGGTACTGTACCGCCTCGGCCAGCTGGCGGACGCTGATGTCGGGCTCGCCGGAGAGGTCGGCGATCGTGCGTGAGACCTTCAAGATGCGGTCGTGCGCGCGCGCGGAAAGCCCCATGCGCTGGACGGCGGCTTCGAGCGTCTTCTCTCCGGCGGCGTCCAAGCGGCAGTGTTCGCGGATCATCTTCGACGGCATGCGCGCGTTGGGATAGCCGCGGGCGACCTGAATCTCGCGCGCTCGCTCGACGCGTTCCCGGATCGACGCGGACGGTTCGCCCTCGGTCTTGTCGTGGAGCTCGCGGTACTTGACCGGCGGGGCCTCGACGTGGATGTCGATGCGATCGAGCAATGGGCCGGAGATCTTGCTGACGTAGCGCTGGATCATCGGCGGCGTGCAGCGACATTCGCGGTTGGGATCGCCGAAGTAGCCGCAAGGGCAGGGGTTCATCGCGGCGACGAGCATGAACGACGAGGGGAAGGTGAGCGAGATCGCGCCGCGCACGACGGTGATCTCGCCGTCTTCAAGCGGCTGGCGGAGCATCTCCAAGATGTTGCGCGGGAACTCGGGGAACTCGTCGAGGAACAGGACGCCGTTGTGCGCGAGGCTGACTTCGCCCGCGCGTGGCATGCCGGAGCCGCCGCCGACGAGTCCGGCGTTCGAGATGCCGTGGTGCGGCGCGCGAAAAGGTCGCTCGGCGAGCAGGCCTCGGTTGGGGGGGAGAACGCCTGCGACCGAATGCACCTTCGTCGCCTCCAGCGCCTCGTCGAGCGTCATGTGCGGGAGGATGCCGGGCAGGCGCTTGGCGAGCATCGTCTTGCCCGAGCCGGGCGGTCCGACGATCAGCAGATTGTGTCCCCCGGCGGCGGCGATCTCGATCGCTCGCTTGGCCGTCTCTTGTCCGCGCACGTCGCGGAAGTCGAGGGCCGCGAGGTGGTCGTCTTCGGCGTGATGGCCGTTGCCGTTTGCGACCGCGCGGAAGCCGTCGGGTTGTTCCAAGAGCTTGGGCGCCTGGGCAAGATGCTTGATGCCGAACACCTCGACGCCGTCGACGACGGCGGCCTCGGCGGCGTTGGCTTCGGGCACGATCACGCGGCTCACTCCGGCCGCTTTGGCGCAGACGGCGATCGGCAAAGCGCCGCGCAAGGGGCGGACGCTGCCGTCGAGCGACAGCTCTCCCGCGACTAAGTAGTCACGCAGCGCCTCGTCGTCCAGGCCGCCCATGGCCCCGACGATTCCGAGCGCCATCGGCAGGTCGAAACCGGCGCCTTCCTTGCGCAGGTTGGCCGGGGCGAGATTGATGGTGACGGCTTTGGTCGGGAAACCGAACCCGGAGTTGATCAGCGACGACTTGATCCGCTCGCGGCTTTCGCGCACGGCGGTGTCGGGCAGGCCGACGGTGACGAAGGCGTCGGGTCGGCCCTGGTACATGTCGACTTCGACGTCGATCAGGCGGGCGTCGACGCCGTAGATGGCCGCGGTGCGGGTGGTGAAGAGCGCCATCGGTTCCTCCTGATCTGGACGTTGTCGCTAGGCCGAGGCGGACTGCGATCGATCCTCGTAGGCTTGGGGAGTTTTCGGCGCCTGAGCGGCTTCGCGTTCAGCGAGCATGCGGCGGCGCGTCCGTTCGTTGGAGCGGCGGTTGTAGATGGCCCAGGTCGTAAGCAGGACCCCGAGCAAGGCGAAAACGAGGAATCGTTCCAAGAAAGGCGAGCGAAAACTCTGCGGAAAACAAGCGAGCGTCGGAACGGGAAGCTCGGCAGGGGCCCGGGGCGGCGGCGGGCCGACGGGGAACAGTATACAGCTTCTTTATGCGACTGGCCGCTATCCGGCCGCCGGAGCGAGCCCTTCAGCTGCGGGGGCGCCGTCCTGAACGGCACGGAATGCGCGGGTCCAGTTCTTGGCGATGCAGACGCGGCCCTCCTCGCTCTGGACGATGTCGCAGATGAGAGCTCGTTCGAGTTCCAGCTCCGAGATCCCGCCCAACTCGACTGTCTTCGAGAGCAAGACGCCGGAGCGCAGGAAGAGGCAGCGCTGCGGACACAACGCCAGATAGCCGCGGCCCAGGCGGGGAACGCCTGAGAGGTCGCGGCCGTAGGCGGGAAAGACGACCCAGTCTTGTCCGGGTTCGAGTTTTTTTAGCTGCTCGGCGACGGCTTCGGGCGGCGTATCGCCTGAGAGCGAACGGGAGCCGAGCAAGTAGCCGCCCAGGACGCCGACCGTGAAGCGCAGCGTGCGCAGCAGCATCGGGGTGACCAGCATCATGCCGATGATCAAGACCGCCAAGACGCCGCCCGCGACGTAGGGGTAGGTGTAGACCAGCGCCAGCAGACCGACCACGCCCACGTCCTCGGCGACGCTGATGACGGAATGGGTGGCGGGCTCGGGGGCGGTGTGAGCGAGGACGCGGGTGGTGGCCTTGGTGGTGTGGCTGCCGAGGGCGATCGAGCCGCCGATCAACATGGCGATGACTTGGCCGGCCGGACCGAATTCGTCGGCGGCGCCGAGGGCTAGGGCGGCGGCGCCGAGCGGCCGGATGAAGGTGTGGAAGCCGTCCCAGACGGTCGAGATGAACGGGACCTTGTCGGCGAAGAACTCAAGCAGGTAGAGCACGCCGGCTACGGTCAGCACGACCGGGTTCGAGAGGATCTCGAGCTTCTCCGGCAGGAAGTTGAACCACTCAAAGCGGTGGGCAAGCCCGACGATCAAGACCGTCGCATAGAGGTTGACGCCGGATGCGAACGAGAGTCCCAGGGTACTGATTAAGGTCTCTAATCCGCCCATGATTGCGCCCTCCTTTTAGGCTGTCCGTCTAGGCTATGCGGCCCGGCTACCAGTCCGAAATCTGGCGAGTCGGGATCGCTTGATCGATCAGCATGACGGGGATGTTCTCGTCGATGCGATAGACCGTTTGGTTGTCCTCGGTGATCAAGCCTTCGGTGAGAGGCTTGTCCACCTTCGCGCCGTCCTTGTAGGCGACCGCTCCGGCGGCGATCTGTTGGTTAAGTTTTTCCAACTTTTCGGCCGGCAGCAGCTCGACCGGGACTTTCGTCTCCGGACAGCACAGAATTTCGAGCAAGTCCTCGCTGATAGGCATGGGGAGCAGAGATCCTCCGTCCGCCGGACTGGCCCGCGCACTTACTGTACGGAGCTAGACCGGGTTTCGTTCCTTGAAAAGTTTAGCTTAGTTGTTGATGAGGGCGGGTTTGGCTGCCGAGGATGTGGGCGGGTCGGGCTTCGGTAGTCGACTGGGGACAGCCCGCACGCGCTGGGAGGTTTCCGTGGCGTCGAGGCCTGGATGGGACAGTCCCCGCGGTTGTATTCGCGGTTGGGCTAGTTGGGCGCGAGGAGGTAATGGCCGCCTTCGTTGTCGGTGCGGTAGGCGGTGACGACGTAGCCTTGGGCGAAGAGTTGCTGGAAGCGGGTGCGGACTTGCGATTGGACCTCTAGGGTTCGTTCGGTGGACGCGCGCACGTCGGCGGGGATGAGGATCTCTTCGGTCGTCGGGGGGCGCTCTAGGTCTTGGTCGATGCGCCATTCGGCGACGAGACGGTCGGTGGGGGCGCCGGCGTGGAGTTTGCTGGTGGTGACTCCGTAGGCGTTGGGTTTGTATTGGCGGACGCGGACGCCGAGCTTCTCGATATTGAAGTAGGCGTTGCGGATTTCGAGCGGGTCAAAGGTCCACTCGATCAGGCGGTAGCCGAGTCGCAGCGCCTCGTCCTTCTGGCGCATCTTCATGCTGCGGCCGAGGCCTTGGCCTTGGAACTCGTCGAGGATGCCGGTCATATGGCTGTGCAGGTAGGGTTCGCCGTCGGGCTTCTTGCCGGGCATGCCGAGGCTGTAGCCGACCATGCGGTCGCCTTGGTAGGCGCCGAGCACGACGCCGCCGATCAGTTTCGAGACGGTGAACAGGCGAGCGGGGACTTTGTCGACGTCGGCGAATCCCCAGACGGCTTCCTGGACGGCGAGCGTGTCGCGGTACTGGTCGATCGAGTCAAGAGCGATGATGCTGACGTTCAGGCTGTCTTCGCGGCTTGCCAAAGGGCCTCCATCTCGTCGAGGGTCGCGTCGTGGAGCGTGCGGCCTTCGGCTTGGAGCGACTGCTCGATGTAGCGGAAGCGCTCGCGGAATTTTCGGTTGGCGCGGCGCAGGGCGAGTTCGGGGTTGACCTCGGCGTGGCGGGCCATGTTGACGGCCATGAAGAGCAGGTCGCCAATCTCTTCTTCGACGGCATGCGCGTCGCCCGAGGTGCGGGCTTGTTCGACCTCGTCGACCTCCTCGGCGATCTTGTGGCGCAGTTCGGAGAAGTCGCGCCAGTCGAAGCCGACTTTGGCGGCGCGCTTACCGACCTTGTGCGCTTCGAGCATGGCGGGTTGATGGCGGGGGACGTCGTCGAGGATGGAGTCGGCGGATTCGGCCTCGCCGCGGACGCCCTTCTTTTGCGCCTTCTCTTGGGCCTTGATCTGGTCCCAGCGGACTTTGACGCCTTCGGCGGAATCGATCGATTCGCGATCGAAGACGTGCGGGTGACGGCGGATGAGCTTCTCGTTGATGGAGCGGAGGACGTCGTCGACGGTGAACTTTCCCTCTTCGGATGCGATCTGCGATTGGAAGATGATTTGGAGTTGGAGGTCGCCGAGTTCCTCGGGCAGGTGGACCCAGTCTTGGCGCTCGATGGCGTCGAGGACCTCGTAGGCCTCTTCAATCAGGTAGGGTTTGAGGGAGGCGATCGACTGTTCGCGGTCCCACGGGCAGCCGTCGGGCGCGCGCAGGCGGGCCATGATCTCGCGCAGTCGTTGGAACTCGTCGCCCGGCATTCGCGCCCCGAAAACGGCACGATAGCATGCGGCGGCGATCGGAATAGGAAGGCAGCGAATGAAAGTCGTCGGCGTGATTCCCGCGCGCTACTCGTCGGTGCGGTTGGAGGGCAAACCTTTGGCCGATATCGGCGGGAAGCCGATGATCCAGCACGTGTATGAGCGGGCGGGGCGATCGAAATTGCTGTCGGATCTATTGGTGGCGACCGACGACGAGCGGATCCATGAAGCGGTGCTCGGTTTCGGCGGGCAGTCGCGGATGACGGCGCGGGAACACCCGTCGGGGACGGACCGGATTGCGGAGGTCGCCGAGACGCTGGAGGCCGAAGTGGTGGTGAATATTCAGGGCGACGAGCCGTTCATCTCGCCGAAGGTGATCGACCAGTTGGTGCAGCCGTTTACGGTGGACCCGGAGCTGGAGATGAGTACGTTGGCGCGGGTGATCGAGGACGAGGCGGCGTTGGGAGACCCGAACGTGGTGAAGGTGGTGTTTGATCATCGCGGGCGGGCGATGTATTTTTCGCGGTCGTTGATTCCGCATCCGCGGCGGGCGGACGAGCACCGGGCGTATGAGCATATCGGGCTGTACGGGTATCGCAAGTCGTTTCTGGTCGAGTATGCGCGAATGCCGCCTTCGCCGCTGGAGCGGACGGAGGCGCTTGAGCAGTTGCGGGCGCTGGAGAACGGGCGGACGATTCGGGTGGTGGTGACGGAGCACCATCACGGGTTGAGCGTGGATACGGAAGGGGATCTGGAGAGGGCGCGGGAGTTTTTTCGGGAACAGGAATAGGACTCGCGGGTTCGTCAGATCGGAGGTCACGCATGGTTCGACCCTGGCGCGTCGTAGTCTCCGGCGTCCTCGCCGTCGCTTGGGCGGCGATGTTGGCGCTGGCCGACGTTTTCGACTCGAAGTCCGAAAGGGAGGGACTTCGTCGGGCTGCAACACGCGCAGCCTGACGGCTGCGGCACTGTTGTTCGTAGACCATCGGTCGTGGCGGTAGCGGAAGGACGTAGCGGCTGGGCCAGCACAACGTCGCCCGCGAGCTGAGCAATGGGCTCTTGCTTCGCAAATCGCCCTATATCCGCTCCATGACTGTCGCGGCTCTGCTGGATCTGACGGCCGTGCATTTTTTCACAGCCCCTCATGGCTGCGGCGCCGTTGTTTGTGGACCAGTAGCGGAAGGATGGAGCGGCTTTCTTGGAGGCTCTGATTCTGTACAATAAAAAGTCTCGTCTGGCGAGAATCCATTGTGATGCGCTTTTCCTCCAAACATCTTTATCTCGTGGCGTTTACGGCGTTTGCGCTGGCGATCGGTTGCGGGGGCGAATCGGCCCCGGAAGCCGAGCCGGCCGCCGAAGCGACGCCTGAAACTCCCGCTGCTCCGGCGGACATTTTTGAAGTCGACCCTTCGACGGCGGCGACGATCACCGGCAAGATCAGTTTTGACGGAGAGGCGCCGAAACCGCGCCGCCTGAACCTCGGCGCCGACCAAGATTGCACCGCCATGCACGACGGGCCCGTCTATGACGAGCGCGTGGTGGTCAATGAGAACGCGACGCTCAAGAACGTCTACGTCTGGGTGCGGAACGGTTTGGAAGACAAGCAGTTCGCCGCGCCGAGCGAGAAGGTGTCGATCGACCAAGTGGGCTGCGTCTACGTGCCGCACGTGGTCGGCGTGATGGTCGGGCAGACGCTGAGCGTCGCCAACTCCGACCCGACGTTGCATAACGTCCATCCGCTGCCGAGTTCGAACGTCGAGTGGAACAAGTCGCAGGCGGCCGGGGCGCCGACGATCGACGAGACGTTTGCGAAGCCCGAGGTGATGATTCCGATCAAGTGCAACATCCACCCCTGGATGCGCGCCTACGTGAACGTCTCGCCGCATCCGTTCTTCGCGGTGACGGGCGACGACGGATCGTTTGAGATTTCCGGATTGCCGCCGGGCGACTATACTCTGGAGGCGGTCCACGAGAGCCTCGGTAGGCAGGAGATCAAGGTCAGCGTCGGCGCCGGGGAATCGGCGACGGCTGAGATGACTTTCCAGCCGAAGTAAGCTCCGCTTGCGAAACGCCCGATTGTAGGATTCTTACCAGCCGATGCCTCAAACCGTTCCCACCGCAGCCGCAGCCGCGCCGGCCCCGAGCCAGGCGCGCACGGGTCCGGTTTGGGACTACCTGGAGCTGACGAAACCGAACGTCGTCTGGCTGATCTTGATGTCGACGTTGGTCGGCTATTACGTCGCTTCGCCGGGGCAACTTTCGTTGACGGCGATGTTCCACGTGGTGTTCGCCACGGGACTGATGGCGGCGGGTACGGGCGCGCTCAACCAGTGGTGGGAGCAGCGCACGGATCGGCTGATGCGACGGACCGAGAACAGGCCGTTACCGTCGGGGCGGATGAGTTCGGCGGGCGCGTTGACGTTCGGCATGGCGCTGGCGGCGGCGGGCTTGGCGTACGCGGCGCTCGCGGTGAACATGCTGAGTTTCTGGGTCGGCTTGGCGACGGTCGTCAGCTACGTGCTGGTCTATACGCCGCTCAAGACGCGCTCGCCGCTGGCGACGTTCGTTGGGGCGTTTCCGGGCGCGGCGCCGCTGCTGCTGGGCTGGACGGCGGCGCGCGACACGTTGAGCCTCGAAGGCTGGGTGCTGTTCTCGATTTTGTTCCTGTGGCAGTTCCCGCACTTCTATGCGATCGCCTGGATGTACCGCGAGGACTACGGGCGGGCGGGAATCAAGATGCTGCCGGTGGTGGAGCCGGACGGCGCTTCGACGGGACGCCAGATTATCGCTTACGCGTTCAATCTGATTCCGGTGAGCGTCGCGCCTTGGATGCTCGGGATGGCGGGGCCGGTCTACGGGGTCGCGGCGGTGGCGTTGGGCGCGGTGTACCTCTATTACGGCGTCCGGCTGGCGCGGGTGAAGACGCATGCGGCGGCGAAGAAGCTGCTGCTGGCTTCGGTGGTCTATCTGCCGCTGCTGTATCTGTTCTTGGTTGCGGATAAGGTTTGAGGCCCCTGACGGTCTCTCCGCTGACCGCTGTCCGGAAGAACGTCCGGAGCGGTACGGCTCATCACTAGCGTTCCGGACGGCGGTCAGCCGAGCGACGGGCGGCGGAGGCCTACTTGATCTTTTCGTCGCGTTCGATTTTGCCGTCGCGGAGACGGACGACGCGGTGGGCGTATTCGGCGATGTCGGGCTCGTGGGTGACGAGGATGATCGTGTTGCCTTGGGCGTGGAGGCGGTCGAAGATCGCCATGATCTCGTTGGAGGTCGCCGTGTCGAGGTTGCCGGTGGGCTCGTCGGCGAGGATGATTGCGGGGTCGTTCCCCAAGGCGCGGGCGATGGCGACGCGTTGGCGTTGGCCGCCTGAAAGCTCGCTCGGCTTGTGATACATGCGCTGGGTGAGGTCGACCATCGAGAGCGCTCGCTTGGAGCGTTCGAGCCGCTGGTCAGTCGTCATGCCGGAGTAGATCAGCGGCAGCTCGACGTTCTGGAGGGCGGTGAGTCGGGGCAACAGGTTGAACGTCTGGAAGACGAAGCCGATCTCGCGGTTGCGGATGTGGGCGAGGTCGTCGTCGGACATCTTGCTGACGAGTTGGCCGCGGATGTAATAGTCGCCGGAGGTCGGCGTATCGAGCGCGCCGATCATGTTCATGAAGGTCGACTTGCCCGAGCCCGAGGGGCCCATGAGGGCGACGTACTCGCCTTTCTTGATGGTCATGTCGACGCCGTTGACGGCGTGGATCTCTTGGTCGCCCATGACGTACGTCTTTCGCAGGTTGTACGTCTGGATGATGATGTTTTGGCGCAGCAGCTCTTCGCCGACGCGCGTCTCTTCCGCTGTTGCCGTGGCCATATGAATACTCTGTCTCCCGTTAGGGCGTCTCGACGCGCACGAAGGTTTCCGACGTGAGCGCACGAAGCGCTTCATACCCGCCGATGACGATCTCGTCGCCTTCATCGAGGCCTGCGGTCACCTCCAAAGCGCCGCCTCCGCTGATGCCGGTTTGGACGGGGACGAAGCGGGCGACGCGGTCGGTTGAGACGACGAAGACGCCTTCGCGGTCTTGGTCGTCGACGTTGCGGACGGCGAGGGCCTGGATCGGGATGGTGAGAGCGCGGTCGCGAGTGGCGGTGGTGATGCGGACGGTGCAGCTCATCCCGGGACGCAGCGTGTCGGCGGGGTCGTCGAGGGCGACGGTGGTTTCGAAGTCGCGCGCCTCTTGCGAGGCGGAGGTCGACTGCGACGCGGAGAGTCCGCTGGAGCGCAGGATGGCGGTGTTGCCGATCTCGGTGACGCGGCCGGAGAAGGCGGCGTCGGGCAAGGCGTCGATGGAGATCTCGGCCGGCTGTGCGAGTTCGACGTGGACGACGTCGGTCTCGTCGACGAGGGCCTCGGCGGTGATGACGCTCAGGTCGGCGATGGTCATGAGCAGGCTGGCGGGCGAGTTCTGGATGCCGGGGACGACGGTTTCGCCGGTCTTGACGGGGAGGTTTGTGACGACGCCGTCGATGGGCGAGAGGTAGGAGTGGCGGCGGAGGACGTCGCGGACGCGGCGGAGTTGCGCTTCGGCCTGTTCGATGCGACGTTGGGCGCCGTCTTGGCGGGCGAGCAGTTCCTGGCGTTCGGCTTGCAGGCGGACGATGTTGGCCTGGGCTTCGGCGACGTAGGCTTCGGCGGTGCGGGCGTCGGCGCGGCGGCGGTCGTATTCGTCGCGCGCGATGAGGCCATCTTCGAGCAGTTTGGAGGCGCGGTCGTAGAGCAGGTCGGCGCGCTCTTGCTCGGCTTGGGTGCGCTTGAGGGAGGCGGCCAGGGCGGCCTCGGCGGCTTCGCCGGCTTCGATGGCGGCGCCGGCGGCGCGGAGGTCGGAGCGGAGTTGTTCGAGCGAGGCCTGTTGGGCGTCGACGTCGGCGCGGGGTTGGACGGCTTCGAGGCGGGCAAGCAGTTGGCCGCGTCGGACGGTATCGCCTTCGGCGACGAGGATCTCGGTGATCCGTCCCATCTGCTCGGCGCCGACGTTGACGTAGTTGACGGGGGTGATCTCGCCGGAGGCGGTGACGACTTGGACGAGCGGGCGGCGGCCGACGGTCTCGGTCTGGACTCGGACGCCCTCGGGTTCGAGCGCGCCGCTGCCGAGGTAGAGCGCCGCGGCGACTGCGAGTAGCAGTCCGCCGACGAGCAAGAGCTTGGAGCGAGCGGTCATGGCTTCGCTTCTCTTAGTGTCGCGCAGGACGGGTGCGAGCGGCGTTCGAGAATCGTTGGGAGCTTGGGGTTGGGTGGGGTTGTCTCGGCGCGACAGACGCTGATGGTGTGGAGTCCGGCGGACCTTGCGCAAGGTCCGGGCGTCAGCCTCAGCCCGCTCCCCCGCTCGCGCTCTTCACTCTTCCCGCAACGTCTCGGCCGGATTCAGCCGAGCAGTCCGCGCCGCCGGCAGATAGCAAGCGGCCAGCGCCAGCGCCCCAAGCAGCGCCGGCGTCCCTGCCGTAAGCTCCGTCGGAATCGTACCGCTCCCAACGAGCTGCGCCATCTGCGCATTCATCGCCGAGACCGACCTGGCCAGCGCCCAAGCCGCGCCGAAGCCCAGCGCCCCGCCGACCAGCGTGACGGCCAAACCTTCGCGCATGACCAGGCCCAAGAGCTGCTTGCGCGGAGCGCCCATCGCCAAACGGATCGCCAACTCTCGCCGGCGCCGCACGACTGACTGAGCGGTCACGCCCGCCAGCCCGACGCAAGCCAAGATCAGCGCGAACAACGCGATGCCAGCGTGGAAACTCGACGAGGCGGCGACCATCTGATCGAACTCGTCCAGACGCTCGCGCAGCGTCCGCGAATCGAACGGCGTCAGCCGCGCGTCGATCCGTTCCAGCTCGGCGCGGATCGGCTCGAACCCCGTGCCCGGCTTCGTTCGCACGACGATCGGGAGTCCCTGGTTCGGCGGCTTGCCCAACTCGGCGTCGCTCAGCTCCAAATACATCGTCGCCGCCGGCCCGCCGGCCGAAAGGAACGCCCGCCGCCCGTGGTCGACCACGCCGATCACCTCGAGTCGCTCCGAGCCCCAATCGAAGACCTGTCCCAGCGGGTCGTCTCCTCCGTGCTGTTTGTCGGCGTATAGCTTGTCGGCCATGCTGCGGTTGATGACGACCGGGCGCACGCTCGGCGTCTCGCCGTTCGACAGGCGCGGCGGGAACTCGAGGCCGCGGCTCCAATTCGCCCGCAACGTTGCGAAGTAGCCCGGCCCGACGCGATCGATCGCGACCGAGTGCACGGTCGCTTCGTTCCCGGGCTCGTCGTCCGGAACGGATACCTTGTGCATCGCGTTCATCGGACTCAGAGGGATCTGTCGAGCATAGGTCGCGCTCTCGACTCCCGGAACGCGCTCCAGGCGTTCGGGCAGGCCGCGTACCAGCGTCGCCGTCTCTTCCGGCGTGTAACCGTCGCGCGGCGGGTCGAGCCGGAAGACGTAGAGATCGTCCAGATTCGCGTCGAGTCCCGTGTCCGATCCGGGCGTCATGCCGAGGATGAGGAAGCCCATCACCAAGAGCAACGCCATGGCCGCCGCCAGCTGGTAAGTCATAAAGGCGTTGCGCAACCCGAAGCGGCGAGGCCGTCGCCCCGTCGCTCCGGCCGTCCCGTTGAGCGCGCCCGTCAAGTTGGGGCGAGAGGCGGCTAGAGCCGGGGCCAAGCCGAATCCGACCGCCGCCAACGCCGCCGCCAGCAGCGTCAATCCCGCCACGCGCCAGTCCGGTCCCATCGACGCGTCGATGGGCACGGTCGATTGGAGCGAGAACAGGTTCAAGAACCCGATCATGCCCGACGCGCAGACGAGCCCAAAGATCCCGCCCGCGACGGCCAGCAGCAGACTCTCAATCAACAGCTGACTGACGATGCGCCTGCGATGCGCGCCGACCGACAGGCGGATCGCGATCTCCCGCGCTCGCGCCTGCCCCCGCGCCAACGTCACCCCCGCTAGGTTGGCGCACGTAAACGTGAGAATCAGCGTCATCAGCATGGAATAGACGACGTAGATCGCCGAGCGCTGCCGTTCGGGCACGGGAATCATCGTTCCAGCTTCGACCAACTCGACCACCCGCCCCTGGCGCTCGCGATCCGCCGCGAACTCGTCGTCACGCAGATTCCGAGCAAGCGTGTCCAGGGCCGCCGCGGTCTGCTCGCGTGAGACGCCCCGCGCCGGGCGCATCACCACGCGGAACGGCCGCTGCCTGCGGTCTTCGAGTACGCCTCCGCTCAACTCCGGTGCGATCGACGCCTTAGCCGTCGTCGGGACGTAGAGGTCGGCGTAGGTCGTCGGGAAGAGGCCGTGGAAGCCCTTGGGCGCGACGCCGATGATCTGCGCCTCCCGTCCGTTGACGCGGAGTCGTCGGCCGATCGCGCGCGCATCCGCATCGAGTCGCGTCCGCCAAAAACGTTCGCTAACGACGACCACGGGCGCGTCGCCGCGGCGCTCCGTCTCCGGGGCAAAGAGGCGTCCCAGCATCGGCTCGACGCCGAGCACCGCGAAGTATTCCGGCGAGGCGAGGTGTCCGAACAGCCGCTCCGGGCGCGCGCCTTCGCTCGGGTCCAGCGCGACGCCGAACGGAACCGGGCCGATGTAGGCCGCCGCCGACTCCAGCACGTCCGCCTCGTCGCGGTAGGCCTCGAACTCCGGGTAGGAGACCGGCGCCTCCAGCGCGACCAAACCGCCAGGGTCGGGGACGCCGGGCAACGGCTTGAGCAGGACGCCGTTCAGGATCGCGAACAGCGCGCTCGAAAGCCCAAGCCCCAGACCGAGCGTGGCGATCGCCGTCAACGCAAACCCGGGACTGCGCCGCAGCCCCCGCCAAGCGTACTTCAGGTCCTGTCGCAATATGGACGGCCAACGCATCCCGCGCTGGTCGCGGTAGCTCTCCTTGGCCGATTCCACATGGCCAAAGGTCCGCCGCGCCGCCTGCCGCGCCTGCTCGGGAGACATGCCGGCGCGGACGTTGTCCTCGGTCATCATCTCGATGTGCGAGGCGATCTCTTCGTCGAGATCGGCGTCAAGTCGCGCGTCCGTGCGCTCTCGCCGCATCGCTCCGAGGAGCCGCTTCCATGCCCGCCGAAATTCCTTCTTCATGACGCCCCCTTCAATTTCAAGAACGCCGCGACGATGTCGCCCGTCCGATTCCAACGCGCCTCCTCGGCCGCAAGCTGCTTCCTGCCCGCCGCCGTCAGCTGGTAAAACTTGGCCCGCCGTTTGTTCTCCGAGACGCCCCACTCCGAGGCGATCGAGCCCTCTTGCTCCAGCTTGAGCAAGATCGGATAGAGCGTCCCGTGATTGATCGCCAACTGGTCGCCGCTCACCTGCTCAATGCGCCGAGCCACGCCGTAGCCGTGTTGCGGCCCCAACGCATCGAGCGTCTTGAGAACCATCAGCGCCAAGGTGCCGTGCCAAACTTCCGTACTCATATGGCCTACCCACAAGAACCCTAACACGCCTCCTTTGGGAAGACAATAGGAATGATTGGTCTTACTCGCGACGGCTGAGGATGACCGTCAGTCCGACGGCCGCTGCCCAAGGGGCGAGGTCCATCCAAAGGTCCGCACTGCTCGGGAACACCCGCGTCCACCAAGGCTGGACCGCCGCCACGACGACGCCCGCAAAGTACGGGACGGTCACCCATTTCGGTCGCCGCCCCGCTCGACGGAGCCAGACCGCTGCGGCCGCCGCGCCGGTCAGTGGAAGCGCGGACCAGACGATGAGATGCGTTACATACGAGACGTAGAACGCGGTCGTGCCGGTATACCAGTACGAAAGATCGAGCAGCGGGAGACATGCGCAGCCGACGACACACGCAGTCAACCGCCGTCCGGTCCGGCCCGGCGGCGCGAGGCGGAGCAAGGCGAAACAAGCGAGACGCGCCGCGACTAGGCCCGTCAGCGCGAGGATGAGGATCTGCAAAGCGTAAACGGGATCGGATTGAACGCGGAGGCCGATGCCGGTTCGCAGAGGCAGGTCCAGCTTCCAGGAGTACGTCCGTTCAATCGCTTGCTGCGCGAACAACGACATCGCCAAGCTCGCCGTGGCGCCGACGGCTCCGAACCACAAAGCTCGCCTTGCTCGACTCGCCGACTCGCCGACCAATAGGAGGGGCGCCGCCAGACCAGCGATCGCGACGTAGGGCCAAGCTCCAGCCAGCACGTCCCAAGGAGCATCCCGCCAAGTCAACCCGCGAACTGCTCGCCCCCGCTCCAGAGCGTCGACCAGCCGCCAAGCCAACCCGCCCGCGACTGCCAGGGCCGCGACTCCCCACAAGCGAGTACTGCGTTCGAGCGAGTCCTTTCCGCGCGAAGCTCCGCACCAGATCGCGTTGAACCAGGCCAAGGAAACGAGCCAGCTCCAGTCAGCGACAGCGGCCCGCAACGGAGCGGCGTCCCGCGCGACGCGAATCCACTGCTCGGCCGCCCCGCGGAAGTACATCGCCGTCCATGCGATCAAGGCGACCAGAGAGGCTGCCAGAACCATGCGCCGAATCCGGTCGAGAGTGGGCGATCCAAGAAACGGTCCGCCGGAGACGCTAGCTTCCCTAAGGGGGTGCAGGATACCCCAGTAGGCAGTCAACGACATTCCCGTTGCAGCGACCAGAGTCCATACCGCGCCGAACGCCATTCCACGAATCCAGACCGTCTCCATAAACGGCCAGCCCAGGAACATCCCCGCCACGAGCCACTCCGGCCCGCCCGGTTTCGTCCATTCGATCCGGCGCACCTGCTCTCAGACACCGACGCCCGAGCATGAGTTCCAGCTCGCCATGAACGGCCTTTCCGGTCTGGTACGCTGACGGTTTCCAGCGCTCTCGACCGCCGATGCCTCTCAAGACGCTCTTTCTCAACCCGCCCTCGTTCGAAGGTTTTGACGGCGGCGCCAGTTCCCGTTGGCCCGCCACCCGCGAAATCGAGTCGTATTGGTACCCCATCTGGCTCGCCTACCCGGCCGGAATGCTCGAAAACTCAAAAGTCGTCGACGCGCCTCCGCACCACGTCTCCCCCCAAGAGACCATCGCCATGGCGCCGGACTTCGAGTTCCTGGTGCTCTTCACCTCCACGCCCGGCTTCGAAAACGACTGCCGCCTCGCCCGCGAGATGAAGCAGGCCAACCCCTCCCTCCAAGTCTGCTTCGTCGGCCCGCACGTCACCGCCTTGCCCGACGAAAGTCTTGAGGCGAGCGACGCCATCGACTTTATCGTGCGCAAGGAGTTCGACTACCAAGTCGTCGACTTCGCCAAAGGCAAACCGCTCTCCGAACTCGCCTCCATCAGCTACCGCAACGAAGCTGGAGAACTCGTCCACAACCCCGACGCGCCCCAAATCGAAGACCTAGATGAACTCCCCTGGGCCGCCAAGATCTACAAGCGCGACCTCGACGTCTCGCGCTATAACGTCCCCTTCCTCAAGCACCCCTACATCGCGCTCTACACCGAACGCGGCTGCCCGGCGCTGTGTACCTTCTGCCTCTGGCCGCAGACGCTGTCCGGTCACCGCTGGCGCACGCGCTCGGCCGACGACGTCGCCGCCGAGGTCGCCTGGACGCTCCAAAACTTTCCTGAAGTCAAAGAGATCTTCTTCGACGACGACACCTTCAACATCCGCAAGTCGCGCGTCATCGAGCTGTGCGAAAAACTCAAGCCGCTCAACTTCACCTGGAGCTGCACGTCGCGCGTCAACGTCGACTACGAGACGCTCAAGGCGATGAAGGACGCCGGCTGCCGACTGCTCATCGTCGGCTACGAATCGGGCGATCCGCAGATCCTCAAAAACATCAAGAAAGGCGCCACCGTCGAACGAGCGATCAAGTTCACCGAAGACGCCCACCGCGCCGGACTCGTCATCCACGGCGACTTCATCGTCGGCCTCCCCGGCGAGACCCGCGAAACCATCCAGCGCACCATGGAGTTCGCCAAACGGCTCGACACCGAGACGATCCAGGTCTCGGTCGGCCACCCCTATCCGGGCACCGAGTTCTACGACTACGTTCAGCAAAACCAGCTCATCACGCCCGACAAGATGACGGACGAGAAGGGCCACCAGCTCCCCACCGTCCAATACGGCGAGCTCGACCAAGCCGAGATCATGGAGTGGGTCGAGCGCTTCTACGACGAATACTACTTCCGCCCCAAAGCCGTCTGGCGCATCGTCCGCAAGGCCGTCTTCAACAACCAAGAGCGCAAGCGCCTCTACAAAGAGGCCCGCGAATACCTCGCCCTACGCTCCAAGCGCAAGAAGTACGTCCGTGAGCAACGCGCGGCGTAGAGCGGTTGTACGTGAGCCGTAAGCCGTGAACCGCCGCACTGCCGAGGGTCCGTCCGACCGGTTCACCGCTCACGGCTTACGGTTCACGAAAAAAACCTCCCTCCTCCTCGCCGTCATCGTCCTCTCAAACGCGCTCGGCAACATCCTCCTCGGCCGGGGCATGCGCGAAGTCGGCGACATCTCCTCCTACTCGCCGGTCGATCTATTCACCTCGGGCGTCGCCGCCATGGCCAACCCGTGGGTCCTCTCTGGAGTCGCCCTACTCATCGTCTTCTTCACCGCCCACGCCCTCGTGCTCAGTTGGGCCGACCTCAGCTACGTCCTACTCGTCACCGCCATCGGCTACGTCCTGGTCGCCGTACTCAGCTACGCCTTCCTAGGCGAACAGATCAGCGCCCAACGCTGGATCGGTACGCTCGTCATCACCGCCGGCGTCATGCTCGTCGGCTCGACGCCCGTCTCGACCCGGGTTTCGGCGCGTGAGGGCGACGAATGATCGTCTTCCTCCTCGCCCTCGTCATCGGCGGAACCATCGCCGGCGACCTGCTCAAGACCGCCGGCATGCGACGCCTGGGTGAGGTCGACGACTTCCGTCCCGGCGCCCTGGCCCGCGTCGGGCGACTAGCCTCCCGCAGCGGAATACTCTGGCTCTCGATCGTCGCCTACGCCGTCTCCTTCTTCGGCTTCATGGCCCTCGTCTCAAGAACTGACGTCAGCTTCGCCGTCCCCGCAACCGCGGCCGGGTACGTCGTCGAGACCTTTCTCGCCCGCTGGTTCCTAGGCGAACAAGTCTCCGCCCGGCGCTGGGCCGGCGCCGCTCTGGTCATCGTCGGAGTAGCCTTAGTCGGGGGCTGATGCTCTTCGTAGTCGCCATCCTCGCCGCCGGCGCGACGGTCTACCACCTGCTGGCCGCCTTCTGCGCTTGGCGCTTCCGAGGTCGCAAGTCGCATCCGCCCGCCGATGTGGGACTCGTCTCCCTGCTCAAGCCCGTCGCTCGCCGCAGCCCCGAGATCGACGCCGCAATCGCGACCCACCGCAACCAGACCTACCCCAGAATCGAGCTGCTCCTCGCCGACGGACCCGCGCCCGAGGGCGACGGCAATCCCAAGATCGCCCGCCTCCAAACCCTCCGACCGAGCGGCGACATTCTCGTCGTCAGCGACGCCGACGTCCGTCTCGAACCCGACTCGATCGCCCGCATCGTCGCAGCGTTCGCCGACGAGCGAACCGGCTGCGTCACCTGCCTCTACCGCGCCCGCCCCGGAAAGACCTTCGCCTCGTTGTTGGACGCCCTCTGGATCTCCGCCGACTTCCCCGCCCAAGTCCTCTCCGCCGAGCGCCTCCAAGGCATGCGTTTCGCCCTCGGCGCCGTGATGGCCGTCCGCCGCGCCGACCTCGAAGCCGTCGGCGGCTGGGAAGTTTTGCGACCCTACCTAGCCGACGACTACCAGCTCGGCGCTTGCATCGCCGAGAGAGGCAAGCAAGTCGTCCTATCGGAAGTCGTCGTCGAAACCGCCCACGGCTCCCCGACCGCTCAAGAAGTCTGGCGCCGCCACCTGCGTTGGTCCCGCACCGTCCGAGCCTCCCGCCCGGCCGGCCACTTCGGCCTCATCTGGACCCAAGCGACCGTCTGGGCCCTCGCTCTAGCCGCGACCGGCGCCCCGCTAGCCTGGACCGCAATCCCGCTGACAGCCCGCCTCCTCTCAGCCGCCCTCACGGCCCGCGCCGTAGCCGCCGCCCACTGGGCTCTCCCTTGTCTCCCGCTGGTCCCCTTAGCCGACCTGATGGGCTTCGCCGCCTGGCTCACAAGCTTCACCTCAACCACAGTCAACTGGGCGGGCCGCCGCTACCGAGTAGAACAGGACGGCCGCATAGCCCCAGCCCCCTAACATCACGAATAGCCGACTTGGCGCACAGCTCCGCCGGCGTCGAGACGGCGCGCTAGAGAGGGGACCGAGGTGCGGCTGCTAGTCGGCGTCGGCGGAGGAGTGGAATAGGCGGCGGTGCTCGGCGAGCATGTCGCGGCCGAAGTCGTTGTCCCAGTCGCGCCAGACGGTGTGGGTGTGGTTGGCGCCGTTCTGCACGTTGTCGTACTCGATCAGGAATTCCGGCGCTTGGACGCGGTAGTAGTCGCCGACGCCGGGCTCGGTCGCGCCGGCCCAGGCGAAGAACAACTTGTCTTTCGGCGTCGACTTGGCCGCCTCCATGCGGGCGGCGGCGATCTCGGCGGGCACGTTGTGGGCGTAGACGCCGATCAACGAGAGAAGGGCTTTGTACTGGGCGTCGGTCATATCAGACGCCGCCAGGCCGGTCGGCTGGTTTTCGAGCTTGGCGCGGGTATCGGCCGAGGTGAGGATGTCTTTGTAGGCCTTCTCGGCGACCTTGGCCTTGGAGAGCTGGTTCGGCTTGAGACTGTTGACGAAGGCGAAGCCCATGTCTTCTTCGTGCGGCAGGGCGCGGAAGCCTTTGCGCGTTCCGATGTCGATCCGTTGCGGGTTGGCGCCGAAGAAGGTCGGGGTGGTCGAGATGAGCTTGCCGCCCTTCAAGGTGAAGTGGAGCGAGATGTGGTGGCCTTCAATGCGCCAGCCCCAGGCCCCGTCTTTGGACGGCGTGCCGAAGATGGTGAAGTGATACTTCGAGGGATCGCGGCGGCCGGTCATGTCGCCTTCCTTGATGCGCAGGATCTCTTCGAGGCTCTGGATCGACTTGGCCTTGATGAAGCCGGTCTTCGAGAGGCTGGCGGCGAGCAGGGCGTCGGCCAAGTGGCGTTGGTCGGGCGACATCTCGCCGTAGGTCAGGCCGCGACGCCCGTACTTGTAGGTGGCCTCGAAGTTGTTGCCGGGAACGAAGTGCCATTGTTCGCGATTGCTCGACGCCGACTGTCCGAAGGACAGCTTGGCCTTGGCGGTCTGTTCGACGTTGAGCGAGGCGAGCCAGGCGTTGGCGGCGTCGGTCATGGCCTGTTCAGTCGAGTGGTGATAGGCGGTTCCGAGCGCGGCGGCGAGCAGAAGAGCGAGGGTGAGGCGGACGTGGCTTGGACGAAACATGGTGTTGTGGGGAGGTTCTGCGCGAGCTTCTCCGCGCACGAGTATAGCGGGTCGGGAGGCGCCGCGGCTCAGTCGGGCGAGACCGCGGTCGGGAAAGTCTGCTGACAGAGCCGCGGGCGAAAGCTAGACTCGAATTGGAACCCGTCGGAGCGCCCAAGACGGCTAGCCGAGCGAGAGAGATGTCCGAACGCCGTCCTTTATCCGCCGACCAGATCGCCGAAATGGTGATCGACTATATCCATCGGGAGTTTGCGCCGAGCGAAACGGGGCGGATTAGCCCGGAGGAGAATGTTCTGACGGGCGGCATCGTCGATTCCGTCGGGATCGTGCGCTTGACGGCCTATCTCGCGAAGGAACTTGAGGTTGAGATTCCCGCGACGGACTTGGTTCCGAGCAACTTCCGGTCCCCGCGTGCGATGGGCGAGTACTTGAGCGGGCGCATCGAAGTCCGGGACTCCGCGGCTTAGCGGGGTCCTTCGCCCTCCGCCAGCTCACGGCGCAGGGCTGGGCGATCGATTTTGCCGGTGCCGGTTCGCGGGAATGCGTCTCTCACCTCCGAGCGGGTCGGGACGGCGTAGGGCGGGAGCAGGCGCGCGGCTTCCCGGCGTAGGTCCTCGGGCGTGAGTTCGGCGCCTCGCCTCGGAATCGCGGCGGCCGCGATGGAGGCGGCGCCTTCCTCGTCGCGTAGGTCGACGACGGCAGCCTCGGAGACTCCGGGCATCGCATTGATGACCGCTTCGATCTCGTCCAGTTCCACCCGATACCCGCGCACCTTGACGAGGCGATCCTTGCGGCCGAGGAAGACCAGGGCCCCGTCGCCTCGATCGCGGACGAGGTCGCCGGTGCGGTAGAAGACTTCCGGCTCGCCGTCGGGCGAGCTGCGGCGGAAGAAGGCGCGCGCGTCGAGGTCCGGGCGGTTCCAGTAGCCGCTCATCATCGTCTCGGAGCGGATCCACAGTTCGCCTGACTCGCCCGCGGGGACCTCGTGGTCATCCTCATCGACGACGAGTCCCTCGGCGCCGGGCCAGGCGGGCCCGATGGGGACGGGGTTTTCGAGATCGATTGGGAGCGGGACGTTGAAGGCCGTGCACTGGTTGACCTCGGCCGGTCCGTAGGAGTTCGAGAAGCGCGTCTCGGGCCATATTTTGGCCAAACGCGCCAGATACTTGGGGGCCAGCGGCTCGCCTCCAAACAGGACCCAACGCAACGACCGGATGTCGCGCTCTTCGATTCCGCCTCGGTCGAGCAACTGGATCAGCGCCAGAGGCACGGAGTACCAGAAGGTCAGCCGTTCGCGTTCGATCAGTTCGGCGAGACTGACCGGAAACATCGTCACTTCCTCCGGGATGATCACCGTCGTCGCGCCGCGGTGCGGTCCGGTGAGGTACTCGAAGGTCGACATGTCGAAGTGCAAGGGCGAGTGGTTGCCGAGCCGGTCGTCCGGCCGCACGTCGTAGAATTCGCCCGAGTAGCGAGCGTAGGCGCCGCCGCTCGAGTGGGTATGCATCAGCCCCTTGGGCACGCCGGTCGAGCCGGAGGTGTACATGACGTAGGCCAGGTTGTGCGCGACCAGATCCGGACGAGGCGCCGCGGCCGGGGCCTGATCGACGGTTCTCCAGGGGACGAAGCGGGGGACGAAGCGGGATGGATCGGGCGTGCTGGCCGGGGCTTCGGCGCCGACGACCGTGTGCAGCTCGGGAGCTTCCTCGGCCGCGGTCGCAGCTTTGGCAGCGTGGGCGCGGTCGGTGATGAGCGTGCGGATTCCGCAATCGCGCAGGATGAATCGGACGCGTGCGGGCGGGGCCGTCGGGTCGATAGGGACGTAGGCGCCGCCGGCCTTCAAAATCCCGTAGAGAGCGCGCGGCAGTTCCAGGCCCTTGTTCATGTAGACGCCGACGCGGTCGCCTCGCCGGACGCCGTCTTCGACGAGAAAACGAGCGAGGCGGTCGGTCGAGACGGCGAGATCGCCGTAGGAGACCGCCCGATCTTCAAAGCGGAACGCTTCGTGCTCGGGGCGGCGTTGCGCGGCCTCGTCGACCGAGTGATAGAGCAGGAAGGCCAACCGTCCGATCCGCCGTCTAGAGTCCCAGCATCCCCGCGATGAGGTTGCGCTGGATATCGGACGTGCCCGCGTAGATGACGCCGCCGATCGAGTCGCGCAGCTCTCGCTCGATCTCGTAGTCGCGCAGGTATCCTTTGGCGCCGTGGAGGCGGACGGCGTCGGTCGCACTGGCCAGCAGCGCCTCGGCGATCTGGAGATTGGCCATGGCGCACTCCATGCCTGCGTCCAGCCGGGCGTCCTTCATCGCGGCCACTTTGTACATGAGCAGGCGGGAGGTTTCGAGCCGCAATCGCATGTCGGCGATCCGGTTGGACACCGACTGGAACGAACCGATCGGCTTGCCGAACTGGCGTCGCTTTTGGGCGTACTCGAGGCACTCGTCAAACAGAGCCTGCATCGAGCCTAGGTGCCCGGCGTGGATGAAGGCGCGTTCCCAGGCGATCGTCTGCGTGAACAGGCTCATACCGATCCCCTCGCCGCCGAGCCGGTTCTCGGCCGGAACGAAGCAGTCTTCGAAGATCAGATCTCCCATCAAGTTGGTGGAGGTTCCGGTCTTCGCCCGGGGTTCGCTTCGGGAGACGCCGTCCCAGGAGGTTTCGACGATAAAGGCGGAGACGCCCCACTTGCCCGACTCGGGATCGGTGTTGGCGAGCACGACGCCGACGTCGGCGAGCGGGGCCATGCCGATGTAGCATTTGCGGCCGTTGAGCAGGTAGCCGCCTTGGGTCGGCGCGGCGGTGGTTTCGAGGCTGAGTGCGTCGGAGCCGGAGTTTTCTTCGCTGACGCCGTGGCAGCCGATCCACTCGCCCGAGGCGAGCTTGGGCAGGTACTTCTTCTTTTGCTGTTCGTTGCCGTAGATGACGATCGGTTCCTGGACGCTCCAGGTTTGCCCGCCGACGGCCAGACTTAAGCCGTTGTCTCGGCTGCCCTGCCCGATCGCTTCGAGCGTTCCGACGGTGGTGACGGCGTCCATGCCCAAGCCGCCGTATTCGGCGGGAACGTGGCAGCCGATATAGCCCTTCCGGGCGCAACGGTCCCAGTCCTCGCGCGGGAACTCAGCCGCCGCGTCGTGTTCCTTCAGGTTGCGGCCGAGTTCTTCGCGGGCCCATTCGAGGACTTGCCGTCGACGGTCCGCGTCGGCGTCGTCAGGGACAAAGCGCATACTAAAATCTAGGCTAACAAGTGGTTCGTGCGCGACTGGGCCCGGGCCGCTGACGGGCGAAGAGCCGATCCGAGCGTGACGCACAGCCAAAAACAGATCTGGGTAGGCCAGCGACTGCACCCCGATTCTCCGCTCTACAACATGGTCTTCGCCTGGGTCTTCGAGGCGGAGTTGCGACCGGACCTGTTTGCGCAGGCCTGGCGCCAAGTGGTCGACACGAATGACGCGCTGCGCAGCGTGTTCATAGAACGCGAGGGAGACGCGGCGAGAGAGAGAGCGCTCGACACCTTGCCGCCCGGCTGCTCGGAGACGGAGGTTCTCGACTGGCGATCGAAGCCCGACGCCGAACGGGCTTTTCGGGAGTGGGCTCACGAGCGCGCCGCGCGGCCCCTCGCGCTCGACCAGCCGCTGGTCGACAGCGTGCTGGTTCGACTGCCCGAAGGAAAGTCGGCCTGGTATCTGAACCAGCACCACCTGATCACGGACGCGCGCTCGACGGTGCTGGTCTATCGCGCGGTCGCCGAGCGCTACCGAGCGCTGTCGGTCGACTCGGACGCTCTTCCCCCAGAATCCGCGGAGCGAGCGGACTCGCCGACGGTCGACGACGCCCATACGGAGGCGGCCCGCAAGCACTGGAAGAACCGGCTTCCGGATACCCGGCTGCACGGCGACCGATCTCCGCCGCTCTACGGACGGAAGGCCGTCCCGGACACGACGCCGAGCCGGAGGGTCACGTTCGAACTCGACGAGCAACGCACGGCGCGCCTGGAAGAGGTCTGCGGCCAGCCCGGGTTCCTCAGTCTGTCTCCGGAGCTGTCTCGGTTCACGTTGTTGGCCACGGCGATCTCAGCCTGGATCTCGCGAGTCGCGGCGAGCGACGAGGTCTCGTTCGACGCCCCGGTGGCGGGACGCCGCTCGCCGGTCGACAAGGAGACGATCGGGCTGTTCATCGAGATGTTTCCCTTCTCGGTCCGCGTGGAGCAGGGCGAGACGTTCCGCAGCTTGGCGAGCAAGTGTCTGGAAGAGGCGTCGACGTTCCTGCGTCATGCGCTGCCGGGACTGAGCGCGCCGTCGGCGGCCTCGGCCGGGAACGTGGTGCTGAACTACTTCCCTGAATCGTTCGGCGACTTTGCCGGGGTTGCGAGCCGGGTCGAGTGGGTGCATCCCGGACACGGCGACAGCGTCCACGCATTGCGCATCCAGGTCCACGACTTCAACGGCGACGGACGGCTGGTCTTCCATCTCGACTTTAACGAGCAGGTTTTCTCGGAGCCGCTCCAACGCCGGGCGCGCGAGCATTTTCGCGCCGTCCTGGACGCGCTGCTCGATGATCCGGACCGGCAGCCGGCCGAGGTCGACTTGGTGACCGCGGAAGAGCAGTCCGAATTCCAAGCGCTCGATGCAACCACAGCGGCGCGGATCCCCGAGCGGACGGTTGTCGACGAGATCTGGGAGCGGGCCGAAGCCGAGCCGGAGCGCGTGGTCGTTCAACAGGGCGAGCGGCGCGTGACCTACGGCGAGCTGTGCGACCAAGCCGAGCGCGTCGCGGCGACCTTGATCGCAAGCGGAGTCGAACCGGGCGATCGTGTAGCGATCTGCGGGAAGCGATCCGTCGAATCCGTCGTTGCGATCTTGGGGACGTTGCGCGCGCGAGCAGCCTACGTGCCGGTGGACCCGACCTATCCGGCAGGGCGGATTCGCGGACTAATTGAAGACTCCGGCGCGCGTTTGACGCTGAGCGGGCCGGGTTCGCCGCAGGGCCTGCTTCCGGCCTCGACGATCGGGATCAGCGAGGCGGCCACGACCGAAGCGACAGATGAACTTGAGGCGCCCGCGCTCGACGAGCTCGCCTACGTGCTCTACACCTCCGGCTCGACCGGAAAGCCGAAGGGCGTGCTGATCGAACACGGCGGCTTGGCCGATTACCTCGCGTGGGCTTCGCGCGAGTACGTCCGCGGCGAACGCCTGAGCTTTCCGCTGTTCACCTCGCTCTCGTTTGACCTGACGGTGACGAGTCTGTTCTTGCCGCTGATCACCGGCGGCGTCCTGCACGTCTACCCCGAGCCGGAGGGGCCGGTCGACTCCACTCTGCAAGAGGTCGTCCGCGACAATCTAGTCGACTTCATCAAGCTGACCCCGTCGCACCTTTCGCTGCTGGTGCGGATGGGCTTGGAGGGCTCGCGCATCCGGCAAATGGTCGTCGGCGGCGAGGACTTCAAGACGCGCCTGGCCGAGCAAGCGAGTGCGCAACTCGCACCGAAAGCGGAGATCTACAACGAGTACGGCCCGACGGAAGCCGTCGTCGGCTGCATGATCCACCGCTACCGGCCGAGCGAGGACGTCGCCGCGAGCGTACCGATCGGCAAACCGGCGGACGGCGTTAGGCTTGAAATTCTCAACGAGGCCGGAAGACCGGTTCCGGCGGGAACGCCGGGCGAGCTGTGGATCTCCCGGTTCGGCCTGGCGCGCGGCTATCACCGCCTGCCGGAGCTGACGGCGGAGCGGTTCCAGCCGATCCCGGGAACGGGCGGCGGTCGTCGCTACCGCACCGGAGACCTGGCCCGTCTGGGCGACTCCGGGTTGCTTGAATTCCTGGGCCGAGTCGATCGCCAATTGAAAGTCGCGGGCCACCGGGTCGAGCCGGACGAGATCGAAGCGGCGATGCTGGCCGTGCCGGGGATCGAACAGTGCGCGGTCGTCGCCCGCGGGCGACGCGCGCCGGATTCGGCGGCAGGCGCCGGAGTCTTCTGCACGCGCTGCGGGCTGCCGTCGAACTATCCGCAAGCCTCCTACGATCAGGACGGCGTGTGCGACGTCTGCCGCTCCTACGACGCGGTCAAGGAGCACGCCGGCGGCTATTTCAAGACGATGGACGACTTAGAGGCGCTGTTCGATTCGACACGCTCGACCGGCTCGTCCCAGGCCCCGTACGACTGCATGATGCTGCTGAGCGGGGGTAAAGACAGCACCTACGCGCTCTGTCGGCTGGTCGACATGGGCCTCTCCGTCTACGCCTTCACGCTCGACAACGGCTACATCTCCGACGGCGCCAAGGCCAACATCCGGCGGGTGACGGAGCAACTCGGCATCCCGGTCGAGTTTGCGACGACACCCGCGATGAACGCCGTGTTCCGCGACAGTCTGGCGCGCTTCGCCAATGTCTGCCAGGGCTGCTTCAAGACGCTCTACACGCTCTCGGTCAATCGAGCGCTGGAGTTGGGGATCGGGTCGATCGTGACCGGGCTGTCGCGCGGACAGATGTTCGAGACGCGGCTGACCGAGGAGATGTTCCGCGACGGAGGCCGCCGACCGGAAGAGGTCGACGAAGCCGTGTTGGCCGCCCGCAAGGTCTATCACCGTGCAGACGACGAGGTGTCGCGCTCGCTCGACGTACGCGCGTTCCAAGACGACGAGGTTTTTGAGCGCGTCCGCTTCGTTGATTTTTACCGCTACTGCGACGTCGGGTTGAGCGAGATGCTCGCGTACCTGGGCGAGAAGGCGCCGTGGGTGCGACCGGACGACACCGGCCGCTCGACCAACTGCTTGATCAACGACGTCGGAATCTTCGTCCACAAGAAACAACGCGGGTTCCACAACTACGCGCTGCCCTATAGCTGGGACGTGCGGATGGGGCATAAGACCCGTGACGAGGCGCTTGACGAACTCGACGACGAGATCGACGAGGCCTTCGTGCGACGCACGCTGAACGAGATCGGCTGCGACGCGGATCGGCTGATGGAGCCGCCGAGCGAGTCGACGATCGCGGCCTTCTACGTCGGCGAGGAGACGATTCCCGAGGGCGATCTGCGGAGCTCACTGGCCGAGCGGTTGCCGGGGGCGCTGATTCCGGCGCACTTTGAGCGAGTGGATTCCATCCCGCTGACGACCAACGGAAAAGTCGATGAGGGGGCGCTACCGGAGATCGGCCGAGTGCGCTCCCAACGAGCCTTTCGTGCGCCAGACGGTCCCGTGGCGGAGTATTTGGCGGGCGTGTGGCAGGAGCAGTTGAACGTCGAGCAGGTGGGCGCGGACGACGACTTTTTTGCGCTGGGCGGTACGTCGTTGGCGGCGATGGAAGTCATGATTCGGCTGTGCAGAGAGTTCGACATCGAGTTGGCGCTCGATTCCGTCTTTGTCCACCCGCGGCTGGAGGATTTGGCGCGGCTGGCCGAGGACCGCATCTTGGCCGACGTAGCCGAGTAGAGCTCAGGCGCGGCGGGCAAGCGTTCGACGCGCTAAATGAACCAGTACGCCGATGCGTTGAGCGAGGCCGAGTTCCTCAAACGTCTCGATCTTCGAGTTGGTCCGGGTATAGAGATTCAGCCGTTTGGCGCGGGTGCGGCTGCTGGCAAACTCCATGTGCGTGACGCGCATGAGGTCGGAGAAGACCGTGCGCAGTTCGGGTTTGCGCGCGGCGATGCGATGGACCAGTTCGCTGTCGCCGGCCCGTTTCCATTCGAGGAAGGGGCCCAACTCGTCAAAGATCGAAGCCCGCACGGCCATGTTGTTGGTGTAGCCGAAATGGAAGCGACGGTCGCATTGCGAGAGCACGTACTCGGCCTTGGCGTTCTCATAGGCGCCGAGCAGATGGAGCGCGCGCGATGCGTGCCGAGGAAAGCGACAGTGGCCCACGAGCGCCCCGACGGTCGGGTCCTTCATCGCGGCCTGGATCGTCTCCAGCCAGTCGGGGTCGACCACGCAATCCCCGTCGGTGAAGGCGATGATCGAGCCGGAAGCGGCGCGAAGGCCGGTATTGCGAGCCGGGTAGGCGCCGGGCTTGGCCTCCTCCAGCAACGTGATTTCGGGACGGCTGCGCGCGATTTCAAGCGAGCCGTCAGTTGAGCCGTTGTCGACTAGGATGACCTCGTACGGCCCGGCGTTGCGCTGACCGAGCAACGACTCGATGCACAGAGAAAGGTGATCGCGGTTGTTGAAAACCGGAGCGACCACGGATACGCGAGGGCGTTCCCGCACTAATCGGGCACCTTAGCACTTGGCCCGCGAATTTCGGCGAACCGTCGATAGAGGTCGTTGTCCACCGCCCGGTCGATGCGCGCTCTCTGTTCGTCGGTCAGAGCGCGGATTGAGGCCTGCGACGGCCGGATTTCGTCTCCCGTTTTCGCTTTCCAACGCTCTCCCGGGGCCGTCAGGCGAGCCGACTCGGCGCGGTAGCGGTCGAGCATCGCGGGCTCCCAATCGAGGCCCAGCTCGGCGACGAGCCGCTTCAAGGCCGTCTCGGGCTCGGCGGCGAGTTCTTCATAGAAGACGACCGGGTCGGCCGACGATTCGGCTCGCCGGAGCGAGAAGGCGACGTCTTGGTTCCAGCGGCGGACGCACTCGTCGAGGCTGTAGGCGCGCTCCCACTCCTTGGACGCCAGGTGCAGCGACGAGACCACGTCGACGCCGCGACGGACGACGTGGACGAAGCGAGTCGGGAGGTCCGAGATCCGCTCGATGAACGGAACGTAGCGCAGGTGGCGAGGCGTCTTCTCGATCCAGACCGGGCGGTCGCGCTCGAGAGCAAGATCGTCGAGCATCCGGAGGAACTCAGCGGTGATCGGTCGGGTGCGGGCGGCGAGCAGCGGCGGCAGCGGCGCGATCGGCATGAGAAGCCCGAAGCGTCGCTCGATCTGGTCGGGCGCTTCGACGCCGTTCTCGGCCAAGAACTCCGCCAGTCGCGACCGCGGGTCGCGCAAGAGCACCGCTCTCGCGGCTGAGGGAAAGGCGCGGAAATGACGGCTGAAAAAGTGGCTTTCGGTAAAGGAGGTCGCTCGGCTGTGCGCGGCCAGCAGACTTTGTACGAGCGTCGTCCCGGAGCGGGGCGCGCCGACGATGAAGATGCGCCGCTCGACGGCCGACGAACTCAACCGCCTGCTCCGGAAGTCTTGACCGCGATCAACGAGAAGAAGGGTCGCAGCGACGGGAGCAGCTTTTCGACGACGCCGGTCGCGCCGCGTCCGTGTCCGCCGCGAAAGACCGCCGTCTCGACGTGGAAGCCGACGCGCGTGAGGAAGTCGGCGACCTCGTGGGTGGTGTACTCGCGCACGTGGCCCATGTGGCCGAGAGTGCGGAGTTTTTCGTACTGGGCGTAGATGCCGGCGGAGGACGCGTAGCCCTGGTTGTGTAGAAGGAGATTGCGGACGCCGCGCAGCGAACGCAAGTTGGGCGTCGAAAGAAACAGCTTTCCGCCGGGCTTCAAGACGCGGCGAACTTCTTCGAGCGTGAAGATCGGATCGATGCGCAGGTGTTCGAAGATCTCGTTGAAGACGACCGCGTCGAATCGGTCGTCTTCGAACGGGGCGGGCTCGGTCTCGACGTTCGATTTGCGTACGTCGAGACCGAGGTGTTCGATCGATTCTGCGAAGCGTTCGGGAGCGAGATCGAGGCCGCTGACTTGGAAACCGGATTCGGCTAGCGCGCCTGTGACCACGGGCGGGGTGGAGCCGTACTCGAGGATGCGGCCTCCGGGCTCGACGTACTCGCAAACCATCTCCACGTCCGCGGCGAAGCGCAGGCGATGGCGACCCCAGTAGGTCTCGAACCAGTCGCGCAGGGAAGGGTCTGACGGCTCGATGCGGTCGCGGACCGACTGGAGCCGATCGAGCGTCGACTGGGCGAAGCTCCAGGGTTCGGATACGGTCTTCACCAGTCGCTCTCCTGCTCCAAGTATTGCCGGATGCGCTCGCGGGCTCGGGCGATCTTGTCGTCGCCGAGATGGGGGTCGGGGATCGGCACGACCTGGAGGTCGCCGCGGAAGTGCGAGCGCCAAGTGGCGGCGGCGTCGACGGCGGGCTCCTCGCCGTTGAAGATGACCGTGGGCGTCTGGATGACGCCGGGGCGGTACTGAGCGTGGAGCCGGAAGCGTTCGACGCGCACGTCGGCGTGCAGGATCTCGGGAGTGAGAGCTTGGCCGCGCTTCTTGAGTCGGTCGCCTTGTCGGACCTGGAGTTGGCGCTTGGGACGCGTGATGAGCAGGCGGCGTAGACGGGCGTAGGGCGTCGGCGTCCAGGGGCGCGCGCCGCGGGCGAGGAGCGCCGCCGCCTCGGAGAACGAGAGTTCTTCGAGCGGCTTGCGCAGGCCTTCGAGTTGGAGCTTGAGCGGGCCGAGACGATAGAAGTCGAGCGGCATCGGCGAGATGAGATAGAGGCCTTGCACCCGCGCGCCGCGTTGCTCCAGCAAGCGCACGACCTCGAAGGCCATCGAGGCGCCGAAGGAGTAGCCCGCGACTACGAACTCACCCGGAAACTCATCGGGCGGGAAACGGTCGAGGACTTCGTCGACTAGCTCCTCGCCGAGCTTCTCCATGGTCGGCCAAAGGCCGCGGTTACCGCCGGGACGGATGCCGACGCCGCGAAGGCCGTAGACGGGACGCTCGCCTCGAAAGCGTTGCGAAAACAGATCGGCGAAGAAGTGCGGGATGGCGAAGATCAGGGGCGGCCGGGCGCCGCTCGGCTGAATCGGGAAGAGATGCCGGTAGGCGGGCGCGGAGGAGGTCGCCCGGTTCTCGATCAGCCGGTCGAGATCGGCGATCGTCGGGTACTGGAACAGCTCGGACGGGGAGATGTCGGCGCCGAAGTCGCGCTCCAGCGCGGCGGCCATGGAGATCATCAAAAGAGAATGGCCGCCGATGCGGAAGAAGTTATCGGTCGAGCGCACGCCGGTTCGACCGAGCAGCCCTTCCCAGAGCGCAACCAACGCCTGCTGACGTTCGCTGAGGAACTCGCGGTCGCGGCGGACCGGCGCCTCAAGAGCTAGTTCGGCGGCGGCGAGGCGCTTACGGTCGGCCTTGCCGTTGGGCAGGCGCGGGAACTGGTCGAGCGGGACGAAGCGGGCCGGAACCATGTGGGCCGGGAGGCGCTCGGCCAGAAGGTCGCGGAGTCGCTCGTTGAAGTCGTCGGCCGCCGCGTGGGTGCGGAGGAAGGCGATCAACTGCTCTCCCGAGGGCGCGGACTGGACGACGACTACCGCCTCCTCGACGCCCGCTTGCTCGGTCAAGACGGCTTCAATCTCTTCGGGCTCGATGCGGAAGCCGCGGAGCTTGATCTGGTTGTCGACGCGGCCGAGGAATTGGAGCCGGCCGTCGACGCCCCAGGCCAGGCGGTCGCCGGTGCGGTAGGCCGTGGCTTCTCCGCTCGGGACGAAGCGCTCGGCGGTGAGATCGGGCCGGCGCCAGTAGCCCTGGGCGACGGTGGGTCCGCTGATCCAGCCTTCTCCGGGGACGCCCGGGGGAGTCGGCCGGCCGAACTCGTCGAGGACTTCGACGGCGACGCCGGGGATGGGGCGGCCTATGGTCACCTGAGGCTCGGCGCCCTCGGGGCGGAACTCGTCGACGGTGGCCCAGACGGAGGCCTCGGTCGGGCCGTATTCGTTGAAAAGCCTCGCGTCGGGCAGGACTCGAAAATGCTCGGCGATCAGGCTAGTCGGGCAGCTCTCGCCGGCGACAACGGCAGTCCGCAAGGAGCTTAGGTCGGCGCCGGTCTCGGCCAATAGGTGGGAGTAGAGCGAGGGCACGCAGAGTAGGGCGTCGACGTGGTCGCGCTCGATCCGCTTGGCAAGGGCTTTGGGGTCGCGAGCTTCGTCGTCAGAGGGCAGGACGAGCGCGCCTCCGGAGGTGAGCGCCCAGAAGATGCCGGCGACCGAGCTGTCAAAGGCGACGCTCGAGAGGAGCAGGAATCGCTCGGGCGATCGGCTGTAGTACTGGAGGCGGGCGGCGTTTGAGGCGCGCAGGTTGGCGTGCGTCACGACGACGCCTTTGGGCTTGCCGGTCGAGCCGGAGGTATAGAGAAGGTAGGCCGGATCGTCGGGTGAAGGGTCTTCGAGTTGGAAGTCTTCGTGATCGCCGCTGAGGGCGTCGACCTGAACGGGTCTGTAGGCGCCCGAAGGGAGTCGAGACGCGAGCGCTTGGGTGGTCGCGACCGCCTTCGCTTCGGCGTCTTCGAGGGTGGCGGCGATTCGCTCGGGCGGGTAGGTCGGGTCGAGGGGAACGTAGGCGGCGCCGCTCCATAGCACTCCGACGAGACCCGCGATCATCTCGGGCAACCGGTCGATGAAGAGGCCGACGCGGTCGCCGCGACCGACTCCGCAGGCTTGCAACTCGGTCGCGATCCGCTTCGCCCGGCGGGCGAGCTGCGAATAGGTCCAGGTTTGTTCGGCGCCGATCACCGCGGGGCGGTCGGCGGCGGCTTCGGCCTGCCGGCGAATCCGCCGCGGGGCGAGCGACTGGTCGGAAACAGTCAGCGGTTCGCCCTGGGACCAGGTTCGTAGCTCGTCGACCTCGTAGCCGGGGAGCTCAGAGACGCTGCTTGCGGCGGCGCCGGGGGCGGCTGCGAGTGATTCGAGCAACGCCTGGTAGCGATCGAGCAGGCGCTCCATCCAGACTTGGTCGAAGCGGTCGGTGCGGTACTCGACGGCTAGTTCGAGGGCGTCGTCGCCTTCGGAGACGAACAGAGTGAGGTCGAACTTCGACTCGCCGAGATCGAGTTGCACGGGCGCCAGACGAGCGCCGTTCAACCAGACGGGCGCCGGCGCCGGTTGATGAACGAACATCGTCTGGAACAGCGAGGCGGAACCCGCGTCCCGCGTGAGCTGTTCGAGCGGCAGAGAGGCGTGGGCGATCGACTCGCGGAGGTCTCGCGCGAAGGCGCCGATCGCCTCTTGGACCGGACGGGTTTCGTCAGCGACGGCGGTGACGACGGCGGCGTTGAGGAAGTAGCCGATCATGCCGGCGGCGTCGGGGTGCGAGCGCTTGGAGACGGGCGTCCCGAAGGCCCAGTTCTCGTCGCCGCCCGCTTGCCCGGCGGTACGCTGCAACAGCAGGCGGAAGGCGAAGGCGTAGACGTTGAAGGGGGTCGCTTTGGACTCGGCGGCGAGCCGGCGGACGGCTGCGGCGAGAGGCCCTTCCAGCGAGCGCTTGAGGAGCTTGCCTTGGCTGGAGGCGGGATCGGCGGAGCGGGCGAACGGCAGGGCGAGCGGTTGCGGCTTCGGGTCGAGGCGACGGCGCCAGTATTCGCGATCGGAGGCGCGAGTCTTGTCGTCGCGGGTGCGATCCCAGTGGACGTAGTCGTCGAACTGGACGGTCGGAGGGGCGACGGGCGGGGAGGCGACAAGCTCGGCGCGATAGTCGCGGGCGATCTCTTCCCAGAGCATCGCCAGCGAACGTTCGTCGGCGAGTAGATGGTGGATGACGAGCGCCAGGATGCGATCGGGGCTGTCGTCGACGGAGGGGGCGTCGACCGAGGGGGCGTCGACCGAGACGGCGTCGACCGGGAGGGCGTCGACCCAGAGGGCACGGACGAGCGGGCCGTGCTCCAAGTCGAGCGGGCGACGAGCCTCTCGCTCGGCGACCTGGATTGCGGTTCCGGTTTCCGCGGAGACCCGCTGGAGCTTCAGCGCCGGGTCCGGCCGGCCGATGACCTGGATCGCAGAGTCGCCCTCGGCACGAAAGGTCGAGCGTAGGATCCGGTGGCGGGAGACGGCGGCGGCGATCGCGCTCTCGAGGCGATCGAGGTCGACCTCGCCGGAGAGATGGAAAGCGCTGACGAGGTGGTAGGCGGCGCTGTCCGGGGCCAGGCGGCGAGCAGTCCAGAGGGCCTGCTGGTAGTCGCTCAAGCGGGCGGGCGCGTCGGCGGGACGAGGCGGCAGGCCAGCCGATTCGTCGCGCGGCGCGGCCTCTGGGGAGCGGGCCTTGGCGGCGCGCTTGGCGGCGATCGCATCCCGCAGCATGGCGGCGCGCCGGTCTTTCGAATCAGTGGTCAAAGGAGGCGACAGGGAGGCCGAATCGGCATGGCGTCCGGGGCCGGTCGAGGCGGCGGATCCCCTGTGGTTAGTGTATCTTAGGACCTTGGAAGTCGCGTTCGTCGCGTTCACCTCCGCCGCCGACCAAGGGACCGAATGAAGATCCTGGAGATCGAGACGTTCGGGCGCGGCGGGCTGCTCCACTACGCCTACAATCTGGCGGCTGCGCTCGCCGAGCGGGGCCATGAAACGACGTTGTTCACCTCGGCTTCGTTTGAACTGGAGGGGAACGAGAAGCCGTCGGAGCGACTGCGGGTCGTGCGGGCCGTCGGGCGGCTTGCGGGGCGTCTTGAGGGGCGGATGCCGCGCTTGGTGCGCGGTCTGGTGCTGAAGGCGGAGGCGATCTTCGATGCGGCGGCGCTGGCGTTCCGGGCACGGCGGCTGCGGCCGGACGTGATCCATTTCCACTCGACGAACGCGAGCGCGCTGCTCTATTTGCTGTGCCTTCGGATCACGGGTCGGCCGGTGGTGGTGACGGCGCATGTGGTCACTCCGCACGAGCCGATGCGATTCGAGAAGCGGATCTTTGGGGCGGTCCATCGGCTGAGCGAACTTTCGATCGCGCATTCGGAGTTCGACCGGCAGAGGCTGATCGACGAGCTGGGCGTGGCGGAGGATCGCGCGGTGGTGATTCCCCACGGCGAGTACGGCTTCTTTGAGCGAGACGCAAAGCCGGCGAGCCGGGACGAGGCTCGAGAGTGGCTGGGCCTCCGTCCCGGAGACGAAGTGGCGCTGTTCTTCGGCTACATCCGCGAGTACAAAGGCCTGGACTTGATGCTGGATGCTTGGCCGCAAGTCGTTCGAGAGAGGCCTGGGGCGCGTATGGTGGCGGCCGGGGATCCGGTCCAACTGCCGCCGGAGCGGCTCGAGGAACTGCGAAGGCAAGCCGACCGGATGGGCGTAGTCAGTCGCTTCGAGTACATCCCGTTTGAGGATGTCCAGCGGTATTTCGCGGCGGCGGACGTGCTGGTGATGCCGTACCGGCACATCAGCCAGTCGGGGGTGCTGTTCTTGGCGTTGTCGCTGGGCGTGCCTGTCGTGGCGACGCGGGTTGGAGGGTTGGCCGAACTGCTCGAAGACGGGCGCAGCGCGGTACTGGTGGAGCCGGAATCGGTTGAGGATTTGGCACGGGGACTGATCAGGGTTTTGGGGGCTCCGCCATTGCGCGAGCGATTGGCCGAGGAAGGTCGCCGGATCGCTTACGAGCATTCGTGGGAGTCGATCTCGGGGCGAACGGAGGGGGTTTTTGAGCGATTGATCGGCTGATTGGCCGCTGGAGGGGCGTGGGCGGGTTGGGCTGTGCAGTCGCTGGGGACAGCCATCTCATGGAAGTCCGCACGCGCTGGGTGGTTGCCGTGGCACGGAAGCCTTGATGGGACAGTCCCCGCGGTTGGCTTCCGGGGTCGGCAGTCCCCGCGGTTGGCGTTTCTACGTTGCGTTACTGGGTAGGAGGGATTCTACGGTTCGTACGGCGACTTGGTCGTGCTCGTAGGCTTGGTAGGCGGTCTGCATGCGCCGGATGTTGTCGCTGAAGATCGGTTCATTGAGCAGGCGGTCGAGGCGGGCTTGGATGGTTGGGGCGTCGTCGGATCGTGGGTCGCCGGAGAGACCGATTTGGTGATAGACGATGCGGGACGTGTTTCCTGCCATGTCGGTCTCATAGCCGCAGTAGGCGAGCATTGGGACGGCGTTGAGGATGCTCTCGTCGATGGTGTTGATGCCGCCGTGGACGACGGCGACGTCGGCTTGGCGTAGCACGTCCAGTTGGGGCAGCCAGCGAAAGGCGTGGACGCGCTCGGGCAGGGCGCCGAGTTCGGCAGGGTCCAGGCGTCCGCCGAGACTGAGGACGAGATCCCAGTCGGGGCGCTCGGCGACGGCGCCGGCGAGCTTCTTCAAGAAACCTCGGTTGCTGGTGAAGAAGGAGCCGAAGGCGGCGTAGATCAGCTTGCGCTTTCCCTGGGAAGCTTTGCGGCGCTCGAAGAGGCCGGCGAGGCGGGCTTGGTCGGCGGGGTCGAGTTCGGGGTCGGCGCGGTCCTTGAGCAAGAGCGGGCCAAGGTAGCGGACGTGGTTGGGCGGATCGTGCGGGAACTCGAACTCGCGACCGTGCAGGCTGAGAGCGGGCAACGTCCGAAAGGTGAACGGCGTGGACCATTGACGATCGTCGGTGAACGCGGCGAAGTCGACTTGGTTCTCGCGCGCCAGCCGTTTGAGCAGGGACAGCCGATCGCAGCCGATGCGCTCCAAGTTCCGTCGGACGTTGCGGCGGAACTTGCGGAGGCGGAGTTCGGTCCAAAGCAGTTCCGCGCCGAGCGACGAGCCTCGCCATCCGCCCTGACCGGGGACGGCGAGACGGTTGGGCGGCGGAAGGCCCGGAGTGTGCCAGATGGAAACGAAGGTGTTGAGCAGGGCGACAGGAAGGCCCGTGGGCTGGAGGGCGAGAACGTGTTCGGGCAGTTCCGCGTCGACCAGAAGGAGGCTCGGGGAGAGGCGGCGGACGGTCTCCAGGAACGGGTCGACGTGGAATGATTCGATCGCTTGACGCTGCCGCGTCTCACGCTGTCTCCAGCGGTCGAAATAGCCGCGTTTGGAGTCGGCGGCGATGAACTCCAGGTATTCGCTCGGGGGTACGAACTCGAACTCGAGGCCCTGCCGTTCGACGACTTCGCGGGCGTGCGGGAGACCGACGTATACGACGCGATGCCCGGCGAGCGACAAGCGGCGCGCCAACTCGACGCTGGTGTAGAGCATGCCGGGCAGGCAGTTGGTGGTGATCAGGATGGTCGCCATGCCGCTGCTTCGAGGCTACTCGGTCGGATAGCCGAGCCGCTCGATCAAGCCGGGAAAGCTCTCCTCGAAGACTACGCGCACGCGCGGGGTGAAGCGGGAGCGCCACTGACCGGATGACGGGTTGCGGACGTGCGGATCGGAAGACTTGGACCGCAACGCGTGACGGCGCACGAAGAAGCGACCGAGGCCGCGTTCGAGCGCGCCGAATCCGTAGTGATCGAAGATCGCGTCGAAGGTCGGCTGTTCGGCGCCGAGTACGTCTTCGTAGCGAAAGGTCAGAACGTCGGGATGGTCGACGGGCCAGGCGGCCATCGACTCAAAGTGCGCCCGGCGGAACTCGAGTTCGGCAAGCAGCCCTTCCTCTTCCGAGACCGATTGGAGGTAGGCCGAGTAGGAGAGTCCGCTGTCCTTGACGGCTTGGGGGACGGCGCCGTTGGCGAAGCGCCATTTTTCGTCGGTCGGCTCGGGGTCGGCGGTCCAGGGCTCGGCCCCCCGGCGGTGGTAGAAGTAGCCCGACACGGTCAGGTCGCGCGGGTCGCGAATGAAGCGGGTGAGGCGGAAAGGCGCGAGGCGGTCGAGGTCGAGGCAGTGGTTATTGACCGAGGCGACGCGCAGCCCGGACGACTCGGCCCAGAAGGCGTCGAGGTCGCCGTTGAAGTGACGGTAGCCCGCGCTCCAAGGCAAGCACTTGTTGAACACGCCGTCCATCACCCGTTTGAAGTAGACGGTGAGGCACTTGTGATACGAGCAGTGGACGAGGCGGGGCCCACGAACGGAGGATCGGGCGGCCATCATCCTGCGCCAAAAGCGCGTTCAGCGAACCAGACGGCGGCGAGCAAGGCGATCAGTCCGGACCCGACCGGCAGCAGCGCCTTGGTGTAGAACGGCTTGTTGCGCAGTGCGTAAAGGACGGGGAACGCCACGAGGATGATCGCGACTTGGCCGACTTCGACGCCGACGTTGAAGCCCAGCAGGGCCTTGACCAGCGCGTTGGGATAGGGCTTGAGGTGGGTGAGCACGCTGGCGAATCCCATCCCGTGAAACAGGCCGAAGGCGAAGACGACGCCCCAGGTCCAGTCGCCGAAGAACGGTCGGATGTTGTTGATCGCCGCCGCCAGGACCGAAAGCGCAATGATCGATTCGACGATACGCGGGCTGAGGTCGATCCATCCCAAGGCAGCCGCCGAGAGCGTGATCGAATGCGCGATGGTGAACAGCGTAATCACCTTGATGACGTTGATCAGTGCGGGCCGGAAGGCGGGAACGGGACTCCAGCCCGTTCCCTCGCGACGCAGGACGGAGGTCATCAGCAACGCGAGGATGAACAGGACGTGGTCCGTGCCGTGCAGGATGTGCTGCACGCCGTGCTTGAGGTAGGGAATCAGGCCGAAGCCGACGACTTCCTCGTTGAGATCGAGCGCGTGACGGGGCTCCGAGGGTGAGAAGACGGCGGAGTGGATGGACTCGTTGGCTTCGAGTCCGATGCGATCGTTTCGCTCGATCAGCAGGAGACCTCGGTGTTCGGGGAGCACGTCGAAGAGCAGGCGGTACTCGCCTTCGATTTCATCGGGAATCGGGCCGCCGACTTCGAGCTCGAACTCGAGGAGGACGAAGATCGCCCAGCGAAGCTTGATGTACTGGCGTTCGGTGAAACGTAGGGGGAAGTCGCGGCCTTCGGTTCCGACGGCGATGCGATCGGCGATGTATTGGCGGACTTCGTCCTCGTGCGCCTCGTACTCCTCGACTGTGATTTCGCCGTCGCCGTCGTCGTCCATCGGAACGGCTTCATTGAGATCGGCGAGGGTGGCCTGGACGTTGCCTCCCAGCGCGTCTTCGGTCGCCGTGATGTAGAGATAGCCTTCGCCGGTGCGATGCGCGGAGGCGACGGAGGCGACGAGCAATAGGCAGAAGAGGAGGCGGGCGAACGGGCTCATCGTCGGGTCCTTGCTAGGGCGGGGGCCGGATCGGGCTTGCGCTTGAGTTCGAGGAAGCCGTAGGGGTCGTAGGGATCGTTCGAGACGGCTTCGATCTCCATTTGTGTTCCGATCCCCAGGCGGGTCGCTTCTTGGACGAGGGCGTCGAGGGCGAAGTGATCTTCGAGGGCCCAGCCGGTGGAGTCGAAGACGGTCAGTTGAGAGCGTCGCGGCAGGAAGGTCTCGGCTTCACACCAGAGTTGGGCGAGGTCGCAGCCGATGTCCTCGCGCGTGAGCGATTGGCACTCGCCCTCGGCGAGACACTGGTCGGGGAAGTCGGCGCAGATGAAGGCGCGGCGAAGCCACTCGGCGGGCAGTTCGGTCTTGCCGGGGAAGTCCGAGCCGACGGCGTTGACGTGCAGGCCGGGGCGCGGTTCGACGGGCTGGAAGACGGGGCCGTGGCCGGGGGCGACGGAGGTACAAGTGACGAGCACGTCGGCGGAGGCTGCGGCTTCGTCGGCCGGGACGCGGCGGACTTCGACGTCGAGGCCGAGCGGGGCGATGCGGTCGGCGAAGGAGGCTTCGACGCGCGGGTCGGCGTCGGAGAGCAACACGCTGCGGATGGGCCGCACCTTGGCCAGCGCGTGGAGTTGCGAAACGGCCTGCGCTCCGCAACCGATGAAGCCGACGGTTTCAGCGTCGGCCACGGCCAGGACGTCGGCGGCGATCGCGCTGGCGGCGCCGGTCCGTAGGGCGGTCAAGAAGGTGGCGTCGGCGAAGGCGACCGCGTGGCCGGTGTCGTTCTCGAAGCTGGCGGCGACGGAGAGGATGGTGGGTTTCGAGTCGGCGGGATTGTCGGGGTGGTAGCCGACGATCTTGACGGTCGTCCGCTGGTCGTCGCGCCCGGGCATCCATTCGATTAGGCCGGTGGCGGGCTTGTGATCGACGAAACCGGAGCGAGGCCGGGCCTCGAAGTCGCCGGAGCGGACGGCGGCGAGTCCGGTTTGCAGTCGATCGAGGACGCGTTCGAGCAGGGCGTCGAGCCCGACGGAATCGACGAGTTTGCGGAGATCACCGGCAGTTAGGACCAACGTTTTCATGGATAAATCGCCTCAAGGCGATTGCCTGGTAAAGCTCGTCGCCGAAGGGCGCGGAGCGACTGATCCCCCCAAGGCCCACAGGATAGCCATGATTCGGGCAGGCGCCAATCCTGTCGAGCTTCGCCGGTCCGCTTAGACGACTAGAACGGGCTCCGATGCCTATGAGAACAAAAGGATTGCAACTGGATGTGAATTTTCTTCGCGCAGCGGCGCGGCCTGCTAGCGAGCCCCGCGGGACATCTTGACGGCGAGTTCGTAGTTCTTGCGCACCCGCTCTTCTCCCGGCATCAGCTCGGCGGCGACGCGGAACTGCTCCGCGGCCTCGGAAAAGCGACGTTCGCGGACCAAAATGCTGCCGAAATCGTTGCGAGCCATTCCCTCTTCGCGGGCCAATTCGGGACCGGGAGCGATGGAGCGGAGCGTCGGTCCGGCGGAGATCAACAGGCGCGTGACGTTGAGGTCGGGCGTAGGCGTGCGGAAGGACTGCACGAAGGCGATCTGCCAGTGGAGCAGGCCGGAGGCGACGACGAGGGCGACGCCGGCAAGCTTCCAGGCGACCGAGATGCGTCTCGATTGGAAGTACAGGGCGGCGCCCAAGAAGGCGACGACCGAGACGAGCGGGATGAAGTCGTGGGCGTAGCGGCGGCTGGAGGAAGCGAAGGCCAGCAAGACGACGAACATCCCGGCGGCGGCGACGGCGGGGACGACCGCGGCTAGGGTGCGTTCGTCTTGCAGGTCTTTGTTGCGCGCGAAACGGATGAGGGCGAGGACCGCGAAGAGCAAGAACGGCGAGGCGAGGAGGAGCGAGGACATCGCCTCGGCTCGGCTGACGAGCTCGATCGGCTGGTTGCCGACATGCTCCATCCAGGGGAAATCGGCGCTGAATTCAGGCAGAGAGAAGACGTAATGGCCGAGGTTCTCGGGCATGCGCGCGAGGGAGAAAGGAGCGAAGTGGGAGGTCTCGCCGGGCTTGTAGCTGTTGCCGTAGTCGAACGGCGATCCGAAGCGGGCGACGTTGTAGGCGAGCATGACGCCGACGGCGGCGACGATGGGGACCCCGTAGGCGAGCGAAGGAGCGACCATGGCCTTGACGTCGCGCTTGCGCAACCAGAGCACGGCTAGCCAGCCGAGCCCGAACACGGGAGCGTAGAGGGCGAGGGTGACGCGTGTGAGGACGGCGGCGCCGAGTGCGAGGCCGGCGAGCAGGGGCCAGCGCGGGGAGGATTCACGCTGGGCTCGGAGCAGGCAGTAGAGGGAGAAGAGAGCGCAGGTCGAGGCGATGGAGATGCTTTCGTTGTAGACCGTTCCGCGATAGGCGACGAGGGCGGCGGGCGTTGCTAGAGCCTGCGCGAAGAAGAACCAGTGGGCCAGCGACGGTGACGTCTCCGGGAAGTGACGGCGACGCAGCAGCAGGAGGATTTCGAGGAACACCCAGGCGCCGAGCCAGGTTGCCAGTAAGGTGGCGACGCGGTCGCTTAGGCCCGTGCCGATGATCTCTCCCGCCCAATGGAGAAGTCCTGGGAACGGTCCCCATTGCAGGTAGTAGCGGCCCTCGAAGGGGATCATGTCGACGAGATTGACTTGATCCGGCGTCGGCGCGATGTAGAGGTGACCGGCGGCGAGGCCCTGGGCGAAGAGGGTGTAGTAGCCCATGATTTCGCCGAAGTCGAACTGGAAGAAGGTCCCCGCCGAAGCGTAGACGACGAGCAAGACCGCGAGCGCGATCCACTTGCCGCGGGGGCTCGGACCGGACGACGTGTCGGCGGGCGAGGACGCCTGGGGAGCGGGTTCGGGCTTCGTCTCTACGCCGGACCGGCGCTTGTTGGGGCGTTGGCGGCGCGACATCGAAACCTGTACTTCATTGTGGAAGAACGCCGCGGGGGCCGCAATGGAATCCGCGCCGGACATAATAGGGGATCGATGGCGGATCGAGCCCGCAGAAAGCGCAGCAAGGCCCCCGTGCAAGAGCCCCCTAAGGAGGCGGCTTCAGCGAAACCGGCCGAGACGGTTGAGGCGCGTCCGCTGCTTCCCGTCAGCTCGTTCGGGCGACGCGCGCTGTTGGGCGTCCTGGCCTTGGCGTTCCTGTTGCGCGTTTACAACCTGCTGGGGATGTTCCCGGTGTTGGTGGACGAGTCGATCTACCTGCGCTGGGCGGAGATCATTCAGCACCAGGGGAATTGGTTCATCTCGTTGCTGGACGGGAAGCCGCCGCTGACGTATTGGTTCCTGGCGCTGCCGCGGTTTGTGACGGACGCCGATCCGCTGGCTACGTCGCGCTTCCTTTCGGTGCTGGCGGGGCTGGGGTCGACGGTCGGCGTCTACGCCGTCGCCGCAAGGTTGGCCGGAGGCGAAGCCGCTGAGAAGGCGGGACTGCTCGCCGCCGGGTTCTATGCGCTGATGCCGTGGGCGCTGCTCTACGATCGGCTGGCGTATACCGAAGCCTGGGTGAACCTGATGGGCGTACTGATTACGCTCAGCGCGATCGTCTGCTTCGAGCGGAACGGCGACGGATTCAAGACCGAGCTTTGGCCGGGACTGGCGCTCGGACTGGGATTCTTTACCAAGCAGACGCTGATCCTGTGGGCGGGCGTGCCGGCGGTCGCGGCGCTCATCTTGGGGCGCAGGCACCCGAGGAACTGGATCGTCCGGCTGGCGACGGTGTACGTGATCGCGGCGTTGTTCCTCGGCGCGAACTTCATCCTGACGCCGGAAGCGCCGACGCTCGAATCGCACGACGCGGTGCTGCACCACACCGGCTTTTTCGCGGACCCGGCCGACTTGCTGAAGGATCCGTTCTTGGCAGCCGGGCGCAACCATCGGCTGATCTTGAGCTACATCGGGACGTACCTGACTTGGCCGCTGGCGCTGGCGGCCTTGGCGTCGGCTGCCTGGCTGTGGAAGCGACGACCGATGGTTGCGGCGTTGCTGATCGCGGGATCGATCTTGCCGGTGACGGCGGAAGTCTTCTTGCTCGAGCTGATGTTCCCGACGCGCTATCCGTTCGCGCACTTTTGGCCGTGGCTGGCGGTTGCGGCGGTGGGCGTGACGCTGGTGTGGAAAGAGCGGGCGGCGAGCGGCCAGGCCTGGATGGGCGTCGCGGCGGCGGTCGTGCTGGCCGCGCCGATGCTCTACCGGGACGCGCGGATGCTCGGGAATCCGCGCGAGGGGCTGCACCCGGCCGACGTGAACGGATTCTTGAGCGACACGGCGCATGTAGGCTATGGGATCCGCGAGGCGGTCGCTTTCCTTGAGAACGAAGCCAAGACGAACGGGCCGTTTATCCTGCTGACCGACCCGGTTTGGGGGCCGCCCTCGGACGTGATGGCGCCGTACCTGAACCACAAGCACGGCGTTCGGGTGTACGAGGCTTGGTGGACGCAGCTTTCGGGGACGCACGCGATTCGTCCGGCGGGCGAGGCCGAGGTGCTCAAGTCGCACTACGAACGGGTCAGCGACGGAAAAGTCGACTTTCGCCCGCCGCGGCGGATCTTCTACGTCACCGACAGCAATATCTATCCGAGCCAGGCGGTGCTGACGCGCCAGCCGGACGCGCGGCCGATCGTTCGCTTCCCCAAGCCGGGCGGAAAACATGCGATCGAGGTCTATCGCCTGCAATAAGAACGGGGTCTACAATGAGGGCGAGCGATGAGCCGAATCGTCCTATTCGACGGGGAGTGCAACTTTTGCAACGACTCGGTGCGGTTTATCTTGGACCGCGACCCGGAGGGACAGTTCCGCTTCGCGCCGCTGCAGTCGGAGACCGGGCGGAGGTTGCTGGAGGGTTCGGGCGTCAGCGAAGACCTGGACTCGATCGTCCTGATCGAGGACGAAGGCGTCTCGACGCATTCGACGGCGGCGCTGCGGATCGCGCGCCGGTTGAGCGCGCCGACTTCATGGCTTTATGCGCTGATCGTGATTCCGCGGTTTTTGCGGGATTGGGGCTATCGGCTGTTTGCGCGGCATCGTTACAAGCTGTTCGGGAAGCGCGACGAGTGCATGGTCCCGACGGCGGAGATTCGCGGACGTTTCCTGGAGATGAGCTGACGTGCGGTTGCTGTTGATCCTCGGCCTGGCGGCCTCGTCGTTGGCGTTTGGCGGGTCGGCGGAGGACGACCGGGCGGTGCGCGATCTAGTCGACCGGTATGCGGCGGCGCGCGAGCATCGTGATCCGAAGGCGATCCGCGCGTTGTTTACCGAGGACGCTGATCAGTTGGTTTCAAGCGGTGTCTGGCGACACGGGCGCGAGACGCTGGTGGAGGGGATGCTGGGGAGTTCGCGCAGCAACCCCGGGGGCCGGACGATCGCGGTGGAGCGGGTTCGCTTCGTGACGGCGGATACGGCGATCGCGGACGCGCGCTACGAGATCAAGGGCACGAACGGCGCGGCCGACCGGAAGATGTGGAGCACGTTTTTCGCGGTTCGGACCGACGACGGGTGGCGGTTGAGCGCGATCCGGAACATGCTGCCTGCGCCTCGGCGGTAGAACGGGCCGGTTCTCCTAGTCGAAGCTGAACCCAGGCATCTACTTCTTCCCTGGGCGCTCTCCGATTCCACGTCGTCGAGGAAGACTTGCACTAGCCGTCTTGGCTAGCAGCCCAGTGAACCTGACAGATCTGTTTGGGTGAGTGTGGCGGGCACGACGAGACTCGAACTCGCGACCTCCGGCGTGACAGGCCGGCGTTCTAACCAACTGAACTACGTGCCCACTCAAATTGCGGTTTTGGCCGCAAAAGAAGGGCGCTACCCTCAGAGGGCGCGCCCCTGTCGCTATCTCCGAATAGTACCACCCGCGCTCCGGCGGTGCAACGTGTCGCGAAGCCTATACTGGAGCGCGTTGATGATGCGAATCCTGCTCCTCTCGGCGCTGTTGGCTTCGGCGCTGTCGGCGGCTGACCGGCCTAACATTCTGTGGATCGTTCTCGAAGACCTGAGCCCCGAGATCGGCGCTTACGGAGACCCGTATGCGGTGACGCCGAACATCGATCGGCTGGCCTCTGAAAGCGTGCTGTACACGCGCGCCTTCGCCAATGCGGGGGCCTGCGCGCCCGCGCGGTCGACGCTGATCACGGGCATGTATCCTCCGTCGATCGGGACGTCGCACATGCGCTCGTCGGGACGGCCGCCGGAGTTCGTGCGGGCGTTTCCCGAGTTTCTGCAGGAAGCGGGCTACTTCACTTCCAACCACTCGAAGCTCGACTACAACTGGGAGGCGCCGGAGACGTTGTGGGATTCGTTGTCGCCCGACTGGAAGACCGACGGATGGCGCAAGCGCGACGGAAAGCCGTTCTTCACCGTCGTCAACATCACTGAGACGCATTCGAGCCAGGTCTACCAACCGTGGGTCGCTTGGGAGAGTCGGCGGGAGGCGCTCGAGCCGGAAGAGCGGCACGATCCCGAGAAGGCGGCGGTCCCGCCGTTCTATCCCGATACGCCCGAGACGCGCGAGATTCTGAAGCGCTACGCCGACAACGTCACGTTCAGCGACCGGATCGTCGGCGAGATCTTGCGGACGCTTGAAGAGGACGGGCTTGACGACGAGACGATCGTCTTCTTCTACTCCGATCACGGAACCGGGCTTCCGCGGTCGAAGAGTTTCCTGTTCGAGTCGTCGACGCGGGTTCCGCTGACGATCCGTTTTCCGGCCAAGTACGACGCGCTGGCGCCGGCGAATCCGGGCGGGAAGGTGTCGCGGCTGGTCGGCTTTGTGGACTTTGCGCCGACGGTCTTGAGCCTGGCGGGCATCGAGCCGCCGAAGCATTTCCAAGGGCAGGCTTTCCTGGGCGACGCGGCGGGGTTTCCCCCGCAGTTCGTCTACGCCTATCGCGACCGGATGGACGAGCGCTACGAGTTCATTCGCTCGGTGCGCGACGGGCGCTTCAAGTACATCCGCAACTACTTTCCGCATCGGGCTTGGTTCCGCGAGCAGACGCGGCTCTATCCGGCGACGAACCCGCTGCTGGCGACTTGGCATCGGCTGGCTTACGGCGACGAGTTGAGCGGACCGGCGGCGGTCTACATGGCGGAGCGCAAGCCGCGCGAGCAGGTGTTTGATCTGCGCGAGGATCCGGACGAGCTGCACAACCTGGCCGACGATCCCGACTACGCGGGCGTCCTGGCGAAGCTTCGGCGGGCGCTCCGCAAATGGCAGTTCGAGATCCGCGATACGGGCTTTCTCCCCGAGGAGGAGATGTGGCTGCGCTTCGACGGAAAGGCCTACGACGCGGTCCGCGATCCGAAGAAGTATCCGATGGAACGGATCGTCGAGACGGCGGACTGGGTCGGCGCGGGGCCGGAGAGGACCGCGATGCAGATCGAGCGATTGGGAGATTCAGACCCGACTGTCCGATTTTGGGCCGCGACGGGATTGATCGCTCTACCGGCGGCGGAAGCGCAGCCCGCGTTGCGGACGGCGCTTGAAGACGGATCGGTCGCCGTTCGGACGGCGGCGGCTGAAGCGCTGTGTCTGCTCGACGAGTGCGGAGCCGCGCTGGCGGAGCTGGTCGAAACGCTCGACCACCCGCAGGAGTACGCGGCCTTGCGGGCGGCGAACGCGCTCGACCATCTCGATGAGCGAGCGCGACCGGCGCTGCCCGCGATGCGTCAGGCGCTGGGGACCACGGCTGAGTTGGAGGGGCGGGAGTTCTTCAAAGCGTCGACGTGGGCGCAGAAGGTGCTGAAGGTCGCCGTCGCCGAGCTCGAAACCGGACGAAACCCAGGGCTGGCGGCGGTCGTCCGATAAGGATATTCCTATGCGTACTCTCGCTTTCTCGCTCCTTTGCTGTGCAGTGCTGGCGCCCGCCGACATGGTGGCGGCTGAACCGGTCGCCGCTGAAGGCCGGATGATCTACCAGCTCTTGGCGACCAACAAGACTTCGACGCTGGAGAAGGAACTCAATACGGCGGGCCGCGAGGGCTTTCGGGTGATCGACATGATGGGCGGCCCGACGCTGGCGGGCAATGAGATGGTCGCCGTGATGGGCAAGCCGGCGGGCGAGACGGATTCGCCGCGATTCGAGTACCTGATTCTGGCGACCAACAAGACGTCCACGATGCAGAGGGAACTGACGGCCGCGGGACGAGACGGCTTCGCCTATCAAGGCCAGACGGTGGCGCAATCGACCTTTGGCGGACAGGAGGTGGTGCTGGTCTTAGGGCGCGAGATGGATTCCCCGCCCCAGCGGTACGCCTATCGGCTGCAGGCCACCAAGCGGACGAAGACGATGGATCGCGAGATCAATGAGGCCGCGGCGGACGGCTTTGAGCTGATGGGGACGACGGTCTCGAAGACGGCGTTTGCCGGGCAGGAGTTGGTCTCGATCTTGATGCGGGTCGAGCCTCAGAGCGCCCAAGACTAGGCGAAGAGTAGACTTCGGCTATGGCCGGTTGGCGAGGGCGGGAGCTTCATCAACGCGACGGTTGGCGGCAATCCCTGACCGGCGACGAGGCGGGCGCGCTGGAAGCGTTCGCGAAGTCGACCGAGGGGCGCGAGGCGGAGACGCTCCATCGGGATGAGACGGCGCTGCCCGGATTGTCTTCGCTCGCCAAGCGGCTGCACGACGAACTGGAATTCGGTTCTGGCGTGGTGTTGCTTTCCGGGTGGCCCGTCGACGAGTGGGACCGCGCTGCGACTGAGCGCGCTTATTGGGCTCTGGCGTCGCAGCTCGGCACGCCGGTCTCACAGAGCGCGGAGGGACGGCGGCTGTTCCGCGTGCGCGACGCCGGGTATGCGCCGGGGGATCCGCGCTTTCGAGGGCCGATGTCGAGCAAGCGGCTGAGCTTTCATACCGACCGTTGCGACGTGATCGCGTTCCTTTGCCTACAACCGGCGGCCGAGGGCGGGGCGACGTATTTGGTCAGCTCCGAGGCGCTGCGGGACGAGCTGCGACGGACGGATCCTGAGACGCTACGGGTGTTGGAGGGGACTTTTCCGTACCTGCGGCATACGGTCGATTTGGGGAACGAGAGGCCTTACTGCGAGATCCCGGTCTTCTCCGAATGTGAGGGTCGTTTCGGGGCGCATTTCCTGCGGGTGCTGATCGATCGGGCGGACGCGTCGGACGAAGCGCCGAGTCTGAGCGAGCCGCAGCGCGCCGCGCTCGATCGGCTCGAAGAGCTGGCGGAAGATCCGGCGATGCACGTCACGTTCGACATGGCGCGGGGCGACGTGCTGCTGGTCAACAACTGGACGACCTTCCATCGACGCAGCGAGTTCCGGGACGCGGAGGCGCCGGAGTTGCGGCGGGAGTTGTTGCGGATCTGGCTCTCGATGGACGGGAATCGGCCGATCGATCCGCGCTTCGCCGACCACTTTGGAGCGACGGAAGCGGGGGCGGTACGCGGCGGGATGCGGGCTATCGGCGGGTGAGTTCGCCCAGACCTTGGGAGGAGGGAGCGGCCGGGACGGTTTCGGCGCCGCGGTCGTAGACGCGCACGGTTCCGTCGGCGCTGCGGGCGACTTCGGGGAAGCTTTGGGCCCAGGAGGTCCAGCGCTCGGCGAAGGGCGCCGCGTAGGCGTAGTCGTTGGTCGTCCAGACGAGGTAGCGGGCGTCGATCTCGCGGGCGACGTCGGGCAGCGCGTCGAGCTGATGCTCCAGCGATTCGTCGGTCGGCAGGAAGCGCAGATCCGTCGTCGTCGCCAACGGCCACATGCCCTGACGTCCGGTCGCCAGATAGAGATAGGCGTCGTCGATCGCAACGAAGCGAGCGTCGGGAGGGGTTTCTGAGCGCATCCAGGCGGCGATTTGGGCGTAGCGCGGTCCAAAGCCGCCGTCGGACGGAGGCGCGAAGGCGGCGCCGACTTTGCGATCGAGCGACCAGAACGCACCCGCGGCCAGCAGGAGCAGGCAGACTGCCGAGACGACCCGATCTCCGGTTGGACGGCCCGGCGCGACGCTGCGCAGGAAACCGCCGACGGCGTGACGACCTTCCACCCAAAGCCCGGCGGCGAACAGGGGCAGGAAGAGCAGCAGGAGGCGGTTGCCGATCTCGAAGTTCCAGAGCCAGACGATCGGCAGGGAGAACGCGACGGCCACGTGGCAGGCCCGCAGCCGATCGGACTTGGCTTGGCGGTACAGACCGGCGAAGACGGCCGCGGTGACCGTAGTCCACAGGACCAGACCGATCGGACCGGGGGGCGGATCGCCGATCAGGATTGCGGCGGGCGCTCGCACGACTTCGCCGACGTTCATGCGCAACATCGCGAGCAGCGTGTCCAGGTCCGGCACGCTGGCCCGCCAAAAGCCCGCGTAGTCGGCGTAGTAGAGCCACGTTTGCAGGTATCCGGCGGGCGCGTCCGATTCCGTGCCCGGGCCGGGAGCGGCGGCGAAGACCTTGGCCAGGACGGCGGAGGCGACCATGGGCGCTGAGAGCAGGGCGAAACCGACGGCTTCGCGGCGACGCTGGGCGATCCAGTAGGAGATGAAGATCCCGCCCAGCAAGGCGACGCCGATGGTGCGCGTCCAGACGGCGAGTCCGCCCACGAGCGCGGCGAGGACCCAAGCCCGCTTGGATGGAGAGTCGGCGGCGAGTAGGGCGGCGGCGGCGAGGGCGAAGAAGAGCGTATCGCTCAGGAGGGCGGAAGAGAGGATGAGGAAGATTCCGGAGGAGGCCGCGAGGGCGATGACGGCGACGGCTTCCCACTCCTCGATGCCTTTCCAACGGCGGAGATAGAGGAACCAGAGCAACAGGCCGACGGCGGCGGAGACTCCGGAGAGTCCGGCGGCGACCTCAAGCGCCTGGTCGGGGTCGGCGACGGCGGTGCGGACGGCGGCGAGGACGTAAGGGTAGAGCGGAGGGTATTTGGTGAGAGCGGGTTCGCCGGGGAGATTCGGCAGGGCGGCCCCGCGGCCGTCGGCGATGGACTGGGCGACTGACCAGTAGAGGGTGTCGTCGTGAAAGGGGCCGAAGCCGGCGGCGCCGTCGCGCTGGAGCGAGATTGCGAGGAAGGCGATCAGGATGCAGGCGAGGGCGACCAGGGACGTTCGCCCCAGAGGTCTTCCCGCCTCCTGACTCGGATCGCGCACGTCGCCCATCTTGTAGTTGATGGTCGCGAGCGAGCGCCTCAGCCGTCCCCCGGAGCTAAGCACTAGATGCGGGGCGAATTTGCCCGAACGGGCGGGCTATCCTTGCGTTGACGGATGTTTCGGCGGGCGATCGAGGTCTGGCGGGAGGAGGGGCCTCGCAACTTCTTCGTGAAGGTGATGGGGGAGACGTTCCATCGGCGACTTTGGCTGATTGAACGCGACCCGGGCAAGGATCCGCCACGCAGCCACTGCACGTTGGAGGGGGTGGAGTGCCGCCCGCTGCAGGCCGAGGACGCGGACGCCTATGTGGCTTTTCGACCGGAGGCGGATCGGGCGGAGATCCTCGGCCGGCTTGAAGCGGGGCACCAGTGTTTCGCCGTGTGGAAAGACGACCGGATCATCAACGCGGGGTGGGTCGGCCAGGGCCGCTGTTGGGTCGAGTACCTGGATCTGGACATCGAGCTGGCGCCGGGCACGGGCTACCTGTACGAGGTCTTTACGGCCGAGGAGTATCGCGGGCATCGAGTCTCTTCCGAGCGTTTCGCCTACCAGAGCCGCGTCCTCGCCGAGCAGGGATGCCGCAGGACGATAGCGGCGATTTGGCCGGAGAATCCCGCGGTCGCCAAGAGCGCGGCGCGGGCGACCTTCGATACGGTCGGCGAGATCGGTTACTGGGGGTTCGGGCCGCTGCGCTATCGCTACTGTCGCTGCGAGGGGGAGACCCCGGCGGTCCGCTTAGCGTGAGGCGTTGAGGATCTCCATCGTGCGGCGGGCGGTCTCCTGCCAGCGGTAGGCGGAGGCGGCTTGCAGTCCGGCTTGGCGGAGGCGGTCGTGGAAGGCGCCGTCTTGCGCGACCCGGTTCAGCGCCGCCGAGAGGGCTTGAGCAGTCGGGTCAACGACGTGGGCGGCGTCTCGGACAGGGCCTTCGAGGGCGGCGTGATCGAAGACGATCGCCGGAGCGCCGGAGGCCATCGCCTCGGGGATGGTGAGCGAGAATCCCTCATGCTCGGTGGGCAGCACGAAGGCCGTCGCGGCGCGATAGAGATGCGCGAGATCGTCCATCGGCGCGTGGGGGTGATGGAGGACGCGATCCGCGACTCCGTTGCGTGCGGCGATTGCGGGCGGATCGAGGCCTAGATAGTCGGGGCCGATCAGGAGGAGTTTTTGGGGCAGATCGCCCGAGGCGGCGAAGGCCTCGATGAGCAACGGGACGTTACGGCGTTTGGAGAGCTTTCCAACCAAGAGGAAGAACGGGGCGTCGCCGAGGCCGTAGCGCTCGGCGATCGTCGGCGGGAGAGATTCGCCCAGAGCGGCCGGGCGCAGGCGCTCGTCGGCGCCGAGCAGGACGACGTCGGTCCTGGCGGGGTCGGCGCCGAGATACTCGACGACGTCGTTCTTGGTGGAGGTGGAGTTAGCGATCACGCGGCGGGCTTCGCGGGCGCTGTGCTTGAAGAAGGGCTCGGTGCGCAGACGGGAGAGCAGCGAGAAGTCTTGGGGGCGCGAGGCGTAGATCCCGAGGTTGGAGACGACGCCCTGGCCGGCGCGGGTCCAGGGGAGGGTATAGGGGGCGAAAACGAGGGCGTCGGGTCCGATCCGGCCGGGGAGTTGGACGTTCTCCCAGAAGAGGGGCGAGATCTTGGGCGGGATGATCTCCAGTTCGACCGGCGCTTTGAAGAGCATAGCCGGAAGGGAGGGCTCGGCCGGGGCCAGGACGCGGATGCGCCGGAAAGGGTGGTCGAGCGACGCCCAGTGGCGCAGGAGGCACTCCAGGTAGCGTCCGACGCCGGTGGGCGGTTCGGCGAGGCGGCGGCCGATGACGGCGAGGTCGCTGAAAGACGCCAAGCAGGAATTTTAGCGCTGATTCGGAAAGACTTGTGGCACACTTGGGGCGTGGCGAACGCCGCGCAACAGTTAGAGCTGTTGCCGATCCTGAAGAAGACGGCTGAGCAGCGCCGGGAGTGGATCCGGCAGAGGCTGGACGGGCTGGAGTATCGCCAGGCTGCGCGCGCCGAGCGCCGCCGCCGGAACCTCGAACGACGCCATGCGCGCGAAGCGGGCCGCGCGGACGACCGGCAGGTGACGATCGCCGAGTTTCTCGACTCCGCTCCGCTCTAAACCCGGCGCAAGCCCGGCGCGCCTCTAGACCCGGCGCGATAGACTCGGGGTTTAGTTCCCGTGAGCAGCACCGCCACGCCTTCGTCCGCGATGACGCGTCCGACCACCCTGTTTTCAGCGGGGATGGTGTTGCTCTCGCTCGGGCACATGACGACGGATCTGTTCTCGAGCGCGATTGCGACGCTGCAGCCGGTGCTGGCGGATCGCTACGGGCTTTCGCTGGCGCAGGCGGGGATGCTGGGCGGGGTGTACATGTTCGCCTCGTCGGTGCTGCAACTGCCGTTCGGAATCCTGAGCGATCGACTGAACTCGCGGATGTTCTCGATCTTGGGACCGCTGATGGTCGGGTTCTTCTACTCGATCTTGGGCTGGGCGACCGGCTATCCGACGCTGCTGCTGTTGACGTTTTTGGGCGGCATGGGAATTGCGGCGTTCCACCCGCAGTCAACGACGCAGGCGACGCAGCTCTCGGGCGCGCGGCGCGGGTTGGGGGTGGCGCTGTTCATCACGGCGGGCACGTTCGGGTTGTCGTTGGGGCCGCCGTATTTTTCGGCGGTGATCGATGCGGTGACCTTTGAGCGGTTCTGGATCGCGATGACGCCGGCGGTGGTGGTCGCGGCGTTGTTGCTGTGGAAACTGCCGCAGCCGGAGCCGCACCCGGCCGAGCATTCGCGACACATCGACTGGTCGGTGATGCGCGCCAAGTGGCGTCCCTTGAGCCTGCACTACGGGCTGGTGGTCTTGCGCTCGACCGTGCAGTTGGGGATCGCGCAGTTCCTCTCGCTCTATCTGGTGCGCGAGCGGGGACTGTCGATGGATGCGGCGAGTTGGGCGCTGTCGCTGTTCTTCTTGGCGGCGGCGACGGGGTCGTTCACCGGAGGCAGTTTGGCGGACCGAATCGGCGGAAAGAACGTGGTGGTGCTTTCGATGACGGCATCGACGCCGTTTTTGGCGCTGTTCTTGTTGACGCCGAGTTGGATCGGCTACGTCGGGCTGTTTGTCGGCGCGATGATTCTGCTGCTGACGATTCCGGTCAACATCGTGATGGCGCAGGACCTTGTGCCGTCGCAGCGCGGGATGGTGAGTTCGCTGATGATGGGCTTTGCTTGGGGCATGGCCGGGATCACTTTCGTGCCGGTGATCGGCTGGCTGGCCGACCGGTACGGGCTTGAAACGATCCTCTGGTGCGTTGCGCTTGCGCCTGTTCTTGGGATCCTGCCGGCCTTGCGACTGCCGCGGATGCGGTCGGCCTGAGGGACCGGAGCGCCGGGGCGACGCCTGGAGACCGAGGAGAGGGAGGGCGTATTTCGGGCCGAGCAACGGGCTCTTGCTTCGCAAATCGCCTTGGGACCCGGCACTCACGTACCGGGCTCTGACGGATCTGACTGCGGTTGGATTTTCGCAGCGCCCGGGCAATCAAGACGAGTGTGCCTGAGGGAATCGTAGTCCGGTCGTCGCCTTCCCGAAGTGAGGACAGCGACATGACGCGACGCAACCTACTCACGAACCTTCTTCTGATCTTGGCGACGGTCGCGACCGCGCTTGGCGCCGGAGTGGAAGAGCAGTTCTACACGATCGAGTTGGTCGACGCGACGATCGATTCGACGGCGCCGGTGCGCGTGGCCGCGGGGCAGACCGCCTTGGCGACGGTTTGGGATCACGACGGCGAGCCCGTACGCATCGCGGTGATCGACGCCGAGACGGGCGCCGTGCTGAGCGAGGCCGAGACGAAGCCTGCCGGGTCGTATCAGGTTGCGGTGAAGTTCCCCTGGGTCGCCGCCCAGACCCGCTACGTGATGTTCCAAGCCGACGGAAAACCGATGCGGGCGAAGGTCCAGATCCGCCTCGTGGACGCCCGCTCCGCGGCTGAGTCCCTGAAGGCGAGTTGGGGACGGACGTTCGAGTTCGGCCAGGCCCGGAAAGCACAGACGCTCGCGACCGAGCCGATGGTTCTGACCGAAGCCCACACGCTCGGTCTCCGACTCTTCAACCGCGGCGGACGGGCCGCCGTTACGGTGCACGGTTGGGACTACGTCTCCAAGCAACGGATCACGTCGAAGACGGTGATCGTGGAGGGACGGCGTGGAACGAAGGTCGAGATTCCCGGCGCCACCGCTCTCGGCATGGCGCCGCTGATCCCAGGAGCGGCGGCGAACGGGCTGCTGCAACTCGAAGTGGTTGTGGAGCCGCTGGACGGGCCCGCCGACTTGGTTATGACGGCCGAGGGCCAGTCGAGCTACGGCGAGATCACGCTCAAGAGAGGCATTACGGCGACCGACGATCTATGGCAGTAAGGCCCGGCGCGGCTAAAGAGTCACGGCGAGAATCGCTTCGTCGGCCCTGAACAACGGGCTCTCGCTTCGCGAATCGCCTTGGGACCCGGCACTCACGTACCGGGCTCTGACGGATCCGACCGCCGTTGATTTTTGCGCGGCCCCTTACTGTCGCGGCTCTGCTGGAACTGTTGTTCGTTGGCCGCTTTGGTAGGTTACGGGGCATGCGAATCGTACTTGGTCTGCTGCTTTTCGTCGGCGTTCTGGCCGCACAAACTCCCCCGGCGGAGGAGCTGAAGCAGGAAGCGCGGGAGCGCGTCGAGGCGAAGGCCAAGTTGGCGCAGGAGATCACCGACATGCTGTTCAGCCTGGCCGAGCTGGGCTACCAGGAGCATGAGACGGCGAAGTATCTGACGGGCATTCTGCGTTACGAAGGGTTCCGGATCACGATGGGCGTCTCGGGGATGCCTTCGGCCTGGGTGGCCGAGTGGGGCGAAGGGAAACCGGTCATCGGGTTGATGGCCGACGTGGACGGGCTGCCGGAGACTTCGCAGATGCCGGGCGTCGCGCGACGCGAAGAGCTTGTTCCCGGCGGACCCGGGCACGGCGAAGGCCACAACGCCGGGCAAGCGGTCCAGACGACCACGGCGCTGGCCGTCAAGGAGATGCTGGAACGGCATGGGCTGCCGGGGACGATCCGGGTCTATCCCGGGATCGCCGAGGAGCTGCTTGGGAGCCGCACGTATATGGCTCGGGACGGGCTGTTCAAGGAGCTGGATGCGATGTTGAGCTGCCACGTCTCCTCGCGCTTCTTGACCAGTTGGGGAAATCGCGAGCTGGCTCTGGTTTCGACCGAGTACACGTTTGAGGGCGTGAGCGCGCACGGGGCGGGGTCGCCGTGGAAGGGCAAGTCGGCGCTCGACGCGGTCGAGCTCATGAATGCCGGTTGGAACTTTCGGCGGGAACATCTGCGTCCGCAGCAGCGCTCGCACTACGTGATCACGAACGGCGGGAATCAGCCGAACGTGGTGCCTTCGGAAGCTTCGGTCTGGTACTTCTTTCGCGAAACCGACTACGCGAACGTGAAGCGGAATCACGACATCGGAACCAAGATCGCCGAAGCGGCCGCGATGATGACCGATACCACGATGACGGAGCGGATCATCGGATCGACCTGGCCGGGACACTTCAATCGGCCTCTCGCAGAGCTGCTTCATCGCAACATGGGGGCGGTCGGGATGCCCAAGTGGTCGGACGACGACCAGCGCATGGCGAAGGCGATCCAGAAGCTGATGGGCGCTGAACCGATCGGGCTGCGAACGGAGATCGAGGAGCTGAAGGGACCGACGCTGACGGCGATGGGATCGGACGATATCGCCGAGGTGAGCTGGAACGTGCCGACGGTGAATATGCGCTATCCAGCCAACGTGGCCGGGGCGGTGGGGCACCATTGGTCGTCGGGTATTGCGATGGCGACGCCGATCGCGCACAAGGGCGTGGTGACGGCCGCCAAGGTTCAGGCGATGACGCTGATCGAACTGTATACGAGTCCGGAACGGATCGAAGAGGCTTGGGCCTATTTCCGTGAGCAGACGAAGGACGTGCAGTGGAAATCGTTGATCCCGGAAGGCACGGCGCCGCCGGCGCATTTGAACGCGGACAAGATGGAGAGGTTCGCTCCGCAGTTGGAGAAGCTGCGGTATGACCCGGAGCGGTACGAGACGTATTTGGAGCAGTTGGGCGTCGACTATCCCGGCGTCGATTAGCCGCCGCGAGCGTGGTAGGTTACGGGGCATGCGAATTGTCCTGAGCCTGCTGCTTTGCGCCGGTCTCGTCGGCGCGCAGACGCCTTCATCGGAGGCGCTTCGGCAGGAGGCGCAAGAGCGCGTCGAGTCGAAGGCGAAGCTGGTCCAAGAGATCACCGACACGCTGTTCAGCCTGGCCGAGTTGGGCTACCAGGAGCATGAGACGGCGAAGTATCTGACCGGCATGCTGCGCGACGAGGGGTTCCGAATCACGATGGGCGTTTCCGGGATGCCGTCCGCCTGGGTAGCCGAGTGGGGCGAGGGGAGGCCGGTGATCGGGTTGATGGCCGACGTGGACGGGCTGCCCGAGACCTCGCAGATGCCGGGCGTCGCGCGACGCGAAGAGTTGATTCCGGGCGGGCCCGGGCACGGCGAGGGACACAACGCGGGGCAGGCCGTGCAGACGACGACCGCCTTGGCCGTCAAGGAGATGCTCGAACGCCACGGGCTGAAGGGGACGATCCGGGTCTACCCGGGCATCGCCGAGGAGTTGCTCGGCAGTCGAACGTATATGGCTCGCGACGGGCTCTTCAAGGACCTCGACGTGATGCTGAGTTGTCACGTCTCTTCGAGCTTCTCGACGAACTGGGGGAACCGCGGGTTGGCGTTGGTTTCGACGCAGTACACCTTTGAAGGCGTGAGCGCGCACGGGGCGGGGTCGCCGTGGAAGGGCAAGTCGGCGCTCGACGCGGTGGAGCTCATGAATGCCGGTTGGAACTTTCGACGCGAGCACCTGCGGCCGCAACAGCGCTCGCACTACGTGATCGTGAACGGCGGGAATCAGCCGAACGTGGTGCCTTCGGAAGCGGCGGTCTGGTACTTCTTCCGCGAGACGGACTACGCGAACGTGAAGCGGAATCACGACATCGGCACCAAGATCGCGAAGGCGGCCGCGATGATGACCGACACGACGATGACGGAGCGCGTGATCGGGGCGGCCTGGCCGGGGCACTTCAATAGGCCGTTGGCCGAGCTGCTTCAGAAGGGCATCGAAGAGGCAGGAATGCCTGCTTGGTCACAAGACGATCAGCGCATGGCCCGGGCGATCCAGAAACTGATGGGGTCGAAAGAGACCGGGCTCAAGACCGAGGTCGAGGAGTTGGGCGGGCCGACGATGACCGCCGCCGGCTCGGACGATATCGCCGAGGTGAGCTGGAACCTGCCGACCGTGAACCTACGCTATCCGTCGAACGTTTCAGGGACCGTCGGGCACCACTGGTCCTCGGGGATCGCCATGGCGACGCCGATCGCACACAAAGGGGCGGTGGCGGGCGCTAAGGCGCAGGCGATGACGATGATCGAGCTGTTTCGGAACCCGGCGCTGGTCGAGGAGGCGTGGGAGTACTTCCGGGAGCAGACCAAGGAGGTTCAGTGGGAGTCTTTGATTCCCGAGGGGACGGCTCCGCCGGCGCACGTGAACGCCGACAAGATGGAGCGGTTTGCGCCGGAGTTGGAGAAGCTCCGTTACGACCCGGAGCGGTACGAGACGTATTTGGAGCAGTTGGGCGTCGAGTACCCGGGGGTCGAGTAGATTCATGGGGGCGGCGCTGGAGTATTGGAGCGGTCGGGACCTGGAGCCCGATGAGCGGAAGCTCGTTGAGAATGTCCGGCATTATGACTGCCACATCGTGGCGGTGACCGGCGGCGACATGCCGAGTTGGTACTACTCGGTCGGGCTTTTTGAGAAGTTTGGCCATCCGGAAGTCGTCATCTTCGGACTGAAGCAGACGCTGGCCCACTCGATGATCAACGACCTCGCTGCGCGCATTCGCGAGGGAGAGAGGTTTGAGTCCGGCGCCGCGGCCGAAGGACTGCTGGCGGGCGATTTTCAGTGCGTTTTCCGCACGATGGCCGATGGTTGGCGCGACCTGCTGATCGGCTACGCGACGTGGTTCTACCGCGGCGACGACTTTCCAGTCGTGCAGTGTCTCTGGCCGGACATGGAAGGTCGAGCGCCATGGGATTCCGACTTCAACCCGGACTACGCTGAGCTGCAGCCTTTGCTCTACAACTCCGACAGGGGGGAAGCGCGGATGGTCCGGATTGCCGAGGCCATCGAGTCTCCCGACCGCCCGTGTGAGTGTTCACATGAGATCCGCGACTGGCGTTTCTCCGACGACCCCCACCGACCGGTCATCACACAGCGGCACGTCGCCAAGCGTGGGGCCCCGATTCTCTACGTGAGCCACGAGGCGGACGGGACCGGTTGGCAGTTCCTCGACGGGGCTCCCGACCCGCAGGATTTGGCGGTCGCCCACATGCACCACTTGATCGAGCTTGATCCGTCGTTGGACGAACTATTCGACCTGCCGAAAGGTTGGCAAGCATGGAGAGCCTCGTCGGAGGCGGCCTGGGAACGCGGGCCGACGCCCGAGGACGATTAGTCCCTACATGACCCCTTCGGCGGCGAGCCGTTCATGCGCTTGGAAGGCGCGGCGGCGGGCGCGGAAGAGGCGGACCTTGATGGCGTTCTCGTTGGCGTCGTAGACCTTTTTCAGTTCCTTGAGCGTGAGGCCGTGGATCTCTTTGCGTTCGAGTAGGGCGCGGTCGTCGTCGGAGATTTCGCCGAGCAGGACCTCGAGTTTGTTGCGGGCGTCGTCTTGGCGGGAGGCGATTGATTGGCGGCGCGCGCTTTCGGAGAAGTCGGCTGAGAGAAGCTGCTCCTCGGAGAGATCGGCCATCGGCACGTCGGTCGCGCGGCGCTTTTTGCGGAGGTGGTCGTAGACGGTGTTGACGGTGAGGCGGTAGAGCCAGGTGTCGAAGAAGCCGACTTCGCGCAGTTGACCGAGCGACTGGTAGAGACGGAGGAACACGTCCTGGCCCACGTCCTCGACGTCCTGGCTACGGCCGGTCATGCGGTACACCGTGCCGAAGACCTTCTTCTGGTAGTTGCTCACCAGCGTCGAAAAGGCGTTGGCGTCGCCCTGTTGGGCTCGGCGTATCGTGTCGGTTTTGTCGGTCATCATCGTTTCTCCCTCCGTGCAAGGGAATGACGACCAGAGTACGCCTGGGGGTTATCTTGCTGCCGTTAAATGGCTGTAAAACAGTACTTTACGTCGATTTTACAAATCGAGCGAGGCGGGCACGCCTTGGCGGAAGGAGGGGTAGCGCAGCTCGACGCCGAGTTTGCCGAAAACGTAGGAACCGTCGGCGCGGCGGTTCGAGCGGCGCGTCTCGCTGACGTCTTTGAGTTCGACGGACTCAGGCGGCGGGCAGCCGATCAGGTCGGCGACGAAGTAGGCGATGTCGCGCGAGGAAGACGGGTCGGCGTCGGCGACCGGATAGGCGCCGGTGAGGTCGGAATCGACCGCCGCGGCGACTAGTGCGGCGAGGTCGTCGACGTGGATGCGCGAGACGAAGTTGCCGCCGTCGCCGACGAGTTTGTATTGGCCTTTGGGCAGGGCGACTTGGACGCCGCGGCCGGGGCCGTAGATAGCGGCGGGGCGGAGGATGAGCGATTGCCAGTCGGCCTCTTGGAACGCTTGCTCGGCGGCGGCGCGGAGTCGCTGGCGCTCGGTGGTCGGAGCGATGGATGTGGTCTCGTCGACGTTTTCCTGCGCGCCGTAGACGCCGGTGGTCGAGATGTAGATCGCTCGCCGGTAGCGGCCCTGGAGCCGCTCGACGAGACGCGGCGCCGGCTCGTCCAACCGCTGTTCTTTGGGAGAGGCTTCGATACGCAGCGTCGGAATCGAGTAGACCAGCACGTCGGCCACGGGCAGTTCTCCCGCATCGTCCGTCGTCGCGTCAAAGGCGACGGCTTCCACGCCCGGGAGGTCGGCTAGCTTCTGAGGGTCGCGTGAGGTGCCGATGATTCGGCGACCGTGGCCCGCCAGACGCTCAGCGATCCGGCGGCCGGTGTAGCCGCAACCGAGGATGAGGACGCTTGCGCTCACCCGACGAGCGCGAAGGCTTTGTTCATCGCGGCTCCGGCGGTCTTCGCGGCTTCCTCGTTCTCCATGGCGTTGAGCTTCTTGTTGAAGGGCTCCGGGCGAATCGGACCGTCGTATCCGATTTCGACTAGAGCGGCGAGGAAGTCTTTGAGCGGGATCACGCCGGTAGCCAGCGGAAGCTCGCGCGTCGTGTCGTGCTGCTCCAGCATTTCGAGCCCGGCGGGCGCATCGTTGAGGTCGGCGGAGACGACGTCTGAGGCCTTGAGCGAGAGGATGTCTTCCTTCGATTCGCCGGCGGTCCACCAGTGCCAGGAGTCGAGCACGAAGCCCAGATGCGAGCTGCCGGTCTCGGCGATCAGCTCTTTCGTCTCGGCCATCGAGTGGACGAACTGGTAGCGCTTCTGGATGCGCAGACCAGGCGTTCCGACGTATTCGAGGCCGAGGCGCATCCCGTGGTCGCCGAGGATTGAGCCGATCTCGCGCAGGCGCTTGGCGGTCTGTTTGAAGTACAGGAGGTAGGTGAGCTCGTCGTGCATGGGCATCATCCAGGTGCCCATGCGGGTGACGCCGGCTTGTTGGTAGATCGGCGCCTGCTTCTTGAGCACGGCGAGCCCTTCGCGGAACTTCGAGTCGCTGGTGCGGAAATCGACAGGCAGCCCGGCGGCGGCCCAGACCAGGCCGTGACGCTCCTTGAGCAGCGGACCGGCCTCTTTGCGACGCGACTCTTCGAGTCCGGCGAGGTCGCCCGCGAACGGCTGCACCGAGCCGAAGCCATGCTTCTCGGCGAGTTCGATCGCGCCCTTCTGATCGGTCTTCACGCCGATGGAGCCTGGCGTGAAAGCGGCCGTGAACAGACGCTTCTTCTCGTGATGGGCCGCGGCGAGCGCCGCCGGAAGAGCTACCGCCGCCGGAAGAGCCAAGGGAGCGGCGGCGGCCGCGGCTAGGAAACGTCTGCGGGTCGACATCGAGTTGAGATCCTCCACGCTAGAAAGCGCTAGAAAGGCACGTCGTCGTCGCCGACGCCCATGCCGCCTCCGCCGGAAGGCGCTCCGCCTCCTCCACCGCCGCCGCCTTGCGGCGCCCGACGGGGCTCTTGCGAGAAGTCGTCGCTCGAACGGCGTCCGCCGCCCCCGTCACGACCGCCCAGCAGGAGCAGGCCTTGGCCGCCGTCGACAACGACTTCGGTGCGGTATTTCTTCTGGCCGTTTTGGTCTTCCCAACTGCGCGTTTGCAGGCGGCCTTCCACGTAGACTTGCGTGCCTTTGTTGAGGTAGTTGGCGACGTTCTCACCGCGCCACAAGACGATGTCGTGCCAGTCGGTCTCATCGCGCCATTCGCCGGACTGCCCGTCCTTGACGCCGCGGGTGGTCGCGATGGAAAAGTTGGTCACGGCGGCGCCGTTCGGGGTGTAGCGCGTCTCGGCGTCCTTGCCCAAGTTGCCGATCAGCATCACCTTGTTGAGTCCTCTAGCCATGCTGAACAGGGTACTCCGCGGCGAGGCGCCGAGCAACCGGCGAGGCGGGTCCGGGCCCGTGCTATGCTCGCGCGAAACCGATGCCGATCGACGACCGAAGGAAAGCCGTCCTTGAGAACGACCTGCTGCGCGTCACCGTACTGCCGGGAGGAGGCCACATCGCCGAGGTGCGGCTGAAATCGAACGACGTAAACCCGCTGTGGGATCCGGTGTGGAACACGATCGAGCCGTCGGACTTTCGCGCCGACGAACATCCGCAGTTCGGCGCGCCGCTCGAGGGCGGGCTGCTCTCCGGGATCGCCGGACACAACCTCTGCTTGGACTTTTTTGGGCCGCCTTCGGAGGACGAGTTCGAGGCCGGGCTCTTCGTCCACGGAGAGGGATCGGTGGTCGATTGGGACGTCTCGGTCGCCGGAGACGTGCTGACCGCTTCGGCCGAGTTGGCGATCGCGCGGATGCGCATCGTGCGCACCTTGCGCCTGGAGCCCGGAACCGACGTCGTACAGGTCGAGGAGACGGCGACCAACTTGGCCGGCGTCGATCGGCCCATCGGCTGGACGCAGCACGTCACGCTCGGGCCGCCGTTCTTGGAGAAAGGGAAGACGGAGTTCCAGGTTTCGGCCACGGCGTCCAAGACGATCGAGAGCGAGTTCGCGCCTGGGCATGACCGGCTGCAACTGGACGCGGTGTTCACTTGGCCGATGGCGCCGAAGGCGGGCGGCGGGTTCTCCGACCTGCGCGTCATGCCCGACGACGAGGCGTCGGGGACGTTCACGACGCACCTCATGAACCCGGCGATGGAGGACGCGTACTTCACGGCCTACTCGCCTTCGACGAAGACCGCGTTCGGGTACTTGTGGAAGCGCGACGACTTCCCTTGGCTGGGGATTTGGGAGGAGAACTACAGTCGGGCGCAGGCGCCGTGGGACGGCAGATCGCTGACGCGCGGGATGGAGTTCGGCGTGTCGCCGTTCCCGGAGACGCGGCGTCAGATGGTCGATCGCGGGTCGCTGTTCGGGGAGAAGGGCTATCTTTGGCTTCCCGCGAAGGGCGAGAAGACGGTGCGGTACCAGATCTTCCTGCGGGAGACGGATGAAGCGCCGCAAGCCGCGCGGCGCGACGGGAACGGCGTGCGGCTGGTCTAGACGGCTTCCACGATCTGTCGGGCCAACTCGCTGGGTGCTTGTGTGGCGTCGAGCGTGAGGTCGGCTTGGCCGTAGGCTTCGCGACGGGATTCGAGCAGTTGAGTGAAGGACGCTTGGTCTTGGGCGAGAGGTCGGTGGGTCGCCGATTGGACCCTTTCCCACAGGGCTTCGGCGGAAGCGTCGAGCCAGACGGATAGACCGGAGTCGGCGATGAGTTGGCGGTTGTTCTCGAAGGCGAAGGCGCCGCCTCCGAGGGCCACGACGCGGGCGCGGCCGCAATGGACTTCGCCGGTTTGGGCGCGGAGGGCGCGGTGCTCGAAGTCGCGGAAGGCGGCTTCGCCTTGCTGCTCGAAGACGGTCGCGATGGTGCAGCCGGCTAGCCGCTCGATCTGCTCGTCGAGATCGATGAAATCCCAGCCGAGGCGCTCGGCGAGCAAGCGGCCGACGGTCGACTTGCCGGAGCCCATGAATCCGACGAGATAGATGCCGGGAGTCTTCTTGAGTTTTTGGTTCATTACGGGCGTTCTCTCCCAGCTTCGTTCATTCGCGTCATGCGTGCGAAGACGATGCGGGGGAAGAGTCGGGCAGCCAGGACCAGCCCCCAACCTAGGCGCGGCGTCACGACCGTGCGCTTGCCCTTGCGTACGCCGACGACGATCGCCTCGGCGCATTGTTCGGGGCTGATCTTCAGCGGACGGTGGTCGCGCACTGAAGCGGGAATTTCACCGGCGAGGGCATGACCTGAGAAGCCGGTGCCGACGTAACCGGGACAGACTTGCAGGACGCGGATGCCGACGGGCGAGAGTTCCATGCGCAGGGCGTCTGAGTAGCCGTGGAGAGCGTACTTCGACGCGCTGTAGATCGTCTGCCAGGGCAGCGGGACTTTACCGCCGATCGAGCCGACGTTGACGATCGTCGAGCCTCGGGGCATCGCAGGGACGAGACGCCGGACGAGTTCCGCGGGCGCGCCGAAGTTGAGGTCGAACAGGCGGCGGACTTCATCCGGGGGCGACTCGTGTCCGGGGAGATAGAGGCCGACGCCGGCGTTGTTGACGAGCACGTCGACGCGTCCGAATCGCGCGAGGACGGCGTCCGTCAACTCGCCGATGCGATCGACTTGGGAGAGGTCGAAGGAGAAGGTTTCCGCTTCCGCTTTCAGGCTCTCGGCGACGCTCTGCAGACCGGCTTCGGAGCGGGCGGCGAGGGCGAGGACGGCTCCTTCTTGAGCGAATCGCCGGGCGCAGGCGGCGCCGATTCCCGAGGACGCTCCGGTGATCAGAACGACTTTGTTGCGGAGGTCCAACGTGGGGGCGGAAGTGGTTGACCGAGGGGGGTCAAGCGGCCATCATCGTAGCATGTCGGAGACGAGCGACCTGCTTCCGCTGTTCCCGCTGGATCTGGTCCTGTTTCCCGGCACGGAGCTTCCGCTGCACATTTTCGAACCCCGATATCGACGCATGATCGGGGACGCGATGGAGGCGCAGTCCGAGTTCGGCGTGGTGACGTCTCAGGGGAAGAGTCTGAGCCCGATTGGGTGTACGGCGATCGTCGAGAAGGTCGTCCAGCGGCACGAAGACGGGCGTTTCGACGTGCTGACGCGGGGCGTGCGACGGTTCCGCACGAAGGCGCTCGATCAAGAGGAAGCGGTGCTGCGGGCTCGGGTGGAGTTCTTTGACGACGAGCCGGGGCCGATGCTGGAAGCGGACGAAGTGAAAGCGCTGTACGAGCTGGCGATCCGGGCGGCGACGCTGGCCGGGCATCGATTTGACCGGCCCCTTAAGACGGATCATCTGCAGCCGAGTTTTCTAGCGGCTGCGGAGTTGCCCCTCGATCTAGCCTTCAAGCAGCGGCTGTTGGGGCTTACGAGCGAAACGCAGCGGGTCGCCGAGCTGACGGCTTTCCTCGAAGCGTGGATCGAACGTCAACAGACGACCGATCGGGCGCGGGCGTTGAGCATGCGCAACGGCAAGGGCCCGCATTAGGCGCAAGACTAGCTGCGATAGCGATAGATGATGCGTCCGCGCGTCAGGTCGTAGGGCGAGAGTTCCACGTTGACGCGGTCGCCGGTGAGGATGCGAATACGGTGCTTGCGGAGTTTGCCGGCGATCTGCGCCAGCACGGTGTGTTTGTCGTCGAGTTCGACGGAAAAGATTCCGCCCGGGTGTTTTTCGACCACCCGTCCTTGTACTTCGATGCCTTCTTCTTTCGCCACTCAGTGCCTCCTTGGTTCGTCGGTTCGCGGATTCCATGGACCCCGACGGGAGCGCTTCCACAGGAAAGCGGACGCGACCTTCGAGACCTGCGATTTCAAACGGTTGGGGGATTTCGAGGGAGCCGCCATCCGCGGATCAGCGCCCTGCAACCACATGCCCGGCCAACACCGGGAGTATCCCAAATATTCGATGCAGCGGCAAGGGATCTCGTTGCAGATCCCTTTGAAAATCAGGGATTTTGGACGGGTGGGGGGCGGTCTGAAGTAGGACGGGGCTAGGGTGTTGAGCGCAGGACGTCGAAGCCGCCGAGGGATTCGTGGATCAGCTCTTCGAGTGGCTTGAAAGAGAGTGGATGTTCGGGGGCCCCTTCGCGCGGCGACCGGATTGGTTGATGGTTTCGTTCGCGACGCCGTTTCGGTTTCGCTGGGACGGACGGCGAATTCCTCCGCGGCGCTACGGGGGGTTTGTGGGGCACCTGTTTCGGTCGGCGGAGTTGCCGGGGTTGGCGGCATATCTCCGGGAGAACTCTGCGCGGGAGCCGCTCGATTGGTTGGTCGGGCGGAATACAGAAGAGACGGGGCGGGATATTCGGGGGGCGCGGCGGGCGCTGTTTCAACACGTCGGGGAGGTTAGTTCGCTGGAAGGGAAGCGGTCTGCGGAGAGGGTTCCTGGGTTTCGGGGGTGAGGACATGGCGCGCTTGCAGCACCGACCGAACATGCACCAAAACCGCCTCAAGACCGGTACCTAAAGTACCTACATTGTTTGGCCCACAGTGGTAGTCGGCACCGCCCGGGTAATCAGACTGCTTCTCCGTCGTCTCACTGGCACAGTCACGGCTGTAAACGCATGCCGGTCAGCCGCTTAAGCACAGCAACGACGTCGCATCCAGAGGTCTGGACATGACTCGCGAACTCACCCCTCGAACTTGCGAATGAGGAGCCAGCGAATTTCGTACGGAGCTTGCCGACGGATTCCAAGACGTCTTCAACCCACTCGTGCAACGTCGAAGAATCGACGAAGAACAAACCTGACGCATGGGGAACCGCAGCGGGGTCAAGCTCACTAGAGGGCGCGACAACCACAACAACGGTGTCCAACCCATCTCCGTGGGTGTGACGTAGCCAATCATGGTGCCCTTGCGACTGCAGAACTTCTTTCTTGGAAAGCGTACTTCCGGCCTGCTTTTCCGTCTTGGCCTCGAAGGCGATCACGACACGCCCATCGCAGAGCCAATGGCAGTCGGGGTCCCCCTGCCCTTTCGGGACCTCGGCACGAAATCCCAGAAATCTCCCTAGTTCCGCTAGTCCGTGATGAACTGAGGCTGCTTTGGTCTCCTTCAGTTGAGATATTGTTTGGGAGCGCACGGCTGCGAATTGTGGCCCTGCCCAGCCAAGTCTATCCAGGTTTTCCCACAGCGCCTCCAGATTCTCTATTTCATCTCCTTCTGATTCCCCCTCGACTTCCGAGACCAGGCCCTGCCTGAACTCCCGGAGCCAGGCGCGGTTTATGCCGGTAGCTATAGCACGATTGAGGCTATCTAGTGCACTTTCCTCTTCCTTGATCTTGATAGCGGCCCAGGCTGCCAGGAAGTACCACCAAGCACGATAACCAGAAAGCGCTTCGCCAGAGAGACTATCAGAAATCTTGCGAGCTAGTTCGTATAATTCGTGCCAATCGCCAGCCCACATGGCATCAGCCGCTCGAACCTCGAAGCCAACAGTGCCCTCCAACTTGCCCTCCACTGCATTCTCTGGTGTAACTTCAATTTCATATCCATCGATCGATGCGTTAGCTTGAACCCGATATTCGTCGTCCGCTATCAATGTCTCGACCATCGACACGATGTCGTCGAGCGACATATTCGATTGTGCCAATCCCCAGGAGAGCTCTTGACGAAGTTTGGACGGCATACCGGTTGTTAGCAGTCGCGAGGTTGCTGAATTCACGAGAGATTGCCCGAGCCAAACTACTACAGCATAGTCAGTAGAGCTTCTCGTACAACGCCCCATTCCCTGAACTAACCGTGTCCGCTCACGACGCACTAAGACTGGACCCAACTTCCAACATGTATCCAAATGTCGCTCTAGACTGTTGACGGCCTTCGGACTCTCCGCCACCACCAACAAACGGCAATGGTCATCGGGGAGATCGATTCCATCGTAACGCGATATGGTAAGAATAGTTCGCTCGCTTTCGATAAAGCTATCTAATGATTCAGATATATCTTTAGCAGTGATCCTATCTACCCCTCCTGACGGCACACAGCTGGCAATTGTATCGTAATAATGATCTCCAATAGCATGAGAGGGTGATACAATCATGCATCGCCCACCAGTCGCTTGCTCGACCATACGACCCACTGCCTGGACGCTCAGTCCGGCGTCATGGTAAAGCCCTGGCACGAATATGTATCGGCGCCCTAGCTGTGGATTCTCCGCCCTTATGGTGACAAGCTTGGTGATGCCGTAAGATCTCTGAATGTCTCCGGCCCCACCGAGAGTTGCAGAGAGAAATAGTCGCTGTGAAGCCTTCGCGAAGTCACTGTGAGTACTTGCTGGCGATGCTAGTGGGCGGATAGTGACAGAAGAGCGAGAGATCAAGATTAGACATCGATCAAGACACTCTCGAACTAGCGACCAGGGGAACTTGACGCCCGGATCAGAGATCGCATCCAGTAGCTCTTCAATCACTGCGAACTGATTCTTTGCGATGAGCGGATTGCACAGTTCCACTGGTCGGGCGGGACTATTGGATTCTATCGATTTGATTTGACTACTCGTCAATGACGGCCGAAAGGCGGTGAAGAGTTCCTGGTACAAGTCCTCGTCGTCAGCACGTTGAATCTCGACGGTCCACATGGAGCTCACATAGGTCTCACCACCATGAGCGTCATCCAGGAGAATGGTAGCCGGATCTTGGATGACAGGATTGACATTGAACAGGTTCGAGTAGGTCGAAATAGCGATTGCCTCGCCGTTGAGATAATACCCCACTTCCTTCTGATCCCGTTCAGTTCGAGATCCGAGTAGATTGGCCGTACGAATACCCAGCTTTCGGGCTTCCTGGAGAACTTGTTGTCCGAGCTGGTTTGTGAGAGAGAGAAAAGCCGTCCGTTGCCGGTACTTCCTTCGTCGCCACTCGGCAATAAGCAAACCAACCGCCGTCTTGCCGGTACCAGTAGGTAGTTCCAGCGCAATATTCTGTTCTTCTGGTAGTTTTTCGTACGAACGGAGTACGTCCTGTTGCTCGCCTCGAAGGTACCCGTGAGTATTGTGACGAGAGAGGGAATTGAAGAGTATCTCAGGGGACCTTGGCACCTCTACAGCAGTCGCGGTGCGAAACTGCGGGGGGTTCTTTGGCATGCGACCGATTATAGACCAGCCCAGCGACGACGCTAGCGGGCTGAATCCAAGTCTCAAGAATTGAAGGAGGGAGGGCCCGAGAAGGCGATGATCAGCCCTTCGAGGCCTTTCATCATCGACAGCCACGACTGGTTCAAGACTCGGGATGGGCTGCCAGGTTGTGCTCTATCCTCGATGCGGATCAGTGAGATGTATTGATATCCCAGGTCTAGCCGGGTCGGCGGATGGAGAGGCCTAGTTCGGTGAGATTCCGAGGCGGAATCGTGTTCGGGGCCTCGCACATGAGGTCGGTGCCTTTGGCCGTCTTGGGAAAGGCAATGACGTCGCGGATGGTCGATTCGCCCGCTAGGAGCATGATCAGGCGATCGAGGCCCAAGGCGATGCCGGCGTGCGGCGGCGTGCCGAATTCCAGGGCGTCTAGGAAGAAGCCGAAGCGGTGCTTCGCCTCCTCTTCCGTGAAGCCCAAAGCCTCAAAGACCTGCGACTGGATGTCCTGGCGGTGGATACGGACGGAGCCCGAACCGAGTTCGACGCCGTTCAGGACCAAGTCGTACGCGCGCGATCGGCAGCCGCCGGGATCGGTGCGCAGCTTGTCCATGTCCTCTTCGTGCGGGGAGGTGAAGGGGTGGTGGGAGGATTCCCAGCGCTCGTCGTCCTCGTCCCACTCGAACATCGGGAAGTCGGTCACCCACAAGAAGCGCAGGTCGGACGAATCCATCAGGCCGTGGCGGTCGGCGAACTTGCGGGCGCACTCCATGCGCAGCGTGCCGGCGGCGAGCAGCACGTCTTGATCAGGGCGCGGGCCGGTCGGCTTTTCGATCGCCGTCGCGAGCAGTAGGAAATCGCCGTCCTCGAAGCCTGTACGCTTGCGCAGCTCGGGCATCGATTCGGCGAACTTCTTTTCGAGACCTTTCGGGTCGTCGAAGACTTTGAGGTTGCGCTCGGCGGCGAAGGGGCGGAACTCTTCGCGCTCGCGGCGGGAGAGTTGTCCGACTTTGGGGATGCGGATCGCGACCAGCGGCGTGCCGTTGTCGAGATCGGAGAAGAGGTCGTTGACGCGGACCAGCGGCGGAAGGCGCAGGTCGGGCTTGTCCGAGCCGTACTGCTCGATCGCTTCGGCGTAGGTGAGGCGCGGGAGGGGGAACTCCTGCTTCTTCGCCTCGGCGGTCTCCAGAAGGACTTCGACCAGACTCTCGATGACGCCCAGCACGTCCTCTTCGCGAGCGAAGGACATTTCGAGATCGATCTGCGTGAACTCGGGTTGGCGATCGGCCCGCAGATCCTCGTCGCGGAAGCAGCGGACGATCTGAAAGTATTTCTCGTAGCCGCCGATCATCAGCAACTGCTTGAAGAGTTGCGGCGACTGCGGCAGCGCGTAGAACGAGCCGGGTTGGATGCGGCTGGGGACGAGGTAGTCGCGCGCGCCTTCAGGCGTCGAGCGCGTCATGAAAGGCGTCTCGATCTCCAAAAAGCCCTGCTCGTCGAGCGTCTTGCGCACGGCGAAGTTGAGCTTGTGGCGCAGGATCAGATTGCGCTGCATGCGCGGACGGCGCAGGTCGATGTAGCGGTGTTTGAGGCGCGCCTCTTCGCCGACGTTCTGGCTTTCGTCTTCTTCGAGGACAAAGGGCGGCGTCTCGGATACGTTCAACACCCGCAAGTCGTCGCAGGCGATTTCGACCTCGCCGGTATCGAGGTTGGGGTTGACGGTATCGGCGTCGCGGCGGACGACTTCGCCTTCGACGGCGAGTACGAATTCGCTGCGCAGGTTCTCGGCAAGCGCGTGGGTCTCTTTGTTGCGCTCGGGGTTGAAGACGATCTGGGTGATGCCGGTGCGGTCGCGCAGGTGGATGAAGATCAGGCCGCCGAGGTCGCGGCGGCGGTGGACCCAGCCCATCAACTGAGCCCGCTTGCCGACGTCGGCCGGGCGCAGGTCTCCGCACATGTGCGTGCGCTTCAGATCGCCTAGGTGATCGAGCGTCACGGTGGATTCAGTTTCGGTTGCCATCCTCGGATTCCTTCGAGTCTTCTTCCTGGGCCTCGGCGAGATACTCGCGGCTGAGCCGGACGTAGCGCTGGGCGTTGTCTTGGATCGCGGCGAGTTCTTGGTCGGTGAGCGGCCGGCGGACCTTCGCAGGCGAGCCCATGACTAGGCTGCGTTCGGGGATCTCTTGCCGCTCCAAGACAAGCGACCCGGCCGCGATCAAGCACTCCTTGCCGATGACGGCGCCGGAGAGGATCGTCGAGCCCATGCCGATCAAACAGTCGTCGCCGATCGTGCAGCCGTGCACCGTGCACGAGTGCCCCACCACGACCCGTTCGCCGATGACCAGCGGGGCGTCATCGTCGACGTGCAGGCACGAGTTGTCCTGGACGTTCGTCTCGTCGCCGATGGTCACCGGAGCGATGTCGGCGCGGACGGTGACGTTCGGCCAGACGCTGGTCCGTTCGCCGAGCGTCATATCTCCGATGAGCTGCGCGCTGGGATCGACGAAGGCCGACGGCGCAGCCTGAGGCCGCTTTCCACGAATCGAGCGAAACATGACGGTTGGAGGGCGGTTCGATGCCGGTAAACCCGGAAAAAAGCCCGTATTTAGGCCAGGTTAGCACGCCCGGAGGCGCGGAAACCGGGGTTTTGCGGACGGCCGCTACGGGCGACGCGGGCGAGCTAGGCGACGGTGACCTTGGGGGCTTCCTGGGGCGCCGTGACGGGCATCGGGCGGCCGTCGAGGTGTTCGGGGATTTCGACCCCGGCGGTTTCGAGGACGGTCGCCGGGAGGTCGAGGATGGAGTAGCCGGTAAGGGTTTCTCCTTCGGGGACGCCCGGCCCGGCCGTAACCAGGAACGAGCTCTCGGTGTGCGAGCCGCTGCGCGCGTCTTGCGGGCGGATCTCCAACTTGCCGAAGCGCGGAGACTCGAGCGCGTGCCATTGGAAGTCGGCTTCCCAGTGAACGGTGAGGTCGGGGAGTTGCTCGGAGAACTGGCCGTGGAACTTCTCGTGCAGCCGGGTGACGGTGCGCACCACGCGCCGACCTGAGACGGGATCGGTCAGTTCTTCGAGCGCCTCGGTGATGTCGTCGAGGAGTTTTTCGTACTCGGCGCCGGGTTCGACTAAGCCGCCTTTGTCGCGGCCTTTGACGCCGATGCGAATCGCGCCGGTGACCTCGTTGTTTGGCACGGCGAAGGCGCGACGTCCGTGATACTTGCGGCCGCCGGCGTACCAGAGGAAGAGCAGTTCGTCCTGGAGCGAGCGCGGCAGCCGGTCCTTGATCCAGTACTGCATCTTGGACGGCATGACCATCTTCAGGATGCGCCAGGGGTTGATGCGGCCTTGCTTCTTGCCTTCGAGGCGGCGGGGCTTCTGACCCGGTTCGCCGAAACCCCAGAGGTCGAGCATCTCATTGAGGTTCCACGAGGCGTGCGAGAGAAGGCCCATGCCGTGCGGGGCGAAGACGGTGACGCGTGCGTCGGGACCGGCTTCCTCGACCATGCGGCCGATCTGCTCGTCGATGGCGATGTAGGTCTTCTCCATCGTGTCCATGAGCCCGTCGGCGTCAGCCGGATCGTGGTCCGGGTGCTCGGGGTCCATGAACTTCCAGAAGTGGTGGCCCGAGCAATGCGCGGCCGGGAAGGCGCAGAGGAGTACGTCCCACTCTTGCTCGCGGATGAGCCAGGTGAAGAGATCGCCGTGGGTCGTGACGCCGCGGAAGATGTCCTCGCGGAGCTTGGTGAGCGAAGGGATGGTCTTGTTGTAGCGTTCGCAATCGCCGACCGGATGCGTGCCGAAGCGTTTGGTGATTTCAGGCAGCAGGTCGGGCGGATCGGTGACGGCGCCGCCCTTGTTGTCGTGGGCGCCCCAGTTCATGAGGTGGAAGCCGCCGGGGATCGGGTGGAACGGCAGATGGGGTACGTCGACGACGCCGACCTTCTTACCGGCGCGGCTTAGGGGCCCCCAGAAGGGATCGCCCTTGAGGCTGGTGTCGTGCAGATACTCGAGACTGGCGGTTTCTTGGTTGTATTGAACGTAAAAGTATTTTTCGAGCTTGCCCGGATTGACGCCGTAGCAGAAGGTCGTCCAGACGGTGTCGGGGAGCGAGGCGGCGATGCTTTCCAGTTGCGCCGAGACGCCTTGTTTGATCAGGCGATCGAGGTGACGGAGCTTTCCTTCGGCGGTCCACTTGCGGACCAGCTCCCATTCCATGGCGTCGCAGCCGATTAACAACTGGCGCGGCCGGGGGGCCGCCGCTTCAACAGGCACGGCCTTATCATAGCGCCGCCGGGGTTGTCTACGCACGTCGTAGGCGATCTGTGGGACAGCGTACGTAGGCGCAAATGGGTTGCGGAGGCGGGAGCGATGGCTCGCCGGAGAATCACGAGACGGGACCGGCGCTCCGTGTCAGACTGCACGCATGCGGTTCCGTCTTGCATGTTGGCTCGGCGTGCTGCTGGCGGTTCGCCTAGGCGGGGCGCCCGGCCCCCTTTGTGAAGCCGAGTTGAAGCGCCTGCCGCCGCAGCCGCCCAGCGGTTTCCCCGCACCTCCTCCGCAGAGTTGCGAGGGCGTCGACGAACTGATCTCCGCAGCGACCAAGAACTGTGCGGCACAGGTCGCAGAGCTGTTGAACGCGGGCGCGTCGCCGACGCAAGAGGACGAGGAGGGCCGCACGCCGCTGAGCGAAGCGGCCTGGTTTGGATCGACCGATGCGGCTCGTCTGCTGTTGGACGCGGGAGCGGATCCGACGCGGCTGGTCCGAGGTCGCTCCGCCCTTTGCTGGGGTGCCCGGAGCAGCGAGTTGTCTCGGCTGTTCTTGGAGCGCGGATTATTGGATCGGCTGGAGGATTCGTGCAGCTACCTCGCGCGGTACAGCTCGTGGGGTTCGGCCGACTTGACGAGGAGGCTGATCGCATTCGGGCTCGATCTTGAGCGACCCGATGATCATGGGCGGACGCCGCTGACCAATGCGATCGTGCACCGGAACTATCCGGTGATCCATGCGCTGCTTGAAGCCGGCGCCAAGACCGACGGCCTGCTTGGTTTCGGCAGCGACCCGACCACGACTTGCCTGCTGCTCCAGTACGGGGCCGACCCGAACGATCCTGACGAGCGCGGCGAGACGCCGCTGATGACCGCGGCCGCTCTAGGCGAGGATGTATGGGCGTTGCACCTGTTGGAAGGCGGAGCGGACCCGAATCTGCAAGACGCCAGGGGACGGACCGCGTTGATGCACTCACTGACCGGACCGCTCCAACTCCAGCACTCCTATGTGACATTGGCGTCCAAAGCGATCGTGGCCGAGGTCTTGCTGAAGCACGGCGCGGACGTCAACGTGCGGGACGCGGCGGGCAGGAGTGCGCTGGACTATGCGGTGACCAACGGGTACGGCCGACTAGCGATCGCCTTGAAGGAAGAGATGAGGCAAGATGGGGTTCCCTAGAGGACGACTGCGCCGGGCGTACACTGAGGGCTCGTGTCGTTGCAGCTTGAGATTCGGGACCTGTTGGCGAGCTTCAATACGCCCGCCGACGTAGCTGCGCGTATTGCGGAAGGCTACGAAGCGATCGGGCTCGACGACGTAGCGCCGGGGCTGGCGGTCGGGGAGCGAGCGCCGGACTTCACGCTGCCGGACGGATCGGGGCGCCCGGTTGCTCTGGCGGAGCGGCTGGCCGAAGGTCCCGTGGTGGTGACGTTCTTTCGCGGGGCGTGGTGCCCGATCTGCAACTTGCAGGTGGCCGCTTTCGCTCGGGCGATCGAGGAGATTCGAGGCGCGGGCGGATCGTTGCTGGCGGTTCACCCTGACTCGCAGTCCTTCGAGCAAGCCGGCGAGGTCGGGTTTCCGATCTTGCGGGACGCGGATCAGGCCGTGATTCGCGCGTACCGGTTGCAGTTCGAGATTCCGCCCGAGCTGCAGCGTCTGTACACGGGGACGCTCGACTTCGACATTTCGGCGAGAACCGCGGACGGGAGTTGGCGATTGCCCTCGCCGGGTACGTTCGTGATCGACCGGGAAGGCATCGTGCGGCGGCGGCACGTGACCTCGGACTTCACCGAGCGGATGGAACCGGAGGAAGTGGTCGAGGCGCTGGCGGCGATCGCCTAAAGACGCGTTCCCAGCGGGCGGGGGAGACTCCCGCTATGATCGGAGCACGATGGAATCGCCTTTCCTGACGGATTTCGACTTGCACCTCCTCGGCGAGGGCGCGCATTACCGCAACTACGAGAAGTTGGGAGCTCACTTGACCGAGCTCGAAGGCGAGCCCGGAGTGCGCTTCGCCGTGTGGGCGCCGAATGCGCGGTCGGTGTCGGTGATCGGCGACTTTAACGGCTGGAACGGCGACTCGCACGCGATGCGTTGTCGCGGGGATTCGGGCATCTGGGAGACGTTCGTACCCGGCATCGGACACGGGGAGAACTACAAGTACCTGATCCGCTCGAACTTCAACGGGCATGAGGCCGAGAAGGCTGATCCGTACGGGTTCGCCGCCGAGGTTCGACCGAGGACCGCCAGCAAGGTCTGGGACCTAGGCGGGTATGAGTGGGGCGATCAGCGTTGGATGCGCGGGCGCAGCGCGAAGCATCGGCGCGACCGGCCGGTTTCGATCTACGAAGTGCATCTGGGGTCGTGGATGCGCGCGCCCGAGAACAACGGCTGGTTGACCTATCGCGACCTGGCGCCGAAGCTAGCCGACTACTGCCGGCAGATGAACTTCACGCACGTCGAGTTCCTGCCGCCGACCGAGCATCCCTTCGACGCGTCTTGGGGCTACCAGACGGTGGGCTACTATGCGCCGACGTCGCGGTTCGGGACGCCGCAGGAGTTCATGGAGCTGGTGGACGTGCTGCACCAGGCCGACATCGGGGTGTTGATCGACTGGGTGCCGGCGCACTTCCCTTATGATCCGCACGGCCTGGTCTACTTCGACGGGACGGCGCTCTATGAGCACGCCGACCCGAAGCAAGGCCGGCATCCGCATTGGGACACGATGGTGTTCAACTACGGGCGGCGCGAGGTCTCGAATTTCCTGATCGGGAACGCGCTGTTTTGGTTGGACAAGTATCACATCGACGGGCTGCGGGTCGATGCCGTTGCGTCGATGCTCTATCTGGATTACGGACGCGAAGAAGGCGAGTGGATTCCCAACCAGTACGGCGGCAAGGAGAACATTGAGGCGATCGAGTTCCTACGGCGTCTGAACGAACGGATCTACGCCGAACACCCCGACGTGATGACGTTCGCCGAGGAATCGACGTCTTGGCCGATGGTCTCGCAGCCGACTTATCTGGGCGGGTTGGGATTCGGATTCAAGTGGAACATGGGTTGGATGAACGACATCCTGAGCTACTTCGCTCGGGATCCGATCCATCGCCAGTACCACCACAACGACCTGACGTTCTCGATGCTGTACGCCTTCTCAGAGAACTTCACGCTGCCGTTTTCGCATGACGAAGTGGTGCACGGGAAGGGATCGCTGGTGTCGAAGATGCCGGGCGACGAGTGGCAGCAGTACGCGAACCTGCGGGCGCTGTACGGCTACATGTTCGGGCACCCGGGCAAGAAGCTGCTGTTCATGGGCTGCGAGTTCGGGCAGAGGTCGGAGTGGAATCACGCGACGAGTCTCGAGTGGCACGTCCTCGAATACCCGCATCATCGCGGCGTCCAGCGGCTGGTGGAAGACCTGAACAAGCTGTACCGCGACGAACCGGCGCTCTACGAGCGCGACGCCGATTGGCAGGGGTTTGAGTGGATCGACTGCTCGGACTCGCCGAGCAACGTGGTTTCGTTCCTGCGCCGGGGTACGGACCCGAACGACGTGATGGTCTTCGTGTGCAACTTCTCGCCGGCGGTTCGGCACGGGTACGGCGTGGGCGTTCCGAAGCTCGGTCGCTGGCGCGAGGTGCTCAATACCGACGCGGAGATCTACGGCGGATCGAACCAGGGCAACGCGGGGCTGGTTGAGACGCTCGAACAGGAGACCCACGGACGGCCGGGAACGCTGCTGCTGACATTGCCTCCGTTGGCCGTTCTGGCGCTCAAGCCGGCAGAGGAGTAAGCCGCTGAAATACAGGGTTTTAGCGCTCTAGTCGGGGCGCAAAAGCTGTAGTATTCTGGCTACTACGGACGGGAGTCAGGATTGTTGAAGCTGGAACACGCCGAGGGTGCGCTGATCGTCGAAGAGACCGGGGAAGGCCGTCGTAAGGTGCGCGCCGAACCGGTGCCCGGCGTGTTCTCGCCGATGCGGGAGATCACGACGGAGTACCCGGTCGAGCTGCTGTCGCGGATCTTGGAGACGAAGGGCGTCTCCTACGTGGTGAACGAGATCGCGCGGGACGTGGACCCGGGAATGGTGCAGGCCAGCTTGCTGCCCGAGTTGGACGCCTACTTCCACGAGGACGAGATCAACGGCAAGCGCGTGCTCGATTTCGGATGCGGCGCCGGGGCCTCGACGATGATTCTGGCGCGGCGCTATCCCGAGGCGCACGTGACGGGCGTGGAGCTGGCCGACCATCTGCTCGATCTGGCGCGGGCGCGGTTGGACTTCTATCAGTACCCGAACGTCGAGCTGCATGTTTCTCCTTCGCCGACGGAGCTGCCGGCGGGGCTGGGACAGTTTGACGTGATCATCTTTTCGGCGGTGTTCGAGCACCTGCTGCCGAACGAGCGGCAATATGTAATGCCGTTGATCTGGGGCGCGCTGAAGCCTGGCGGGAAGCTGTTTATCAACCAGACGCCGCATCGATATTTTCCTCACGAGGGGCACACGACCGGACTGCCGCTGATCAACTATCTGCCGGATTCGTTGACGGGTTGGGCGGCGCGGACGTGGTCGGACCGGGACCTGGAGAACGACGACTGGAGTACGTTGCTGCGCAAAGGGATTCGCGGAGGGACGGAAGCCGAGATGGTGCGCTGCCTGGGGCCGAAGGAGTCGACGAAGGCCGAGGTGCTGGAGCCGTCGCGCAACGGCGTTCAGTCGCGCTTGGACTTATGGTTTTCTCAGTTGAGCCCGGGGCGGAGGGGCCTGAAGAAGGCGGCGAGGGCGGTGCTGCGCGGGGTTCAGGCGGTTACGGGGTCGTTGGTGACGCCGAACGTGACGCTGGTTATTCGGAAGGGGTGATTGAGTCGTTGGGGACAGTCCACACGCGCTGGGTCGTCGCCGTGGCGATGAAGCCTTGATGGGACAGTCCCCAACGGTTGGCCTCCGCGCTGGTGCGGGAAGGCTCAGGTTAGAGCGCCCTCGGGGGTGATCCGTTCGGCGTCGAGGTAGGGGCGGAGGGCCTCTGGAACAGCGACGCCGCCGTCAGACTGCTGGTAGTTCTCGAGGATCGCTAGCCAGGTGCGGCCGACGGCCAGACCGCTGCCGTTGAGGGTGTGGACGGGTTGGGCCTTGGACTTCTTCTCGGACGAGTCGCGGTAGCGGATCTTCGCGCGGCGCGCCTGAAAACTCTCGAAATTGGAGCAGGAGGAGATCTCCTTGTATTCGCCTAGGCCGGGCAGCCAGACTTCCAGATCGTAGGTCTTGGCCGAAGAGAAGCCGGTGTCGCCGGCCGAGAGGACGACTTTGCGGTAGGGCAGTTTGAGCCGCTGCAGCATGTCTTCGGCGTCGGCGGTGAGACCTTCAAGCTCTTCGTAGCTGGTTTCGGGGCGGACGAACTTGACGAGTTCGACTTTTTGGAACTGGTGTTGGCGGATGATGCCGCGCGTGTCGCGACCGTAGGACCCGGCTTCGCTGCGGAAGCAGGGCGTGTAAGCAGTCAGCTTGACGGGCAGGTCTGCCGCTTCGAGCGTTTCGCCGGCGAAGAGGTTGGTGACGGGGACCTCGGCGGTCGGGATCAGCCAGTAGTCGGTCCCTTCGAGCTTGAAGAGGTCTTCGGAGAACTTGGGGAGTTGGCCGGTGCCGAACAGCGAATCGGAGTTGACGATGAACGGGGGGAGGACTTCTTCATACCCGTGCTCCTGGGTATGCACGTCGAGGAAGAAGTTGATCAGAGCGCGTTCGAGGCGGGCGCCGACGCCGCGGTAGACGGTGAAGCGGGCGCCGGTGATCTTGGCGGCGCGCTCGAAGTCGAGCAGGCCGAGCTTGGGGCCGAGATCCCAGTGCGCTTGCGGCTCGAAGTCGTAGGCGCCGGGTTCGCCCCAGCGAGCGACCTCTTGATTGGCCGATTCGTCCTTGCCAGGCGGGACGGACTCGTGGGGGATGTTGGGGATGCTCGAGACGATGTCTTGGAGCGTCGTATCGGCCTCGGCGACGGAGTCTTCGAGCGCCTTGATCTCCGCGCCGATCTGCTTGGAGGCGGCGATGGCTTCGGACGCGTCGCCACCGGACTTCTTGGCGGCGGCGACTTGCGAGCTGAACTCGTTGCGGCGGCGCTTGAGTTCTTCGATTTCGGTGACGGCGGCGCGGCGCTTCTCGTCGGCGGAGGAGAACTGGTCGAGCAGTTCTGGGGCGGCGCGATCGACGAGGCGCTGCTTGACGGCCTCGAAGTCGCGACGAAGGACGTTCAAATCGAGCATGAACGTCCAGTGTATTCGAGTGTTTTTGCTATTCGCTCGTGACGGGCAGTCCGCGGCGAGACCAGCCTTCGTAGACCACGTCGCCGGCGGGTCCGAGCTCGCCGTCGAAGCCGCCGCGCATGTCGACGACGTTCTCGTACCCGGCGCCGATCAGGACGGATGCGGCGCGCATGGAACGGCCTCCGCGCAGGCAAGCGGTGATGAGCTTGGAATCCTTAGGGAATTTGGCTTCGCAATCGGCGAGGAAGTCGGGATTGGGAGCCATGCCCATGGGACCTTGTTCGAGCAGGGGGACGTTGACGGCGCCGGGCGCGTGACCGCCGGCGAACTCGGCCGAAGAGCGGACGTCGAGATAGACGTAGCCTTCATCGGCGTCGAGTTTCTCTTTGGCTTCTTCAGGGGAGATGCGTTCGAGGGCCATAGGAGTCCATCTTAGCGAGCGCCGGACGTCGAGCCTTTCAAGCGGAACTCAGACCGGCCGATATGAGCTTCCGGCGCTTCGGGCGCCCGCGTGATGCCTGTGGAAGATTCCCAAGAGAAAAGCGAGCTGTTGCGAGACGCACGGAAGCGGGTGCTAGTCGCCGACGACGACGAGGGAATGCGGGAGCTGATCGGCGGCGTGTTGGACGAAGCCGGCTACGAGTGCATCCGCGTCGAGGACGGCCTGCGGGCGCTCTCGTGTATGGCGTCGGAGTATCCGTTCGACCTGGTCTTCTCTGACATTTCCATGCCGGGGCTGGACGGAATCGACGTCCTGCGGACGGTGAAGTCGGTTACGCCGACGATGCCGGTGGTGTTGATCTCGGGCGAGTACGAGGCGGCGACGGGCCTCGATGCGTTGCGCAGCGGCGCGGCGGACTATCTGTACAAGCCGGTACGTCCGGCGGCGATCGTGGAGATGGCCCAGAAGCACCTGGGGCCGAACGTGCAGCGGAACGAGTCGTTGTTCCAGGAGGCGCTTTCCGACCTGATTGACGAGGCGGGCGCCTCGCCGCTCTCGGCTGAGCGCGTAGTCGAACTGTTCGCAACGCTGGGGATGAAGCGGTACGAGACGCTGCAGCACTCGCGGCGCGTGGCCGACTACAGTTGCTTGCTGGCGCGGCGTCTGGGCATGGGCGGCGAGGAGCTGGAGGATCTGAAGCTGGGGGCTCTGCTGCACGACGTCGGGAAGATCGCCATTCCGCACAACGTGCTGATGAAGCCGGGCGCCCTCAACGACGACGAGTGGCGAGTGATGCGTCTGCACCCGGTGCTTGGGTGGGATATGTTGCGGCCCTTTGGACGGTTGGCGCCGGCGTCGGAGGTGGTGCACTACCACCACGAACGATGGGACGGCGGCGGGTATCCGGACGGGCTGGAAGGCAGAAAGATACCGTTAAGCGCCCGGATCTTCTCGGCGATCGATACGTTTGACGCGATCGTTTCCGATCGCCCGTATCGCAAACGGAGCCCGATTCCCGACGCGCGCCGCGAGATTGAGAAGTCGGCCGGTACGCAGTTTGATCCCGAGATCACGGCGGCGTTCAGCGAGGTTCCGGAGTTGGACTTGGCCCAGATCCGACGGCGATTCCCGGACCCGTCCTAAGGCCGGACGACTCCGGCCGATGAGGACTGGCAGGGAGTCGGGCGTACCGCGACCGCCGCCTAAGAGCCGTTGGCAGTCACCGAACGAAAACGAAGAGGCGTCGTCGCTGCGCTTGCGGCGCTGTGCTGGGCGACGGCGGCCGGAGGCGCGGTTCAGCCGCGCGACCTCACCGAGATGAGCTTGGAAGAGCTCGGCGAGATCCAGGTGACTTCGGTTTCCCGCAAACGGCAGTCGATCGAAAGCTCGGCGGCGGCCGTCTTCGTGGTGACCGCGCAGGATATTCGGCGCTCGGGCGCGCTGAGCATTCCGGAGGCTCTGCGCTTCGTGCCGGGCGTCGAGGTGGCGCGGGTCGACGCGAATCAGTGGGCGGTGAGCGTCCGCGGTTTCAACGGGCTCTTGTCGAACAAGTTGCTCGTGCTGATCGACGGCCGTACGATTTACACGCCTCTGTTCTCGGGCGTGCATTGGGACATGCACGACTTGCCGATGGAGATGATCGAGCGCATCGAGGTGATCCGCGGACCGGGCGCGACGATGTGGGGCGCGAACGCGGTGAACGGCGTGATCAACGTGATCACCAAGAAGGCCGGCGACACGGCGGGCGGCTCGACGCGGGCCGGCTTCGGGTCGCAGGACGGGCCGACAGCGACGGTGCGCTACGGCGGGGCGGTCGGCGCTGGGCGCTACCGGATCTACGCGCGGCGCCAGAACCGGCGGGCTTCTCCAGAGACGGAGCGGACGTGGCCGGGGTCGGATCCATGGCGCAGCGATCGCGGCGGCTTTCGATTTGATCTGCCGTTGGGCGAGCGAGACGAGTTGCAGATTCAGGGGGACGTGCACCAAAGCGCGGGCCGGCAGCGGGTCTCGTTGCCGCCTCAGCGGATCGCGTTCGCCGACGAGATCCGATCGACGGCGGGGAATGTGTTGGCTCGGTGGACGCGGACGCTCTCGGAGCGATCGGATCTGCGCGTACAGGCCTACTACGACGGGATGACCCGAGACGAGGGGGTGCTGCTGGGCTACCGGGCGCATACGTTCGACGCGGAGTTCCAGCATCGGATCGAGCACTCCGAGCGCTGGGAGACGACATGGGCGGAGGCGCTCGGCAGGTGCTGAGCCGCTTGGAGCCGGACCGGATCACGACGTCTCCGAACGCTCGCGACGCGTTTCGCTACCACAACGTCTTCGTCCAAGAGGAGATCCGGATTCGGCCGGACGAGTTGGCGGTGACCGCCGGAATGAAGCTGGAGCAAACAACGCTGGGAGGATGGACGACGCAGCCTTCGATTCGGCTGATCTGGACGCCGAACGGGGATACCGCGTTGTGGGCGGCCGTGGCGCGGGCGCCGCGAACGCCTTCGTGGGCCGAGCGACTCTTGGAGATCGGTTGGGCCGGACAGGGGCCGGGAACGGGGTTTCCGAGTGGAAGGCCGTTTGGCGCGGCGCCGGCGACAGAGACGATCTTGGGCGGAGGGCGGAACGAGACGCTCACGGCCTATGAGTCGGGGTTTCGTTTTCGGCCGCTGAAGACGGTGAGCGTGGACGTGGCGACGTTCTACAACTGCTACGACGGTTTGCGTTCGCTGGGATTCCGGCTTGGCACGAGTCCTCGCGGAGGGCCGCCGGATACGATACGCGCGGCGGGGACTTCGTACGGCGCGGAGCTGGCGGCGACTTGGCGAGCGGGTGCGAGCTGGCGAGTCACGGCGGCGCACAGCTACTTCAAGGGCCGCATTGTCCCGCCGCCGGCGACGATTCTGCTGGGATACGCGGCGGCGCAATCGCCTACGCACCGCACGGTCTTGCAGTCGAGCCGGCAGCTCCGCCGGGGCCTGCGTCTAGACGTGGCCGGGTCGTACGTGAGTTCGGCTCAGGCGGGCGGCGTGATCTATCGCGGAGAGGACACGGGCTCGCGATTCCGGGGCGACGCGCAGCTTGAGTGGACGGCGGGAGAGCGTTGGCGGCTGAGCGCGGGAGCGCAGAACTTGGGCGGTCCGCGACGCGCCGAGTTTCAGCCGGAGGCGTTCGTCGAGGGCGGGCCTCGGGGCCGCAACTTCTACGGGAGGGTTGCGTGGCTGTTCTAGGCCGGTCCGCGTGGAGATCACACCGGCGGGCCGGACTCGGCATGCCGAGTCCCTATGGGAATTCGACCGCCGTAGATTATGTCACAGCCCCGTCAGAGATCCGGCCGATAAGGCTGTGTGGCGCGCCGCGCCCGGCAGTACTGATGCGGACTCAAGAGCGTAAGAGCACGACCGTGCGGTCCGCCACGATTGGGCTGCTGGCGGCCGCGGTCGTAGGTTCGGCGGCGGTCGAACCGAAGACGCCGCGCGACCTGACGGAGATGAGCCTCGAAGAGCTCGGCCAGATTCGGGTGACCTCGGCGGCGCGCAAGGAACAGTCGTGGTTTCGGACGGCGGCGGCCGTCTATGTAGTGACGCGAGAAGAGATCCGACGCTCAGGCGCGTTGAGCGTTCCCGAGGCGCTGCGGGGCGTGCCGGGAGTCGCGGTGGCGCGTATCGACGGCAACCAGTGGGCGGTGAGCGTGCGCGGGTTCAACGGGCGCTTCTCGAACAAGTTGCTCGTGATGGTCGACGGGCGCACGGTGTACAGCCCGCTGTTTTCGGGCGTCTACTGGGACGGCCAGGACGTACCGATCTCAGATATCGACCGCATCGAAGTCGTGCGCGGACCGGGCGCGACGATGTGGGGAGTCAACGCCGTGAACGGCGTGATCAACATCCTCACCAGGAAGTCCTCCGAGACACAGGGAGCGATGCTCGAGACCGGTTTCGGAACCCAGGACGGACCACTGACGAGAGCGCGATACGGGGGGGCGCTGGGGGCCGGGCGCTACCGCTTGGGCGTGGGCGGGCAGAGACGGCGCCCGTCTCCGCGGTTGAGCGAGGGCGGCGGCGACGATCCGTGGCGGAACGCCAGAGCGGATTTTCGCTTCGACCTGCCGATCGGCGATCGAGATTCGTTGTCAGTGTTCGGGACGCTGCAACGCGGCGAGGCGAGCCCGCGGGCGGCCCTAGTTGGGTCGCAGTTCGAGTTCGGATCAGTCACGACGACGCACCTCGAAACGGCCGCTGAGAACCTGATGGTTCGCTGGCGCCGGCAGATCTCGGACAAAGAGGAGATCAGCGTTCAGGCCTACTACGCCTCGGCGTCCCGCGACGACGCCTTGATCCGAAACTATCGCGACCGGACCTTGGACGCCGAGATGCAGTATCGCAGGACGCATTCGCGATGGTGGGAGTCAGTGTGGGGCGTCGGCGCTCGAACGGTCGGACTGAGACTCGATCCGGGCGGAGCCGGCAACGCGACGAAAAGGCGGGACGACTTCCAGTACTGGAGCGCATTCGCTCAGGAGGAGTTCCAGTTGGCTCCTGATCAGCTCACGGCGGCGGTGGGCGTCAAGCTGGTGGAGAGCACCTTGGGGGGCTTCACTCCGCAGCCGTCGGCTCGGCTGATCTGGACCCCCGACGCGTCCACGGCGCTGTGGGGCTCGATCTCTCGGGCAACGCGCATCCCGGCCTGGGGCGAGCGGAACGCGACGTCTACAGGCGGCTCCTTCCGGGGCCCGAACGACCTGCGTATCGTGAGCGACCTGGTCCAGAGTCCAAACTTCAGCAACGAGGTCCTGACGGCCTACGAATCCGGACTGCGCCTGAAGCCGCACTCGCGGGTCAGCCTGGACTTCGCCGGATTCTTCAATCGGTATAGCGACCTGCGCACCTATCAGGCGAGTCAACCGCAGTTTCGCAGCGTGCCGTTCCCTCACCTTCGCCTGCCCGTTGCGCTCACTAACGAGACGACCGGTCAGTCCTACGGCGCCGAAGCCGCGACTAGCTGGAAGCTGACGAAGGATTGGCGGCTGGACCTCAACCACTCCTACCTGCGGCTAAGGCTACAAGGCCCGCCCGGCCAAGCGGGCGAATCGGACGAACACACGACGCCGACGCATCACACGACCGTGCGATCGCAATGGCGCTTGACGAGGGGCGCGTCGTTGGACCTAAGCGCGTACCGACGAGGTCGCTCGAAGGCGCATGGGCCGCTGTTCCGCGGGCAACAGATCGAGGCGCATTGGAGAGCCGACCTGCTAGTCACCTGGCGTCTCGCGGATCGCTGCTCGCTCCGCCTCGGCGGCCAAGACCTGTTTGGGCCGACGCCGGCCGAGTTCCAGCCGGAGGCGGTCTTTGTGGGATCGCCGCGCGGCCGGAACTTCTTCGGGAGGGTCGAGTGGCTGTTCTGAGTCGACTCTCAGCAGCAGGCTTCATGCTGGCCTCGGTCGCTTTCGGCGCCGAGCCGGGAGGCGTCGTGGGCGTGGCGGACGACCTGACGGGCATTAGCCTGGAAGCGCTCTCGGAGATTGAGATTACGTCCGTGGCGCGCAAGCCGCAAAGCCTCATGAAGGCCGCGTCGGCGATCTACGTCGTCACCTCCGAGGACATCCGCAGAACGGGCGTCGTGAATCTGCCGGATGCGTTGCGTCTGGTTCCGGGGCTCTATGTGGCGCAGATCAATGCGAACCAGTGGGTCGTATCGGCGCGCGGATTCGCGCAGCGTTACTCGAGCGATCTGTTGGTGTTGATCGACGGGCGAACGATCTACACGCCGCTGTTCTCGGGCGTCTTTTGGGAGATGCACGACATTCCCGTCGAGACGATCGAGCGGATCGAAGTGATCCGCGGACCGGGCGCGACCATGTGGGGTACGAACGCCGTCAACGGCGTGATCAACGTGATCACGAAGAGGCCCGACGACCTGCAGGGCGGCGCGTTGACGGCCGCAGGCGGGACGTTGGACGGCGGACTGAGTTCCGTGCGCTACGGCGGCGCGGTCGGGCAGGGTTTCTACTCCGTTCACGGGAAGTATCATCAGCGCGCCTCGTCCCCTGCCGCGGCTGGAGCGAGACCGTTCTCGCAGGACAGTTGGGGATCGACGCGCGGCGGATTCCGACTGCTGTTGCCGATCGGCCAAAGCGACGAGATCGAAGCGGAGGGCGGTTTGCAGCAGGCCGAAGGCTTCAACGGGGCGCTGCCGTCGGTTGAGGAGCTGGTCACGTCGCGCCAAAAGGACGTCAGCAGCGAATCGGGCTTCGTCCGAGCGCAGTGGCGGCGAGTCATCTCCGAGCGATCCGACTTCTCGCTTCAAGTCAATGCGGGCCGCTCCGCCAGGAAGGAGCCGAGTCTGCTGAACGTGCGGTCGAGTTCGGTCGAGCTGACGGCGCAACATCGTCGGCAACACGGCGCCCGCGGCGAGCTGACCTACGGCGGCGGGTTCCGGCGCGTGTCGTCGCGCATGGAGTTCGGATCGTTCCTGAGCAGCGATCGGCCGGACCGCGCCTTGAGCTACTTGAACGGATTCGTACAGGAGGAGTATCAGCCGATTCGCGACGAGCTGTTCATCACGGCCGGAGCCAAGTTGGAAGAGAACTCGCTGGGCGGTTTCGCGTTCCAGCCGACGCTGCGAGCGCTGTGGTCGCCTAAGGACCGCTTCTCGGTTTGGGGAGCCGCGTCGAGGGCGACGAGGTCGCCGTACGTGCTGGAGCAGGACGTCACCTTTCATCAGGACCTAGGCGTCATGGACGGGTTCCCGGTGCGGTTGGAGATCCTGCCCAATCCGGAGCAACGGAACGTCCTGGTGAAGGCCTGGGAGGCGGGCGTCCGCTTCCGACCTCTTTCGCGGGTGAGCTTCGACCTAGCGGCGTTCCGGATGGACTACGACCACGCCGCTAGCTTGACGCCGGAAACGCCGTTCATCGAGCAAGACCCGGTGCGGGTCGTTTTCCCAGTGAGCTTCGGCAACTTGTCCGAGATCGCCTCGGACGGCGCCGAGGGAACAGTCGAGTGGACGGCGCGGAAGGACTGGCGGCTGATCGGCACGTACAGTTGGATTCAGACGAATCTGTTCGGCCGACAAGACTTGGCTGAACTGGGATTGGGAGCGGTGACGGGATCGAACACGCCGCGTCATCAGGCTTCGGCGAGATCGAGCTGGAACTTGCCCGGCGGGATTGAGTTGGACGCGTGGTGCGCGTTCACGAGCGCCGCGGACACGCCGAGCGTCGCGGCGCCCGAAGGCCGGATTCCCGCCTCCGCGCGGGTGGGCGCACACGCCTCCTGGAAGGCGGGAGAACGGCTGCGCCTGAGCGTCGGAGTGCGCAATCTCTTGGACGGCGGGCGCGTCGAGTTCTACCCGGAGAACCAGGCCGCGCCGAACCCGGTCGGCCACAACGTTTACGGCAAGGCGGAGTGGAGCTTCTAAGGATGACCACGCCGACCCCAGCGACGGAGACGCGAACGACCCGCCGAGGATTCCTCAGAGCGGCGGGCCGGACTTGCGCGGCTCTGTGGGCCACGCTGTGGGCGGCGCTGTCCGGGTTCGATCCCCAGAGGCTCGGCGCCGCTTCGCGCTCCGCTGAAGCTCGGGCGCTCGAGTACCGGGTCAAGGCGGCGTTCCTGTTCAACTTCGTGCGCTTTGTCGAGTGGCCCGAGCGGCGGTCTTCAGCGAGGACCCCGTTCGTCATCGGAGTCTACGGGGACGATCCGTTCGGCTCCATCCTGCGCCAGACCACGCGCGGCAAGGCGGTGGCGGACCGGGCGATCGAGGTCCGCCGAGCCGCCGATCTTGGTGAGGCCGGCGACTGCGACGTACTGTTCGTCAGCGACTCGGAACGGGACACGCTGGCGCAGATCCTCGAGTCGCTGCGTGGAGCCGGCGTGCTCTCCGTCGGCGAGTCGGACTCCTTCCTCGATGACGGGGGAATGATCAACTTCGTCATTGACAGCGAACGCGTCCGGTTCGAAGTCGACCTGGACTCGGTGCGGGCCGAGGGACTGGATCTGAGTTCGCAACTGCTCAAGGTGGCCCACAACGTGCGCTACGACGCGCGCGACGGAGGAAAACGGCGATGATGCGTTTTCTCAGCGGTCTGCCGATTCAGCGGAAGCTGATGTTGGTCCTGGTGGTCAACGCCGCGATCGCCCTCACGTTGGCCGCGGCGGGCTTCGGGCTTTACGAGTACCGCCACTCGCGGATGGACGCGGAGCGTGAACTGAACACGGCCGCGGAGATGATCGGCGCGAACAGCGGGGCGCCGTTGCTGTTCCATGACGTCGGCTCGGCGGAGCAGACGCTGATGGCGCTCTCGACCGAGCGGCGCATTCTCGCGGCGCGTCTATTCGACGCGGGCGGCGAGACGTTCGCCGACTACCGCGCCGAGTCGGCGAAGGAGCTGGAACTCCCGCCACACTCTCCGAGCGGCGAACGACGCTGGGAAGAGGGCGACCAACTGTTTCTCTACCGACCGATTGAGATCGACGGCGAGAGCGTCGGCGGGATCTTGTTGCAAGCGGATCTGAGCGATACCCGGTGGCGACTGATCGGCTTCGCCGCGCTGCTGATCCTGGGCGTGCTTTGCGTGACCGGCGCGTCGCTGCTGATTGCGACGCGACTGCAAGCGCTGATCTCGGCCCCGATCGTCGACTTGGCCGAGGTCGCTCGCAAGGTCAGCGAGGGCGACGACTACTCGATCCGGGCGAGAGCGGCCGACGACGACGAGATCGGCGAGCTGGTGGGCGCCTTCAACGGAATGCTGGAGCAGGTCGAGAACCGCGACCAGTTCCTGGAGGAGCAGGTCCGCGAACGAACCGAGCAATTGACGCTGGAGAAGGAGCGAGCCGAAGAGGCGGCGCGGCTGAAGAGCGAGTTCTTGGCGAACATGAGCCACGAGATCCGCACTCCGATGAACGTGATCTTGGGGATGACGGAGTTGGTGCTGGACGCGGAGATCCCGCAGCACGAACGCAAGCACTTGGAGATGGCGCATCACTCGGCGGAGACGCTGCTGACGATCATCAACGACATCCTCGACTTCTCCAAGATCGAGGCGGGCAAGCTGGAGTTGGAGCCGGTGGAGTTCGACTTGGGCGAGCTGCTGGCGGAGATCGGGCAGAGCTTCTCAATACGCGCCACCGAGCGCGGTCTCGATCTGACGGTGGACGCGGCGGTCGACCTGCCGCGCCGGGTGGTGGGAGACCCGGTACGTCTGCGCCAAGTCCTGATCAACCTGACCGCCAACGCGATCAAGTTCACGGAAAAGGGAGGAGTCGAAGTCGGGGCGCGGCTCGTGAAGTCGGACGGCGAGAAGGCGCTCGTCGCGTTCTCGGTCAAGGACACGGGTATCGGGATCGCCCAGGAGAAACAGAAGAGGATCTTCGGCGCGTTTGACCAAGCCGACGGGTCGACTACGCGGCGATTCGGCGGCACCGGACTGGGGCTGACGATCTCCAGCCGGCTGGTCGGTTTGATGGGCGGAAGGATTGAGGTGGAGAGTCGTCCCACAGAGGGGAGCGTCTTTCGCTTTACGGCCGAACTGCACGCGGCGGAGGGAGAGAAGGCGGCGAGGGACGCACAGTTTGACGGAGCACGCGCGGTGATCGTCGCCCCTGACCCCGAAGGGCGCCGGCGGCTGGCGGACGCTCTGGGGTCGTGGGGGATTCAGAGCGCTTGCGTCGACTCGGTCCAGACGGCGCGGGAGGTGACGGCCTGGGCCGAGAAGGTTGGACGGCGGTTTTCCGTCCTCGTCCTGGATTCCGAGGATTGGGCGGGCGACGACGCGATCGAGACGATCCGCACGAATGAACTGTTGTCGGCGCTGCCGGTCATATGGATCGGAGCCGCGAAGGACGCGGCCAAGCTGGCCGAGAGCTCGTCGGTCGAGTACGTGATGAAGCCGCTGGCGCGATCGGATCTTCTGCAGGCGCTCACGCGGCTGCTGGCGGGCCGCAACACGGAGAGCCCGGTCGCCGTCGAGACGCGGGGCGACCCCGACGGGCTCGACATCTTGTTGGCGGAAGACATTGAGGAGAACCAGATCCTGGCAACGGAGCTGCTGCGGCGCGCCGGGCACGCGGTTCGAATCGCGAACAACGGGCGCGAGGCGGTCGAGCTGTGGGAGCGGCGACGTCCGGACCTGATCCTGATGGACATCCAGATGCCGGAGGTGGGCGGCGTCGAGGCGACTCGTATGATCCGCAAGCGCGAGTCGCAGCGGGGCGGTCATACGCCGATCGTGGCGCTGACGGCGCATGCGATCAAGGGAGACCGCGAGCGGTATCTAGAGGCGGGAATGGATGACTATCTGTCGAAGCCGATTCGACGAAAGGAGTTCTATCGAGTGATCGAACGTACGGCCGGAATCGCTCGGCGCGAGCCGGCTTTCGAGCCCGCCGAAACGGCTTTGTAGCGCAGTCGATCAGAAGATTCGATCGGTCCGATTTTTGGCCGCAAGACCGGAATTGGACTGTTAATCTGACGCGCAGAACGTTGCAGAGTCCGGATTCGCCCGCGATCGGAGAATCCGAGGAAACGATGGACCGCCCTGGTGCGGCGACCTGTTTGAACCGACCTTTACGAACAGCGAAACCGTGCGACTGACCGAACGCGAAAAGGACAAGCTGCTGATCTTCACCGCGGCCGAAGTAGCGCGCCGACGGAGGGATCGGGGCTTGAAGCTCAACCATCCGGAAGCCGTGGCGCTGATTACGGCCGAGGTGTTGGAAGGCGTCCGCGACGGTAAGACCGTGCAGGAGTTGATGAGCTTCGGCGCGACGATCCTGACGCGCGACGACGTGATGGAAGGCGTGGCGGAGATGATCCCCGAGATCCAGGTGGAAGGGACGTTTCCTGACGGCACGAAGCTCGTGACGGTCCACGATCCGATTCGCTGAGACCGTTCGCTGAGGAGACCGCAGGCAGTGATTCCAGGCGAGAAATTTGTCGATCCCGGCGAGGTGGAACTGAACGCGGGGACCGAGAAGCGCACGATCGAGGTGCGCAATTCGGGCGACCGTCCGGCGCAGGTCGGGTCGCACGCCCATTTCTACGAGGTCAACGCGGCGCTTGAGTTCGAGCGCGAGCGGGCCTACGGATTCCGGCTGGACGTACCGTCGGGCACGGCCCTACGCTTCGAGCCGGGCGAATCGCGCGAGGTGACGCTGACGGCGATCCGCGGCGACCGAGTCGTCTTCGGAATGAACGCCCAGGTCAACGGACCGCTGAAGGAGAAGGCGTCGTGAAGGTGACGCGCGAACGCTACGCCGCTCTCTACGGCCCGACCGCCGGAGACCGGCTGCGGTTGGGCGACACGAACCTCGTGCTGGAGGTCGAGAAGGACTACGCTCTTCCCGGCGAGGAATCCGTCTTCGGCGGCGGCAAGACGATTCGCGACGGCATGGCGCAATCCCAGCGGACGCGCGCTGAAGGGACGCCCGATCTAGTGATCACCAACGTGATCGTCGTCGACTATACGGGCATCTACAAGGCCGACGTCGGCGTGCGAGACGGGCGCATCTCGGCGATCGGCAAGGCGGGTAATCCGGACATCCAAGACGGCGTCAGCGAGGGGCTGGCGATCGGCCCGTGCACGGAGATCCTGGCGGGCGAGAAGAAGATCCTCACCGCCGGCGGGATCGACGCGCACATCCACTTCATCTCGCCGCAACAGGCTTGGGAAGCCGTCTACAGCGGGCTGACGACGATGATCGGCGGCGGCACGGGCCCCGCCGAAGGCACGAAGGCGACGACGTGTACGCCGGGCGCTTGGAACATTCGGCGGATGCTCGAAGGCGTCGAAGACTTACCGCTCAACTTCGGGTTCTTGGGCAAGGGCAACGCCTCGCGCCCGGAACCGCTCGAGGAGCAACTACGGGCCGGCGCGCTCGGCCTCAAGCTGCACGAGGACTGGGGCACGACCCCGTCGGCGATCGACACCTGCCTCTCCGTCGCCGACGAATACGACGTGCAGGTAGCGATCCACACCGACACGTTGAACGAATCGGGCTTCGTCGAGAACACGATCGCGGCGTTCAAGGATCGGACGATCCACACCTATCACTCCGAGGGCGCGGGCGGAGGCCACGCGCCGGACATCATGAAGGTGGTCGGGTTCGAGAACGTGTTGCCGTCGTCGACCAACCCGACGATGCCCTACACGGTCAACACGCTCGAAGAGCACCTGGACATGCTGATGGTCTGCCATCACTTGAGCAAGCAGGTGCCCGAGGACATCGCGTTCGCCGAGTCGCGGATTCGGCCGGAGACGATGGCGGCCGAGGACGTGCTGCACGACATGGGCGCGATCTCGATCATGGCGTCGGATTCGCAGGCGATGGGACGTATCGGCGAGGTGATCTGCCGGACTTGGCAGACGGCGCACTCGATGAAGGCGCAGCGCGGAGCTTTGGCAGAAGACTCCGACCGCAACGACAACTTCCGCATTCGGCGGTACGTTGCCAAGTACACGATCAACCCGGCCTTGGCGCACGGCATCGCCGACCACGTGGGCTCGGTCGAGGTCGGAAAGGTGGCCGATCTGGTGCTGTGGGACCCGGCGTTCTTCGGGGTCAAACCGGACGTTGTCGTCAAGGGCGGCTTCATTGCGGCGGCGATGATGGGCGATCCGAACGCGTCAATCCCGACGCCGGAACCCGTGCACTATCGACCGATGTTCGGCGGGCTGGGACGCGGCCCGCAGCGGACTTGCTTTGCGTTCGTCTCACAGGCGTCGGTGGACGGCGGCGAGATCGCCGAGTGGTCCGGGCGCGATCTGCTGGCAGTGAAGGATTGCCGGTCGGTGAAGAAAAAAGACTTGAAGCTGAACGACGTCACGCCCGAGGTCGAGATCGATCCGGACAGCTACCAGGTGCGCGTGGACGGCACCGTGATTGAAAGTGCGCCGGCGGAAGAGTTGCCCTTGGCGCAACGGTACTTCTTGTTTTAGGCGGACGGAGGATTCGACGAGATGCAGATGGTACGAATCGATCGAGCGCCGGAAGACTTTGAGCCGCCTTCCTCGGCGTTCCGCAAGATCGCACTTCCAATGACGGCGGAAGATCGCGTACGGATTCGCCGGAAGGTGGTCGCGCCGGACGGACGCGAGTTGGCCTTGGCCTTGCCGACCGGTTCACGGCTGTGGCCGGGTCAAGTGCTCTATAGCGAGGAAGGCCGCGTCTATGTGGTGGAGGCGGCGCCGGAGAAGGTGTTGGTCATCCATCCCAGGGACGCGCGCGAGGCGGCGGCGGCAGGTCACTTGATCGGCAACATGCACCGCGACGTGGACCTGGACGGCGATGGCATTGCGGTGCTCTACGACGATGTGTTGGAAGACCGGTTGCGGCGCGCGGAGTTCGTCTTCGAGCGCGAGGAGCGGCCGTTCCACGGGGTCGCGGGCGCGGGGCACGCGCACTAGGTATTCGTTATGCAGGCGTTGGCTCTTCTCCGTTTGCAGCAGTGTTTCGACTCGCAGTTCCCGGTCGGAGCGTTCGTGCATTCCGGCGGAATCGAGGCCTACGCGCACGTGGAGGGCTTCGGCCCGGACGAGTTGGAGGCGCTGCTCGGAACGCAGATCGCCTTGGGCTGGGGGAAACTCGATCTCGCGACGGCGATTCTGGCGCATCGCGCTGAGGACAACGAGAGATTGGATGCCCTCGCGGCCGAGGTCGAGGCCTGGAAGGCGATTCCGGGGCAACGCTTGGCGGGCGAGCGCGTTGGGCGACGGATGCAGGTCTTGGCGCGACGGCTGTTTCCGGAACAGGCGGGGACGCTCAACGTGCAGCCGCCGCAGGCGCCGGTGATCGCGGGGGCGCTAGCGCAGCGGTTGGGATTGGACGAGGAGCCTTTCGCCGTGTTCTACGCGGGCTCAACGTTGACGGCGGCGCTGGCCGCTTCGACGAGATCGATGATGCTGAGCCCGGAGCGCGCACAAGAGATTGCGGTCGCGCTGCAACCGGCCTTGGCCGAACGGGTTCGCAAGGTGCGCGCGGGCGCCGAGGCGTCGCTCTATGCGGCGACGCCGGCGGCGGACTTGCGCGCCCATCAGCAGGCTTTCTTACACACGCGCCTCTTCCAGTCGTAGGCGCAGGAGGGAACGACAGATGGCGACGGTAAAGATCGGAATCGGCGGTCCGGTGGGATCGGGCAAGACGGCCTTGGTCGATCGATTGTGCAAGGCGATGCGCGACCAGTACCGGCTGGTCGTGATCACCAACGACATCTACACCTTCGAGGACGCGGAGTTTCTATCTAGGTCGGGTGCGCTGTCGACCGATCGGATTCGCGGCGTTCAGACGGGCGGTTGTCCGCACACGGCGATCCGCGAAGACACGTCGGTCAACCAGGAGGCGGTCGATGAACTGCTCGATCGCTTCCCCGACGCCGAGCTGCTGTTTTTGGAGTCGGGCGGCGACAACTTGGCGGCTTGCTTCAGCCCGGAGCTGGTGGACGTATCGATCTATGTGGTCGACGTGTCGGGCGGAGACAAGGTGCCACGGAAGGGCGGTCCTGGAGTGACGCGAAGCGACCTGCTGATCATCAATAAGACCGACCTGGCGCCGTACGTCGGCGCGGATCTTTCGGTGATGGACCGCGACGCGAAGAAGCTGCGCGGCGAGAAACCGATCGTGTTTACCGACCTGCGTTCAGGCGAAGGGTTGGACAAGGTGATCTCCTGGATTCGCGACGACGTCCTGTTTGAAACCGACGCCGCATGACGGCTCGCGCGCCGATACGGCGGATCCACTCGCGCAGTCGGCTGGCGTTCGACGCGCCGGGCGGACGGACGCGGCTGGCCGTCTCCGACTGCGGAGCGCCGTTGCGCGTGATGCGCGGCTTCGAGTTGCCCGACGGGCGGCTGCTGGTGCAGATCATCAGCGCCGCGCCGGGGCTGTTTTCGGGCGATCGGTACGAGTTGGATTTGGAGGTCGCGCCGGGCGCGAGGGCGGTCGTGCTGACTCCGGCGGCGACGAAGATTCACTCGATGCCCGACGGCGGTCGGGCGACGCAGACGATCCGGGCGCAAGTCGCCGCGGGCGGGTCGCTGGAGGTCTATCCGACTCTGTCGATCCCGTTTGCGGATTCGGACTTTGAGCAGGACGCAACGGTCGTGATCGAGGGCGACGGCCGATTCGGCTGGCTCGATCCTTGGTCGTTCGGGCGGATCGGAAGCGGGGAGTCGAACGCGTACCGGCGTGTGGCGACTCGGCTGCGGGTCGATCGTAACGGACGGCCGCTCTACCGGGACGCGATGGAGCTGACGCCGGCGGAGAGCGACGTTGCGGGCTGGGGGCTGCTCGAAGGCGCGACACATGCTTTGAGCGGTTGCTGGTTCGGGCCGTGCGAGGCTTGGAAGCCGGAAGGAGCGCTGACGGACGGGCTGGTTACGGGCGTCCTAGGCGACGACGGGTTGTATGCGCGCGGATTGTTTACGGACGGCCGCGCGTTTCGGAGTGCGCTTGAGGACCTGCGGGAGCGAGTTGTTGAGGCTTGGGACGTCGGCGAGATTTCGCAGATGCAGTTTACGTTGTGAGGCCGGTGCCTGTAGAGACGGCGGGCATCACGCGAACCGACCCACTCCCACCCTCTTGTCAAACTGGATCTGCTCTTCAGGCGGCAACAAGGATCGCTGGTAGCGAAGCGAGTAGGCGCCGTAGACTGTCCCCCCGTCACGGTACATCCAGTCGAGGACGGCGTCTTGAGACACGCGAACATGCTCACCTACCTCATAGTCGGAAAACGCAGCGGGGATCTCAAATATCGAGGCGATGAAATCCGGCTCGCCGTACTGTTCCACGATGAGCCAAATGTTGATGCGATCTTCTCCAGATACGAGTGGAACTTTGATTGAAGGAAACGCTGCGGTTCCAATGAGCTCGGGTAGCAGTCGACAGAATTCGCCCAGGGTGGCTCGGGCCTCGGCCATCGCTTTCTGATAGTCGAGCCTCCCGTGGCCAACCGCCATGAAAATGGGCTCTTCCGCCATGGCTACTACCCTAACGCAGCACTCAATCCTTCGGTCGGCGGCGGACTCAGGATTGGAACGTTGGCGAGATTTCGCAGATGCAGTTTACGTTGTGAGGCGAGCCTTGACGGGCCCCGCGAGGCTTGCGAGGACGGGCGCCCTGGGCGGACTCGGCATGCCGCGGCATGCCGAGTCCCTACGGCGGATGTGAAGGAATTGACTGGGGGTGGTTGGAGGCGAAGTTGGCGTGTCGGAAGCGGAGTCTCCATCGTCTCGGCAAGCCGCGACGACGGAGACTCCGCAAAAAAAGAATGGGTTTGTATCGCGTTGAATTCCCAGGGCTTGCGCCCTGGGCCAACGAAATGACGCCCTGCGGGCTCAGCAACGGGCTCTTGCTTCGCAAATCGCCCCGGGGCAGGGCTAAAGCCCCGCTGCGGGCTGAAGCCCGCGCCACAAGGAGGGCTGGTCGATTCTTTCACAGCCCCCTCACGGTCGCGGCGCAGTGGATGGACCGCAGGCCGCTGGGGGTCGAGCGGCGGCGCCTCGGAGGGAGCCAGCGTTACGGCCTAGACGCGTCTCCATTCGGTCGACGATGCCGGGGGCGCAGTAGCTGGGCGGGGTGACTGAAAAGGTCGGCTTGCGGCCGAGCAGGGTGCGGTCGAACCAGGGCCACGGTTCGGCGTCGGGGGCGGCGAGGGCGAAAGCGTCGGCTTTCTCGAGGCTGCGGCGGCAACTGGCCTTGAAGTCTTCGACGCGGAAGTCGAGGACAGCGACGTAGAAGTCCGGCTGGAGGTGGTCGAGCAGGCTGTTTGATTCGACGATGACGTGCTCGTCGCCGCCCACGGCTTCGAGAAACGACGGGATCGCCTCACCTAGGCGGCCTTGCGGCGAGCGGACCCACAGCGCCCGACGAGCGCCGGCGCGCAGCATGCGACTGGTGTCTTCGGAGCCTTCGCGGTTGGTCTCCGGATCAATCGAGTAGGGGTGGACTGGGTCGTCGACGGCGCAGTCGCAGGGTTGCCCGTCGGCCGAGCAGATGCCGTGACCGGACTGCGCGATCTTGACGGCGGTCCAGTTGCGCTCAGGGCTGGCGGCGACGAGGCTGCACAACAGCGACGTCTTTCCGATATTGCGGCTGTGGCCGCCGACGGCGACGAGCCTCATGAGTCTTGCTCCAGTCGCTCGATGCGTTGGCGCAGGCGCTTGATTTCAGCGAGCGCCTCGGGCAGCTTCTCGATGCGGGCGAGACCGCGTAGGTGCTCGCGGTAGGGGCGCGCGGGCGTTCCCCAGTAGGTGACGCCGCCGCGCACTTGTTGGCTTGAGAGGATGCCCGCGCCCGAGCCGACGACGGCCTGCTTGCCGACGCGGGCCTTGTCGCCCATGCCGACTTGGCCGCCGATAACGGCGTAGTCTTCAATGACGACCCCGCCGGCGAGTCCGGTCTGGGCGGCGATGACCACGTGTTTGCCGATCGAGCAGTTGTGGCCGATGTGGACGAGGTTGTCGAGCTTCACGCCGTCTCCGAGGGTGGTCGCACCGAGGGCGCCGCGGTCGATGGTGGTGTTGGCGCCGATCTCCGCGTCGTCGCCGATCTCCAATCGGCCGATCTGCGGAAACTTCTGATAGCTCTCGCCTTCAAAAACGAAGCCGAAGCCGTCGGAGCCGAGCACGCAGCCGGAGTGGAGGACGGCGCGGGCGCCGATCGACGTACCCGAATAGATGCGCACGCCGGCGTGCAGGAAGCTTTCCGGACCGATCTCGACGCCTTTGGCGAGGAAGCAGGAGGCGCCGACGGCGGTGCGGTCGCCGACGACGGCGCCGGCTTCAATGACGGCGAGCGGGCCGACGGAAACCTCTTCGCCTAGCCGCGCGGCCGGGTCGACGACGGCCGAGGGATGGATGCCGGGATGGGGTCGGCCAACGGGGCGTAGGCGGGCGAGGGCTTTGGCGAAGGCGTTGCGGGGAGCGGCGACGCGGATGAGCGTGCGGCCTTCAATCGGCTCAAAACCTTCGACGACGAGCAGACAGCCGGCCTCGGAGGCGACGGCCTCCTCGCGGTCGCGGGACTCGACGAACGCGAGTTCGGAAGCGGTTGCGACGGAGAGGTCGGCGCCGGAGACGAGGTCGCGGTCGGGGTCGCCTTGGAGGCTCCCGCCGACGAGGTCGGCGATTTCAGCGGCGCGCATCCGGAAGCCCCATCGTCAGCCCTATTGTAAGGCGGTATCGTAAGAAGGATGTTGCGTGCGATCTGGATCTCGGCTTTGGTTATTGCGTTTTGGGCGCCCGCCGCGAAGGCTTGGACGGCGGCCGCGCATCAGGCGGCGGCGGAGGTCGCCGAAGGGCGTGCGTCGGCGAGGGCGAAGCGCGCGCAGGGCTATCTGATGGGCTCTTCGGTGAAGCTGGCCGACGTGGCGGCTTGGGCCGACGAGGTGGTCAGCGAGCGGCCGGAGACGGAGGCTTGGCACTCGATCACGATTCCGAAGAAGGCGAAGAAGGTCGACCTGAAGCGGGATTGCCCGGTGGGTGATTGCGTGACGGTGAAGGTGCGCGAATTTGAGGGGATCGTACGGCTGGCGGTGAAGGAGAAGGAAGAGCGGCGCGAGGCGTACCGCTTCCTCGTGAACCTAGCCGCCGATCTGCATCTGCCGCCGAACGCCGGGTATCCGTTCGACGAGGTCGACGAGCCGTTTTTGCTGATCGGCGGGAAGAAGATTTCGGTCGCCGAGTGGTGGAACGCGCGCGTCTTGGCCGAGTACGACCGGGAGGCGTTGGCGGCGAAGATTCGGGAGAGGATTACGCCTGAGAAGACGGCGCTGTGGTCGCAGGGGACTCTGCGGGATTGGACTTGGGAGACGCACCGGATCGCGCGGCGGATGATCTATGAGGTGCACAAAGGGTCGAAGCCGCACAAGCCGAGCGATGCGGACATCCGGGCGATGGAAGAGTTGGCGATTGAGCAGTTGGCGAAGTCGGCGGTGCGGTTGGGGGTGTTGTTGGACCGGATTTGGCCTTCGTAGGAGGACGGGTTTGGCTGGGGAAGATGTGGGCGGGTTTGGCCTCGGCAGTCGACTGGGGACAGTCCACACGCGCTGGGTGGTTGCCGTGGTGCTGAAGGCTTGATGGGACAGTCCCCGCGGTTGGCCTTAGTGGTTGGCCTAGGTGAGGATGTCGTGGATGACGTGGCCGTGGACATCCGTCAGGCGGAAGTCGCGGCCGGAGTAGCGGTAGGTCAGCTTCTCGTGATCGATGCCTAGCTGGTGCAAGATCGTCGCGTGGAGGTCGTGGACCTGGACCGGGTTCTCGACCGCCTTGAAGCCGAAGTCGTCGGTGGCGCCGTAGGTCATTCCGCCCTTGAAGCCCCCGCCGGCGAGCCAGACGGAGAAGCCGAAGGGGTTGTGGTCACGACCGTTCTTGACCGAGCCGCCGCCTCCGCCGACTTCGATGACGGGCGTACGGCCGAACTCGGTGCCGCAGAAGACGATCGTCTCGTCGAGCAGGCCGCGGCCTTTGAGATCCTTAATCACCGCTGCGAAGCACTGGTCGGAGTCCTTGGCGTTGACGCGGTGCTTGAGGATGTCGGTGTGGGCGTCCCACGGGTCGCCCTTGTCGTAGTAGACCTGGACCATGCGCACGCCTTTCTCGACCAGGCGTACGGCGGTGAGGGCGCCGCGGGCGGTGGAGCCGGGGCCGTAGAGTTTTTGGGTCTCCTCCGATTCCTTGCGGATGTCGAAGACCTCCGGCGCCTCGGTTTGCATCCGGTAGGCCGTCTCCATGTTCTTGATGGCAGCTTCGAGTTCGGGGGCGCCGGGCTCGGACTGCTCCATGTGATAGCGGTTGAGCTTGGCGAGCAGGTCGAGTTCGGAGCGTTGGCGCTCGGGCTTGGTGTACTCGTTCTTGATGTAGGGGATCAGCTCGTTGGGATCGAAGTCCTTGGGCTGCTTGGGTTCGGCGTCGGAGATGAACGTGCCTTGGTGGACGGCGGGCAGGAAGCCGTTGGACCACAGCGGCGGGCCGACGACGGTCGGTTGGTTGGGGCAGAGAACGACGTAGCCGGGGAGGTTTTCGTTCTCGGAGCCGAGACCGTAGGTGAGCCACGATCCGATCGACGGACGGCCGGGCTGGATGTGCCCGGTGTTCATCATCAGCAGCGACGGCTCGTGGTTGGGGATGGCCGTCTGCATGGAGCGGATGACGCACATGTCGTCGGCGCACTCGGAGAGATAGGGCCAGATCTCCGACATCTCGATGCCGGATTCGCCGTACTTCTTGAACGAGAACGGCGACTGCATGAGCGCGCCGGTCTTGCGCTCGGTCTTGAAGGAGCCTCCCGGCAGCGGTTGGCCGTCGTACTTGGTGAGGGCGGGTTTGGGGTCGAAGGTATCGACTTGGCTGACACCGCCGTTCATGAACAGGAAGATGATGTTCTTGGCCTTGGGCGTGTGGTGCGGGCCTTGCGGCTTGAGTTCCGCGTCGGGTCCGATGGCCGCTGCCTGTGCGACCGACTGGCCGACGAGGTTGGCGAAGGCCATCATGCCGAAGCCGCCGCCCATGGTGCGGAGAGCTTCGCGACGCGAGAAGGGAACGGGTTTCTTGTGCGACATGTTTGGGAAGCCTCCTCTAGTTCATGAACAGGAATTCGTTGGAGCTGAGTAGTGCGCGAGCGTAGAGCTTCCAGGCGGTGGCGGGCTCGGCGCGGTAGTCGTCTTCGGCCTTTTGGTTCTTCTCGTCGGAGAGGAACTCAAGGCCGGCGGAGAGCTCTTGCGGTGTCGGTTCCCGCTGGAAGAGGAGCTTGTAGGCGTTGACGACTTTCTGCTCGTCGGTCAACTCGGCCTTCTCTTCGCCGTCCTTCTTTTCTCCTTCGGGCTCCGGCGCCTTGGAGGCGAGTTCGACGACCTTGGAAGCGGCCTTGAAGACCATCTCCGAGTTCATGAAGAAGAGCTGTTGCAACGGCACGGAGGTGACGAAGCGTTGGGAGGCCGAGATGCTCGGGTTGGGGAAGTCGAAGGTCGCGTGATACTTCGACGCCTGGAAGCGGCTGACCTTGCCGTAGACGCTGCGACGCAGGAATTCGGGGTCGTCAATGTCGCCCGACTTGCCGCCGACCTCTTCGGTATCGAGCAGGCCGCTGACTTGCAGCAGCGAGTCGCGGATCTGTTCGGCGTCGAGGCGTTGGCGGTTGAAGCGCCAGTAGAGGCGGTTCTGGGGATCCTTCTCCATCGCGGCTTGGACGGGGGCGCTCGACTGGCGATAGGTGTGCGAGAGCAAGATGTCGCGGTGGAGCTGCTTGATCGACATCCCTGAGTCGGTGAAGCGTTGGGCCAGGTATTCGAGCAGATCGGGGTGCGAGGGGCGCTCGCCGACTTGGCCGAAGTTGGAAGGCGTATCGACGATGCCGGTTCCGAAATGCCACTTCCAGACGCGGTTGACCATGACGCGTGCGGCGAGCGGGTGATCGACGATGGCTTCGGCGAGTTCGAGGCGGCCGGAGCCCTTGGTGAACTTGTCGTGCTGATCCTCGGGCGCGAGCACCTGGAGGAAGCGACGGTCGACGGGATCGCCTAGGTCGGTCGGGCTGCCGCGCTTGTGCAGCGGGAGTTCGGTGATGACGTCGCTGTCACGGACGCCCATGACGAAGGGGTACTGCTCGCCGCGTTGCTCTTCGAGTTTCTTGAGGTCGTCGCGCATGCGCTTGAGGTGCGCTTGGGCGGAGGCGGTGAGGCGGCTTTCGAGGCCCCAGTCGGTGAGCTTGAGCAGGCCGGGCGTGCGGCCGGGGTAGCCGTCGGCGTTCTTCTGCGCGTCGATGTCGAAGCGGAAGACGTCGGTGTAGAGGTTGGCGCGGACGCGCTCCATCGGTTCGATTTCGATGTGGTACTTCTCGAAGCTGGTCGAGAAATCATTGGGCATCGGAATCGGCGGCTTGTCGTCGAGCGGCCAAGCCTTGGTGATGATCTTTTCGTTGCGCTCCTTGTTTTCCTCGTACTCGTCCCATACGGAGAGGAGTTTCTCTTGGAACATTTCCGCCTGGTTCTCGGCGGCTTCGATGTCGCCGCCGTGGGCGACGAGCGATTGCCATTCGCGCAGGTAGGGGTAGTTCTTGGGCTCCTTGGCTAGGAACTTGATCCAGCGTTGGAGGATTTGGACGTCGACCTTTTGCTCGTAGGCGGCTTGAACGACGTCCTTCTTAGGCTCGCCGGTGACCTTCCAAGCGGCGACCATGTAGTCCTTGGCTTGGTAGGCGAGCTGGCGGGCGAGTTGCTTCTCTTCGTCGGCGAGGAAGTCTTTGATGCGCTTCTTCTGCGCGTCGACGAGTTCGTTCTTGGCGCGCCAGTGATCGACGACGGCCTGCTCGGCGAGCGGGTACTCGTGATAGGGGCTGTTGAAGAAGACGCCGGCGAGCGAGTAGTAGTCCTTGGCCGAGATGGGATCGTACTTGTGGTCGTGGCAACGGGCGCAGGCGACGGTGAGGCCGAGGAATCCGCGCGTGACCACGTCGACGCGATCGTTGCGCTCGTCGGCGCGCATGACCCAGGCGTCGCCGAGATCGTAGTACCAAGGCCCGGCGCCCTGGAAGCCGAGACCGGGGAGCAGGCCCTCGTCGAGCGACTCGTCGACGATGTGGCCGTTGGGCAGGAACGGGCGCCGCTCTTCGTCCTTCAGGCCGTCCCACTTGGTGACCTGGAGGCGGCCCCACTGGTTCTCTTGGTCGAACTCGCCGCGCGGTTTCTCTTCCCACTCGTTCTTGCCCATCAGGTCGGCGGCGAGCTGCGCCTTGACGAACGTGTCGTAAGGCATGTCGTCGTTGAAGGCTTTGATGACCCAGTCGCGGTAGACGCGGGCTTGCGGGTAAGGTTCGAAGCCTTGGCGGTTGCTGGCGAGGCCGCGTAGGTCGTCTTCGCCGAAGCGGACGACATCGAGCCAGTGGCGTCCCCAGCGCTCGCCGTATTGGGGCGAGGCGAGCAGGCGGTCGACGAGTTTGGCGTAGGCGTCCTTGGACTTGTCGTTGACGAAGGCGTCGACTTCCTCGGGCGTGGGGAGCAGGCCGGTGAGGTCGAGCGAGGCGCGACGGATGAGGGTGCGCTTGTCGGCGACGGGGTTGGCGTCGAGGCCTTCGGCTTGGAGTTTGGCGAAGACGTAGGAATCGATGTAGTTGTGGATGCGCTTGTCGCGGAGCTGCGGCGGCGCGGTCTCTTGAAGGTCGCGGAAGGCCCAGAAATCGCGCTGGCGCGGGGTGATGACGAAACCTTCTTCGGTCTGTTCGACGAGCGCGTCGGGAGCTTCGGGCCAGGGGGCGCCCATCTCGACCCATTTGCCGAGGGCGGCGATTTGGGCGTCGGGGAGCTTGCCGCCCATGGGCATCTTCATGTCCTCGATCTCATGCTTGACGACCTTGAGCAGGAGGCTCTCGTCGGGCTTGCCGGGGACGATGACGGGGCCGCTCTTGCCGCCTTCGAGCATGGCCTTCTTGGAGTCGAGGCGCAGGCCGCCGAGCTTGCTCTGGGTGTGGCAGGCGTAGCAGTTGTCGGCGAGGACCGGACGGACTTCGGTCTCAAAGAAATCGCCTTCGGTGATGGGCGGCGTGGCGGCCGCGGCGACGGCCGCGAAAAGTGTGGTGGCTAGGAAAACGGGAAGGTATCGACGCATCTCTGACTCGCCTCGGGGAATTGGGTGCAACAGGTTTCGACTTCGCGCTAGTGCGAGTCGAGGCCCGAATATCCGGTCCACCACGTGACGCGCGCGGTGGTCTGAGCGATGCTGTTGCGGCTCATGGGTTGCGTAGCTCACTGAGGCGACGAGGGCGACTCGAAAGAGAGCCGACGCCGCGATGATCCGTGCGAATGGACGCGCGAACGGAGCGAACGAACTTCGTGGAGAAAAGAGACCCCGAGGTCTCAGAGGGAGGCGACAGCCTTTGTCGCGCGGCCTCCCGGGTGGGAGGCGCTTCTTCAAGGAAGAGGAACCGCGGCTCAAGCCGCAGCTCGCCTACATTTGAGCATGGGACTTGAGCCAAGTCAATCGGGGCGGAAATAGTTGCGCGGTTCAATCGACCGCGCCTATGCTCAAGAGATTCCCGTTGCAGTCTGGCGGGGATTTGGCCAGGACGCCGACCGACTCGCTTTCGCCGCTTGAACGGCGGGAGCCTCTACCTATTGCGAAGCGCCGAATGTGCGCTCGCGCGTCCTAGCCAACGATGTCTTTCTACAAACGTCACGCCCCGAATCTCCGAGAACACGATCGTCCGAAACCGAGCCTGGAGGGCTTTGAGGGCCCGAAGGCGCTTGAAGCCGAAACGCAGATCTCTTCCGCCCAATGGGAGGAGGAATGCCGACGGGCGAAGGAGTTCGGTCTGGAACCGGCGGACTCGATCGAGGACAAGACGGAGATCTCGACGTTCCAGCGCGGGGAGCTGCCGCACTGGTCGGGGATCAATACGTTTCTGAAGGTTCCTTACCTCGAAGACGTTCGGAAGGTGGGCGAGTACGACGTGGCCTTTGTGGGCGCGCCGTTTGATATCGGTACGACCTATCGGTCGGGCACGCGCTTTGGGCCGCAGGGGATTCGGCGGATCTCGTCGCTCTATACGACGTACAACTTTGAGGCGGGGGTCGACCTGCGCGAGAGCTTGAAGATGTGCGACGTGGGCGACATCTTTTGCCCGGCGAACATCACCAAGGGCCACGACCAGATCACCAAAGGCGTAGCGCACATCTTGAGCCAAGGGACGATGCCGATGATTATGGGCGGCGACCACTCGATCGGCTATCCGTGCGCGCGCGGCGTGGCGGAGTGCGTGGAAGGCAACGTGGGCATCATCCACTTGGACCGCCACATCGACACGCAAGAGAAGGACATGGACGAGATCATGCACACGTGTCCGTGGTTCCATGCGACGAACATTCCGAACTGTCCGCCGTCGAACTTGGTGCAGGTGGGCATCGGCGGATGGCAGGTGCCGCGGCCGGGCGTGAAGCAGGGGCGGGTGAAGGGCACGAATGTCCTGACGATCGGCGACATCGAGCGGATCGGCATCGAGAAGACGATCGAGATTGCGCTTGAGACGGCGTGGAAGGGCGCGAGCGCGGTCTATCTGTCGTTCGACGTGGACTCATTGGACGCCGGGTTTGTGCCGGGGACGGGATGGCCGGAGCCGGGCGGATTTTTGCCGCGCGAGGCGCTGGCGATCTTGAAGGGCGTGGCGAAGGAAGGCATCGTGGCGATGGAAGCCGTTGAGGTTTCCCCGCCCTACGACATCTCCGACATTACGGCGCTGATGGCGGTGCGGGCGATGGTCGACGTGTTGGCGACGATGGTCGAGCACGACCGGATCGGAGGGAAGCTCTAGACGTGCTCGCCGCGGCTTCAGTCGAGCGGGAGCGGACGGGCGCGGTCGCCAAGGCGGCCCCGGTACGCTTCGTCCTGCTGGGCGGCAACGAGTGGTTGGCGGCGGCTGTCGCGTCGGCGCTGGAGAAGCCGCTGGGGTTTGACGCGGAGGTGGTCGCCTACCCCGGGTGGACGCGGACGCCGGAGGCTCGGGAACGGCTCGTCGAAGACTGTCGGGGCGCGAGCGGCGAGGCGTTTTTGTTGCCGCTCGATCTGGAGTTCGGGCTGCTGGAGAAGGACGCGGTCGGGCAGACCGCGGCGGAGCTGCGGCGAGCGGCGCCGGAGTTGGAGGTCCACTACGACGCGCCTCGGGCGAACCATCCTCTGCTGGTGGAGGCGTTCGCCGATGCGGTGATTCAGGGCTGCCGAGGGCAGTTGCCGAGGCCGGAGAGGCTGGGGCTGATCTTGGCGGCTTCGGGACGGGGCGACGCGGGGTCCCGGGCCGATTCGTATGCGCTGATGCGGCTGCTTTGGGAGCGACTGGGCGCGGCGCGGGGCGAGGTGGCGTTCCTCAAACATATGCAGCCGTTCGCGGCTGATGCGTTCGAGCGGTTGGGGCGCGAGCCGCTCGACTGGATCGTCGTACCGGCGCTGACCGAGCGCGACGAACGCTTCGATCACCTGGAGTTGATCCTCAACGACGCACGACGAGCCGGGGACGGCGAGGTCTCTTCGTTTACGTTGATCGAGCCGCCTTGCGAGCACGCGGTCTTGGTGCATGCGACCGCGCAGCGGGCGCTGGAGCTGTGGCGCTCGAAGCGCCAGACGGAGGTCGTGCGGAAACGGTCGCCGAAGCGCGAGACGCGGCGGGCGGCGGTGCGCGTGGGGACGAACCTCGACGACGGAATCGCGGCTGAAGTGCGCAACGCCGACGAATTGCGGGCCTTGCTGCCGGAAGCGGTGCTGGACGCGGAGACGACGTTCGTCAAAGTGACCTGGCACGGCTATGCGACGGGGACCTATACCGATCCGGCTGCGCTGGACGCGCTGCTGGAGGCCATTCCGGGGCGGGTGGTGTTGCTCGAAGGGCACACGAGCAGCCGCAACACGGCCGGACGCGTCGAGTGGGACTGGGAGACCGAGGCCGAAGCGAATCGGGCTTGGATCCGCGCGCAGGAGAACGAGTATCTGGAGCGGACCGGGTTGGCCGAGGTGATTCGGCGGCGGCGGGCGACCTACCTCAACGTGACGGAAGAGTTTTGGGACGGGCGTTGCGGCGCGCCGTCGGGGTCGGCGCCTGATCCGGAGTTCCCCGAGCTGGCGGAGTTCGTGCCGACGGTCTTGGCCGAGAACGCGGGGGCGCCGCTCGTCAGCTTCGCGCGCTTTAAGGGGCCGACGCGGCTCAGTCTGGCGAATCTTTTCGGACTGATTCCGGCGCCGCTAAGGGCGCGCTGGCATGGTCCGAGCATCACCTACTTGGCCCGCGTTTGCTGCTCGCTGGCGAAGCTGTACGGATCGTTGTTCGACCTGTACGGCGTGGTGGAATCGGTGAACGGCGCGGTGCGTTGGGACCGGCGCGGGTTGTACCGCAGCCGCTGGGGCAACTACGACGTAGTTCCGGCGCCGGGCGTCGCGACGGCGAGTCGCGGCATTGCGGGCGCGGATGTCTTGGCGGCGCGACTGCAAGGGCAAGACCCTCGGCGCAGCGCCTATTACGAGGTGGTGGAGAGCGAGTTGGGGCTGCCCGAGGGCGCCCTTTCGCTTGCGCTGCCGGAAGATTGGTCGCGGCGATTCGCGTAGCTCGATCGCGGCCGTAGATTACCGGGAACGGACTCCGTCGTTCGTTTCGGTTTGAGCTCGTTTCTCTCCAAAGAGTCGACTGCTTCCCCTGTTCGGGAGCCTCCTGTTCGCGAAGGGCCGCGCGTTTTGCGGCCGTGTGGAGGTTGGGATGGAAAACGAGTTCTTTTGGCCGTTGATGGCCTTTATCGCGTTGTCGTTCGGAGTCGGCGTCTACACGTCGCGGTTTATCCACGGGTCGGGCAAGCGGTTCTTGATCTGCGGAAAGTCGATGCCGTTTATGGTGATCGGCACGACGCTGGCCGCGCAGGCGCTCGACGGCAATGCGACGCTCGGCAACACCGGACTGACCTTTGAAGGGGGCTTTTGGGCGGGGATGGCTTTGCCGCTCGGGCTGGGGTTGAGCCTGTTTGTGGTGGGCCGGTTTATCGCCGGGCCGCTGAACAAGATGGACCTCATTACGCTGCCGGAGTTCTTCTATCGGCGCTACGGGCAGAAGACGGAGCTGCTGGTTTCGCTGGTGACGTTTACGTCGTTCTCGATTCTGCTGGCGGGGAATCTGGCGGCGATGGGTTGGATCCTTTCGATCGTGGCCGGGTGGTCGTATACGACGGCGCTGATCTTCGGGACGTCGGTGATCTTCGTCTACACGATTGCGGGCGGGTTGTACGCGGCGATCTGGACGGACTTTGTGCAGATCTATATCGCGATCGGCGGCTTCTTCCTGCTGGCCGGTTGGCTGTTGATGACGCAGGATTGGCAGGGCGCGATTGCGGCGTTGCCGGCGACGCACGTCGATCTGAGCGGGCTGACGTCGATGGCGAGCGGCGGGCTGTTGAACTGGTCGATCATTATCTCGCTCTCGTTCGGCAACGCGATGGCGCTGGACTTTATGGAGCGGGTATTCGCGGCCAAGGGCGCATCGACGGCGCGGCGGGCGTGCTACTACGCCGGCGTGCTGACGATCGTCGCGGGCGTGACGGCGAGCTTCGCCGGGTTGCTGGCGCCCTCGATGCTGGGCGAGATGGCCGACACGCGCATGGTGCTGCCGGCGATCGCGGTGCAAGAGGCGCCGTTCCTGATCGGGCTGCTGGTGATGATCGGCGTCGTCGGCGCCTCGATGTCGACCTGCGACGGCGCGATTCTGGCGACCTCGGCGGTGATCTCGCGGAACATCATCCAGCGTTGGTCGGGCGCGGATTTGGACGACGAGAAGCTGCTGCGCTATACGCGCATCGTCGCCGTGCCGATGACGTTGGGCGGCGCTTGGTTCGCCTTCGTCCGGCCGGAGCCGGGGCTGTTGCTGGTGTTGGCGTTCGACATCCTGTTCGCCGGTTGCGTGGTGCCGCTGTTCGCCGGAGTGCATTGGCCGAAGGCGAACGCGACGGGCGCGGTGGCGGCGATTGTGGCTGGGACGGGGATGCGCATCGTGCTCTCGTACCTGGTGCCGGAAGAGTGGGCGGGGCTCGATACGTTGCTGCCGCCGGTGGTGAGTGCGTTGGTGTTCTTCCCGGCTTGCTTGCTGAGCGCGAGCGGGGCGGAGGATCGCCATCACGTGGTGGGGAAGCCGGCGGAAGCGCTGGGCGTACAGGGTGACTAGAGGCAGGGAGAAAGGGGCAGGGAGATTGAGGTCGCTATGAATCCGCCGAAATCCGTTCTCGTTCATGCGTTGATTGCGCTGGTCGCGTTGGCGGGGTTGATCGCCGCGCCCTATGTGCCCGAGCCCGACGGGGCGGGCGTACGTCCGGGCGTCTTGCCCGAGGAGTGGATCTACGGCGGGCCGAAGTGCGCCGAAGAGGCCGAGTTCCAGGTTCACGAATATAACTCGGACTTCTTCATCCTGCGCCAGTCGGGGTGCAGCCACTACGAGAAGCCGTTTCTGTATCTGATCTTCGGGCAAGAGCGGGCGCTGCTGCTCGATACCGGCGCAGGGATGCCGGACGTGGCGCGCGTCGTCATGCAGACGGTCAAGAACTGGTCGAGGCGCAACGGGCGGGAGACGATTCCGTTGGTCGTCGCGCATACGCACAACCACAGCGATCACATCGCCGGGGACGCGCAGTTCCGCTCGCTTCCGAACGTGACGTTCGTCGGCGCCGACCTCGAAACGGCCGTCGACTACTGGGGCTTCAAGAGCTGGCCGGACGAGATCATCGAGTACGACCTAGGCGGCCGGGTGCTCGAAATCTTCGGCGTGCCGGGGCACCAGAAGGCTTCGATCGCGGTCTATGACCCCGAGACGGCGATCTTGATGACGGGCGACATCGTCTACCCGGGGCGGCTGTACGTCGACGACCCGGAAGCGTTTGAGGCGAGCATCGAGCGGATGATCGAGTTCACCGGGTCGCGAGTCGTCACGCATGTGCTCGGCTGCCACATCGAGCAGACCGACACGCCGTACTTGGAGTTCCCGATCGGATCGATGTATCAGCCGGACGAGCACCGGCTGGAGCTTTCGCGGGGGACGCTGTTTGAGCTCCAAGCGGCCGTGCGGGAGATGGGCGACGACTTTAAGCGGCTGGCTCTGCGCGACCTCACGATCTATCCGGTCGGGCCGGAGGTCTGGCAAGCGCTGCGCGAGCGGCGGAAAGAGGTCGAGGACGAGTTGCGGAAGACCGAGTGGGATCAGGAAGGAAAGGGGGAATAGGTGTCGGGGCGGGCTCCATCCCCCTCAGTCGCTAGGTTTTCCGGGCGCTTTGCTTTCTTCCGCTTCTGCTTCTCCTTGGGCGACGGCAGAGTCCTCGGCAGGTTCGTCACGGCTTCCAGTCAGCTCAACTGTTCCGGCTGAGGGACATCTCCTGCTTCTGGTTGCTCGTCGGTGAAAAGGTTCTTTTGGGGGTCCTCGGGCGGAAGCGGAAGATCGGCCAAGCGCAGGCACTTGATCCCGGCTGTTTCGGCCAGTGTCTTTACGTCCGAGTCGTCTGAGTAGATCGTTTCAACCTGCTCGATAGTGGCGATCGCGACGATTTGACGGTCAACCTTGACCTTCTGGTACGAGCCATCGGTGGACGAACCTTTCGGTACGTCCATGCTCATTGATACCTGAGTCGCCAGAGCCGCCTCGATCGCGGCACGCCTTCCAAACGGCACGATCTCGAATACAGCCGAACTATCGATTTCGTCTAGTATCAATTGGCCTGGCTCCTTGAACCCGACGAGAAGTTCCGACAGCGCGGGCGTCGCAATGATCGCCTTGGCGCCGCGTGCTTCTAGCTGCTCCAGCAGATAGTCGATTCGATCGGCATGACGCGTCACAGGTTCCTTTGTTGCGGGGTCGGTCGGCGCTGGCGCACTTGGCCGCCACAACAGTGCCAGAAAAGTGTTGTCGAACAATACCCGGGCCATCGTCGCTCCCCACCCTGTGTCATCCGCTGCGTAGGCGCTGCAGCTCCCCAACCGGATCTTCGGCATCCCACGGGTTGCCGTGGCTCCTCATTCGACCGACTGCTTCCGTAATCTTCTCGTCTCGCACTTCCGTGAAGTCCCTAATCGTGAATTTGTCCATTACCCACGTACCCGAGGCTTCCCGCCTCCAACGACCAACCCCTTCTGCGCGAACGGGAGTAACGAACATATGTTTTGCGAGGCGCTGCGCGGTTTCTATCCTCGCGAGGCAGTGGTAAACGGTTCCATCTATGTCGCGAAGGTGTGCGGGGACGGGGTCGTTCTCACCTCCGATCCTGATTGGGATTCCAGTGATGGAGCCTTGCTCGTTGAAAGGTCCAAACTGAAAATCAGCCGCAACGCGGATGCCTGGGAATTCCACGACCTTGCGGCCAGCACCAAGTAGTTCGGCACTGGTATTGTCGCTTCGGAGTCTCCGATCCAGTCGCTGATAAGCTTTGCCAATCTCGTCGGTTACGCGGTCCTGCTTCGCGGTGCGAAGGCGATCCCTGACCTTCGGGGCATCTCTATACTCAACTTCGGCGACGATCTCGGTGCTCCCCTCGTCCAGGGCGACGAAATGGACGCTATCTCGGTGCCCTAGCAAACTGGCGAAATCAGCAAGGTATTCAGCCATCCGGGACATTGGGATCTCGTCCGGCTTGAGATCGGCGATCTTGAGACGGTATTCTTCAGGCTTCATGAAGGCGGCCTCCTCGTGATACCCTCCGAGTGGTTGGCTGGAACCCGTCCGAAGACGCGCTGGTTCCGCGGCGGGTCAGATAAGAGATCGCGAGGCCGCGAGCTGCTACTCACGGCATTCGGTTCTCGTTGCCCACCCTTGCTACGATTAGCCTCGGTACGCGAATCATTGTTCGCCAGCACCCTGGAGCGTCCCACCGACTCTTTCAGTATCGCTGACATCGCGAGGATTGTAACGAAAATCGAACTTGGAGAGACGTCGGTCAACGTGCCTTCGGTCGATGGCACGATAAGTCCCTTCAAATCATCATTGTTCTCTTCTATAGCAAAGATGGGTCCATAAACTACGTAGCGTCGGTTGGGAGCCTACGCCTGGGATGGATAGGCCGGGCGCTAGGCGGTCTCGCCTCGCACGAGATCTTCGTAGGTCTCACGCTCGCGGATGACGCGGAAGTCGCCGCCGTCGACCAGGACCTCCGGGGCGCGGGGACGGGAGTTGTAGTTGGAGGCTTGGACGAAGCCGTAAGCGCCCGCCGTCGCGACCGCGAGCAACTCTCCGGGATGAACTTCGGGGAGTTCGCGGCCTTGGGCGAGGAAGTCGCCGCTTTCGCAGATGGGGCCGACGACGTCGACGGTTTGCGGGTCGCGGCCGGGCTCCAAGACGACCGGAGCGATCTCGTGCTCGGCCTGGTAAAGCGCCGGGCGGATGAGGTCGTTCATGGCCGCGTCGACGATCAGAAAACTCTTTTCACCGTTGTGCTTGAGGTAGAGCGCTTGGGTGAGCAGGATGCCCGCAGCTCCGACGATCGAGCGGCCGGGTTCGAGTTGGATCTCCAGATCTCTGCCGGCGACTTTGTCTTGGATGCGCTTGCCGTACTCCGCGATCGACGGAGGCTTGTCGTCGTCTTCGCGGTAAGCGATGCCCAGGCCCCCGCCTAGGTCGAGGCGCTTGATCTCTTGCCCCGCTTCGGCGAGCCGGTCGATCAGTTCGAGGATCCGATCGAGGGCGTCGAGAAAGGCCGTGACGTCGAAGATCTGCGAGCCGATGTGGCAACTGACGCCGTCCAACACGAGCGGAGCGAAGTCGGAGGCGCGACGGTAGATCGCCTCCGCGGTCTCCATCTCAATTCCGAACTTGTGGGTGCGCAGGCCGGTCGTGATGTAGGGATGGGTTTGCGCGTTGACGTCCGGATTGACGCGCAGAGCGGCGTGCGGGAGGCGGTCGACGTCAGGGTCGTAGTCGAGATCGCGGGCGCAGTCGGCGATGAGGTCGAGCTCGGCGGCGGACTCGACGTTGAAGCAGCCGATCTTGGCTTCAAGCGCAAACCGGATTTCCGCTTCGGTCTTGCCTGCGCCGGAGAAGAGAACGCGGAGCGGGTCGCCGCCCGCTTGGATCACGCGGTAGAGTTCGCCGCCGGAGACGATGTCGAACCCGGCGCCTTCGCCGGCCAGCAACGAGAGTACGCCGAGGGCGCTGTTGGCTTTGACCGCGTAGTGGATTTCGTGATCGAGCCCGCCGAGGGCGCGGTCGTAAGCGTGGAAGTTGTCGCGGATGGCCTTGGCGGAGTAAACGTAGGCGGGCGTACCGACTTCATGCGCGACGGTTTCAAGCGGAACGTCTTCGGCGAAGAGGCGTCCGTCGCGACGGGCGAATCCTTGGAGCGGCATCTCTCTAGTTTGTCGAAACGTCGGTCTAAACGGTGCGGATGACGACGACGGTGCAGTCGTCAGCAGGCGCCTTTCGGCCGCTGAAGGCTTGAACGTCGGCGAAGATCGCGTCGAGCAACTCGACGGGGGCCTTGCCGGCGTGCGCCTCCAGCAGACGCATGAGGCGCTCTTCGCCGTACTGCTCGCCCTTGGAGTTGTAGGCGTCCGAGACGCCGTCGGAAGCGGTGACGAAGACGTCGCCGGGGCGAGCATCGATCGAGACCTCGTCGTATTGGCCGCCGGGGAAGAGACCGAGCGGGGTGCCGCTGACTTCGATCTTCTCCGCCTTGCCGTCGCGCACGAGCAGCGGCTGGGGATGGCCCGCGTTCGCGATGGTCATCTGGCGGCGGTCGGGATCCCAGCGGGCGTAGGTCGCGACGAGGTAGCGCGCTTCAATGTGCCTTTCAAGCAAGGCTTCGTTGATCGCGCCGAGCAAGACCTCGGGCTGATGGTGCTTGGCGGCGAGGTTGCGGATCAGCCCGGACGTGAGCGCCGCGTAGAGCGCGGCGGCGGCTCCTTTGCCGCTGACGTCGCCGCTCAACGCGCCAAAGCATTCGCCCGGAAAGGGGTGGAAGTCGTACAGATCGCCCGAGACCTCGGCCGCGGGGCGATTGCGGGCGGCGACCTCGATCCCCTCGAACTCGGGGCGGCCGTTGGGCAGCAGGTAGCGTTGGAGCTCGCGAGCGGCTTCGAGGTTCGACTTGAAGCGCTGGCGGCTGCGAGCGACCTCTTCATAGAGCCGGGCGTTTTCGACGGCGGAGGCGATCTGGGGCGCGAGCAGGTTGAGCACGCGCATATGTTCGGCGGTGAAGGCGCCGACTTGGTCCGATTCCAGATCGACGACTCCGATCATCTCGTCCTTCAACACGAGAGGCACGGCGACTTCCGAGCGGATCCCTTCGACGGCGGCGACGTAGCGCTCGTCTTCTTCCGTGTCGTGAATGAAGAGCGGGCGTTTGGTCTCCGCCGCGATGCCGACAACGCCTTGGCCGATCGCCACGGTCTGCCACTGGACGCGTTCGTCGAAGCGCACGCCGAAGTAGTGCTTGAGCCGGTCGCCCTCGCGCAGATAGATGCTGAAGGCGTCGTAGCGAACGAGGTTGCGGATGAGGGACGAAATCTTCTCGAGCAGTTCTTCAAGCCGCAGGATCTGCGAGAACTCTTGGGCGATCTCGGTCAGGGTCTTGAGCGTCTCGTTCTGGCGAGCGGTCTGTTGGTAGAGCTGGGCGGCGTCGATCGCGAGCGAGAAGCGCGAGCCGATCAACTCAAGGACGCCGCGCTCGGCCTCGCCGAACGACCCGGGTTCGGGCGACTGGAGATCGATGACGCCGACGAGCTTGCCCCGGGCGACGAGCGGCACGGCGATCTCCGAGCGCACCGCGTCGACGGCCATGAGGTAGCGCGGGTCGCGGCGAACGTCGTCGACGACGACCGTCTCTCGATACTGTGCGGCGTGGCCGGTGATGCCCTCGCCGGGCCGGACGCGCAGCATGCTGACGAGATCGGAGCGATAGCCGATCGAGTAGCGAATCGTCATCGAACCGTCGGCGTCGGCGAGCAGGACGGCGAAGAGTTGGTAGTCGACGACCTTGCGGACTAGCGAAGCGAGCGCGCGCAACAGGTCGTCGAGGTCGAGCGGATGGTCAGCGGCGACTTCCGAGGCCTCGGTGAGGATCTGGAGCGGATCGATCCGCGGTCGGTCGGCCATGGCGATCAGCCTCTGGCCGCGGAGAGGGCGCGCAGGGCGTCGGAGCAAGACAGTCGAGCAGCTCCGGAGGCGAGGAGGGTCGCGTCGAGGCCGACGGACAACGTCTCCGCTTCGCCGCCGAGTGTTTGCGCCACGACCGCAACCTGCTCGGCAGCGGGCGATTGATGCGAGGCCGTCGAGCCGGACACTCGGACTGCGTGGGCGCCTGCGAGACGGGCGACGGCGGCAGCCTGCGCGAGCGCGGCGATCTCCAGGTCCGGTCCGGGAAGGTTGACGACCAGGGCCGCGCCGGTGGGGAGGGTCGGCTCGGCGGCGGCGCGGAGATCAGCGAAGACGCGGTCCCAGTCGGCGGCGCGTGCGAGGCCGAGGTCGAGCGGAACCTCGACGGCTTGTGCGCCGAGCCGGATGGCGTTCTGCGCCTCGGCGGCTTTCGCGACGGAAGACAGTCCAGAGGAAAGCACGGCGCCGACCGCCGTCTCTGAAGCCTCCAGAGCGCGCACGGCGGAGGCGAGACGCGGACCGGAGTTCCAGACGGCGTAGATTCCCTTGGAGGCTGCCGCCCGGCAAGCCTCGGCGATTTCTTGATCGCTGTGACCGGCGGCCGTGAGATCGAGTTCGAGCGCGGACGCTTGGCCGCTCCAGGCAGGAGGCGGCAGGGCGTCGGAGAGCGACTCGCCAGGCCGGCCCAGACGCTCTAGCAGCCGGTCGCCGATCTGCTCGACGAGGGCGTCGATGTCGACGTCGCTCTCGACTTCTGCGCGCGAGGAATCCATAAGGACGGACTCGCCATCATAGCATGCTCTAGCAATGCCGATTAGGCTCCAAAGCATTGTTATAATTGGGCTAAGGGCGGCGTTGCGTCGCCCGCTTTCACTCCTTTCAGACGATGCCGCTGTACGAATACGAATGCCCCCGAACCGGAAAACGGTTCGAGGAGATCCAGAAGTTTTCTGACGATCCGATCACGCGCTGCCCGGAATGCGACGAGCATCCGGAGTGCGAAGGCGAGGCGCGTAAGCTGCTCTCGGCGCCCGCGATCCAGTTCAAGGGAGAGGGCTGGTACGTGACCGACTACGGCAAGGGCGGCCAGAAGCCGAAGAAAGACGGCGACTCGGGCGAGAAGAAGTCGAAGGGTTCGGAGTCGAAGTCAGAAACGAAGTCCGAGACGAAGAAGAGCGATTCGTCGAGCAAGAAGAAGGATTAGTTCGGCCGAGGCTAGAAAGTTCGGCGGCCGTGCTCTTGGATGTCGTTGAGGACGAGCTTCAGCACGTCTTCCGGGGACTGCTCAGGCATGATGATGCGGGCGCCGGTCTTGTCGGTGCGCGTCTCCTTGCCGGGAACGCCTTGACCGCCGACGTACATCAGCGTATTGCGCGCGCGACGGGAGAGCATCTCCGCCAATTCCTTGCGGTGAACTTGGAAGATCGCCTGACGGGTGACCGACAGCATGACGGCGCCCGGCTGGATCACGTCGCATGCGGCTTCGAGATCGTCGAACGGCATGGCGGCTCCAAGAAAGCTCACGCGAAGCCCGTGACGCGCTAGCTGGTAGGAGAGCATCAAGGCGCCGAGTTGGTGATACTCGTCCGGGAAACAGGAGACGATCACCGGCGCGTAGGGCGAGCGAGCGGGCTCGGCCGTTTCGACCAACTTGCGCAGACGGTGAACGAAGATGCCGCTGGCGACGTGTTCGCTCGCGACGGTGCACTTGCCCTGAAACCAGAGCTCGCCCAGCTTGCGGGTCGCCGGCTTGATCACTTCGAAGATCGCGGTCTCGGCGGCGACCCGTGCGAAGGACTCGTCAAGCGCACGGTTGATTTCGCCGGAATCCATGGAGACGGCGGCGTCCACGATCCGGTCGACCCAGCGGTCAAGCTCCCGGCGCATCTCCGGTCCCGCTTGCGGAATGGGCGTCGGTTCGACGGCGGCCCGACGGGCCTCTTCTCCGCGCTGCTTGAGCAGAACGTCGCGTCCGGCCCCGGCGATCTCGCCGATCGAGCGGCCCTGCCGAATGAGATCTTTGACCCTCAACAGGATCTGCAGGTCGTCTTCGGTGTAGAGCCGGTGCCCGCCGGGCCCGCGAAGCGGCTTGAGCAAGTTGTGGCGGCGTTCCCACGCCCGCAGGAGAGCGGGCGAGAAGTCCGTCAGACGCGCGATGGTGCGCATCTTGTACGGGCCGCGTTCGGTTTCTGTGGTGGACTCGTTCACCGTCATGGTTGGCTCTATCCTACTCCAGCGGCTTCGAATTCGGGCTCCATCTTTCTATCGGCCGCGACGGGCTCGAAGAGATAGTGGGCCACTTTCCATTCGTCTCCCCCGGCGTAGCCCCACAGCTCGGCGCAGGCGAGGAAGAAGATCTTCCAACGCTCGATCCAGCGAGGCGCGTCCTCGGCGCCGTAGGTTTCGACGAAGAGCGGCAGGATCTGAGCCCGTTTCCTATCGAGATTCTCAGCCCACGCATTGGCGGTGTTCTCGTAGTGGCGACCCGACCATTCCCACTGTCGGGTCACTTTGAGGTGACGATCAAACTGCGGCAGCAAGTCCGAGCCGGGCATGACGCCGCCGGTGAAGAAATACTTGCCTAGCCAATTGGCGGCGCCGTCGACCTCAAAGGCGTAGGAGTACTTCTGGTGGCAGAAGACATGGACGAAGAGTTTTCCGTCCGGCTGGAGCCAACCGGCCACGCGTTCGAGGAGCAGCTCGTAGTTGCGCATGTGCTCGAACATTTCGACCGAGACGACGCGATCGAAGCGCCGGTCGAGCTCCAGCTCGTTCATGTCGCAGGTGAGCACCGTGAGGTTGGTCAAGCCGCGGTCGGCGGCTCGGGCCTCGATGAATTTTCGCTGCGGTGCGGAGTTGGAGACCGCGGTGATTCGGCTGGCGGGGTACTTCTCGGCCATCCACAGAGTGAGCGAACCCCAGCCGCAGCCGAGTTCGAGGATGTCTTGTCCGTCGACGAGTTCGGCCCGTTCGCAAGTGGCGGCGAGGGCGGCCTCCTCTGCTTCGTCCAGCGTCGTCACGCCCTCGGGCCAGTAGCAGGAGCTGTACTTCATGCGAGCGCCGAGGACGGCTTCGAACAGAGCCGGCGGGACCTCGTAGTGCTGCTCGTTGGCCTTTTCAGGCACGGGGGCGATGGGCCCCTCCTTGACGCTCTCGGCGAAGGTCCGGACGGAAACGTCTTTGGCTTCCTCCTCGATCAGACGCTGTTTGCAGAGACGGCGGATGCCGGTGCGGAGCAGGGCGTCAGGGATCCAGCCGCGCTCGGCGGCGGCCATGGCTTGGCTCCAGAAAAGATCACTCATGTCGGTTCCTCTTTCGGCGGCCAGGGGAAGAAGACGCTGGTCGTCCGTTGGTACTCGCGGTAGGCTTCGCCGCGACTGCGCAGCGCGTTGGCTTCCGTCGGGGGAATGCCGGTGACTTTGAACAGGAAGAAGAGCATCACGACGGGCCCGGCGAGCGTGAGGAATCCCCACGGCGCCGACCAGCCGATCAGCACGTGGGCCCACCAATGGAGCCACTCAAAGAAGTAGTTGGGGTGGCGCGAGTAGCGCCACAGACCGTCGCGGCAGACTTGGCCTTTGGTCGACGGATCGTTGCGGAAGCGGGCGAGTTGGCGGTCGGCGACCGTCTCGCCGCCGAGCGCGACGAGGAAGACGGCGAGGCCCGCCCAATCGGTCCAGGAGAGCGGAGCCGCGTTGCGCATCGCCAGCCACATGGGCGCGGCAAACAGCACGCTCCAGAAAGCCTGGATCTGGAAGAACCCGAAGAGCTTGGCCTGCGCGCCGTCGCCCCAGTCTTCGCGCATCTGGGTGTAGCGACCGTCTTCCGGGAGCTTCAGGACGCGGACCAGCAGGTAGCCGGCGAGGCGCGCAGCCCAGAGTCCGGCCATGGCGGCGACCATCCAGCGGCGCGCGGGGAGACCGTCGCTCGTCCAGGCGAAATAGAAGGCGAGCAGGCCGACGCCCGCGGCCCAGGCGACGTCGACGATGCCCGCGTCTCCGGTGCGACGTTGCAGCAGCCAGAGCAGCGCCATGACGACCGCGGCGGCGGCCCAACCGACGAGCAGCGTGGCGCCGACGCTCACTTCAAGCCCTCCATGCGCGCGGAGAACCAGCCGAGCAAGGGCGTGGCGACCGCCCACTCGGCGGCGACGAAGGCGAGGCCGTTGGTTCCGAGTTCGACGGCGCCGAGGCGACGGCCGGCTTCATAGGCGAGCGGTCCGCCGACGGCGCCGAACAGGACGGCGGCGAGCGGCTTCTCTCGGAGCCAGGACATCGACGCGGCCAACGTGGCGGCAAAGCCGACCCACAGCGCGACCATCCACAGCGGGACGGGCGCGCCCAGTTGGGCGACGGCGGGAAAGGCCAATGCGCCCGCGAAGACGAGGGCGGCGTCGAAGCCCCAACCCAGGACGGCGGCCCCGGCGGCGGTCGCGGACTCACGGCGAAGGTTTCCGGAGTAGAACCACCACACGGGCAGCGCGACGGCGGCGACGATCACGCCGAACCAAGGACGGCCGGATGAGGCGCCGAGGATGGACGACCACCAGACGGCTTGGAAGCAAGCGACGTTGACTAGGTTCCGCATCGCGCCTCCATGGCCTTCGCCGGAGCGGCTAGATCGACCGTGTCGCGACGGCGTTCGGGCTTCGCCCAGACCAGCTGGACGCTGCCACAGGTCCCCTCGTCGAAGCCGGCCTCGCAGTAGCACAGGTAGTAGTCCCATAAACGGATAAACTCATCTGAATATCCGAGATTACGGACCTGGTCGACGTTCGCAAAGAAGTTCGCGCGCCAGCGACGGAGGGTTTCAGCGTAGTGGGGGGTCAGGTCTTCAAGGTGGGCGGGGCGTAGGTCCGAAGCGTTCCCGGCGGCCTGACACATGGCGGCGACCGAGGGCAGACAGCTTCCTGGGAAGACGTACCGCTGGATGAAATCGACCTCCCGACGGTAGCGGTCGTAGCGATGCTCGGCCATGGTGATGCCCTGTACGGCGAGCAGTCCGTCGGGCGCCAACAAACGACCGCATTGTTCGAAATAGGATTCGAGAAAATCGTGGCCGACGGCTTCAATCATCTCGACGGAGACGATCTTCGAGTAGGTCCCGGTGAGATCCCGATAATCGCTGAGCAAGACGGTGATGCGATGGTCGAGCCCGGCGGCGGCGATGCGTTCGGTCGCGAGGCGGTGCTGCTCCTTTGAGATCGTGGTGGTCGTCACGCGGCAGCCGTACTCACGGGCGGCGTGCATGGCCATGGCGCCCCAGCCGGTTCCGATCTCCAGCAGGTGGTCGTCGGGGGAGAGTCCGAGCTTGCGACAGAGGCGGTCCATCTTAGCGACAGAGGCCTGTTCTAGCGTCGTCTCGGGGGTCTCGAAGATCCCGGCGGAGTAGTTCATCGTCGGGTCCAGGAAGAGTTGGAAGAGATCGTTGCCGAGGTCGTAGTGCGCCTCGATGTTCTTGCGGCTCCCGGACTTGGTGTTGGAGCGGAGCTTGTGGAACCAGCGGGCGGCGGGCGCGGCGAGGCGGGCCCAACCCTGCTCCATCTGGTCGGCGACGTCGAGGTTGCGGGCGAAAATGCGGATGAGGGCGGTGAGGTCGTCGGCGGACCAGCGACCGCGGATGTAGCTTTCAGCGGCTCCGAGCGAACCGCCGAAGGCGACGTCGGAATAGAACTCAGGGTCGCGGACCTCGACGGCGGCGGCCAGATCCGAGGCTTGACCGCAACGCGAGACCTGATCGCCGTCGATCAGCGTCACTTCGCCGCGCGTCAGCTTCTCGAGTTGGACTTCGACCAGCCGTCGCGCGAAACGCGTCCAGGCGTCAGGCTTCGAGCGGCGCGCTTCCGCCGGACTGGGTAGGATCGATTCGTTCATGGCGTCTGCTCAGCCTCTAGCGGGGCCTCGGAGTGTTTGGGGTGGGGGTGGAAGGGCGTCCCCTTCCACCAGAGTTTCAGTGCCTGCCAGTAGATGGCGGCGATGACCTTCGCGGTCATCCAGGGGTAGACGACAAGGACCCGGGCCAAGGCGTCGCCGGTCATTTCCGTCCGTTCAAGGCGCAGGGTCGCGTCGAAGATCTTGTCCGCTCGCTCCAGGTTGTCCATGTGGACGTGCAAGGTGCGGTCGGGACGGTCGAAGCGCCAGGCGTAGTCCTGCTCCATTCCCATGAACGGCGAGACGTGGAAGTCTTTTTGGAAGTTGAAGATCTTTTTATCTTTTTGTCCGCTGTTATCCCGTTCATCGAGGACGTAGCAGTGCCGCTCGCCCCAGGGGGTGTTGTGGATCTCGGCGACGATCGTCTCCACCTGCTCGCCTGTCGGATCGAAGCAGTAGAAGAAGCTGACCGGATTCATGACGTACCCGAAGTAGCGCGGGTGGGTCAGCAGCCGGATCGGACCGGTCGGGCGACGTCCGATCCGCTCGTGGACCAAGCGCCGGACGGACTCGTCGAGCGGGAGCGCCGGGTCGCCCAGGTGGTCGGCGCGACGCAGCCAGGCGAGCGCCGGGCCGCGGGTCGACCAGAGCCAACGGCCGCGGAAGACGGAATCGAGTTCGGCGAGATCGACGTAGAGGAAGAAAAGCCGGTAGCGGAACTCGTTCGTCGTGGGGCGGGTGCGACGGTGGCGGACCCAGCCTTCGTACAGGGCGCTGTTCATGCCGCTTGCTCCCTGGCCAGCACGTCGCAGACCGCCGCCGCGCTGCGGACGCCGTCTTCATGGAAGCCATAGCCCCAGTAGGCGCCGCAAAAAGAGCTGCGGTTAGGACCGATCAGCTCGGCGTGCCGCGCTTGAGCGGCGCGGCGATCGACGGTGTAGATCGGGTGCTCGTACTGGATGCGACGCAAGATGCGGTCTTCAGCAATCGAGTCGTCGTGATTGAGGGTGACGTTGAAGAGCGGCTCTTCGGGCAGCGTCTGGAGCCGGTTCATGTTGTAGGTGACGGCGACGGCGTCGGGGTCGTCGCGGCGGATGTGATAATTCCAGGCCGCCCAGGCGAGGCGCTTCTTCGGAAGGACAGAGGCGTCCATGTGTAGGATCGCCTCGTTGGCTTGGTAGGGAAAAGCGCCGAGGAGCTCGCGCTCGGTCGCCGTGGGTTGGGCGAGCATGCGCAGGGCTTGGTCGCTGTGGCAAGCGAAGACGACGTGATCGAAGCGTCCTTCGGAGCCCGAAGCGTCGACGATACGGACGTCGCCCGGTCGGCGTTCGACGCGCGCGACGGGGGTATTGAGGCGGATGCGGTCGCCGAGCAGGGCCGCGAGCTTTTCGACGTAACGGTAGGACCCGCCGGAGACGACGCGCCAGACGGGGCGGCCCTCGACTTGGAGCATCGAGTGGTTGGAGAGGAACTCGATGACGAACCGGATCGGGAAGCGCCGGAACGTCTTCGGCGGGCAAGACCAAAGCGAGGCGCCCAGCGGGACGAGGTACTCGTCGAGAAATCGCTGCGAGTATCCTCGCGCTTCAGCATACTCGCCGACGGTCGTGCTGTCCCCGTCGACGCCTTCGTAGGTCGGCGCTTCGCGGTTGAAGCGCAGGATGTCGCGCACCATGCGCAGGAAGGACGGCCGCAGAAGGTTCGTGCGTTGGGCGAAGAGGGCGTTGGTCGAAGTCCCGTTGTACTCGACGCCCGAGCGGTCCGAGCGCACCGAGAAGCTCATGGTGGTCGGCTGGGTTTCGACCTCGAGCTCGGCCAGCATCTGGGTGAAGAGCGGGTAGTTGCGCTCGTTGTAGACGATGAAGCCGGTGTCGACGGCGTGGCGCCGGCCGTCGAGCTCGAAGCGGATCGTATTGGTATGGCCGCCGGGGTAGTCGCCGGCCTCCAACACGGTCACGTCATGACGCGGATGGAGACGATAGGCGGCCGTCAGACCCGAGATGCCCGCGCCGATGATCGCGATCCTCACGCCGGGCCTCTCACGTGGACTCCTGGACGACCAGGCGACGCCGAAGGGCGCTCTCTGGGGCCGGACGTAGGTCCCAGACGAGCCCAAGCCGTTCGAGCAAGAGCAGGCCGTAGTAGGTGAGATCGATCTCCCACCAGTAGAAGCCTTGGCGGGCGGAGCCGGGGTAGTGGTGGTGGTTGTTGTGCCAGCCTTCGCCGAAGGTGACCAGGGCAAGCCAGAAGTTGTTGCGGCTGTCGTCGTCGGTCTCGAACCGTCGCGTTCCGAACTGGTGCGCGAGGGAGTTGATCGAAAACGTCATGTGGTAGCAGGCGATGGTCGAGACGAAGAAGCCCCAGAAAAGCATCTGCCAGCCGGTGACGCCGAGGCCGGGCGCCCAGATCTCCAGCGCTTTGCCGAAGCCGAAAACGACGAAGCCGAGAGCAACCGGAGGAGCGAGGTCGAAACGGTTGAGCCAGCGGAGTTCGGGGTACTTACTCCAGTCCGAGACGTAGCGCTCGCGGGTGAGGAAGCCTTCCGGGGTCATGAACCACCCGACGTGGCTCATCCAGAAACCCAGCAGCCCGGGGGAGTGCGGGTCTTCGGCCTCGTCGGAGTTGGCGTGGTGATGGAAGTGATGCGAGGCCCACCACATAGGATCGCGCTGAGCCGCCGTGGCCCCGACGACTGCCATGACGCCTTGGAACCAGCGGGAGGTCTTGAAGCTACGGTGCGAGAAGTAGCGGTGGTAGAAACCCGTGATCGCGAACATGCGCAGGGCGTAGAGAGCGAAGCAGACGGCGAGCGCGGTCCAGCTCCAGCCGGTCCAGAACACGCCAAAACAGGCCAGGTGCAGCCCGATGAAGGGGACGCAGCGTCGCCAGTCGATTCGGGCGCGGTCCTCGGGTGCAACGGTCTCGTCCGAGGCGTGGTTGTCGAACCAGCGGACGAGCCAACCAGGCAGGCGTGATGTGGAGCGGGATTCCATGAGCGCGCTCTAGCTTGGCAGAACCGCGCGGAGACGGAGTTCCTTCGGATGCGGATCGAGGTAGGTTTGGCGCGCGAGGTAGTCGACGCCGTTCTTGGCGACGTGGTGGCGGACCAGCGCCATCGGTACCGCCAGCGGGGCCAGCCCGCGGCGAAAATCTTCGATGAAGCCGAGCATCTCGGCTTTCTCCGAGGGCTCTAGGGTCTGCTTGAAGTAGCCGACGACGTGATGGAGCACGTTGGTTTGGCGCTTGAGCGAGGCCTTGGTTTCAAGCGCCCCCATGAAGACCTCCTGGTATCGGCGGCCGAATTCATCACGATCGAAGGCGGCGACGTCGGCTACCAGCCGGCCGAGTTCACGGTAAAGGGTCGGGTCGTGCGACATGAGCAGGAGCTTCTCCGAGGTGTGGAAAGCGACCAAGTCGCCTCGCTTCCAGTCGCTCGCGAAGAAGTCTTGGAGTCGGCGGTAGGCGTAGGCGCGCTCGAAGAAGCTCTCGCGCAGACGCGTGTCGTGGAGGCGGCCTTCCTCCTCGATCGGCATGAGCGGCAGGCGATCACGTAGGGCCTTGGCGAAGACCCCGACGCCCGATTTTTCGGCCATGCCGTGCTCGTTGTAGACCTTGACGCGCATCAAGCCGCAGGTCGGCGAGTCCTTCTTCAGGATGAAGCCGTCGAGGCGGAGGTCGGCGAGTTCATCAGCCTTGCGGCGGGAATAGTCGGTGAGCGGTTGGGTCCAGTCCTGGCCGCTCTTGGGGGCTCGGAGTTGAACGAGGCCGTCGGGAGTCGCCTCTTGGCGAATCGTCTCGCGCGGGGCGCCCATGCCGACGCCCATTTCGGGGCAGACTTCGACCAGATCGGCGAGGGGCGCGACCTCGTCGAGCAGGAAGCCGTTGCGGCAATGACCGGCGTTGAAACGGACCGGCCTGCCCGCAAGACAAGCGGAAACGCCGAGTTTGAGTTTGGGTTGTGTGGCCATATGTGTTCGCCCGAACAACGGTAACTATACAGAACTTTGACAAGATGGCCTAACTTGTTACGCTTTTGGGGCCGTGAAGAAATTCGTACTCGAAACCTCCGTCTGGCTGCCCAAACCGCTCAAGGAAGTGTTTCCCTTCTTTGCGGACGCTTACAACCTAGAAGAGATTACGCCGCCTTACCTGCAGTTTGAGGTGCTGACGCCGCGTCCGATCCCGATGAAGGTCGGGCAGACGATCGACTACAAGTTGAAGCTGCGCGGGATTCCGATCCGCTGGCGCAGCGAGATCGCGGCCTGGGAGCCGCCCTATCGCTTTATCGATCAGCAGCTCAAGGGGCCGTATCGGCTGTGGCATCACGAGCATCGCTTTCGCGAGGTGGACGGGATGACCGAGGCTTCGGACACGGTGACCTACGGCGTGTTGGGCGGGGCGCTGATCAACAAGCTGCTGGTCGAGCGCGACGTGCGGGACATCTTCCGATACCGGCATGAGCGGATGCAGGAGATCTTTGGACGGGTGGCCGAGTCCGAGATCCCGAGGGCGGCCTGATGGCGACGTATCTGATCGTCGGGGCCTCGGGCGGGATCGGCGAGGCGTTGTCGCGGCGGCTGGCGGCGAAGGGCGACGAGTTGATGCTGGCGGCTCGCGGCGCGGAGCGACTGAGCACGCTGGCCAACGAGCTGGGCGCCGAGCATCGCACGCTAGACGCGCTGGATGCGGCGTCGGTGGACTCGGCCGTCGAGCAGACCGTCGAACGGTTTGGGAAGCTGGACGGCGTGGTCAATTTGGTCGGTTCGATCCTGTTGAAGCCGGTGCATACGACCAGCGACGTGGAGTTCGCCGAGACGATCGACCTCAATCTGAAGACGGCGTTTCACCTCCTGCGGGCCGGCGTGAAGGCGATGCGCAAGGGCGGCGGCTCGGTGGTGCTGATGTCTTCGGCGGCGGCCTCGGCTGGGCTGGTCAACCATGAGGCGATCGCGGCGGCGAAGGCTGGCGTGGAAGGAATGGCTAGAAGTGCGGCGGCGAGTTACGCTCGGTTCGGCGTTCGCGTCAACGTAGTGGCGCCTGGACTAGTCGACACGCCGTTGGCCGAGCGCATTACCTCGAACCCGGCCGCTTTGGAAGCTTCGAAGGCGATGCATCCGCTGGGACGGGTCGGGAACCCGGAGGACGTGGCTTCGGCGATCGCTTGGGCGCTCGATCCGGAGCAGAGTTGGGTGACCGGGCAGACGATCGGCGTGGACGGAGGTTTGGCGCGCGTACGCCCGAGATGAGCAAGACGATCCTATGGATGCGGCAGGACCTGCGGCTCCGCGACAACCCGGCGCTGGCGGCCGCGGTTGAGCGCGGGGCGGTGATTCCCGTGTACGTCTGGTCCCCCGAGGAAGAGGGCGATTGGGCGCCGGGCGGGGCCTCGAAGTATTGGCTGCACCAGTCGCTTGAGGCGCTGGACGCGGATCTGCGAGCCAAGGGTTCGCGCTTGATCGTGACGCGCGGGCCGATTCGGGACGCGCTGCGGGCGCTGATCGAGGAGAGCGGGTCGGACGCGGTCTATTGGAATCGGCGGTACGAGCCGGCTGCGGTCGAGCGGGATGCGTTGGTCAAGACGGCCCTGAAGGAAGAGGGAGTCGAGGCGCGCAGCTTCAACGGGGCTCTGCTGTGGGAGCCGTGGACGGTCGAGACCCAGCAGGGCGACCCGTACAAAGTTTTCACGCCGTTTTGGAAGCGTTGCCAGGACGAAGAGGTCGCGCGTCCGCTCGAGGCGCCGGAACAGATCCCGGCGCCGGAGGAATGGCCTTCGTCGCTCGCGCTCGACGAGCTGGAGCTGGAGCCGAAGATCGACTGGGCGGACGGCATCGACGACGCCTGGACGCCGGGGGAAGCGGGCGCGCTTGACCGGCTAGAGAAGTTCACCGCGGAACTGGCGCCGGAGTACGGCAAGATGCGCAACCGGCCGGACGTGGACGGCGTGTCGCGCATGTCGCCTTACCTGCACTTCGGCGAGGTGAGCCCGAGGACGATCTGGCATCGGTTGAGGGACGCCTACCCGGACGGGAGCACCAGCGCGGGCAAGAACGCCATGAGCTACCTGCGAGAGATCGCCTGGCGGGAGTTTGCGCATCACCTGCTCTACCACTTCCCCGAGACGACGCATCAGCCGCTGAGGCGGGAGTTCGAGGCGTTCCCGTGGAAGCCGGATGAAGAAAGCCTGCGGCGCTGGCAGAAGGGCATGACCGGCTACCCGATCGTCGACGCGGGGATGCGCGAGTTGTGGGCGACGGGCTGGATGCACAACCGCGTGCGCATGATCGTCGCGTCGTTCTTGGTGAAGGATCTCATGATCCCCTGGCAGGAAGGCGCGCGCTGGTTCTGGGACACGTTGGTCGACGCGGACTTGGCGAACAACACGCTAGGCTGGCAGTGGACGGCCGGTTGCGGAGCGGACGCGGCGCCGTACTTTCGCGTGTTCAATCCGATCTCACAGGGAGCGAAGTTCGACCCGAAGGGTAAGTACGTCAGGCGCTGGGTCCCCGAACTTGAGTCGGTCGAACTCGCGAACCTGCATGCGCCTTGGGAGGCCGATTCGCCGCCCTCGGACTACCCGGCGCCGATCGTCGACCACGCCGAAGCGCGCAAGGCGGCGTTGGCGGCTTACGAAGAAGTCAAAGCCGCCAAGGGCTGAGCGCACGATCGGCGTTACAATCAGCGCCGAGTGTTCCCCATGCGCCTGCTCGCTCTCGCCCTTCTCTCCTGCCTTGCTCTGACGGCCCAAAACTCGCTCGCCGATCCCGACGTGCGTTCCTACCGCATCCGGATGGGCATGACGGATCGCGCCGAGACGGACTGGTCGGGACGGGTAACGGTTTCGGGCGGCGACCTATTGAACGTACGCAACTGGCGCCCGCGGCCCGAAGACGAGATGGTCGGGCGCAACGAGTGGAAGCTGGCCAGCAAGAAGATGGTCAACTATGCCTGGCGGGCGTATCAGATTCCGCCGAATACCGGCCGCCGAGACTACTTTTGGCCGCGCGGAGTGATCGTCGATGCGCGGGTGCAGGCGGGGACGCGCGTCAACGTGGCGACTGAGCAGGGCCGGTTCTCGTTCAACGTCGGCGAGATCAATGCGGCGCAGCCCAAGAGCTACCTAGACGGACGGGTGATCGTTGACCTTGTGCCGGCGGCGGAGAAGCTCTCCGGCGCGGAGTTGGAGGACGACTTCATCACCCTGCTGGGAGGCGAAGGGGGAGAGGTTTGGACGGCGTGGGTCGCCTTCGATCCGAGAACCAGCAGCAACCACGTCCTCGCGCGCCGGTTCAACGGCGTGAGCTGGGGCGGGCCGCAACGGGTCACGCCGGACGGCGACGTCTTCCTGGTGAAGCTCGGCCGCGACATCCAAGGGCGCCCTTGGGCGGTCTACGCGAACCAAGTCGACGGCAACTATGACCTCTACGCGCGGGCGTTCGCCGACGGTCGCTGGGGCGACGAGGTGCGCTTGACCGACGCGCCGCAACCGGACGTCTTCCACAACGTGACGACCGATTCCGAGGGCCATCTGTGGGTCGTCTGGCAAGGCTTCCGCAACGGACAATCGGACATCTTCGCGCGGACCTTCGACGGCGACGATTGGAGCGACGAGGTCCGCGTATCCGATTCACAAAAGAACGACTGGGAGCCGGTCTTAGCGGCGGACTCCAAAGGACGCGTGACGGTCGCGTGGGACACCTACGATTCGGGCGACTACGACATCCGCATGCGGACGTTCTCAGGCGACGGCTGGCGGCCGGTTGAGCCCGTGGCGACGACCAAACTGTACGAGGCGCACGTCTCCTTGGCCTACGACTCGGACGATCGGCTCTGGGCCGCCTGGAACGAGAGCGGCATGAACTGGGGCAAGGACACCGGCTTCCTGCCGAACCTTCAAGCGACGCGTCTCTACGAATGGCGCAAGCTGCGCGTGGCGGTCCGCGAGGGAAGCGGGTGGAAGGAGCCGGCGCGCGACATCAACGAAGCCCTGCCTGAAGAGTACGAGCCGCGTTACGACGACTTCCCGCAGTTGACGCGAGACGCGGACGGACGGGTGTGGGTTTTCGCGCGACAACGGCTGCAACGACGCCGCGATACGCCGTCGCTCACGCCGCTGCATCGCGCCACGTGGGAGATCTGGGGCTCGACGCTCGACGGATCGCGCTGGATTGAGCCGGTCAGAATTCCCTTCAGCCAAGGGCGTCAGGACGTGCGCTGGGGGCTGGCGACGAACGGGCAGGGAGACCTCTTCGCCGCCTGGCACATGGACAACCGAGACTACGAAGACTTCTTCCTCGGTCATGCCGACGTCTACGCCGCGAAGCTGCCCAAGCTCGAACGCGAGACGGCGCCGCCGCGGTTGGTTCGCCGCAGGATTCCCGAGCTGACCTACTTCAATCTGGCGCCGACCGAGACGGAAGACCTGGAGCGGATGCGAAGCTACGAGATCGCCTCCGGCGGCAAGACGTACAAGATCTATCGCGGCGATACCCACCGGCACGCTGAACTCTCGCACGACGGCAACAACGACGGTTCGCTGTTCCAGACCTATCGCTATGCCATCGACGCGGCGGAGCTTGAGTACCTGCTCCTTTCCGAGCACAACAACACGCGCAACGGGCCCGACAACCCCTACGTGAGCTGGCTGATGCAGCAAGCGGTCGACGTACTGAGCATTCCGGGGCGGTTCCAAGCCTTCTATGGGTATGAGCGCTCGATCGGCTATCCGGACGGGCATCGCAACGTCTTGTTCGCTGAACGCGGGAACCCGACGCTGCCCATCACGCAAGCCGAGCGGACCCACAAGGAAGGCGCCGCACGGCTCTATGCATACTTGAAGGAGCGGGACGGGATCGCGATCTCGCATACCTCGGCTTCGAGCATGGGAACGGACTGGCGCGACAACGACCCGGAAGTCGAACCGCTGGTCGAGATCTTTCAGGGCGACCGCGTTTCAGCCGAGTACGAGGGCGCGCCGTTGGCGGCGAACAGCGAGAATCCTTCGTCGCAGATCGGCGGCTTCAAGCCCGCCGGCTACGTCTGGAACGCCTGGGCGAAGGGCTACAAGCTGGGCGTGCAGGCGGCCTCGGACCACCTCTCGACGCACATGTCCTACGCCTGCACCATCTCGGAAGACGGCACGCGCAAGGGCATGTTGGACGCGATGCGCAAGCGCCACAGCTACGCCGCGACCGACAACATCATCCTCGACTACCGACTCCAGACGAACGACGGAAAGGAGTTCCTTCAGGGCGACGAGGCGACCGTATCGGGCGGCTTCAAGCTGTGGGTGAAGGTGATCGGGACGACCGGGATTCGGCAGATCACCATCATCAAGAATCAAGAGTTCTTGCACACCCGCCAGAAGCTTCCGAATGAAACGAGCTTCACCTTCACCGACAACCAGAAAGGGCGCGGCGAAGACTTCTACTACGTACGCGTCGAACAGAACAACGGCGCGGTGGCGTGGTCGTCGCCGATCTGGGTGACTTCGCGCTAGGCGCGCTTGAGCCTACCGAGCAGTTCACGGACTTGGTCGCGGTTGGCCCAGAGCATCCACAGCGAGAAGAGCGCGGCCGCGGCGAGGTCGGCCAGACGCCCTCCGGCGGTCGAGAGCGCATAAGCCAGGGCGGCCGCGAGAGCCGGCACGGCCGCCGCCCCGAGCAGGCTCTGGTCGATAACCTTGCGAGCCGTGACCCGATAGGCGAGCCCCAAGAGAACCACGTTGCCGGCGACGAGTCCCAGCGCTCCGGCCAAGATCCCGAAGCGAGGGGCCAGGAGATAGGCGACTACGACGGCGACGCCGACCGCGAGAAAGGTGCGTTGCAAGAGCAGTCGCTGCAACCCGTAGCCGATCAGCGTGGCGCGGAAGTGTCCGCACAGCGCGGCGACGGGCAGACTCCACAGCAGGACCGCCAGTACGCCTCCTCCCTGGGCGAACGGAGCGCCATAGGCTAGGCCTAGCACGTCGCTCGCGACAAACCCGCCGACCAAGGCCACGAAGATTCCGGCCCAGGCGGCCAGCTTGAGCGACGGCGCCATGATCTCGCGCAGGCGCTCGGTCGGCTCGTTGACGGTACGAGAGACGGCCGGCAACAGCGTGTAGAAGTACCACCAAACGAAGGTGTGCAGGGCCATCGTGCAGCGGTGGGCGGCGCCGAACCAGCCCAGCGAGTCGTCGGAAACGCGCAGGCCCAGAATGATCATCGGCGACTGCCAGAGCGCGGCCCAGCCGAGATCGGCGAGCCCGATGGGGACGGCGGCCCGCAGGTGCCCGAGCGAACGGCGCAGGTTGGGCCGAAACGCGGGCATCGAGTGGCCGAACTCGAACTTCATCGCCAGCAGACCGAGCATCGCGGCCATGGTGAGAGCCGCGGTCTCGGCGGCGCCGATCATCCACAGCGGCGAATCCGGACGGACCGCGGACAAGACAATGGCGGTGAAGGTGACGTGGCGGGCCAGGTTGACCGCGGCGACCCAGTGCATCTTCTGGTTCGCCTGAAAGAACCACATCGTCAACAGAGGAAGGGTCATCAGGCTCACGCCGAAGGCGACGAGTAGGAGCTTGACCTCCAGGGGCTTGTCGACCCACCAGGCGAAGGCGACTACCGCGGACAGGACAAGCAGCGTCATGAAGGCTCGGACCTCGGCGATCTCGCCCAGCAACTGGCGAGCGCGTTCTGGGCGTCGGGCGATCTCGCGCGTGCCGTAGGAGCCCAGGCCCATCTGGAGAAACAACGCGAAGACGATGGTGACCGAGAGACTGAACTCGACTTCCCCGTAGACGGCCGGGCCGAAGTTCCGACCGAGGTAGGTGAACGAGATGAAGGTGAAGACCTTCGACAGCGATTCGCCAACGGAGAGAAAGGCGAAGCTCTTCGCGAGCCCGGGGCTCGGGGCGGGGGGATCGGTCGGTGGCGTCGAACCGGGTGCGCTCGAGGACCGCAGATCTCAAGTCTAGCGGTCACGGTCGTTCTCGGTCGGCTTCCCGCGACGGAAGACGTCATGGTACGATTGAAGTGTTCGGCCAGATAGCTCAGTTGGTAGAGCGCGGCCCTGAAAAGGCCGGCGTCGGCGGTTCAAATCCGTCTCTGGCCACCACCCCCCCTTTTCCACGGTTCGCTCGACATACTAGAGCTGTGTCCGGTTCGGCGCAGGTCGACGTGTGGCGAATTCCGCTCGATTCGGCGGACGCGAAGGATCGGTCCGTAGCGCTGGACGCCCTCGAACGCGAACGTGCGGCCGGGTTCCGATTTGATCGCGATCGACGGCGATTCATCCGCTCGCACGAGGCTTTGCGGCGGATTCTGGCGCGCTACGCCGAGGCGGATCCGGCCGAGTTGCGCTTTGAGGCCAATGCGCACGGGAAGCCTCGTCTGGCGGGACGCGGACCGCACTTCAACCTCTCGCACAGCGGGGAGTGGGCGCTGGTCGCGGTTTCGACCGACTGCGAGGTGGGCGTCGATCTGGAGATCGAGCGAGAGTTGGATTACTTGCCGGCGGCTCGGCTTGTTTTTCACGACGACGAGGTCGCGCAGCTCGACGCGGCGCCCGAACGGTTGCGAAACGATTTCTTCGAGTGCTGGGTGAGGCGCGAGGCCTACCTGAAAGGGCTCGGGTTGGGGCTCGGCGCGGCCAAAGGATTGGAGCCGGTTTGGCGCCGTGGACAGAGCGAGACCGCTCCTCGATCCGATTGGCGAGTGACGGGGTTGAGCCCGGGCGACGACTGGAAAGCCGCGCTGGCGGCCAATGCGACTGAGATCCGGTTCACGGAACTCCGGCTGACGAACGAGGCCTCAGACGATCGGTCGCCGTAGCGTCGCCTCGAGAGAGCGCCTCGCCGGTTCAAGGTCGACGGCGGCGGCGTCCGTACGATCGCCGCGCAGAAGCTCGGCGGGGCAGGCAAGTTCCGCATCCCGGCTATCGAGTTCGGCGGCGACGGCTTCGAGCGAGACCGGCAAGGCGGGCTTTCCCGCCCCCAAGCTCTCCCGGAGCATCTGGGCCCTTGCGGCGGCCGTCAGAATCGCGAGTTGCTTGAGCGGACGGGCCGCGGCGAAGACGTCCGGCGACAACTCGGCGCTGAGCCGGTCCGTCGCGATGCGCGTCCAGGCCTCGGCCGACCAGCCGGGGTGCTGAGAGAACAACGCATGCGAGCGGCCTTGCGCCAGCGCCCAGCAGACCGGATCGGAGACGGCCCCGTGCATCGCGCGCAACGGCCAGTGGACGCCGTCGCGGTCGTCGCCGGGGCTGTCGGGCTGGATCGGCAGGGCCAGCAACGGGCCGTCCAGGACGCCGTTGCGACGCGAGCCCTCCCGGGCCGAATGGCGCCGCAATGTCTCGCCGTCTCCCACGGAACCGCGGCGTACCGAAAGCGTCTCGAACGGATCTTCAGGAAAGATCAGCGACCGCCAATCAAGCAGCGGCATCGGATCGGCTGGACGCGTGTCGGCGCCGATCAGCTCCACTTGGACGGGAACGCCTCCAGCGGCCTCGGAACGATCGGCGATCGCGCGCGTGATCGCGGCCGCCGCCGGGAACGCTTCCTGCGCGATCAGCCCGTTTCGGAGGGCTCGCGCCAGGGCGTCAGCCGCGTCGGGGACCGCCGCCGCCACGCTGCGCGCGACGTCGCGGTCATCGACGTGTTCCTGTCCTGAGACCAGCCACGCGAAGGCCTGGGCCAGACCGACCAAAGCTCGCGCGGCGACGTGGTTCGACTGGAGCGGATCGTCGGTCAACTCGCCGGCGCGCAGCAGGTGCTTCCAGCGGAACTCGACCTCCAACCAGGCCCATAGCGGTCGATGCTCTGGAGCGACTTCACTCCGCAGGAAGCGTTCCGGTCCGGCCACCCGGCGCCAGGGCCGCAGACGCGGGTAGAAGCTGAGCCCGAGCGAGGCCGTGACCCCGGCGCAGCTCGGGCGCAGCGTCGTCGAAGGCCGCGAGTAGAACGGAACCGCCGCGCCGGCCGACAACTCGGCCCCGTTCAGCACCGCGACGTCGAGCGCCTTTCGCAGGACGGGCGCCCGGTTGAACGTCTCTTCGACGCGTGCTTCCAAGGAGCGCGCCTCGGACTCGTCGCGCGTCACCGCGACGAAATCGAGGTCGGAGAAACCGTAGCGCGGACGTCCCGACCCGAAGCTGCCTCGCAGATAGACTGCAACGCCGGGGGACGAGCGTCGCAGCAGCGCGGCGCCGAGGAGAGTCGCCGCACGATAGCCCGCTCGCCACACGGCTGTCCAGACTGGAGAGATCGGGCCCCGACCGGTTGCGCGCATCCAGTCGCGTAGCGTCAGAGCGAGCGTCTCGCCCGGCGTGGACGAAGGCCGCGTCAGCGTCCGCGTGTCGGGACGACGGGTCATGACCGCCGCCGACTTAAATCAATGATTAGGAATCGCGTTTCAGAATCGTAGCAGCCTTTCGTTCTGTTATCGTTCCCAATCAGAGTTTCAGGCACGCTATCATGCAGGGCGGCCCGCCCATGCAACGTCTCCTCACGCTCGCCCTCGCCGCCGCGCTCGCCGCTTCCGCCCAGATCCAACCAGACCCGGACCTACCGGGGCTGGGCAACCGGCTCGACAAGCTCGAATGGCTCCAGGACGCCGGATTCGGCATGTTCATCCACTTCAGCCACGACGCGCAGCTCGGCAGCGTAATCAGCCACAGCATGGTGGGGTCGTCGGAGGAGTATCGAGACTGGTTTATCGACGAGCTCCCGAAGACGTTCAACCCGAGCCGCTGGGACCCGGACGCGATCGCCGACCTGGCCAAGCTGGCCGGGATGCGCTACGTCGTCTTCACCACCAAGCACCACGCCGGATTCACTTGGTGGGACAGTCAGACGACCGACTTCAAGATCACCAATACGCCTTACGGCAAGGACGTCCTCTACGGCTACGCGCGGGCTCTACGCGAGCGTGGGCTGGCGGTCGGCTTCTACTACTCGCCCGAGGACTTCTCGTGGCTGCACCGCAACGGTCATCCGGTGCGCCGCCGCAACTTGGAGCCGCATCCGGACGAGGACGAAGCGTACAAGAAGTTCATCGCGGCACAGGTCAGCGAGCTCTATACCAACTACGGCCCCGTCGACATGCTGTTCATCGACGGCGAGGGGGAGGTCGAAACCAAGCGCGTCGCTTGGACGCTGCAACCGGAGACGCTGATTACGCGCGGGGCGATGGAGACGCCCGAGCAGTTCATCCCCGGGCGTCCGCCGGAGGGCCCGTGGGAAGCGAATCTGACGATGGGCACGCAGTGGTCCTACAAGCCGACCAACGACCGCTACAAGTCCGGCCAGCGGCTGATCGAAGTGCTGATCGAGACGCGCGCCAAGGGCGGGTCGCTGCTGCTGAACGTCGGCCCCAAGCCCAACGGCGAACTGCCGATCGAGACCGAAGCGCGGCTGCGCGAAGTCGCGCTATGGCACGCGGCCAACGGCGAGTCGGTCCATTCGACGCGACCTTGGGTGGTCGCGCGCGAAGGCGACGTGTGGTTCACCAAGAAGAAGGACGCCGATACGCTCTACGTCTTCTTGACCAAGCAGGGCCAGTGGCCGCGCGGCGAGCGACGCGAGTTTACCTTGCAATCGGTCAAGGCGACCGGCGACACGAAGATCAGCGTCTTGGGGCACGACGGCGTCACGGTCGAGTACATGCCGGACGTCGACGGACGCCATCGATTCCGCTCGACCGGCGACGGCCTGGAGATCTCCGTCGTCCGCGCGCAACGTCTCTACAACGATCACAAGTGGGCGAATCCGGTCGTGGTCAAGCTCGAGAACGTAGAGCCCGCGATCACGCAACCGCCCTACGCCGAAACGGGAGAAGCGACTGCGGCCGGATCGGGCGCGCTCCACCTGACGGGAAAACTCGTCGAGATGGGCGGCGCAGACGAGGTCGAGGTCGGGTTCGAATACCAGGTCTACGAAGGATTCGCCGAAGCGACCTACAACACCGAATGGACGCCGCTGCCGCTCCAGTCGATGACCGCGACGGGCGACTTCAACGCCGACCTAGAGGGCTTGGAACCGGGCGGCGAGTACCGCTTCCGGGCCGTCGTCCACCACCCGAAGATCACCGTGCACGGCGACAACGTGATCGTTTCAGCGCCGGAATAGGCTAACGATTCGGGAAATCGCGGACGACCATCAAGTCCGAGTCGACGGCAAGCGTTCCATAGACGGCTTCCGTGCCGTCGGGCGCGATGCCGAGACCGGGGCCGCCGAGCGTCGGCCTCTGCGTCAGTCGCGCGACGACCTCGATGGCGCTGCCGTCGAGATCGGCCCGCCGGATCACCCAGGCGTCGGGCAGCTCTTCGTCGGCGTCGATGAAGTAGAGCTTTCCGGAGACGATCGACCAGTTGCCCCAGCCGCCGGCGAATTCGGGGATGACGACCTCGCTCGGTCCGCCCTCGAACGGCGTTCGCAGAATGGAGGTCGGGCGATCGCGCGCCGCGGCGTGATAGATCCACTCGCCGCTCGGATCCGCAAAAGGATAGAAGCCGCCGCCGGAGCTGACCTGCACGGCTTCCCCGCCCGCGACGGGCGTGCGCCAGATCTCCATGCGGCCCGACCGAGCCGACGAGAACAGGACCCACTCGCCGTCTGCGGACCATCCCGGGACGACGTCCTCGAATTCAGTGGCGGTGACCGCACGCAAGGGCCCGCCGTCCGCGTCGACCACGTAGATGTCGGCATGCCCTCCGGTGGTCGAGTCGAGAGCAATCCGGCGACCGTCCGGCGACCAACGCGGGCTGCCCGCCAGCCCGTCGTTGGTCAATCGCCGCGGAAACGAACCATCGGCCTCGGCCACCCAGGTATCGGTTCCGCCGCCGCGCCCGGACGAGAAGGAGATCAGGCGGCCGTCCGGCGAAAACTGAGGATTCCCGTCGAAGAGCGTCGACGAGAGGAACCGCCGCGGCCTAGCCCCCGGCGTATCCAAAGTGACCCGGCGCAGGTCGTAGTTGGAGGTGCGCTTGGTAAAGGCGAGCAGTCCCTGGCGAGAGACGACCGGTTCCGTCGGATCGTCGCCGGCGGCCAAGCGTCGCGGTTCACCTCCATCGATGCCCACAATCCAGAGCGAGCGGCGAACCTCGGGCGAACTGCGCGCGAAGACGACGCTCTGACCGTCCGGCATCCAAGTGAGCCCCTCGGGCTGGCCGCCGATGGCGGTCAAACGACGCACGTTGGTCCCGTCCGCATCGGCGAGGTAGACGTCGGAGAGCGCCAAACCGGTCGAGGCGTGGAAGGCCAAGGTGCTGCCGTCCGGCGAGAACTCCGGGTCGAGCACGGCCGAGTAGCCGGGGCCGGGGTCAAGGAAGGTCGACTTTTCGCCGACGGCGATCGGAACGCGGGAGAGGATTGGACGCCCGGACGCATCGAGGTCCGGAACGGCCAGGGCGGTACCGTCGGCAAACCACGCGAGTCCGCTGCCGCTTGGGACGCTCACCCGATCCAGCAGCCGCTCCGCGCCCCCGAGCGGATGGACGAGGCGAACCTCGGAGGTGTTGTCCGGCTGGTTGCGCAAGAAGGCGATAAAGCGCCCGTCGGGCGCGAACTCCGGGCTGCGGTCCGGCAAAGGGTCGTCGGTCAGTTGCAGCGGGTTCGCGCCGCCGGCCGACATCAAGTACAGGTCGTAGCCTTCGGCGCCCTCGGTGGTCCACGAGAAGGCGATGCGTTCGCCGTCAGGAGAGAACGCGGTCCGCTCCTCGCTGCCTTCAAAGCTGGTTAGCGGAGTCGCCGCTAGAAGACGGGGCTCGCCGCTGCGGTTGGCGCTGACGATTCGCCATGAAGCCAGCCCGATCGCGAGGACGGCGACGGCGACCAGGGCCCAAACCGCGCCGCGCGGCAGACCGTCGCGCGCCGCCGTCAAGCCGCTCATCCGCTCACGTACGGCTTCGAGCGCGGCGCGCATCTCCTGGACGCCGTCGTAGCGCTTCGCGGGCTCTTTCTCAAGCGCCTTGTCGATGATCCTGCGTAGATCGGCGGGCGTCGAGTCGGGCAGCGGTTCCGGATCACCGTGCAGAATCGCGTAGCCGAGGGCAGGCGCGTTGTCCCCGGCGAAGGGCGGCTTTCCGCAGATCATCTCGTGCAGCGTCGCTCCGAGCGACCAGACGTCGGTGCGCTCGTCGACCTCGTCGCCGCTCAACTGCTCGGGCGACATGTAGGCGGGCGTGCCGCGAAAACCCTCGGAGCTTGAAACGTCGTGGTGGAAGCTGGCGCTGGCGAGACCAAAGTCCATCAGCTTCACGTGCCCGGTCGAGTCGACCATCACGTTGCCGGGTTTGACGTCGCGATGGATGACGCCGCGGGAGTGAGCGGCTTCGAGTCCGCGCGCGACTTGGAGCGCGACGTCGACGGCGCGGGCCAGCGAGACCGGGCCCTTCTTGACCAACTCCTCGACGGTCTCGCCCTCGGCGTAGGCCATGGCGATAAAGACGTGCCCGTCTTCTTCGCCGACCTCGTAGACGGCCGTGATGTTGGGGTGTTCGAGAGCGGCCGCGGCACGCGCTTCGCGCAGGAGGCGACGACGCGCACGGTCGCGCATCGCGTCCTCGGGCGGCAGAAACTTGAGCGCGGCCATGCGCCCCAGACTGCGGTCTTCAGCCAGGTAGACTACGCCCATCCCGCCTTGGCCCAACATGCGCACAATGCGGTAGCGCGAGATATTCTGACCGACCACCCCTCGGAACCTCTCGCCTCCAAGTTTACGCGGCCCAGCTTCAAGCCGGGAGCAAGCCGAAAAAGCGGCCGCGAAGTGACAGGGCTCCGCGGCCGGGTTCTATCAGGGGTTTTGGTTTAGGGGTATCTGTCTAGGGGTACGTCAGGAGCGAACAAGCGCTCAAGCATCTACCAGTAGAGCTTGAGCGCAAACTGGATCTGGCGAGCCGGAAACGTCCCGGTGATCCGGCCGAAGCTGCCCGCGGCAAAGTTCTGCCCCGGGGCCAGGAAATTCGTTCGGTTGAAGAGATTGAAGAACTCGGAGCGGAACTCGATCTCCGAACCGTCCCGAGGCAGATTGAAGGCCTTGTAGAGCCCCAGGTCCGCCTGGAAGAAGTTGTGCGTCCGCGCGCTGTTGCGACCGAGGTTGCCGAACGGCGCGTCCGGGTCGCCCAGTTGCGGTTCAGCCAGCACCGACTCGTTGAAGAAGTTGTCGATCGGGCGACCGTCGTTGACCAGCTCGCCGCCGAGATAGTTCGGCCGCGGGCGGCATCCGGAGCAGACCTGGAGAGCCGACGGCGCGCCGTAGTAGACGTTGATCGGGTAGCCCGAGCGAGCCGTGTGGATCAACGTCGTCGTCCAGCCGCCGAGGATGCCGTTGACGATCGGATTGACGTTGCCTCCGAAGCGGCGATTGCGGCCGAAGGGAATCTCCCAGATGAGCGACGTGACGTTGTTGACCGGCACGTCGTAGCTCGACAGGCCGCGCTCATTTTCGATCCCGAACAGACGTACGCGAGACGTGTCGCCGTTGAACGTCTCCAAGTGGCCGGGGGCGTTGTCGATCGCCTTGGACCAAGTGAAGGAGTTCAGCAGGTAGACGCCGTCGGAGTAGCGTTTCTCGAGCTTGACCTGCAGCGAGTTGTACCAGGTCTTGCCGTCGTCGATCGCCGCTTGGATGAACGTGAAGTCCTCAAAGCGGCGGCGCAGTTGCAGGGGTACGTTCTCGCCGGGGTTGTTGGCGCGGGCTTGGTTGAAGTCGCCCAAGATGAGCTGACTGCTGCCGAAGTTGCCGATATAGCCGACGTCGAGCGCCAAGTCCTTGGCCAGTTGGTGCTGAATGGTGAAGTGGTAACTCTGCACCATGCCGCTGTTGTTGTCGGTCGGCTGATAGTTCACGCGCGCCGTGGCCGTGCTGTACTGTTCCGGCGCGATGAAGCCGTCGAGGAAGCCGTCCTGCGTGCGGATGAAGCAGGTCCCGAACGTGTCGCTCGGACCGTTGCAAGGCGCCAGGCCGGACGGATCGACGGCGTCGGGGACTTGGTTCCACTCCGTGCGGAAATAGAAGGGTCCCGTGAAGCCCAGAATATTCTCGCCGCCCATACGGTTGAAATGAACATAGCTCACGCCGTAGCCGCCGCGTAGGACGGTCTTTGGAGTGATTTGATAGGCCGCGCCGATACGTGGTCCAAGGTTATTGCGATCAGGCCGGACGAGCGCGCGATCGAAAGTCGAGCCGTCGGTCGCAAAAAAGAGGCTTTCCGTATCCGGATCGAAGTTGCCGATACGGTTTTCCTTATCCCACTGCGGAGTTGCGTACTCATATCGCAAACCCAGATTCAAAGTCAGCTTGGGATTGATCTTCCAATCGTCCTGGACATAGAAGAAGTTCATATGCTGACGATATTTGAGGATTTCAAACCTAGACAACTCCGCGTCCGACTGGGCTCCGACAAAGAAATCAGCCAGGTTATAGAGGTTTGGATCGAATCCGTCCGGCGTCGAAAGCGAGGCGCCGCTGAAGCGACCGTTGTATTCCGAGCGGCCGTAGGGAGGCGACAAGTCGTTGATGTCGGTATGGACCACTTGGTATTCCCAACCGAACTTCATCGTATGTTGGCCCCAGATATTCGAGTAGTTGACCCGCGGGTTGACCACGTCGGGATTTTGGAGCTGCGGGTTGGATGTTTGGCGCCCCCAGTCGTTGAAGCCGTTGACTTCCTGGGCGTTCAATCCGCCGCCGATACGGTCGTTCCGAGGGATGTTCGGAATGCCGTACAGGTCGGTCATATGATCGCGCTCGAAGTTCACGGCGTTCTTGCCGCCGCGCGACTGCGTGATGCCGACGCGAGCCTCCAGCAGCGAGGTCGGACTCATCGTCCAGGTCACGCCGCTGACGAAGGCGATGTTGCGGGCGAAGACGTTGCCGTTCGAGTCGCCGCCCGAAAAGCCGGGGACCTCGTCCGGGTCGAAAGCGTTCAGTTCGCGATGGCTGTAACGGCCGAACATGGTCAAGCGGTCGTTCGCATAGAAGTCGCCCTTGATGTTGCCCTTGTCGTCGTCTTGACGTTCGGAGGGCAGCGACTCGAAGTTGTTTCCGATGATGTCGCCCGTAACCGAAGCGCCGCGATTGGGGTTCGGCAAGTCGCCGAGCACCTGCTGCGCGAAGGGGAGCTGAATGCTCTGGGGCACCACGTCTCCGCCGCCGCCGTAAGGAGTCTGCGTGTAGGGATCGACGATCGGCGCTCCGATCGAGCCGGCCTTCTGTTCAACGGTCGGCAACGTCGCGAAACGGAGCCGGCTTTGGCGGCGCCGGAAACCCTCAAAGTCTCCGAAAAAGAAAGCCTTGTTTTTGACGATCGGGCCGCCGCCTGAAATGCCGTATTGATTCTGGACCAGGTTCGGCTTTCCGTTAGCCGGCTTGAAGAAGCCGACGGCGTTGAGGTCGGTGTTGCGCAGGAACTCCCAGGCCGTGAGGTGATAGCGATTGGTCCCGGAGCGATAAGCCGCGTTAATCACGGCGCCGCCCGCGCGACCGTACTCGGCCGAGAAGTTATTGGTAACGACTTTGAATTCTCCGACGGCGTCCGGCGAAAGCTGTACGACCTGGCTTGAGAAGCCTTGGTTCGAAGTGCCGTAGGAGTTGTTATCGACGCCGTCGAGCGTGAAGTTATTGTAGGAACTGCGTAGCCCGTTGACGTGATAAGAAGCGTTGCGGCCCGAAAGCGATCCCCGCAGAGCTTGCACGGTGCCGGGCGCCAACAGAGTCAAGTCAGCGTACGAGCGACCGTTCAGCGGCAACTCGACGGCTTGCTTGGATCCGATGACGGTGGCGCGATCGCTCGATTCCGTTTCAATCAGGGGCGCGGCGCCGGTGACTTCAATCACCTCGCTCGCTCTTCCGACTTCGAGCGTCAGGTCCGCCCGCTGACGGGCGCCGACGACGACCGTGAAAATATCCGAGACCGCGGTCTTGAATCCCGACGCCGCGGCGGCGACTTGATACTGCCCGATGGCGACGTTCAGAAACTGGTAGCTTCCGACCTGGTCGCTGGTCGCGCGCATTTCAACGCCGGTGGCGATGTTGGTCAGCGTCACTTCGGCCGCGGGGACGACGGCCTGGCTTGCGTCGCGGATCGTCCCAAGGACGGCCGCACGCTCAAACTGAGCGGATAGTCCGGGTGCAAAAAGCACGCCGACTAGCCCGCACAAAGCGAGTAGTCTTTGCATGGATGTTTGGAAACCTCAGCCCGCAGGAAGCGGGCTGATTCGACCGTATCAACGCGATGTTGCCGGTCCGTTTCCAAACGTTTAAGAGCGTTAGTCAGTCTTGTGACCGAGAGATTTCAACCCGCCTGGGCGCTGACGGCTTGCAGCTTGCGCTTAGCCTGATCGGCGGCGTCGCGCCCGCGTTCCACAAGCTCCTCGCCGCGTTCGGCGAGGTCGTCGCGCAGTTGCTCTCCGGCGCGCACCAGCTTCCGGCGCGTGCGGGCTCCCGATTGCGGCGCGGCCAACACGCCCATCGCCGCTCCAACGGTCGCTCCCAGGAAGAATCCGAGCGACAACAGTCCACATTCTCGTGCGTTCATATCCATAGCCTCCACCTATACGATGCGAGCCAGGCAATATGTGTTTCAGCGGCGACCGAAGAATTGTTCGTAGAGTGCACGAACCTCGTCGCGCACGACGCTCGCCTGTTCGACCAGCGGCAACTCGGAGGCGAACTCCGCCCCCCAACGTTCCAGCAGCGTCTTCAGGTTGCGTTCGAGCGCGGGACCCGCGGGAATCTGCGCCGACGTGGCGCCGGTGACCGTACGGACCGCATGGTCGAGGCCGCGGTAGAACGTAGCGGCCGATTGCAGCAGCTCGGCCTGCGGGGGCGTGACTTGCGCGCTCGCCCGCACGACCTCGACCCGCGCCGGAGTCGAAAGGTAGTCGAAAAAGATGACCGCCCCGCGCAGTCGCAAGTAGAGCAACAGAAAGTCGATGTCGTAGTAGCCGCCGCGGCCGGCCTTGAGCGGGTGAGAGTCCCCAAGTTCTCGCTCCAGCTTGGCGCGCATCCCGTCGAGCAGCGAGGCGGAGTCGCCGCTCAGCCCGAAGCGGCGCCAGGCGAGCTGTTGCAAGGCCTTGAGGTTGAGTCGAGCGCCGTCGAGATCGCCGGCGACAGGTCGCGCCTTGAGGTAGCTGAGCGCCTCCCAGGCTTCGGCGTGATGCGTGAAGTAGTCGACGTGGCCGCCGACGGTCTGGATCAGCTCGCCGTCGCGGCCGCCGGGACGCAACCGTGAGTCGATGGCGAAGATCATCCCTTCGCGGGTATAGCTCGAGATCACCTCCGTCATGCGAGCGACGGCGGCGGCCCACCACGCCGCGTCTTCGCGCGCCTCGTCCGGCAACAGATAGACGAGGTCGGCGTCGGAGCCCAAGTCGAACTCGCGCATTCCTAGACGGCCGAGCGCCAGCACTTGCAGCTCAAGCTCGGGGTTCTTGCGGACGGCTCTACGAGACGTCTCTTCGACGGCGACCCGGTAGGCCGTCCGAATGACCCAGTCCGCGATGTTGCTGCTGCGTTCGAGGGAGGTAAAGACCGGTCGGCTCTGATGGACGCTGTCCGCGAGCAGACGGAACATGCGGATTCGGTAGATCCGTCGGAGGACGTTCGACTTGTCGCGGTAGTCGACCTCCGGGTCAAACAGCGGCGCCGCGTCCGGGTGTTCGTCGAGCGTCTTCAGCTTGGCGCGTCCCTCCGCGCTCGGGTCGTCGCGTCCGGCCTCGCCGGCGACGTCCCGCAGCTCGAGCAAGTCGAGCGGGTGACGCGTCAGATGCTCCCCGAGATAGGGGCTCAGGCGGAACAAGTCGCCGGCGCAAGACACCAGGTCCGGCTGATCAGCCAGCGCGTCGGCCAGCGGGGGCTCGGCAACCACGTGGTCCAGAAAATCGCTGAAGTGGCGCGCGCCCGCCGCCACGTCAAGTCGTTTGAGGGCCCGGCCCAGTTTCGGCGACGTGCGCTCAAAGTGACGCTGCCGTCGGTCGTGGGTGAGCGGAGACGACTCCGTCGGCGCTTGCGATCCCACGATCCGCTCATAGATCGACGAGGTCTGCTTGAACGAACTCGCCAGTCGGGCTTCGAGGTCGGGCGCCCGCAGCCGGCGTTCGAGAGCACGCCGCTGTCCGGCCCCCGCGGGCAGTTCGTGCGTTTGGCGGTTGTCGACGAGTTGAAGCCGATGCTCGACGTCGCGCAGAAGCGTGTAGGCCGAGCGCAGCGCGGCGTAGTCGGGAGTCGAGAGATAGCCCTTCTCGTGCAGCCGAAACAGCGACACCAAAGTCCCGCCGTGGCGCACGAACGGGTCGGCGCCGCCGTACAGCCGCTGCAGGCACTGGACTAGAAACTCGACGTCACGGATACCGCCTCGGTCCAGCTTGACGTTGGTCCTTCGTCGCGCCCTGCCGCGTCGTCTCTCTTCGATGCGGTCTCGGCTCTCGGACAAGCGTTCGATCTTCGAGAAGTCCGTGCTGGTCTCCCAGATGCGGTCTTCAATGAGCGAGAGGAAGCGCTCGGCGAGACGTCGGTCGCCGGCGACGGGTCGCGCCTTGATCAACATCTGGAGTTCCCAGTCGCGCGCACGGCCGCGATAGTAGTCGACGGCGCCGTGAAGGGTGGAGACCAGTTCCCCGGCCCCGCCTTCCGGGCGGAGCCGCAGGTCGACGCGGTAGGCGAACCCCTCGTCCGTGGTCTCGGAGAGGAGCTGCGTGAGGCGGCGGGCGAGCTGTGCGGCGAAATCGGTGGTCGTCGTGCGAACGGGTCCGGCGGTTCGCCCCGCGCCGGTGTGCAGGAAAAGGAGGTCAATGTCGGAGCTGTAGTTGAGTTCGCTGCCGCCGAGCTTCCCGAGCGCAATCACGGCAAAGCGGTCCTCCAACGGTCCCGACTCGGAGTCGGCCAAGGGCCGGCCGAATCGGCGCTCCAAGTCGCGATGGACGTATTCAAGTGCTCCTTCGAGCAGCGTGTCGGCGAGATGGGAGAGTTCAAGCGTCGTAGCGGCGACGTCCGCCAGGCCCAGCAGATCGCGCAGCGCGATCCGGACCAATTGGCGCTGCTTGTAGCGCGTGAGCTGGGCGGCCGCTAAGCGGTCGTCCGGCTGGCCGACAAGGGAGCCCAGTTCCTCACGCATCGATTCGGGCGTGGAGGCGCTCTCGAAGCGGTCGCGCGCGAGCGCCCACTCAAGCACGAACGGCCGCCGGATCACGGCGTCGGTCAAGAAGCGGCTGTGGGAAAAGAGCGTGAGCGCCGCGTCGGCGGTTCGGGCGTCGCTAAGCCACTGGCGGGTCTCAGGCCGATACTCCAGTAGCCGCTCAAACTGGGCTCGCGACTGCTCGGGAACAGGACTGCGCGCGAGCAGAGATTCCAACAGGCGCCGCTCGGGCGCGCTCAGGGCAGGCGCGCCCACTCAGGCCCCCAGCGTCTTGAGCATCGCCTTGGCCTTACGCACCCAAGGCCGTTCTTGGCGGCGCAGATAGCGCGGCAGACCAGGTTGTTTAGCGAGGATCTCCTGCAGCAGGCGCTTCGCCTCGTCCTGGTTCCCGTGCTTGGCCTGGAGCGCGCCGAGCCCGTAGTAGGCCCCGGAGACGGTGGTGCGGTCGAGGATCGCCTGGTACGTCTTGGCGGCTTGCTCGTCTTCGCCAAGGGTCTCGTAGACGGCGGCGAGTTCAAGCGCGGCCCGGTAGAACTTGAACGACGGATCTTGCTCGACGACGCGTCGAAGGTCCTCGACGGCCTCCTTCGGTCGGCCGAGCGCGGCCAACGAAGCTCCGCGGCCGAAGCGCGCTTCCAGTTCGTCCGGCTCACGATCGAGCGCGTCGGTAAAGAGCTGGACCGCGCGCTCGTGGTCGCCCTCCTTGGCGACCATCGTCGCCAGCCGGGCCATCGTCTCCTGAGTAGGAGCATCGACGACCATCTTCTCCAGCCACTGCCGGCGCTTCTTGCGCTCGAAGGCGTCGATCACCGGCAGCCGCCAGTTCCAACCGGGCAACACCTCGACGAACAGATAGACAATCGGCCCAATCGGCGGGAACACGAAGACGATCACGAAAAACCAATACCACTCCGGCCGATTGCGGAAGTAGTGCACCAAAGCGAGCACTTGGAGAACGACGGTGAAGCCGTAACTGGAGAACAGCCAGTCCACGAGGATTCTCAATATCGTATCCCGGCCCGTGTACCATGAGAGGGAGTCACGACGATGTTTGACGACCCCGGTAGTTGGAGCCCAAGCGACGCGCACCTCGGCGCCCGTGCGCCTGAGCGAGACAACCATGGCGACCGCGACAGTCAATCTGGAACGGCTGGTCTACCTCACCGAGCTGACCGGCATGCGCCTCGAGGGCCCCGCAGGGGAGTCCATCGGACGGGTGCGCGAAGCCGCCGTTATTCCGGGTGAGCACGCCCGACGGGTCGCTCGCTTTCTATTCGGATCGCGCAAAACGCTCTTCCAAGTCCGCCACGATCAGGTCGAATCGATCTCGCTCGACCGCATCGTTCTCTCCGATCCCAGCTTCACGCCCTACCACCAAGGCGAGGAGCATCTGCTGCTCGACCGCGACCTGCTCGACCAACAGATCGTCGACGTCAACGGTCGCAAAGTCGTCCGCGTCAACGACGTCGCCCTACGCATCGAGCAAGCGCAATCGCGCGACGAACTGTGGGTCCACGAGGTAGGCGTCGGCGTCCAAGGCGCCTTCCGGCGGCTGACCGAAGGCGTGCTTCCAGGCAGCGCCATCCGCAAGCTCCAGCAGCGCATCCCGCCGAACTCGATTCCGTGGGAGTACTGCAACATCGTAGAACCCGATCCGCAGCGACGCTTGAAGCTGCGCATCACCCACGACCGCATCGGCGAACTCCACCCGGCCGACCTAGCCGACATCGTCGAGGAACTCGGGCCCGCCGAGCGCGAGGCGCTGTTCGAAACGCTCGACGAAGAGATCGCAGCCGACGCCTTGGAAGAAGTGGCGCCGAACCTGCGCGCCTCGATCATCCACTCGCTCGACGACGAACGCGCCGCCGACATCGTCGAAGAGATGGAGCCGGACGCGGCCGCCGACCTGCTCGCTGAACTGCCGGACGAAGAGAGCGACCGCATCCTCGAAGGCATGGAGGACGAGGAAGCCGCCGACGTCGAAGCGCTGCTTGAGCACAGCTCCGACTCCGCCGGCGGCATGATGACCAACTACTTCCTCGCCGTTCCGCAGGACGCTTGCGTGAAGGACGCGATCGAGCAGATGCGCGAGCAGGACTACCTGGTCACGGGATTGACGCACGTCTTCTTGATCGACGACGAGGAACGGCTCGTAGCGGCCGTCCCAGTGGGCCGCTTGTTGCCGGCCGACCCCGATCAGCCGCTCAAGCCGTTGGCCTTCCGAGAGACGGTGCGCGTGGACGTGACGGCCGATCGCGACCGCGTCGTCGAGCTGTTCGACAAATACAACTGTTACGCGCTGCCGGTAGTCAACGAGGTCGGCGCGCTCGAAGGCGTGATCACCGCGGACGACGTGATCGCCGTCCTCAATCCGCAGAAGAGCTGACGAGGGAACCTGACGATGGCGCGCCTCGCAAATCTCCGGCGTCAGCTCGCCGTCTTCTTCGTCATCCTCGGCCCGGGCTTTATCACCGCCATGGTCGACAACGACGCGGGCGGCATCTTCACATATTCCGAAGCGGGAGCACGTTACGGCTACGGCCTCCTGTGGACGCTCATCCCAATCACGCTGGCTCTGATCGTGGCGCAAGAGATGTGCTCGCGCATGGGCGCAGTCACCGGCAAAGGTTTGTCCGATCTCATTCGAGAGGAGTTCGGCTTCCGTACGACGTTCTTTCTCATGGCGGCGCTCGTCCTGGTCAACTTCGCCAACGTCGCAGCGAATTTCGCAGGCGTAGCGGAGTCCCTACGCCTCTTCGGCGTCAGTCCGCTGATCTCGGTGCCCGCGGCGGGGGCGTTTGTCTGGCTGTTGGTTCTCAAGGGCAGCTACGATTCGGTGGAGAAAGTCTTTCTAGTCGCATCCAGCTTCTATCTGGCCTACGTCGTCGCCGCGGTCATGGCCAAGCCGGATTGGAGCCGCGCGCTCGAAGCGACGGTGACTCCGAACTGGGTCCCCGAGTCCGCCTATCTCGTCTTGCTGGTCGGACTGGTCGGCACGTCGGTGGCGCCGTGGATGCAGTTTTATCTACAGGCGGCCGTCGTTGAGAAAGGCGTCGACGAGAAGCAATACAAAGACTCTCGTCTCGAGGTCATCATCGGTTGCGTGGTGATGTCGGTCATCGCCTTCTTCATCATTCTTTCGTCAGCCGGCGCGATTTGGGAGCAGGAGCCGCGCGCGATCACCAGTTCAGCCGAGGCGGCCTTGGCTCTGCGTCCCCTGGGCGAGTACGCCTATATCCTTTTCGCGGGAGGGCTCCTATGCGCTTCGCTGTTCGCTTCGAGCATCCTGCCGCTCTCGACCGCCTACACCGTCTGCGAGGGACTCGGCTTTGAGTCCGGCGTCAATCGGGACTACAAAGAAGCCCGCGTCTTCTATGGACTCTATACGGGACTGATCGTTCTGGGCGGGGGGATCGTATTGATTCCCGGCTTTCCTCTGATTCGGATGATCCTCATCTCCCAGGTGCTCAACGGCATCTTGCTGCCGGTGATCCTGGTCTTCACGTTGATCTTGATCAACCGCAAAGACCTGATGCGGGAGTGGACCAACTCCGGGCTCTACAACCTAGTCGCCTACTCGACCGCAGCCGTCATGATCGGGCTGAGCCTCGTTCTCGCCTGGCTCTCGATCTAGCGGGAACAATTCCGAAGCTTCAGGCGTCTTGGCTCCAGTGGCCCCGCGACCGATCTTGCTCTGGACGGCGCTAGTCGCCTCGACAGCGTGGGCGCAGCCGGCGCCCGTGTTCGAGGCGTCTCGAGTGCTGCCGTCGAACGGCGACAAGCCGGTCGCGTTGGCGCCGGGGATGTACGTCTCCATCTACGGCCGCGGCCTGGGGCCGCAGGCGGCCTGTACGGCGCGACCGGAGGTCGTCGAGAACCAAGTCCATTACGGGCGAGAGCTCTGCGACGTACGGGTGCTGCTGGAGGGCGAGCCGGTGGAGTTGCTCTACGTGCAGGGGCGTCAGATCAACTTTCGCGTTCCGCCCGAAGAGAGCCCCAACGAACGGGGCGAGCTTCGTGTCGTCTATCAGGATCGTGAGAGTCGCCCGGCTACGGTACGGCTTGGCTACGAAGGCCTTTCCATCCGGCTGGCCGAGCCTGCCTACGTCGACGGCCCGGTTTGGCTTGCCGTGACGGTTCCCTACGGCTGGGCGGGGAGTCCAAAGTACCCGTTCAGCCTTGACGGATCGTCCATGGGCTGTTGGGAGGCGGAAGTGCGACGTGAAGAGCGCTTACTGACGCCGGTCGTCCTAGCTCGCCCCCCAACCGGCTACGTGAACGGACCGTCCGGATGCAGTTCGATCGCGACCAGCGGAGACAGTCGCCGCGCCGGGCAGTTGCCGATCCATATGCGATTTCGCTTCGACGAGCCCGGCAACTATGAGGTCAGACTGACGGCAGGAGGGTCGCTGCGGGGGTACCAGCCGACGGGCGAGCGGCGACCGCCTCTGCGATCCGCCTGGACGCCCATCGAGGTCCTCTCCTCGAACCCGTTACGGCGACAAGAATGGCTCGACGAGACGGCCAAGACGCGCCCGACCGACGAGGCCTCCGTACTCTCCGACTTTCTCCCAAGCATCCTCGGCATTCCCGACGAAGCTTCGTTAGCGCTGCTGGCGGACTCGCTCTATCATTCCGAGTCCACCGTTCGCCGGTTCGCTTCGGAGAGCCTGCGCTATTGGCCGCCCGAGCGCGTCCACGCCGCCGTTCAGATGTGGATCGAGGATCGCGGGCCCAGCGACGTCCTCGCCCCGTGGGTCCTAGCTGCCGAACTGGGGCAAGACGATACCGACCGGATGATCGCCCGGGTCTTGCCCTACCTACGCTCCAGTGATCCCGTACTCCTGCGCGGCGCCGTCGAGTTCATGCGGTCGGTCCTGCTCAATCCCGACGTGCGAACCGGCCTCGCCTCGGCCCGCCATGGCCGCAACGCAGTCATCCAAGCCGCCGACCACGTAGCGGCGACGGCCGACGGACAGACCCGAAACAACTACGCCGACGCCTTGGGTCGTATCCGCAACGAACGCTCGCGCGCGTTGCTGTGGAGTTGGGTGGAAAGGCGCATCGCCTTTAGCCAGTCGCTCTACGCTCTCGCCTGGCTGAAGTACCCCGAGGACCTGGCGCGTCTGGCAGAGTTCCTTGTCGCGCCGGCCGATGACGACCGCTACGCCGGTCAGGTCGACACGCTCGCGCAGGTCTTGGCCACGCACTACGGGGAGGCGGCGCTGCCGTACATCGAAAAGGCGGCGGACGAATCCGGTCACCGCCTCGCTCGGCGCGAGTACGCTTGGGTCCTGATCCGGGCGGGCCGATCCTCCGGATGGAGACTGCTCGGCGAGATCCTCGAGGTCGAGGACTTCCATCGGTCTGAGACTCGACTGCGGCTACGCGACTACTTTCCCGATCTGCCGTCGGACCTGCCCGGCCTCAAGCGAGAGGTCAAGCGGCGGTCGCAACCATGAGTAAAGCCCGTCGCCCAGGCGGGACGACGGGCTCTCGGTTGAGTTCGGTCTCTGTCTACAGCCCGATGTCTTCGCGGAGCGAGAAGGTCAGCAGCGTTTCCGACGGGATGCGCACCGTTTGGCCGCGCGTGGCGGAGTAGACCGTGCCCGCTCCGGCGCCGACGCCCGCGCCGATCGCGGCGCCCTTGCCGCCTCCGGCGATCGCGCCGATGATCGCGCCTAGAGCCGCGCCGCCGCCGGCGGTCTTTGCGGTCTCTTTGGTCTTGCTCTTACCTTCGACTTCGGCGTAGTTCGAGTCGACGGCGATCTCACGGCCGTTGATCGTCAGTGCAACCAGCTCCACCGCGACTTCTTCACGGCCGCGCACGCGCCCGGCTTGTTCCACTTTCGCGACCTCGACGATCGCGTCCGCGCCGCGCGGAGCGACCTCATTGCCGTTGATGACGATCGCCTCTTCCAAGCTCGCGCGAAAACGCTCGCCGACGCCCGTGACGTCGGAGTCAATCGAGTCGATCATGCGAACGGTGACCGGCGTTCCGGAGGGGATCACGTTATCCGCCCCGGCGATGTTGCGGTTGCGGGCCGGCGGGTTCGGGGCCGCGGGCGCTGCGGGAGCTGCCGGTGCGGCGGCCACGGCGTCTTCGCCGAAGCTCAGGCTCTCGACGTCGGAGACCGCGTAGGTCTTCACGCTGCCGTTCGAGCGCAGGAACTTCACTTCACGGCTGTCGCCGCCCAGGTACGTGCCCTCCACGGTGGAGCCGTTCGTGAGCCGAATTACGTCGGCCCAGGCGGGCACGGATAAGGCCATTACGGCAAAAGCGAGCAGTATTTTCTTCATGAAATCGATCCTCCTCTTGGGCGGCTTGTGACCGCTCTTAGTATCTCAAAGTCCCGGCGCGTAGAGGTATGACGCCGCAGCCCGAGAGACCGTTACAGCGGCCCGATCTCTAGACCATTTTCCGGGCTAATTGGCGTAGAGCAATGGCAAATTCGAGCGTTAATCACCGCGTCGCAACGACGCAATACGCGCCTCCAGACGCTGGAGCCGATACTCGAAACGCTCAAGACGCTGGTGCAAGGCGGCGGCGGCCGGAGTGGCCTCGGCGGAACTCCGCTCGGTCAGGACGCGCTCAATCGAGGCCAGCCGGCGTTCGAGCGCCTCCACGGCGGACTCGCTTCGCTCCTGCGCTGCCAACCGCGGCTTCGCGGCCAGCGCGGCCAGGCCGAAGGCCGTCCACAAAAGTCTTCGTCTCATCGCTCGCTCGCCTCCAGGCCGCCCGCTAGGCGACACGACGCAGTGTACTTCGCCCGTGAGGAAAGCGAACCTCTCCAACCGAGCGGTCACGGTGTAGGCTAAGGCGGGCATGCGACGCGCCAGGGCAGCTACGGGCACGGCGAGAATCGCTTCCGTCTCGCCCCTCCGAGGAGTCTGGGCGTGCGCGCTGATCGTTTGCTCGGCCGTCGTCGCCGCCGAACCGGTCTCCAAGCCCGCCCCCGAGCTCACGCCGCGCCAAGTCGTCGAGGCGCAACTGGCCGCGCTACAGCGCAACGGAGACGACGACAGCGGCGTTCGAGTCGCGTTCCTCTTCGCCTCGCCGCGCAATCAGGAAACCACCGGCCCGGTCGAACGCTTCATCCGGATGCTGCACGCCCCGGCCTACGCTCCGCTGCTCGATCACCGCACGCGCAGCCTGAGCGAGACGACGCAGGTCGACGACATGGCACGAATCAAGGTCACGTTGGTCGACGCCGAGGGCGAGCAAGCGGCCTACGTCTGGATCCTCTCCAGGCAGAGCGAGCCGCCTTGCCAAGGTTGCTGGATGACCGATACCGTCTTGCGCGTCGAAGTCCGCAACTCGCCGTTTCAGACAGCGGCGGATTGGAGAAAATATCGTTGATGACGCCCGCGGAGATTGAAGCGGTTCGCCGCGATTGGGCCGAACAAGGCTTCTCGTGCGACGTGTGGACCGATCCCCCCGGGCGCTGCTGGGAAGATTTTCGGCACGAGACCGACGAGCTGGTGCGAACGATCGAAGGCGAGGTCGAGTTTGAAGTCGAGGGTGTCGTCTCGCGCCCGCAACCCGGAGAACAGTTGCTGATTCCCGCCGGAGCGCTCCATTCGGCCCGCAACGTCGGATCGACGACCACGCGCTGGCTGTACGGCTATCGCCGAGCTTAGCCCTCCGCCTCCTCAGGGTCGTCCTCGATCGGCGCGGGCTCGACCAGCTCTAGAACGCGCGTCTTGCCCCCGCGACGCTCGAAGGTCACGCTGCCGAACTCGGCGTTCTCTCCGAAGATCGCTTGCATCACCACAGGCCGCTCGGAATCGATGCGGCCCTTCAGGTCCTTGAGTCGCTTCTGGAACTGTTGGGTCTTCTTCACGGGCTCCTCTGAGGGAAGATCGCCGGAAGCGTATTCCCGCTTACAGATTGAAGGCGAGAACCAAGGCCTCGCCCGACCAGAACCCTCCAAGCGCCTGAAAACACAGCGTCGGAAGCTCTGTGACGAGCGCTCGGTGACAGGCGCTCCGCGACGGCCCGGACGATCCGATGTCGGGCGCTATGCTGTGGCCTATGACTCCCACCCGACGCGAGTTTCTCGCGACGCTTGCGCTGGCCGCCGCCGCCCGCGCGAGAGCGGCTGAAACCGACCGAGCCGCCATGGCGGAAACGGCTCTCCGCCTAGCCAAGAAGGGCGGGGCGGACTACGCCGACGTTCGCGTCAGCCGCTACGACTACGAAGACTTCTACGCCCGAGAGCGGCGGATCAGCCGCGTCAGCTCGTCGAGCACCTTCGGCTACGGCGTCCGCGTCCTCAAAAGAGGCGCCTGGGGGTTCGCGGCCACGAGCGATCTCTCTGAAGAAGCCCTCGCCGCCACGACCGCTAGAGCGATCGAAGTCGCCGAGGCCAACGCCGTCCTCATGAAGCGGCCGGTCAAGCTGGCGCCGGTGAAGGCCTACGAGGCCAAGTGGGATTCCGGCTACAAGCAGGACCCGTTCGAGATTTCGCTCGACGACAAGACGGCCTTGCTCATGGCGATGAACGAGGCCGCGCTCGGCGTCAAGGGCGCGAGCTTCATCAGCAGCTACCTCTCTTTCGTGCGTGAGGACAAGTTCTTCGCCTCGTCGGTCGGCTCGGTGATTCAGCAAGACCTGGTTCGCAGCAACGGCGGCTTCACCGTCACGGCGGTCGATCGGTCGAAGGGCGACGCGCAGTCGCGATCCACGCTGGCGCAACCGATCCAGCGCGGCTGGGAAGCGATCACCGAACACGGCTTCGAGGCGGAAGCCGAGCTGGCCGCGCACCAGGCCGTCGAGAAGCTCAGAGCGAAGCCGGTCGAGCCCGGGCTCTACGATCTCGTCCTCGAGCCGAGTCACCTCTTCTTGACCATCCACGAAAGCTGCGGCCACGCCACCGAACTCGACCGCGCGCTCGGCTACGAGGCCAACTACGCCGGAACCAGCTTCCTGACGCCCGACAAGCTGGGGAAATTCAGGTACGGCTCGGAGATCGTCAACATGGTCGCCGACCGCACCCAGGAACACGCCCTAGCCACCGTCGCCTACGACGACGACGGCGTTCCCGCACAGCAGTGGCATCTGGTCAAGGACGGCGTCTTCGTCGAGTACCAGTCGACCCGCGAGCAGACGGCCTGGATGAAAGGCGTGAAGTCGCGCGGCTGCGCCCATGCCGATTCATGGGACAGCGTCGTGTTTCAACGTATGCCGAACGTCTCGCTCGATCCGGGCGACTCGAAGCTCTCGACCGACGACCTGATCGCCGACGTCAAGAGAGGCGTCTACATCGAAGGACGCGGCAGCTACTCGATCGATCAGCAACGCTACAACTTCCAGTTCGGCGGGCAGGTCTTCCATGAGATTCGCGACGGCAAGAAGGTCGGCCTGTTGCGCGACGTCGCCTATCAGGCGCGAACGCCGGAGTTCTGGGCTTCGTGCGACGGCATCGCGAGCCGCAAGGAGTACAAGCTGGGCGGCACGTTCCGAGACGGCAAAGGACAGCCGACGCAGATCAACGCAGTCAGCCACGGCTGTTCGCCGACGCGGTTCCGGCAAGTCAACGTCATCAACACTGGGAGGAAGGCATGACCCGCGAGGAAGCCCAGAAGGTCACGAAGACGATCCTTGGATACGCGGAAGTTCCGGAGTTAGAGGTCCGAATATCCGAAACTCGCCGCGGCTTCCTGCGCTTCGCGCGGAACGAAGCGACCACCGCCGGAGAGACGACCTCGATGCGGCTCGCCGTGACGGCCTGGAAGGGTAGGCGTCGCGCCTCGGTCTCGGCCGAAGTCGAGATGCGCGTCGGACGCTTGGATGAGGCCGCGGCGCGCAAGGTCGTCGCCGACGCCGAAGCGCTGGCGGCCATCTCGCCTGAAGACCGCGAGTACATGCCCTTGCTAGGTCCGCAAGAGTACCTTGAGGTCGACGCCTACGACGAAGAGACGGCGGCCGCCGGTCCCAAGCAGCTCGCCCAACGCGTCCGCGCCGCGGTCGAGTACGCACGCGACAAGAAGACGCAAGGGGCCGGCTTCCTCGATCAACGCGTAGAGACGTCGGCGCTCGCCAACTCGAACGAGCTGTTCGTCTATCACCCGTCGACCAGCGTCGAATTCTCGATGACGGCGCGTACTTCCGACGAGACCGGCTCCGGCTACGCGCGCATGCAGTCGCAGGCCTTCCGCTCGCTCGATCTGCGCGAGGCGGCGGCGATCGCGGTGAAGAAGGCGACAGCGTCGCGCAACGCCGCCGAGCGTAAGCCGGACGAGTACCCGGCGATCTTGGAACCGTTGGCGGTCTCGGACTTACTCGGTACGTTCGACTTTGATGCGCGGCGCGCCGAGGAAGGCCGCAGCGTCTTCTCGGCAGCGGACGGCAAGACGCGCGTCGGCGAGCAAGTCTTCGACAAACGGCTCGGCATGCGAGCCGATCCCGCCAACCCGCTGGTGCCGTCGACGCCCTATGACGATGGCGGCTACCCGATCCAGGCAGCGACGTTCGTCGAGAAGGGCGTCCTGAAGACGCTTTCGAGCTCGCGCTTCTGGGCCAAGAAGCAGGAGCGCGAACCCGGTCCGTTCGCCTCAAACCTCATCCTCGAAGGCGGCGAGAAATCGCTCAACGAAATCATCCAGTCGACCAAGCGAGGCGTGCTCGTCTCCCGCTTCTGGTACATCCGCACGGTCGATTCGCAGCAGGCCTTGGTCACCGGCCTGACCCGCGACGGCACGTTCTGGGTGGAGGACGGCGAGATCGTCGGCCCGGTCAAGAACTTCCGCTTCAACGACAGCATGGTCCGCGTCCTGGGCGACTTGGACGAGCTGGGCCAGTCGGTCCGCGTGGGCCGTCGGATGGTTCCGGCGGTACGCGCGAACGGCTTCCGGTTCACGTCGCTATCAGACGCGGTCTAGCCGTCGCTAGTCGAGATAGCCCTCGACCTTCATCAGCTCCGCATTCAGGACGGCGGCCCCGGCGGCGCCGCGAATCGTGTTGTGGCCGAGCACGACGAACTTGTAGTCGAGCAGCGGGCACTCGCGTACGCGCCCGACCGAGACCGCCATGCCCGCTTCCGCCATCACGTCGCGCCGCGTCTGCGGACGGTTCTCCTCCGGCCGCACGTGGACCGGCTGCTTCGGCGCCGTCGGCAGGTCAAGCTCCTGCGGCTTGCCGCGCCAAGCTTCCATCGCCTCGATCAAACGTTCGACGCCAACCTTCTCCTCGAGCTCGATCGAGAGGCAGACCAAGTGCCCGTCGATCACCTGCACGCGGTTGCAGTGCGCGCTGACGGCGGCGGGCAAGTGCTCGATCGCGCCGTCGGAAAACGTGCCGAGGATCTTCTGCGACTCGGTCTCGACCTTGTCCTCTTCCCCGCCGATGTGCGGGATGACGTTGGCGACGATGTCCATCGACGGCAGCCCCGGATACCCGGCGCCCGACATCGCCTGCATCGTCGCCGCCAGCACCTTCTTGAGGCCGAACGGCTTCAGCGGCGCCAAGCCCATCGTCATCGTGATGGTCGAGCAGTTCGGGTTGGTCACGATCGCTCCCGACCAACCGCGGTTCTTGCGCTGCGTCTCGATCAGCCCCAAGTGCGCGGCGTTGATCTCCGGGATCAGCAAGGGCACGTCGGGATCCATGCGATGGTTCTTCGAATTCGAGACGACGATGTGCCCTGCGCGCGCGAAGGCCTGCTCAATCTCGCCGGCGACCGAGGCGTCCATGGCGGAGAAGACCAGCTTGGGGGCGTTTCCGTCGGGCTTGGCTTCCGAGACGATGCGCTCGCCGAGGCCTTCAGGCATCTCCGAGTCCTGCACCCAGTTCGTCGCTTCAGCATACGGCTTGCCGGCCGAGCGCTCGCTGGCGCCGAGCCAAGTCAGATCGAACCACGGGTGGTCGCGCAATTGGTGGGCGAACTGTTGGCCGACCATTCCGGTCGCGCCCAAGACCCCGACTTCCATCTTCTTTTGCATACAAGTTCCCCCTTCAGTTCCTCAGACGCAGCCCGATCGCGCGCCTGAGATTCAGTTCGTAGTCGTCGTTTTTTTGAGCTGCTTGGCGAGGCGCTGGTAGAGTTCGATCGCCTCAGTGATCTCTTTCTTCGGCACGCGCTCCTCGCGCTTATGAGCGACGTGGATGGTGCCGGGTCCGAGCAGCAGCGGCTGACCCCAGTTGGTCAGCTTCGGAATGTCGGTCGTGTATTTGACGATCGAAGTCTCAAACCCTTCGACCGCCGGCATGTGGATCGCGGGCGTCTCGGTGACGAGATTCACCTCAACACGATCATCGAGGACGCTGAGCGCCAGCTTCTTCAGTTCTTCAAGATCGTCGACGACGCGAATGACGACGGCGGCCTCGGCGTGGTCGGCGATGATGTTCGCCGCCGGACCGCCCGAGATCGTACCGATGTTCATCGTCGACGGCCCGAGCACGGGATGCGTCGGCCACTCGACCTCGCGCAGAGCATTGAGGTTGTCGAGCAGTTTCTCGATCGCCGAATCGCCCAGCTCTGGATAAGCGGAATGCGCGGCCGTGCCCTTTGCCGTGAGGTCCAGACGCAACGTCCCTTTGGAGCCCAAGGCCAGGAGATTCGAAGTCGGCTCGCCGTTGACCAGATAGCGGACGCCCTCGGGCGCGCGCTGGTTAGCGAAGTGAGCGCCCAGCCCGTCGACCTCTTCGCCGATCACGAGCAGGAGCCCCAGATCGCGTACGCCTTCTTCGAGCAGCGCCTCGACGGCCTTGATCATCGCCGAGCACAGCCCGTGCGTGTCGCAAGCGCCGCGACCGTGGATGAACTCGTCGTCTTCGCTCGACGGGATGTGCGGCGGCACGGTATCCATGTGGGTCGAAAAGACGACCTCAGGCGTACCCCACCAAACCCAGACGTTGTTGCGGCCGGGCTCGACTTCCTGCTTCTCAATCGAGCCGTCGTAATTCTCGGCGAGCGGACGCAAGTAGTCGTACAGCCAATCGCCGATGGCCGTCTCGTTCGGCGTGACCGAGTCGATGTCGATCAACGCGCGTGTGAGCGCAAACGCGTCCATTGCAGGAAACTCGCGGGCCGAAAACCCGAAACTTCGAGGATATCAGACGAGCCGGTCGGGCTCCGACTGCTGTAGCCTAGGGCCGCCATGCAGTTTCGGATGCACTTGGGTTCGCAGCGACGCGGGGATCTGGGCCGCGAGCACCTGCAGTACTTCAAACGCCACGGCGTCGAACACATCGCCGGTTGGCCGCCCGATGCGAAAGAGGCGACGCTGGCCGACGACCTCGCTCGCGCCAAAGAGCGATGCGCCGAAGAGGGCGTCAGCCTCGACGTAGCGCAGTTCCCGCTGCTGGCCGGGGCCCCCGCGGCGGCGATCCTGCTGGGCAAGGATCCGGACCGCGACCGCGAGATCGAGACCGTCCACAACCTGATCCGCGCTTGCGCTTCATCGGGGATTCCGGCGTTCAAATACAACCTGCGGGTGCTGTTCAACGTGCGCTCGGGGACCACGCCCGGGCGCGGCGGCGTCGAGTACAGCACCTGGAAGTTCGACGAGGTCCGCGACGATCCGCCCGAGCCCGAAGTCGGCCGCGTCGACGCCGATACCTTCTGGGAGCGCATCACCTACTTCCTCGAACGCGTCATCCCGGTCTGCAACGAGTACAAGGTCCGCGCCATGTGCCATCCGCACGACCCCGGCGTACCGAAATCGGGCTACAAAGGCGTCGACCGCGTGCTCGGAACCGTCGAAGGACTAGAGCGGCTCGTCTCGATCGAAGAGAGCCCCTACCACGGGCTGAACCTCTGCCTGGGCACGACGGCCGAGATGCTCCAAGATCCGGCGACCGAACTCGAACCCGTCATCCGCCGCTTCGGCGAGCGCAAAAAGATCTTCAACATCCACTTCCGCAACATCGTCGGCCGGCGCGACGACTTCTACGAGGTCTACCCCGACAACGGCGACCTGAACATGCCGCGTCTGGCCCAGGTGTTGGCGGAGGTCGACTACCCCTACATGCTCATGCCCGACCACATGCCGAAGCA